>Ga0209698_10000713_pt1 | contig 38014 bp, 32 predicted proteins | sample LitLauG_LLR_2012_FD_187203 | JGI IMG/M metagenome (GOLD analysis project Ga0209698, IMG submission 187203) | Freshwater sediment microbial communities from Pennsylvania, USA - Little Laurel Run_MetaG_LLR_2012 (SPAdes) (version 2) | ecosystem: Environmental > Aquatic > Freshwater > Creek >... | reverse complement strand
TCGGCGCGATATTGATTCACGCCCACGATAATCTCACGCCCGGAATCGATCCGCGCTTGTCTTCGCGCCGCCGCTTCTTCAATCCGCATCTTCGGCAGGCCGGTTTCAATTGCCTTCGTCATTCCTCCTAGCGATTCAACTTCTTGAATCAGCCCCCATGCCCTCTGCATCAACTCATGCGTCAGGCTCTCCACATAGAAGCTGCCCGCCCAAGGGTCGACTACGTGCGTGATGCCTGTCTCTTCCTGCAAATAAATCTGCGTGTTGCGCGCAATTCGTGCCGAAAAATCGGTTGGCAGCGCAATCGCCTCATCCAGCGCATTCGTATGCAATGATTGCGTTCCCCCCATCACCGCCGCCAGCGCTTCTATGCAGGTTCGCGGCACATTGTTGAAAACATCCTGCGCCGCCAAACTCCATCCCGAGGTCTGACAATGCGCTCGTAGCGCCATCGATTTCGGATTCTTTGGGTTGAACCCCTTAATCAACTTCGCCCACAGCACGCGCGCCGCCCGCAACTTCGCGATCTCCATGAAGAAGTTCATCCCGATGCCCCAAAAGAAACTCAGTCGTGGAGCAAATTCATCAATGCTGAGCCCGGCCGCGATGCCAGTCCGCACATAGTCAAGTCCGTTCGCCAACGTGAAGCCTAATTCGAGGTCGGCCGGCGCGCCCGCTTCTTGCATGTGATATCCGCTGATCGAAATGCAGTTGAACTTCGGCATCTGCTGCGCGCAGAATTGAAAAATATCGCCAACAATCCGCATCGACTGCGCCGGCGGATAAATATAAGTATTCCGAACCATGAACTCTTTCAAAATGTCGTTCTGAATGGTCCCGTTTAATTGATCTCTGCAAACTCCCTGTTCTTCCGCCGCAACAATATAGAACGCCATGATCGGCAGAACCGCCCCGTTCATCGTCATGGAAACCGACATTTGATCCAGCGGAATCTGGTCGAACAGAATCTTCATATCTTCGACGGAATCGACGGCCACACCCGCCTTGCCCACGTCGCCTGTCACGCGCGGATTGTCCGAATCATAGCCGCGATGTGTCGCCAGATCGAACGCGACCGACAAACCCTTTTGCCCAGCCGCGAGATTCCTTCGATAAAACGCATTCGATTCTTCAGCCGTGGAAAATCCGGCGTACTGGCGGATCGTCCAAGGCTGCCGCACATACATCGTCGAATAAGGACCGCGCAAAAACGGCGGAACTCCAGCCGCATATTGCAAATGTTCCATGCCGCGCAGATCCTCGGCTACATAGAGAGGCTTTACCGCAATTTGTTCCGCCGTCTCCCAAACGGGTGCCGTATCCGCCGGCGCTCGATCTCGCCGCGGTTTGAACTCGATTTTGCTGAACTCAGGCCTCATGCCTTGAAACAGCTTCCAAGCCTTCCGTGCCAAAGCATCCGTGAGTGCTTCTACATAATAGGAACCGCCTGCTGGATCGGCAACTTGATCGAGATGCACCTCATCCCGTAAGATTCGCTGCACATTCAGCGCCAGATGAGCATCAAACCCAACTGCTTCAACGCAAAGCGAATCGCATCCGCCAATCACCGCCGATAACGCTTCCGTTGTCGCTCGTATCAGGTTTGTATATGGCTCATCCAAGCTTTTATTGAGCCGCGCCGTCCGCGCATGAATCCGCAGCGGATTCTTACAACCCAATGCCTCCGCCAGCGCCCACCAAAGCCTTCGCGCCGCCCGCAGTTTGGCAATCTCAAAGAAAAAATTCGATCCGATGGCGTAGACAAATTGAACCTCGCCTCCGGCCTTTTGCAACTGCTCGCAAGCCGCCGCCAGTGCGGAGGCAAGCTGCTGGGCTGCAGTTGCGCCGCCTTCGCGGAAGGTGTCCTCCGCAACCCTATCCTGTGCCTCCTCCCAAGGCCGCCCGCTACCGCCTATATAAGGAATCGCTTCGACTTGCTCAGCCCGATAGTACGGTCGCACAGCAATGCCGTCTTCGGCATGCCAAACCAACTCTTTTTCGTAATCTGCACCGCGCAGATCCGCCCGGATCGCCGCTTCCCACTCGTCCGTCGCCACCGGCCCAAACGTCGCCGCTAAGTCCAAGCGCTCCTCAATCCGTTCCGACATGCCTATCTTCTTGCACCACTTCCATTAGATAACCAAACGCCGTCGCGTCCGTAGTCTTCGGATGAACAAAGAACACCTTCGTGCCCCGTGACCCACTCCGCGGAGCCGCATCAATCACATTGAACCCGTTCGCCTTCATGTAATCAAACGCCGCCTGAATATCTGAAACACGAAACGCAACATGCGCCAATCCTCCGCGCCCGCCATTCTTTTGAAGCTGCTTCGCAACGGGGGACTCTTCAGTCAATGGCTCTAAAAGCTGAATCAGATTCGGACCATCGCCCACCTTCAGCAACACTTCGCGCACTTGATCTGTCCCCAAAACATCTTCGCGGTGCACCTCCGCAAAGCCAAGGCTCTTATAGACGCGCACCTGCTCTTCGAGTTGGCCTTGCGCCACAGCGATCGCTACATGATCGAAAAAGAGGAAGCCCGGGACCTGTTCCATTCTGTCCATCTATTGGAATTGCACCACACTCGATGAGTGCGGCGCGCTGGAAAGTCGCAGTGCGAGAAAGGAATTAGATATGGTGGAGGCGGCGGGAGTTGAACCGCTCGCCGACTTTTTCAAGTCACGGCTCCGCCGTAACTTATTGATTTATCAGAAAAACGCAAAAGACGCATTAGGCGTAGGAACGGCGATAACTCGGGTTTGTGGGTACACGGACGGGTACACGGAAAACCGGCGCCACACCCACGGTCGAGCCGAAGCGCGAGCCCTCCCCCCACCTCCGATCACGATTCTGCCACATCAATTGCCGCAAGTTGAAAGCCATATAGTCCTTCCTTCGGGCTAGCCTTCACACATCCAGCGAGGCGTCCTGCCTCGCTGGTTCATTCCCAAATTCAGTCTGTAGTCGCAGCAATTTTGTCGGGCACGGAGTGTGCCCGGACGAGATTCTTTGACCGACCGTTTTTGTTGGTTGGTCGAGTAGTGCCCAAAACCAAATCAAGGAGCGTTTCTATGAAGAAGTTTGTACATCGTTTTTCCAGCGTCGTTCAGCCGTTACTTTTGCTCGGCCTCGCTGCCACTCTCTGCTTTGCCCAGGCGAGCCCTTTCGGGCAAGTCGCGCAGGGCGTTTCGGTCGAAGTTGTCGCCATCGTCAAATGGGTCGGCATCATCATCGCCGTTGTCGTCGGACTGAGTCTTGCCGGTGGCGGCTCACACGGCTCGCACATGGGGGCCAAGATCACCGGGCTTTTGATTGGTCTCACACTCGCGCTGTTTGCGGGTCCGATCGTGAATTGGGTGCAAAGTCTGTAGGGCCATGAAGACTACCAGGCCCGCGGCGAAAGCCCTGAACAAACCACTCCTAATCGCAGGCGTCGATATGCGCTTAGCGGGTCTCGCGCTCGTCATCGCGACGGTCGTCGGCGCGGTGAACGACGCCGTTGTCTACAAGGCAATCGCCGCAGCTCTCTTTCTGGGCATTTGCGCGGGAGCGCGGATTGCCACGCGCCGCGATCCCAACATGCTCCTTGTCTGGAATCTTGCGCGCCGCCATCACTGGGTCTACGATCCGGCGCAGCGTGCCCACTTCCAAGTTGTTTTTGTCCGATCTCACGAAACGGAATAGCCAATGCTGCCTCTGCCCAAATTCATCAAGCCTTGGAAAGACGCCGGTGAAGCCAACGCACTCTTCGCGCCGTGTCTCTTTATCGACGAACAGGTCTTTCTGACGAAAACTGGAGCGCTCGGTGTGGCCTTCGAACTCCAGGGTATCGATCCCGAATGTCTGACAGACGCCACGATGGAAGCAAATACCAAGCGCCTGGCGGCAGCTTGGCGGATCTTCCACGAAGACATTCGGCTTTACCAATACGTCGTCAAACACGGCGACGCCGACATCGATCAACAAACGGAGTACGACAGCGCCGCAGTTCAGGAAACGGTCACCAGCCGCCGCGAGTTTCTCGAACAGAAAGGCATATATGGCATCCGGTTGTATCTGGTTGTGTTGCTGGAGCCAGGCACGATTGGCAAGAAGGCCGCGAATTCGTTCCTAAACAAGAGAGCGCTGCGCTTGTTGACGCGCGAATTGAAAGACAATCGCGAGAAGCTGCTCGCCCAGACGCAAGCCTTCGAGCGGAGCATTGGTGATTTGCTTGGGCTTCGGCTGCTACCGAAGGCCGAGGCATTTCAGCTCTTTCGAGTGTTGGCGAACCTCGATCGGCATGAAGCAAATGCGCAGACGCTTCGCCATGACTCGCATGTCGATTTCTACATGACGAGTTCGGCAGCGGCGCCTCATCGGGAGGGCCTGCGCGTTGGGCAGCAAAACGTGGAAGTTCTCAGTCTCCGCGATACGCCGAGTGAGACGTTTCCGAACCTCTTCCGCGAACTGCTCAAGCTCGAATGCAATTTCATTCTGGCGACCGAGTTTCGCCGACTGATGAATGACGACAGCATTGCCAAGATTCGCAGCGCGCAGTCGCATCACTATTGGAACCAATGGATCTCCGATCCCATGGCTTTACTCAACCTGATCTTGAGCTTCGGGAAGAAAGACGATCTTGTCGCCGATGAATCGGAAACGGACGATGTTGCCGAACTGACCCAAACGCTGAAGCGCGTCAAGAACGGCGGCGAGTATTTGGGTGAGTTCTCTTTCACAGTCGTTCTGTTTGGCGAGTGCAACCGGGCGAAGCTGCGAACGACCGCTGCCGATGTGGTGAAGATCTTTAGTCCCTACTGCGATCTGATCCGCGAGAGCTATAACGCCCTAAACGCCTGTCTCTCGATTGTTCCCGGCAATGGCGCTTTCAATTTGCGGCGTGTCTGGCTGCCGAGCGACAACTACGCCGATATGAGCCTGGCTTATGCGCCGAGCATTGGTGACAAACGGAATCGGCATTTGGGGGGCGAAGCCACCGTTGTACTGACAACCGACGACCGAACGCCCTACTACTTCAACGCTTACGAAGCGGACCGTTTCGGGATGCTCATTTTCGGCGCGCCCGGCGCGGGCAAATCCGTTACCACCAATCTTCTGATTGATCACTCGCAGAAAGACAATCCGCGGACAGTTGTTCTCGATATCGGCGGCAGCTACAAGGGGCTCACCGCAAAATATGACGGCAGTTACCTGACGATGCGTTTCGGGGAGGGTCGGCAGACGTTTCGGATCAATCCGTTTGTTCTCGACCCAACGCCTGAGAACTTGCAATTCCTGTTTTCGTTCGTTCTTTCGCTCATGGCTGTCAATCAGTTCGCACCAACGGCGGAAGACAATCGCGAACTGTTTGACGCGATTGAAGGGCTCTACATCTTGGATGCCGGCATGCGAACGCTGGGCCAGTTGGCGCGCAGTTTGCCCCCGAAGATGACGCCGTATCTTCAGCCGTGGATCGGACGCGGCCAATACGGCTCGATTTTCGACAACCATGAAGACAGCCTGACGTTTTCGCATTTCCAGACGCTCGATTTCCAAGGAATGGACGAACTCTATCCACAGGTCCTGCAGCCGCTGTTGTTCTACATTTTCCAGCGCATCAGCCAAATCGTCTACGACCCAGCGCTGGCCACTCAGCCGAAACAGTTGTGGGCCGACGAAGTGTGGCGTTTCCTGGCCAATGACCGCGCCCGCACGTATCTCGTCTCCGCCGGAAAGACCTGGCGCAAGCACAACGGCGGGATTGCGCTCATTACGCAATCTGCCGCCGATCTTGCACTCGCCGGCGTTTTAGATCTCGTCAACGAAATCTGTCCGATGAAGCTCTTGCTGGCGAATCCCGGTGCCGATCTGGCGAGCTATGGCGAAATGTTCAAGCTCAATGAGCGCGAACTGGAACGCTTTGCCGCGCTCATCCCCAAACGCCAATTCTTGCTGAAGACTCCGAGCAGATCCGCCGTACTGAACGTCGAACTCGACTCAGCGGCGTACTGGACCTACACGAATTCACCTTTCGACAATGCCCGCCGTGACGCCGCCATTGCGGCGCATGGCCAAACAAAGGGCTTACAAGTTCTCGCCGCCGAGGCGGCGCGTTAAGGAGCACACATACAACTATGACTCGATACCTCAACATTTCGGCGCTCGGCCTCGTGCTTGGCGCATTCCTCTTCGCGGCCGATCCTTCCGAGACCAGTCGCGAAGTGCAATACAAGAAAACCGACATCGTCCCAATGGCGACCGAGATCCGGTTCACAACCCTGATCGAACTGCCTGAGGCGGAAACGATCTTGGAGGCCACCTGCGGCGACAAGGAATATTGGGCGGTCAACTGGACAGGCAATCTCGCCTACGTGAAGCCTGCCAAGGAAAAGGCTCGGACCAACATCAACCTCGTGACCCAGGCGGGTCATGTCTACAGCTTTATCGCGACGGAGGTTTCCGGCACGCCAACACCTGCGGACTTAAAGCTGTTCGTCATCCCCTCGGATAACAGCCCCGTCGTCGCGTTGCGCGACAAACCGCGTTTCGTTCCAACGGCTGACCTCGAAAAAGAGAAGAAACGCGCCGATGACGCTGAAGCGCGGTTTAGCGGTCAGCAAGCCGATGCGCACAAGGAGATCGCCAAAGAACGAGTGGAAGCTCTTGCCGCCATCACGGCGAAGATCACACACGATTACAAGTACAAACTCAACGGGACTCATGAACCGTTCAACCTCACGGCGATCTATCACGACGACCGCTTCACCTACATCGAAGCGACTCCAACCGAACCGCCAGCGATTTACGAGGTGAAGGATGGAAAAGATTCGCTGATTCAGTTTGAGTTTGATGAAGTGCATCACCGCTACACGATTCCCAAGGTTCTCGATCAGGGCTATCTACGGGTCGGCAAGACCTCACTGAAATTCAAGCGGGAGAAGGCTGGCTAGTTCGGCCTCTTTGGGAGGAGATTTCTATGGCCACCAACACAAACAATCTCGGCACACCCACGATTCCGGACCCGGAGACGATCCAGACGCCGGGGATCAGCGACGCCTCGAAACGCAAGATCTTCTTTGTCGTCGTCGGCTTGCTGGTCGTCGTCATTCTGGCGAATGTTTTCGGTCCGAATGTGACGCAGCCGAAGAACCCGGCAGCCGCGCGCGAACAAAAGCGGTCGGCGCAGACACCCACGGTGCAGCAAGTCACCGACTTGAAGAAATCGATTGACGATTCCGCCAAGCTGCTGCAGGACAACCTAGATCGTGATAACGAGCTCGCGGCACAACGGAGCGACCAGAAGCACACGCTTGCGGAGTTGCAAGCGGCGGACGCTTTACGCGATGCTCAACAGCAACGGGCGGTGTATGAGGCGACCCGTGGTTTAGCAGGCTCGCCCGGAGACGCACGCCAGCAGGCGCAATTGCAACGGGCAGAGCTAGCGTACAAATCGCTCTTTGCCGACAATCGCGTCACGCAAACCGGTCAGCCCGCTTCTTTTTCAGAAGCCAGTTCGAAATCGGCACCGGCTCTTGATGGCAGTGCCACGCAAGACAATGCCGCCGGATTGTCGAAGCCGAAACCGGACAAGACGGAGCGCGAGCGCGAACAGCAGCAGAACCGTCGGCCTCTCGACTTCGATCCCGCTGCGCAGCCCTTGTACTGGTTGCCGGAAGGAACGGTCATTGAAGCCGAACTCACCAACCGGCTGGACGGCGATGAACCTGGCCCGGTGAACGTGATGATTACCAACGACGTGTACAAGCCGGGTACGCGCCTCATCCTCCTTCCGCAAGGTGCGCGTGGACTGGGCGAAGCAAAGCAAGTCTCGTTACAAGGCCAACAGAGACTCGCCGTCGCGTTCCACCGCATTTTGACGCCCGGTCTCAACGGTTATGGCATTCCGCTCGACAGACCCGAACCTGGACTGGCGCAAGCCGGTGAAGCTGGATTGCATGACAAGGTCAATAGTCACTACGCCACGATCTTCGGCGCGGCCCTCGCCGTCGGCGCCATCGGCGGCCTGGCTCAGATCGGCAACAACGCCGCGACGCTGAGCACTTTGAGTGAGTTCAGAAATGGAGTCTCCGCCAGTACGGCGCAGTCGGCGGATCGCATTCTGGATCGTTTTCTAAACCGCTTGCCAACTATTACGATCCGCGAAGGCACGCGCCTCAAGATCATCCTCACCGATGACTTGGCTGTGCCTGCGTATAAGCCGAGGGAGGAGTAACCACCATGCACCGAGATACCGAACGCCTGTTGCGCCACCGCCTCCGCCTTGATCTAGCCATTCCGCGCTTCATTCTTTTTGGGATGTCGGTAATGGCTGTGATCTGTGGCCTGGCACTCTTTGGAGCTTTTGTTTTGCGGCCCGTTGAAAACTGGCTGCGCCACCCGCAACCCACAACCACTCACCACGAAAGGAGTCCTCGCCCATGAGGAAACGCATCATCCCTTATCTCAAAGGCGGCGCGATTGCCGCGGCAGTTGTTTTGTTCTTACCACTGGTCACACCGCAGCTCAACGGCCAGATCGCCGTCTTCGACGCCACATCGTGGGCGTCGCTCGGCAAGATCTGGAACGAAGACGTGTCCAACGGAGCCAAGATGATCCAGGAGTACAACGAACTCGTCAAGATCTGGACCAGCGGCATGCAGTTGTACACGCTCGGGATGTCGATGGCGAAGAGTTTTACGTCCGGCCAGAAAGGCGCGTGGATGACCCTCGCCCAGATGGCCACCAACGACTTCACGAAGGACAAGTACGGCGAAACAATCCTCTGGCCCCAGATGATTAACGGCATGCCCGGATTGACGCCGCAGGCTTGGGCGACGGCGACGTATCCGCTGACCCACGACTCGTATATGGCTGGTCAAGTGCCCGGGTCGAGCAACACACTTGCTCAACTCGCGACGCTGAACGCAATGGACGGCACTTCCGTGAGTTGCCTGCAAAATGTGGCGAACTACCACGCCAACATGGCGCTCAACCTCCCCTCGATCATGAAACTCGCTGTTTCGCATCTGGATGGAACGGCCAACACAAATAGCAATGTCGAGCAGCTCAACATGATCAACGGCCACCAGGAGCAAAGCAACACCGAGCAGCGCGCGCAGGGAGCGATTCAGACTTGCCTGGCGCAGCAACAGACGCTTGCGATCAAACTCCAGCGGGATCAGCTGGCGGAGGCGCTCGATTTTCAAGGGCAAGTCTACGACTACAACAACGTCCAGGACTTCAACTGGGGTGGTTCCGTGGCCACGATCGCCAATTACCGACCGCAATGAGGAGCCGTGACGAAATGCCGAACTCGTTGAACACAAAACTCCTCGTCTTCGCCGTTTTCCTGCTGGCGAACAATGCGGGCTCTTTGGCGTACCGCAATGCCAAGGACGCCCAGAAAGAAGCTGAGGCCGCACGTTCACGCGCGGCGATTCAGCAAGCGCTCAAGACCAACACAAACAACTGGGCGGTAGCGCGAACACCATCCGCACCTACCGTCCCAAATAAGGTAAACTCATGAACTTTCTACGCAAACTCATCCTGTTGTTTCTGGCTGCAGTCCCGCTCTCCTTCGGAGCGGGACTCCAGGACTATTCGGGCATCGTCACCAACCAGATCGACCAGATGACGACGAACTTCAGTCCGCTCTTTCTGGCGGAAGGGCAGAGTGTATTCACAAGCATCGCGATCATCATGCTGGCGATTCTGGGCCTGCGGATCGCCCGTGCGTCACTGGCCGCGCACACGCTCATCCTGCCGCTCGACGAACTGATTCATTTCTTCTTTCTGTTTGCTTTGGGAGAGACGATGCTGCGCTATTGGAATGCGCCGCTCTTCCTGCTGGGTGGGAACAATGTCCACCAGATTATTCCAGTTATTGCTTATGACTTGGCGAACAAGATCAATATCTCGGCGCTGGACACGCTCACAAGCCAAGTCGACAACATTCTTAAAAATACGCCCTTCCCAGGAGCGACACAACTGCTGGAAATCGGTTTGTATTTCGAGTTCACCGGGCTTCTCATTCTGGCGGATGGAGTTCTTTTCGTTCTCACTCTCTTGAGCTTTGTCGCCATTGGCATCGGCACGCTGGCTGGTCCACTGTTGGTGCCCTTCATTCTTGTTCCGCGCTTCAACTGGCTCTTCTACAACTGGCTTTCCTACACGATCAAGTACAGCTTCTATCAAGTCGTCGCCAATGCCTTGACATTCATTTGGGCCAACGCGTTCGTCTTCGTCATCAACAACCTCTTCGGCGGCAATTTCGCGCTGGCGCATGCCGCTACGGAGATCCTCGGGCTCTTCCTGCTTTCGCTTGGAATGCTCGCGAGCATCTGGTACATCACGCACTTTGTCAACGATCTATTCACCGGCGCTGCGAATGCCGGAGGCAACCTGGCCGGAACCGTCAAGAGCAGCGTGATGAAGGCTTTCCAATGAAAACAACAACTACTTTCGATCCAGCGGCGTTGCCTCCCATCGAGTACGCCGCCGCCAAGCACTTCGAGTACTACGGTTCCACGCTGACGACCAATACAGCGCTCAAGGTCGCGTTGCTCGCCGAACTGGGCCTGATTGGAGTGCTCAGCTTCAACAACCTGCGCATTTCGCGGGCGATGGCTCACATCAAGCCCGTGATCGTTCGGATCGATGATGTGGGACGCGCCGAAGCCGTGAATTACTCGCAGGCGGACTACAAACCCCAGGCGAAAGAAGTCCGCTATTTTCTAACGCAATTTGTGACCGGCTTCTATGGCCGTAACCGCAAAACGGTTCAGGAGAAATACGTCGAATCCATTTATTTTCTGGAGCGGAGGGTCGCCGATATTGTGGACTCGAGCGACCGGAAAACCAACTGGCTGCCGAAGTTCCTCGCCAGCAACGAAGACAACGTGGACGTGCTGGTCTCAAACGTTGTGATCGAGGAACTGGAGAACGAACCATACCGCGCCCGAGTGGAGTTTACGAAAATCTTCATCACAACCGCCGGCACGGAAAACAAGCGCGAACGCTGGACAGCTGAGTTTCAGTTTCGCTTTAACCCCGAGGTTCCTAATAACGTAGTTCCTCACAACCCGCTTGGTCTTGCGATCACGTACTTCCATGAAGACCAGGCGTTCCAGTAGTTGAATTTCACCCTCACACGGAGACAGACACATGCCACTCATCGAAAAAGAAGATAAACGGGAACAAGAGCCGCTGCGCGTTCGCCTGCTACCGGCAGTCGCCGAACAACTCAAGGCGTATTGCGCGTTCGCTGAGAGTTCCGAAGCTCACATTGTGAACGCCGCTCTACAGCGGCTCTTCGGTGCTGACAAGGGGTTCAAAGAATTCCAGGACAAACATCCAGACGTTGGTAAGGCGCAGCCTGAACCGCCCGTTGCCAAGCCGATTCGTGAGCCACGGCGCCGGAAAGAGACCGAAACGACGGCGGACGGAAATATCACAGTGGCCTAGAACGAGGACACGAGAGCGTTAGGAGCAGATCATGCCAGAAGGCACTCGACAAGAAATCAACTACGAAGGACAGGAATACGTTACGCGCGAAGCCGCGCAGACTGTCCAAACTGAGCAGCCGGACGCAATCCAGAACCAAACAGGCGGAACAAGCCAATGGACCTTGCAGCAGTTCAACACTATAGGCGGTCAGCCTTGGATGGCCTTGCAAGAACATGCCACCGATGGTTCTGTCACCCGACAACTCACTGGCTACGAGCACGAAGTGCGCGAATTGGCCACACATTTACAAGTGACGCCGCTCGAACTTCCAGCCACCACGCAAGTTGAGTTTCTGTCTCAGCACTTGACTAACCCGGATGAACGGGAGTACGAACTCGGCCGCCAGTTTGCGGCGGATCGGTCACGAGGCATTCCTACCGAATTCGCTCCGATGTCTCTCGATCCGTTTATCAAAGGAATGACTGACCGCGACTTCGAACAAAAGATTCGCGCCGAGAACGGAATGACGACCGGGCAAGAGACATCGGCCACCACTATTTCTCAACAAGTCGATCAATCGAACGGGACTATGCAAGCCAACATTCCCGAAGTCCGCTCAACGCAACGCGAACCCGAGCAGCAGCAAGAGCGGCAATCGCAAGCCACCGAATATTCGATGGGCATATCTTTCTGAGCTATGGCGACGAGATTCTCATTCGTGCATAAAGTTCGCACAAATCGCGCAAAGTTCGTGCATGAAACGCGCCAGAATTTTGCACGCAGCGTGCATGATCGGTGCTCGCAATCTGACACGGATAGAGCAACAAATCGGACCCGTCAGGAGCCGCTGCTTCGCAGCCCAAAAGTCACAACGACAGGCCACCCACTATGTGATTACGCCGGTAATCTTGCTCAAAACAAAGCAGTTAGCCATATCCGGATTGCCGTCGTAATCATGCTGATTCTAAAGGAGTTCCCGGATCGTATGAAACCGCACCGAAGAGAGAGAAAATTCACGAATGCCGTGTGTTTCCGGCTGAGCGAAGCGCAGGCTCAACGTGTCGCTGCACTTGCTGAAGCCGCCAACGTGACGACGAGCGACTGGGCACGACAAGCGGTGGTCGCCGCTCTCGACTGCCCACCGTGGGCACGTCTGATGTTGGCCGAGTTCCTCGCTCTCCGTAGCGTGGTCGTCGATCTTCAGCGCGACTTGATGCAAGGCGTGACGCCATCCACCACCGAGCGTGTGAAAGCCATCCTCGACGTAGCGGAAGCGCGCAAGTTCGCACTGGCAGACGGACGTTTGACTGCAATGCGCATCACGAAGGAGACGGTAACGCAATGAATCAACCAGTTGCTGAAACAACATGGCCGCGCATCCTACCCTTCTATCGAGTCCTAGCCTTCGTCGTTACCGCTGCCACGACTTTGGGACTCATCCGGTTTGCGATTTCGAAGGAGAGCCCACTCCAACAGTTCTACTTGTCGAGCTATGCCAAACTCGCGCTCGCAAAACAATTCCCCAAGTTTCCAAAACCACCGGGGACGAAGCCAACCGATGACCGCGAGGAGTTCAAGATGGTCTTCTGTGGCGACTTCATTGCCACGCCGGAGATGTTGCAGGAGGACACGGGGAAATTGAGTGTCAAGGCGGTCCGCCTCCGACCAGCCACCTTCGATGCGTGGCTGTTCGATCATGTCTATCACGTCGAATTTCTCGATTTGTTTCGTCCGGCACTCACTGCCGCCGGGGTCTCCTTCTTCGTTCTCTTTTTTGTGGGTGCCTGGCTTGACCGCCGACGCAACGACAATGCCAAGAATGGGCGACTGATCCGCGGACCGCGTTTAGTCTCGCGCTTTATCTTTAACCTCCGCACTTGCGGTACGGGCCTGCGATTCCCATTGACAAACCGGCGCAATCTGGTTGAGGCTCTCATGGGCGAGCGGGGTCGCTCGCTCATCCTCCGCAGGAATAGGGAGGCCCACCACATTCAGGTCGCCGGCGATACCGGCGCTGGAAAGTCGACGCTGTTTCGCGAGATCCTCTATCAAGTCGAGCGGCGCGGCGATACCGCCATCATTTTCGATCCGGATCGGCAGTACATCCAAGAGTTCTATTGCGCGGGGCGCGGCGACGTCGTTCTGAATCCGAAGGACGACCGTTGCCCCAACTGGTATATCGGCGGCGAAGCGAAAGACGAAGCCGAGGCGACCGCTCTGGCTGTGGGCCTGTTTCCTGACGAACCCACCACGCAAAAGTTCTTCGTCAATCACACGCGCGCCATCTTTGCCTACTTGCTGGCGAAGTTCAAGCCCACAGTTCAAGAGTTCGCTCACTGGATGGCGCACGACAAGGAGATTGACGTTCGTGTCAAGGGAACCGAACACGAAGTCACTCTTACGCGGAATGCGCCGCCACAACGCGCCGGTGTCCTCGGCAATCTCAACGAGGCAGGGAAGGCTTTTCGCATCATGCCGGGGCCGGAAGGTCGCCCACTCTTCACGATCACGGACTGGGCGAAGCATCGCCGCGGTTGGATTTTCATCACGAGCACGCCGGACACCATAGACGCGATTCGTCCCCTCCAGTCCCTATGGCTGGACATGCTTATTCTCAAGCTGCAGAGTGGCAAGCGGCCCGCATTCTTGAATTGGTTTGGCCGTATACAACGCTTCTGTGGCTTCCGGCCTTCGACGCCGATTCTACCGCGGGTCTGGTTGATGATCGACGAACTCGCCGATTTGAACGCGTTGCCTCAACTCCACAAAGCTTTGACGAAACAGCGAAAGAGTGGCAACCCAATCGTTCTCGGGTTCCAGGGCATGAGCCAACTCGACGCGCTCTACGGCAAGAAGGCCGAGACCATTCTCAGCCAAGCGTTTACGAACTTCGTGCTGAGAACGCGCGAGCCGCGAGCCGCCGAACACCTGAGTAAACTCATCGGCAAGGCGCAGATCGAACGCGTGCGGGAATCGAAGCCCGCCTTTTTCTGGCAGTGGCGCTCCCGATCCTATTACACCGAGCGCGTCGTCGATCCGGTCGTGATGGATTCGGAAATCCAAACGCTCGACGACTTGCAAGGCTATTTCGTCCAGCAAGACAAAATCGTTCGCATCGGCTTCAAGCCGAGACCGGCTCGCGTCTTGGCCGCCGACCTGATCGAGCGAGTCATTCCCGGACCACCTGACGCAGCACCCGAGCCAGAGCCGGAACCAAAGAAAGATGCCTCCGACCGCTCCGCAGACGCGCCTTGGCGAATGTTTGAAGCGTGGTGTGAAGGCCGGTGTACGCCTGCGTTACCGGCCTCGCCGGATACCGTCGCGCTGTTTATTGTCGCGCTGGCGAATGTGAACCGCCGTCCAGCGGCGATCTTCCGCAGCCTTGCGGCCATTACGCAACGGCATTCCGATGCCAAGCACGATAATCCGGCTTCGTTTAGTCACGAGGTAGTCGCCCGAGCTTGGGATTCGGTCAAGCCCAAGCCTGCCACCTTCGTTGCCTCTCCTTCGACGGTCGCGTCGCCCTCGCCGACTACGCAAGCCAACATCGGCGTCGCGAGCTAAACCATCATGCTTGATTTATCCAAACCACTCACCGCCGGAAAGATCAAAGAGTACTTCAAGAATGAGTACGGCGCCGTCGAGAACGCTTACTTTAGCCAAGGCGGAACAATTCGTGGCGAGTGGCATGGCGAATTGAGGAACACCTTCGGACTGAACGGCCCGGTGGAAGGTGAAGCCTTTAATCGCCTTGCGGATGGTCAGCATCCGGTAGCGGGCGAACAACTCATCCGGCACAAGGACACGATAAAAACGCAAAACGGGGAAGAACTGGGGCACCGTGCTGGATGGGACTTCACCTTCAAGCCGGGCAAGTCGGTTAGCGTGACCGCGCTTGTCGGAGAAGATGAGCGGGTTCGCGTGGCACATCGACGTGCTGTGAACGAAGCCCTCGACGCACTGCAAGAATATGTGCAAGCTCGCATGTCGGCCAGCGGACCGGCCGAGACCACCGGCAAGTGGATCGCCGCCAAGTTCGAACACGACACGGCGCGGCCCGTGGGCGGTTACCCGGCACCGCAGCTCCACACCCACGTGATCGTCTTCAATATGACCGAGGACGGGCGAGGCTTTGCCCATTCCCTTCAGCCCTACGAACTGTTCCGGGTGCAGTCGATGGCCACTGCCGTTTACCAGAATGCGCTTGAACATGACCTGCGAGCGCTTGGCTATGAAATTGAGCGTGGCAAGAATCATGCGCCGGAGATCAAAGGCTACACACCCGAATACCTGGAAAGTGAGAGTCAGCGCTCGGCGCTCATTCGCCAGGCGCTCGAAGCGAAAGGCTTGCGCGGAGCCGAAGCCGCCAGCATTGCCGCCCATGCCGGTCGCGAAGAGAAGCTCAAGCTCTCGCCGTGCGAACTGAAGAAGCTGCACCAGGAGCACGCCGCAGACTTCGGCAACCAGCCGCAGCGGGTGGTCGCGGAAGCGGCCCAGCGTCAGTCGCGTGAATTGTCAGTGGAGAAGGTCGTGGCCAAGGCGACTGCCGCCGTTGCGTTCGCGCGAGAACGGCTGAGCGAACGCTCCCAAGTCATCGAGCATTTCGAAATTGTTCGAGATGCTCTGCGCTATGTGCAGGGCCGGGCTGCACTTCAGGATGTTCAGGCTGCGATTTCCGTCAGTCAAGCGGAAGGCGAGTTGCAAGAGGTGACTCACGTACGGCCCTTTGCCCCCGCTCACCGTTACACCACACCGGAAGCTATCGCTGCCGAGCGCGAGATCATCGAGGCCGTCCGTGGAGGGCAGGGTAAAGTGCGGGCGCTCGATGATGTCACAGTTGCCGCGGTCGATGTTCGCTTCGCTTCACTCAACGAAGATCAGCGGAGCCTGATCGTCTCGGCTCTCAACTCTCGCGACCAGATTGCGGGTATACAAGGGCGGGCAGGTACCGGCAAAACCACCGCCATTGCTGCCATTCGCGAACTGGCAGAGGAACAAGGCTATAAGACCATCGGGTTGGGGCCGACCTCGAAAGCTACCAAAGGGCTGAAGGAGGCGGGCATGGATGCCGAAAACCTAGCCGCCTATTTGGCGCGCGGCGGATCTGCCTCCGAAGACCGTCGCCGGCACTTGTTCTTTGTCGATGAAGCGTCGCTCACGTCCACCAAAGCTGTGCGCGACTTTTTGCGGACGATTCAACCCGAGGATCGTGTTCTGCTAATCGGCGACACGCGCCAGCATCAGAGTGTTGAAGCGGGCCGGATCTTCGAGCAACTCCAGGATGCCGGGATGCAAACCGCGACGCTTTCAAAAATCGTGCGCCAGAAAGAAGAAGGCCTTCGCCACGCGGTGGAACTCCTGGCGGTCGGCAAGACCGGCGATGCGCTCGACTTATTGGAAGGTCAAGGACGCATGCATGAAGTTACACACCGCGACCAGCGCTTTCAAGCTATCGCCGAAGAATACGCCGCCAGCCCGGAAGGGACGCTTGTGATCTCGCCCGACAATGAGAGCCGCAAAGAACTCAATTCTGCGATTCGTGCAACGTTGCGGAATGCCGGCAGAATCCAGGCGGACGTTCTCAGTAGTCCTGTTCTGATCCACCGCCAAGACGTAACCGCGGCCGACAAAGGCCGCGCGTCCACTTACAGGGTGGGCGACTCCGTTCGCTACCGCAACGGCAGCGACGTGTTCGGAATCGCTCCGAGGAGCTATGGCACCGTTCTCGCCGCTGACCACGAAGCCAACTCGGTCACGGTCAAGCTGGACGACGGCAAAGTTGTCAGCTACGACCCAACCCGGTTGCGCGGTGTGAGTCTCTACACTCCCGAGTTGCGGCCTTTGGCGGTCGGAGATCGCCTGCAATTCACATCGCCTTGGAAAGATCAGGGAATTGCCAATCGTGATCTTGCGATGGTGACCTACCTCGACGAAACCGGCAACATCCGCGTCAGCCTTGACGATTCGGGACGCACAGTGGGTTGGAATCTCCGCTACTATGCCCACGTCGATTACGCCTACACGATGACCAGTCATTCGGCTCAGGGAGTCACTGTCGACCGCGTTTTGATTCACGTCGATACCTCAGATAGCCGGGCACGCGCCCTGATTGATCAGACCCTAGCTTATGTCGCCGGTTCGCGCCCGCGTTACGACGTGCAGATCTTTACCGATAACGGCGAGAAGCTTGGCCGTGCCTTGGGGCGCCAACATCAAAATGCCACCGCGCTGAGTCGCGAGCAAACGGAAGGAAGTCTACAGCAAGCCCAACGAAGACCAGAGAGAAGCCAACAGACCCAGGAAGCCTCACAGTTCATTTCCATGTAAGGAATCGTCACGATGTCACTTGAAACCATACTGCCTTACCTCAAGCCAATTGCCCAACTCATCACCGATCCCGGCATTTCCGAAGTCATGGTGAATGCAAACGGAACAGTCTTTTTTCAGCGAGCTGGTGTCATCGAACCTTTTGAGGCAGCGCTCGAAGGACGCAAGGTCTTAACTGCCGTGAAGAACATGGCCCGCTCCCTGGGTAAAGACATCAGTGAGGCTTCGCCGCTGCTGGATTGCCGCTTGCCGGACGGCTCTCGCATCGCTGCCGCTATTCCGCCAGCCACCGAGAGTGTCTTGTTGACCATTCGCAAGTTTCGTCCGCACTGGTTTACTCTTGCCCAACTCGTCGAGGCGCGCGCTCTTCCCGACTACCTCGCCAACCTTTTGACTGAAGCCGTGCAGGGCCGCAAGAACATTTTGCTGAGCGGCGGGACGGGCACCGGCAAGACGACCTTCACCAAAGCCTTGGTCGATCTCATTCCGCTATCTGAACGCCTGGCCGTCATTGAAGATACTCGCGAGTTGAAGATTGACCATCCCAACGTCTTTCGCTTCGAGGCCCGGCCCGAAGGCCGCGCTTCGAATGGCGAAGTGCTCACTTCCGCCATTACGATTCGGGACCTGGTCAGAGCCTCGCTTCGTCATCGGCCCGATCGCGTGATTATCGGCGAAGTCAGGGGCCCGGAAGCCTTCGATCTCTTAGATGCTCTCAATACCGGTCATACTGGCTCGATCTCTACATTGCACGCGAACTCCGCTGAGCACGCATTGTCTCGTTTAGCGTCGTTGGCCATTCGCGCCGATTCGGGCGTCCCTCATCACGCTCTGCAATGTGAGGTGGGAGATTTGATCGACCTATCCGTTCATGTTCGTTTGCAGGATACCCACCGGTTTGTCGCCGAGGTCATCGCGGTCCAGGGATTTCGTCCGGATTCGAATCGTTATGCGGTTACGAATGTTTACCGTGCCTAGCCTGCTTCGCCCTTCGTTCTGCATGCGAAGGCGAAGCCGCTGAAAGAATGCAGGCTTTTTATTCCAACAAAAGAAAGGTACCAACCCCTATGAATAATCTCAACAGAATTACGCTGCTGGGCAACGTCGGCAGCGAACCGAAGACCAGATCGTCACCGGCAGGCAAGCAAGCCACTTGGCTGAGCTTGGCCACCAACAAGCGTTATAAGGACGAAGCCGGCGAATGGAAGACTAGGCCTGTCTGGCATCAGGTGGCCGTATATGGTGATAGCGCCAGCTACGCCGCCAAGATCAAGCCCGGCGCGCTCGTCTTCGTCGAAGGCGAAATGACCTACCGCGAGTATGAGCGCGAGATTGACACTGCTGCGGGACCGGTGACAATCCAGTGGCCGGTGGCGGAGATTGTCGCGTTTTCCATTAGCGCGATCAACTCTGACCGGCGGGACAAAGGAGGGGCGGCCGCGTAGATCAAGCACCAGGAGCAAATGATCGGACAAGCCTAAAAAAACGAAGCCCGGGGCAGTTGCGACCTGACCCGGGCGGAAAGGATGATCTGTGTTATCGGAGAGATTCTTAAGCTCTCAAACGCAGTATACGCCGAGAGGCCCGGCGCCTTCAAGAGAAAAAACTCCTAATCGGCTGCGCAGCATATCAAAGAAGCCCCCATCGAGCGAGAGCGGACCGCGACGCGCTCACCGACGCGATGTAGAAAACTCACCCTTAAAGCGGACGGCGTGTCAGCTTTATGGAGTTCTCTGCGACTGTCTTGACCACACGGCTTATAGCGGACTCGCTTGGCCGAAGGTTGAAACGCTCGCGCGCCGGATGAAAGTCACAAGTCGAACAGTGCAAAGGGCTTTAGGCGATCTGACGTCAGCTGGCTGGATTGGCACCCCCTTCGGCGACGAGGGCGGCGCGCGCGATGGCATTGTCTATCACCTCCATCCCGATGGCAAACCTTGTCTTTTTTGCGTCGCGGCGGATCGGACCGTCAATCAGCGCGGCAAGCCGCCTGAGCCCGATTCGACGGGTGACAAAAAGTCGCCCGTCATTCAGCCCACGGGTGACATTTTGACGCCCGTTACCCCCGACAAAATGTCACCCCTTTCAGCCCCGACAGGTGACATTTTGGCAGCGACGGGTGACATTTTCGACAGTGCATATAAGGAAATGAATTCCCTAAAGAATTTATCTAAATCGACGTCGACGACGCTCGCTTCAAAACCTGCTGACCCACCTGAAGAATTCCTTCGTGAAATGGACGGTGAGATCGAACTTGATGAAGGCGCCTTGCGGCGCTTGTGGAGCGCGACGCGTCAGATCGTGCCCGATGCGACAGCGGAGGAGATCCGGTATTTCTTTTACCAGCGAGCCGCACAGGTGTTCCGCAATCGGCGCGTCCAGAGTCCCGTTGGGTTGATGCTCAGTACCATATCGGACTGGTTTGCGGAGCGGCGAGTTCTGCAAAGGCGAGAAGACCGGCGCCACGCAGAAGAGCGGATGAAAATTCTAGAACGCGAGGTCGCGAGTGCGAGTAAACCGCGGCAGTCAAGATCCGCTCAACCCACGGCGCAGAAAACCGACTTGCCGCCTCCTGGAGAACGGTTTGACATGAGCAACGAAATCCGCGCAGCCGCTGCTAAGAAGGCAATGCGATGACCAACAGAACACCCGAATCCGCAAACCCCTGGCGCGAAGTTCTCGGCGAATCGTTCGACCACGTGCAAGCCATTGGCGGACTGTTCGCTTTGGATGTCGAATATTACCTGGACAGGAAGACTCGAAAGCGCTGCTATCGTTTGTTATGGACAAACCGACTTGCTACGGAGAACGGGGCCGCCCATTCTCAAAGAAAGCCATGGGATTACTTGTTGTGAGAGCGCCACCCGAAGACCTTGCAGCTTGTTGCCGACGATATTTGTGAACACTAGTGCGCCTTTTTTTGTGTGCTGCAGATGCTGCAGCCAATTAACCGCGAGACGTAGGCGGCCGGTAACGATAGAGGGCAATAGATAGAAAGCCCACACCCACCAAGCCCAGCATCGAAGGCTCTGGCACCGAATTGAACGGACTGAAAGTCGTCTTGGAGCCCGATACGAATTGTACGTCTCCGCCGGTGTTGATCAGAGCACCAGTCAGATTCAGTTCTGAGAATTGAAATTGGCCTCCGTCCGCAGCGAGAAAAGTCCCGTAAAGGACGTCGCCGCCGGATGTCTGCAAAACATTTCCCGACGTTCCCGTGAAATTGAACAGCAACTGGGACGGGCTGACCCCCACAAGTGTCATCGCCTGGTTGGTTTGAAATTTTCCCGAGATGTTGAAGACAAACACATCGTTGCTATTGCCGGTGATGGTCAAAGGCGCATTTTGGATACTCGCGACATCTATGACGTTGAGGCCCCCGTTTCCCGTAATGGTCACGCTATTCGAGAGGTTGCCGTACGTTCGGGTAGCCGCGAGACCAGCGGCATAACTCGAGACACTCTGCGCCGATACAAACGCGCTTTGAGTCAAAGTTGGCGCCACAGTCGTGGTAGTAAAAGGATTTTGGAGACTGCCCGAAATATTGGCGGTGCCATCGGTGTAAAGCCCGCCGGGGATGGCGCCGTTATTTCCGCCTGACAGATGGACATTTGCGCTGTTCCCCACAAGCACACTCGTAAGTGGCCCGCTGTTAATGGAAAGAGTGGTGTTCTGGCCCAAATCGACAAGCCCATAATTCGCGGCGGATCCCAGGTTGAGCGCCGACGAAGCGCACGCAGGCGGGGTTAAAATCAAGGTTGCCATGATACCCAGAGTGAGCCGAGTTCGTGTCGCTATAAGTGTTTTGACGTTTATGTATTTCATTCTTAGTAAACTCCGACGGAAGAAAACTGATTGACCGATAGCTACGAGCGAATATCCTTACCAACATCGTAACTAATCTCCTGCTGCTTGTCTCTATCTCTTCCAAACGCCGTCGGCCTAAGGTAGTGCGACGGAGGTCCGCTACTCGATGATTGCTGCACTCGGCGCGGAAGGTCCTTGGCCGCCGCTCCCGGAGGTTGAGCCTAGATTGCTATTGCCAGAGAAGTTGATCGTATCCGCTACCAACTGCGTATTACAGCTTCCTCCAGAAGAACCGCCGGAATACGTAAGTTGTGTTTGGGAAAAGTACAGTACGCCGGTAAAGCAGGTGGAGCTTCCGCCTGACACCGTGTCCTGAGAACCAGTGTTCACCGTCCGATCTTGAAAGACGAGAATCCCGGCGAGGGATCCGCTAGTAGGGGCGGACATGCTTGATGTGCCACCGCCGCTGATTGTGAATGGTTTGTAGTTGTTTTGGCCTCCGTTACATGGCGACGGAGAACATGTGTTATAAAATACGACTCCAGTGCCTGTTGACGATGAACTGCTGCTGCTTTGGGTGAAGCCTCCGCCGTAGAGGATGTACGTTCCAGCGTTGAATGTCAGCGCGCCTCCACTGTTGGTAATACCTCCACAATAGGTGCCCGGATTGAGCGTGGCGCTGCCGCTCGATAGCTTGTAGTTCGTGTGCGCTCCGTCGCAACTCGTCGAAAAGCTTGGGGCCGCTACACTGCTGTAAGGGTCGCTCACACTCGCAACCGTAGTGGGGGTCGGGTTAATGCACGCGCCGCAGCCATGGCCGTTATAGTCGCCAACTAAACGAATTGAATCTGCCGTGAGCGAAGCGCCGCCGCTCACATCGAGTGCATCCCAGCTTCGCGAGTTGTCCGCAACCGAACAGTTGTTGGCCGTAATTTGGGCTGATCCGCTCAGTGTGATCGCGTGGTTTGCCCACGGGTCAAGGGCGATCACGCAGTCCGTAACCACGGTGGGAATAACTCCGACCGTGGAGCGCACTCCGACGCTCACTCCGTTTCCGCCGAGTACGCCCAAGAACGTCAATGGATTGCGTTGGGAAACGCGCACCGAAACCCAATATTGCACTGTGACGCCAGAGACAGGGGGAGCAGTATTCGCGGGAATGTCCGATTGTATGGTGACGGTTTGCTTTCCGCTCAACCCCCCATTAGTAAATCCATTCACGGCCGCATAAGCGCAGCCACTTTGTACATTGTTGGTTACGGGATTCGGTACAGTTGCCGGACAATTGGTTGCAGTCTGGCACACCACGCCATTCGATCCGCAGTTATAGGAGCCGCCGTGCGCGGCGGCGGAGTCTTTCGCGTATTGTACTGCGGCAACGGCTGCGGCTTCCGCTGCTGCGCGGGCCGATTCGGTAGTGTAATAGGCCCAACCCGTATCGAAGACCAGCCCGGCCATTGCGCACAGCGAGACCATCATCACAGCTACCATCAGCAATGCCACTCCACGTTGGTTGCGGCGTGTCGGTCGCATTTTTTATCACCTAAAACTGAATGATCTGCTGGCTGGTGGCTTGGAGGGTTCCAGAATATTTCTTGACAGTACCCAGCAGGGGCGTGAATGTGATAGTAGAGGGATAGTAACCGGTGATGGTGATTGGGTTCGTCAGAGTGTTTTCAGAATTGCTGGAGGCAGGAGGAAACGAACTATTGTTGGAATAGCACGAGGTCAATGGATTGCATGGTATGCTGCCGGCTGCGGATGTGATCGTCACATTCAACACTCCGGGAGCAAGTCCAATTGCCGACTCAGCGATCTTCTGAGCGATGTTAGCTACCGTGACGCCGCATGAATTGCCGCTATAGCTGCACCCCTGTCCCTTAGTGGCAGCGTAGCGTGCGCCCTCCCGAACAGCGAACGCCAACGTTTCGTATGTCCACATAGTGAGGGCCATTTCAATGATCGAAACCATGATCAGTATGAGCGGAATGCCAGCCAGAGCAAACTCGATTGTGCTGGTCCCCCTTTCCTCCTTTCGTGCGCGTGACACTTAGCTTCGTACTCGCATCTCCACGGAACGCGCAATATTCATCTGGCTGGCCAAGCCTGGGATGGGAATCAACCGCATCGTTTGATACACGACTGTCACTTTGATCGTCGGGTTAGCTGTGTTGTCCGGAGCGCTCACGGTGGCCAAGGTGACCTGGAGTGGTAAGGCACCACAGCTTGCGGGAAACGAAGCGTTGTTCGGCATAGCTTGTAGCTCATTGAGCGCCAAGGCGCAGGCGGAGGCGGAGTCTGTTTGATGTGTACCCGGGAAAGCTGAGGCATACAGTGCGGCAACACGGGCCGCATTTTGTACTCCAATCAGTGCGTAACAGAAAAACCCTACATCGAAGGCGCCGATAAACAAGAAGAAAAGCACGGGAAAGACGACCGCAAACTCGACGAGGGCCGTTCCACTCTGCCGCTGCCGACGTCGGCCTGAAATTTGATTGGCGTCCACTGCTTTCTTATCGGTGGAAAGGCGTAAGACCTTTACAATCAGGACCGAGCCTGATGCTATCTCCGGACTGTGATTCTGAAAAGCTGCCTCGCGGCTCAATGATTCGATTTTGCAACGGCTCAGCTCCAGGCGGCTCATGAGAAGGGTAACGGGCCTTGACCGCTCCACGATTAGCGTGTATGGTTGGAGCTGAGTCAGTTCACGGCTTGATGTCCGGCAACACACTCCCAATGAGTGCGTTAGGTTCAGGTCTACGGGAAGTGTCGAGCCCTTAGACCGGCAAGGGTAGCTCCACCTTTTCAAACGTTAAATTTAGTCGGCTCGGGTTGTCCTGCCGTCTTTTGAGAAGGGGAATTTCTAACTGAAATGAATTCAGGCGCTAAAATCATCCTTGTTGAAGACGAACTAATTATCGCTGCTTCCATTGCGAAAGAACTACGAAGAGCCGGCTATGACGTCGTCGGCATTGCTTGCTCCGCAGAACAGGCATTGGCTGTTATCGAAGAAAAGATACCTCAGCTCGTTCTAATGGACGTTCGAATTAAAGGGCCGGTCGATGGCATCCAAACCGCGCAACAGATTGCCACGAACTTCAGTATACCTGTCATCTTTATGAGCGCCCAGGGGGATAGGGATACGCTGGATCGAGCCAAGGCGGTCGGAGCCTTTGCTTATCTTACTAAGCCCGTTGCGCGCGACGCCCTAATGTCGGCAATCGAAGCTGCTCTGGATAACCGTTGAATAGATAATAAATTGCCGCAGGAATGATTGCCAAAGTTTTATCGGTCATGCCGCAGGCCGAGAACATCAGCTGGCCATGAATCCATCCATGATTTTGAAAACGGCTTCCGGCAGCATGCTAGGGAGTATTTGTTGTATGTGGCACGAGATCGTGACGACAATCATGATCTCGCGATTGTCGGCTGTGGTGAGGCTCTTTTCAAAGCGTTGGGCCGCTGCATTTCTGGCGCTGATTTCGGCTTCCCCCATACTCGGGGACGAGTCAAATATCGCTAGAAAGGCCGGACCGACCAACGGTAGAGCGCCGCCCGCTCGAGCTTTTGCGCCAACATTTGCGCGTTTGTCAGAATAATGTCATCCCCTACTGTGCGACCAAAGCTTGCGTTCAAAGCTGCCAACGGCTCAACGATGAACAGCGCCGCTGTGAGCTGTTTCCCAAAGGACATGCAGTTCTTCATCGCTTGCTCTGCTGCCGCACGGGGGCAGTTTCCAAGGTTTGGGCTTGGGCACCCCCGCCTGGGTCTGGAGTCTCGTGTTCTCGCGGCGTACGAGGTTTAAGCAACTAGCCGCATATACCTTTACTTTTCGGAGACCCTCGATCGTCTCTGTTTGCTGCAGCTGAGCCTCCACCAGTCTTAACTGCTTAATATTTTGTTTTGCTCGATGCGGTAACGGCCTTCATAGCGGATATCATCGTCATCGTTAGCATGTTTCGAAGCTCCTCGGCCTGATCTGTCGCGATTGCGGCCGCCCGTTGATTGTATCTATCCAAAGCGCTGAATAGGTTGCCAACACAGGTGATCTAATCGTCTGATGAGCTAGTTGGTCTCAGCCCATCTGCAATCTCGGCGAGCTGCTGGTGTAACAGCTTGCTTTTTCTATCTAATAGAAGACTGCTCACCGAGCAACCAACGCTCGGCTTCGAGCCAGTCTTCTTCTGGCGATCCATCCGGTGAGCCTCGCTCTTGCCATCGAGCATAGGCCATCTCTGCAATCTCTTGCTGGGACGGAGGCTGGCGTTCCTGACGCCGCTCAGGGGACTCGGGGCGGGCATGAGCTGGTGAACTCACGGTTCTTACTCCTTTGAGATTTGGAATGTCCCCAGACTTAAGGGGAAGAAAGAATCTATGACCGCTGCAAAACGGCAACGTTCGGGGATGACAGACGGTCTGAAACTAATTATAGCGCGCAACCCAGTTCCCGCGGGCACTTGTCAAAGTTAGCCGCAAAAAACAAAACTGCATGCTACTTGTATGAGCCGAATCTTCACTCGGTCATTAATAATGGCTTCCACGAGGCACTAAAATCGCATCTGTCAGCTGAGTCGCTACGCAAGACCAATTTCCCACCTTTGCTCACGTTGCGAAACGACGGGCTTTCCGTAATCGCACCAGCCGCGACTCGGGCGTCGAGCAGGCTTTCTACTCCAAATCGGGGAACCCTCGAATCGGTCATCCAAGGTGATACCGAAGAGCTCAACAATTTATTGCACCTTAGCTTAATTGAATCTGGCTTTCGCAAAGACTGCGCCTCGTGCTCAGTTTTCGCCCAAAATAGTTATGTCAAGTGAGTCAAAGATGTCGGCTGAGGTGCCCCAAATCGACTGCGTGCCCCAGATCGACTGCGTGCCCCAGATCGACTGCGTGCCCCAGATCGACTGCGTGCCCCAGATCGACTGCGTGCCCCAGATCGACTGCGTACCCCAGATCGACTGGGTGGCGCAGACACTCGCGGAGTTGCATGAAAATGAAATTGAGCCAGACGAACCATTCGACTGTGGTGCGTAGACGGCGACTGGTGACAACGCTGTCCCCGAAAACTGGGTGTTGTCGAGCAGTGCTGCCTGGATATCCAAATACCCCGCTCCCACCGTAAGCGCGTCGTAATAGCTGGTATATGCAATTCTGCTCACTGGGTCGACCGCCACGCTTGATTGCGGTAAAGACTTGTAGGCCGTACGCATCAGACGGGCTTTAACTTGATCGGGAGTGAGAGTTGGATGAGCCTGAAGGAGAAGCGCCACAGCACCGCTCACCACCGGCGTCGCCATGCTTGTACCGCTGAGAGTAAGGTAGTAATTGGAGCGCTCGGTGGCATTACCTTGTGATTGAAAATATCCATTCTTAACCGCATCTCCCGTGTACTGGGCAAGTGTCACGGCTCCCTGCGCAAGAAGGGAAACAACCTGATTGCCGGGTGCAACCAGGTCCGGCTTGATAATATGATCTATCGCAGTGGGCCCTTTTGAGCTATAACTTGCAATGGTGTCGTCCGTGCGATCCGGTGTCCCATTGGTTTTCATGGCCCCAACTGTAATAACGTACGGATCGTTACCCGGAGCGGTGACGGTCCCATACCCGCTGTTATCGAAGGAATTATCTCGTCCGTAGTTGCCCGCTGCCACCACTACGACGATGCCCGCCTTCCACGCTGCTTCCACGGCTTGACACAAAGGATCGACAGAGTAGCTCTCGTAAACCGGTCGCCCCAAAGAGAGGCTTATGATACGGATGTTGTATTCTGATTTCAACGCAATTGCTCGGTCGATGGCCGCGATTACGGAACTATCACTTCCTTGACCACTCTGATCCAAAACACGAAAGTTCAGCAGGTTTGAATTCGGCGCAATGCCCTTTAGCCGGCGAAAGCAAGAACCGCACTCGGAACCCTTACCGCTCGCTCCAACAATCCCAGCCACATGCTCACCGTGGCCATATTGATCATTCCCATTCCCGCCTTGACCCTGGTAGTCGGTAGCGATATTCGCGTTATCCTGGGCCACCTTGGCGGCGCTTTGTTGGTAGTGCTGCTGATCGTTGCTCAACTGATTTAGCCCTTGCTGAACCGATTGTTGCGCCTGCTGAATCGCCTGGTTCGCTTGATCAACACCGTGTTGGGCCATGTTGAGGTTGTTCTGGCAAATTTGAACCCCGTTCTGCGCTGCTTGCTGATTGCTTTGCGCTGCCTGCACCTGGGGAGAATTGCCTGGATAGCTGTGCTGGGCGTTTTGGACTGCCGTTTGCGCATTGTTGAGAGCAGTTTGCGCCGCTGCCAGCGCCGTCTGGGCGTTTATCTGTGTTTGCAGAGCGACGCTATAGCCGCTTTGCGCGGTTGACACCGAAGTTTGCGCCTGGGTTAGGGCCGTTTCATCGGCGAACACCAGGGCCGCGGTAGAATTCATCTGGGCCGTATCTTGGGCCAGATGTTGCTGATCGTTGTTCAACTGGTTCTGGTTAGGCGTAAAATCTTGTGAATACACAATGCGAGAACCGTCAATGTCGCCATTTGATTGAAAGCCACTGTCAATAATCGCTACGCCAATCCCCGCGCCCGTCAGCCCATAAGTCTGCCAGGCGATAGGTGCATTAACGGCCGCAGCAGTGTTGTCCAAAAGGTTTCGCAACGGGCGGTCTTCGGAAATCCGCACCACACCGTGCTCCGCCGCCAGGGAACGTAGCTGCCCGGCCGGCAACGAATAAGCACCCGCTTTGATTGATTTCAGTGCTGTCTTGAGAACGCCTCCATGGTTAATGACTCTCTGATGATGAGCCGAAGTTGGCTCAGAATCAAATTGCACAATAATTCGCACCGTCGACTTGGGGTCTTTTGCCATAAGGCTGGCAGAGATTTGTGGATGCTGACCTTTGGCAACGTTAGAAAGCAAAAGCAACAGCACTAGTCGGCGGGTTGAGGACATTCGAGGAAGCTCCAGGATCTGCCCAGAGCCCAAGACAAACATCAGTTTGCGACCAAAGGCTGAGAAACAGAACCTCTCTAGGTACTATCTCCGGATTTCGCCGAAAAGTCAAACCTGCTAGTACTGTCGCGTGAACTGTGTTGTGACTGCAAAGAGTACAATACAAGTAGACTAGTTGTTAGCTAGGTTCGGAGTTGTCCCCAAATGGAGAATTAATCAGACAGTGAGTCGCCCTCCTAGAAACGTCCGGGCCAGTGTTTGCAGGCTTTTGACAGTCTGGGCCGCTTTCGTAGCGACACTTAGCCCGGGTTACGCGGCGCTGAACCCGACCTCTCCCATTGAGCGTCTCCACCAAGACGTTTGGGGCCACGATCAGGGCCTCCCGCAAAACACCGTAGCGGCTATTATTCAATCGCACGACGGTTACCTTTGGTTGGGAACTGAGCTTGGACTCGCCCGTTTTGACGGACTGCGATTTACGGTATTTGACAAAAGCAATGTTTCTCAGCTTCGCAGCAATGTTGTGGATGCTCTGCTCGAAGATCACGCCGGTGATCTTTGGATCGGCACTCGTGGCGGTGGTCTAACCCGCTATAGCCACGGGATGTTCACAACGTTCGGAACGAAAGAAGGGCTCTCTAGCGATTCCGTTCTCTCACTTTTAGAAGACCGCGCCGGGAATCTCTGGATCGGGACAGATGGTGGAGGTGTAAACCGTTTTAGAGATGGCCATTTTTCCGCTTTCGACGTCAAGGACGGCCTCTCCAACAACGAAGTATTTGCGCTGGCCGAGAGCAAAGATGGAAGCATCTGGATTGGTACCCACAATGGTCTCGACGTACGAAGGGGCGACCATTTTCAAAGAGCTGGCAGCGAAGATGGGCTTACAAATGCTTATATTCGGTCGCTGTATGTCGGCCGCGACGGAACCCTTTGGATCGGCGTATACGGAGGGGGGTTAAAGAGTTTCTCAGATGGCAAGTATCTTGCCTGGACAACGACCGATGGCCTTTCCAGTAATGCGATCACCAGCATTCGAGAAGACAGCGCAGGTAGTCTCTGGGTCGGCACCATTGGTGGCGGCATCAACCGAAAGGTAGGAAACCGCTTCAGTTCGTACTCGACCCGCAATGGACTACCCACCAACGACGTTTGGGCGATTTTCGAAGACAACCACGGAGATATCTGGATTGGGACGGGCGGGGGAGGATTGGCGCGGCTCTCTGATGGAAAGCTGTTCGTCTCTTACGGGGAAAGAGAAGGCCTATCCAACCCCACCTCTATACCCGTCTATGAGGACCGCGCGCACAATATATGGATCGGCACAAACGGAGGAGGTCTCGACCGTTTGCGCGACGGAAAGTTCACTCATTTCACGGCGCGTGACGGGTTGGCCGACAACCTCGTCTTTACGATTTGCGAAGATCCGGCAGGGGTGTTGTGGGTCGGAACTCGCAAGGGACTCAGCCGCTTTAAAGACGGCAAGTTCACCACCTTCAGTGCCAAGAACGGTCTCCCTGCCGACATTGTTTTTTCGAGTTATGCGGATCGGGAAGGTAATCTTTGGCTGGGTACTCGTGCCGGGCTCGTGAAATTGCGCGACGAAGAATTTACCGTCTATTCCACAAGGGATGGCCTATCCAACAACAATGTGCAATCCATCTACGAAGACCGCGACGGCGCTTTGTGGGTCGGCACCGCCGGTGGTCTTAACAGGTTTAAGCACGAGAAATTTGAATTGTTCGATTCGCGGCAGGGACTGTCGAATGGTTCAATTTTTTGCATTCACCAAGACGGCGACGGTGCCCTGTGGCTGGGTACCGATGGCGGGGGTCTATTCAGACTGAAAAGCGGCCAGTTCACCGCGTACACCATCAAAGCCGGCTTGTGGGATGATGCTGTTTTCGAAATATTGGAGGATGATTCCAGGAATCTATGGATGAGCAGCAACAAAGGAGTTTTCCGGGCTAGCATTCAAGAGCTCAATGATTTCGCGGACAAGAAAACCTATTCAATCAAAACGATTGCTTACGGACCGGCGGACGGCTTAAACACTAGAGAGTGCAATGGCGGCATTCAACCCGCCGGTTGGAAGAGCCACGACGGCCACCTGTGGTTTTCGACGATGAAGGGCGTTTCCATGGTTGATCCAAAGAGAGCCGGAATCAGCGAACCTCCGCCGCTCACGACCTTAGAATACGCGGTCATCAATCATGAGGTGGTCAACACCCAAAGCGGCGAAGTCCACATGCCCCCGGGCAGAGGCGATATGGAAATTGGCTATTCAGCTCCTAGTTTCAGTACGCCTGAGAAGACGATTTTCCGCTACAATTTGGAAGGTTTCGATCAAGAGTGGGTCGATGCCGGCACTCGCCGCACCGCTTATTACACGAAGGTACCGCCGGGTACTTATAAATTTAGAGTCATCGCTAGTTTTGGAAACGGCACTTGGGGTTCGGTGAAAAATACCTTGCCTATTACCCTCGAAGCCCATTTTTATCAAACAGCTTGGTTTTACGTTAGCTGTGTGCTGAGTCTAGTCCTGGCTGCGTTTGCCGGCTATTGGGTTCATCTTCGGTATCTCGCCGACAGACGAAAGCTTCTCGAAATGCTCGTTTACCGCAAGACGGCTGATTTGAGAAATGAAATCCGTGAACGGGAAAAAATTGAGCTTGAGTTAGTGAAAGTTCGCAGAAGCCTTGGAAGCTAACGCCCTAGCCGCTCTGAGGTAGCTTCAACGGCCTCCGGCGGCTGGGAGGCGTGCCAGCGCTTAACCAAACCTTCTGCTACCGCCAGAACTTCCTCAACATCAAGTCTCATAAGTTCGCTTTCGATCACCTCGCAATTAGTACGGTCCTGTCTCCGGTGTTTGTGACCTTTGGTGTTTTTTGGGCTTGACTCACAAATAATCAGAAGACAGGCGCCTACCGACAGCGGCAGAAGCTTGAACATGAAATCAGCCGGCGAGCTTGGAAACCGCTCTTCCAGCGCGCGCATGACCTCCTCGGCCTTCGATCTTTCGAGATCTCGAAAGAAATTAAAGTCACGACCGGACAGGACTTCGTGCCGCGTCTTAGGATCTTTCGAACTCATTCGCCTAGGCCAATGCTGTTCTTGGTGAGTAGGGAAGCAAATTGATACGCCACGGAACTGTGTGGATCGAATGCTTTGAGCAAAATCACGAGCGTCGAATACACTGCTGTCGAAATGATACCAAGGCCAGTTCGTTTTTGGAAATTAGTACCCGTCAACGTACTCATTTGCTAAACAAGGGAGAAGCCTCGTATTGTTGAGGAGTCAGATTCATAACCAATCGTAACGGTTCGCACTGAACATAGCCCTTGTTCCATGTTCACAAAGCCGTCATTGGAATTCTTAATTTACTAAAGGAGAGTTGATTGTCGATGAGAATAACCAAATTCCTGCTCGGTGTCCTGATAGGCCCAGCATTATTGCTGACGGGGGCAACGCCACCAACGCTTAACCTTCCCGCCACAGTCGTGGGCACGCAAACCTATAGCTATACTACGCCGACGATTTATAATTTTGCAGTTTCAAGCGTTTCGTCCAGCGGAGTTTTTTCGCCCGGCACGTCATACAGCGCATTCTGTTCTTTCCCCAGTGGAATCGTGCCTGGTGGCGGTACCAACCCAAACGGCACTGTCACCCCCCCGGAAGACCCTCACAATCCGAGCGGGAGTGCTACCTACAGCCCAATCAGTTCTTATTCGGTGACAACGCCAGGTAACAACTCAGGGTATCCTGGCTTTACCTATAACGCAGCGACCCAGACCTTCACCACAACGTCGCTCACATTGGCCCAAGAGTGGAGCGCCGTAAACTGGATTCTCAACACTCCTAAGGGTGTATCTGGGGAAAACCCCACACCAACCGACACGCAAGCGGCGATTTGGCAGCTTCTGCACCCCGACATTCAATTCGGCTTCGTCACGACCACAACTACGCCGGGTTCAGCGCTAACCCCCGCGTCAGCCATGCTGTATAACGATGCTTTGGCTAACGGGCTAAGCTTTATCCCCGCTGGCGGCCAGGTCGTTGCGGTTCTCATGCTTCCGACAACACCTGGGGGCAGCGCGCCGTATCAAGGGCTTTTTATCCCGGTGCCGATCCCGGCCGGTAGTTGCGCCATTCCGGCTGCGTACGCCACAGGACTTAACCTGGGGACTGACGCGAGCTACATCTTCATCGACACTGGAAACACCAAACTCGGTTGGAATGCTTACCAACTCAACGGGAACGTCCTTTTTGGCCAAGGCCTGACCGTCCAGTTGTCTGGAGGAAACAATGGGGGGCTCGGTGCGGGTTTCAAGGTATACGACGACTCGACGACCAACATTAGCGGAAGCCTCCAAAACCCACTTACGTTTGCCAGCGTTCCTACGAGCCAAACGGCCGCGGCAGCGGCTACGGCCAAAAGCGTTTCCAATTACGCCAACGGGCTCGCCGCTACTCAGGCGTTCAACTCGATCAATAACAACATGACCATCAACGGCGACGGCGGCTTGAACGTCATCGATGTTGGAAGCATCCAAAACGCAAACCTCACGATCCACGGCTCTGCCAGCGATTACTTCATCTTTAACGTCTCCAACGGGATTCAAACGAATCAGGTCATTACGCTTACCGGCGGAGTGACAGCTTCTAACATCCTGTGGAACCTGACCGGTAGCGGAAACGTACTGCAGACCTCGGGCGGCAATGTGCTGGTCGGCACGTTCCTTGCCACCAATGGCGGCCAGTTTCAGTTCTCGGAACTCCAACTCACCGGGGCATTGATTAACACAGGCGGGAATGTCCAGTTAGTATCGGGTAATCATACATTGACCCAAGCTGGATTCTGCCATTAACTGTTGATCCATAGACTCCAGCGCGAGTCTACGAGAAAAAGGAGCGCAGTGGCGCCGATCTAATCGGGACCACTGCGCTCAATTGTTTTGTAATACCACCTCTTCGGGAATATGAAAAACATCCAACTCCGCTCATTCCTGTCCACGGTCGTAGTCCACAAATTTGAAACTGTAGTACGTACTTATTTGGCGTTGCGAACTTTTAGCCTACTAACTTAGCAACGCAGTACGTACTGATTTGCAAGCTACATCAAACTCACCTAATATTTGGAAAGCATGGCCAATTCTGTGTTTGGAGGATCTTGTTGGTGAATAGATTTAGCTTTCTACTGCACGCTCATTTTACGTCTGGAGGACTTTGTTTGTGAAAAGACTCAACTTGTTACTGGGTTTACTACTAGGCCCAGCTATACTTCTGTACGGAGCGACGCCCCCTGTTCTGCAACTGCCTGTGGTTGTCACAGGAGTTCAGACCTATAGCTATACGACGCCCACTCTCTATAATTTTGCCGTATCAAGCGTTTCTTCGCCCGGCGTTTTTTTGCCTGGCGTGACATATGGCGGTTGGTGCACTTTCCCGAGCGGTATCGTGCCCGGCGGTGGTGCGAATCCAAATGGAACCATCACGCCCCCTGAGGATCCCGGGAATCCGACTGGTATGGCATCATACGATCCGATCAATTCGTATTCCGTAACCAATCCGTCTAATGACGACGGATTTCCAGGCTTTACCTACAACGCAGCTACGCAGTCGTTCACTACAACGTCGCTGACGTTGAGTCAAGAGTGGAACGCGGTGAACTGGATTCTGAACAACCCGAACGGGGTTTCGGGAGAAACGGCCACAACCTCTGATATCCAAGCTGCGATTTGGCAGCTCCTCCACCCCGATCTTCAGTTCGGCTTCGTCACGACAACATCCACGCCCGGCTCCGCATTGACCCCTGCCTCGGCTGCACTTTACAACGATGCCCTTGCCAATGGGCTTAGTTTCGTTCCCACCACGGGCGTCGTTGGCGTCTTGATGGTCCCCACGAATCTTTCGTATCAGGGTTTTATCATCCCCGTACCCGTCGCGAGCGGAATCATCGGCGATTATGTTTTCTCCGACACCAACGGTAACGGCATTCAAAGCGCAAACGACCCCGGCATCAACGGTGTGATGGTACAACTCTATCAGGGCACTACCCTCGTAGCCACCACCACCACCACAAACGCTCCCGCTGGTTATCCATATCCCGGTCCGAATCCGGCAGGGTACTACCAGTTTACCGGTCTACCGAACGGTACGTACACCGTCGTGATTCCGAGCGGCCAGCCTGGTCTCAACGCAACGTCCGGCCCTTCGCCAGCTTTCCAGGGAACAAACCCGCTGATCGACAGTAATGGGCAGCCTGGTACTGTGCCTGGCACGACGACTCCCGCAGTCACAGCAACGGTTACTTTGCCCAATAATAACCAGAGCCCCAATAGTGTAGTCGATGAATCAATTGATCTTGGTTTCCTTCCCAAGACAACGCCCGCCGGCACCATCGGGGACTACGTCTTCCTTGACATGAATGGCACCGGCATCCAGAGTGCCAACGACCCCGGCATCAACGGCGTAACCGTGCAGCTTTACCAGGGGAATACCCTCGTAGCAACCACGACCACCGCCAACGCCCCAGCAGGCTATCCCTATCCAGGTCCGAACCCTGCCGGCTACTATCAATTCACGAATCTGCCCAATGGGACTTACACGGTAGTGATCCCGAGCGGCCAGTCTGCGCTCAGCGCAACCTCCGGCCCGGCGTCCGCCTTCCAGGGAACGAATATTCTGATTGATAGCAACGGTCAGAGCGGTAACGTTCCCGGCACCACGACTCCAGCTGTTATCGCGACGATAACGCTTCCCAACAACAATCTCGGCCCCAACAGCGTAATCGACGAAACGATTGACATGGGTTTCCTCCCTAAATCAACGGCCATCGGCACGATCGGCGACTACGTGTTCCAAGATAACAACGGTACAGGTATCCAAAGCCCGAACGACCCCGGCATCAATGGCGTAACCGTTCAGCTTTATCAGGGAAACACCCTTGTAGCCACCACAACCACGACAAACGCCCCGGCTGGTTACCCCTACTCCGGTCCGAACCCGGCTGGCTATTATCAGTTCACGGGTTTGCCAAATGGGACTTACACGGTAGTGATCCCTGGTGGCCAATCCGCGCTCAGTGGCACCTCCGGCCCTGCCCCCGCTTTTCAAGGAACCAACCCGCTGATCGATAGCAACGGCCAGACTGGTACTGTTCCAGGCTCCACAACCCCAGCGGTCGTAGCGACCGTAACTCTGCCCAACAACGATCAGGGCCTAAACAGTACAACGGATGAGTCGATTGACTTAGGTTTCCTGCCTAAACCAGCGACAACTGGCGTTATCGGCGATTATGTATTTCTCGATAACAACCGCACCGGCATCCAGAGTGCGAACGACACCGGCATCAATGGCGTAACCGTGCAGCTTTACCAGGGAACCACCCTCGTAGCCACCACGACTACCGCTAACGCTCCGGCCGGCTACCCGAATCCTGGTCCGAACCCAGCGGGGTACTATCAGTTTACCGGCTTGCCGAGCGGATCATACACGGTGGTGATCCCCAGTAATCAAGCGGCTCTTTCCGGCACCACCGGTCCGTCGCCCGCATTCCAAGGATCCAATACTAGCGTCGACAGCAACGGCCAGCCTGGTGTTATTCCTGGTACGTCAACAGCCGCGGTTACAGCGGCGGTTACGCTGGCTAGCAACAGCTCGATTGACGAAACAATCGATCTCGGCTTCCTGCCTCCGCTTCCACCGGCACCCATGATTACGTGTTCACCCAACAATGGCGGTCAAATCGGCTCACCATTTAATGTGCAACCTCCGACAGTTACCGGTGGAACTCCACCTTATACCTTCCTGGTGGTTAACGGAACCCTTCCCACTGGTCTGATGCTCAACTCGTCAACGGGCGCAATCACCGGCACACCTTCCACGTTTGGCACCTTCTACCTTCAGGTGAAAGACGCTAATGGTTTCGCGGCGGTCACGACTTGTCCTTATACGGTCGGCTCGGTACCAACAGCCTGTACAAACCTTCCTTACCCCTACGGCAGTGCTCCGGCACTCTCCAGCGTTGTGTTTAATGAAAGCGGCGTCCTGGAAGACTGGGCGGCGGCGGGAAGCGGCAACACCCTTCAGCTCAGAGCGTGGTTCAACGATGAACACGCCCCGTTGCTGGGTGCGCGATCGGCAGGGGGCGTCTCATTCCCCTTCACGGCATACAGTGGAACACCAGAAGGGGTTTATAACCCGAATGGTCCAATCCCGGTAGGATCGACAGTCCTCACGGGCCCGACGGCCGGGGTCGACACGGCACTCCAATCCAGCGCTTACAACTTCGGCGCGGGCTATCCGATGAGCGGCCGTCCGCTTTGGCCGGCGGTATTCCTCACTGACCTCACAGTCAACGGGGTCAACAGCATGGCTGGCGACTGGCAGCAGGGTGGTACTAGCGCCATTCCCCCGAATGGTGTCTTCGGAACGTGGAAGGGAGCGGTGGTAACCGGCGCAGGCTCGTCAATGGTTGTCACAACCGATGCCGACCCGACCGCAAACGGGATCATCGGTGTTCGCGATCCGCTTCCGGGCGGCGTGGCCAATGGCCAGCAGTACACGACCGAGGCTGTCTGGAACGTTATGACGTTTCCCGGCGTGATTCCTGGCCACACCTATCGGGCACAGGTCATCGTGCACGATGGTGATCAGAATCATTCCGGCGGCGACGTCGGCGAAGCTTGCTTGACGGGCATTACCATTGCCATCGCTCCACTGACACTAAGTGGTCCGGGTAACGGCTTCGTAGGGACACCCTTCAGTTCGTCGCTCACTGCGGCAGGCGGTGTTGCTCCCTACACCTACTCGATTAGTAGTCTCCCCCCGGGCTTGACGTTGAACCCGACCACGGGTGCCATCACTGGTATCCCGACTACTTCCGGCGGGTATCCAGCAACAATCAAGGTAACGGACGGCTCTGGCAACGTTGTTACCAACCAAAGCACCATCACGATCGGCGCGGAGCAGATGTTAAACGTCTCATCGTGTCCGACAAACACCGGCAATTCCGGTTCGCCGTTTAGTGCGATTGCTCCGACGGTAACCGGAGGCTATGCGCCCTACACCTTCACTGTTGTAGGCACGTTGCCTGTTGGACTAAAACTCAACGCCTCCACAGGCGCTATCACTGGTACACCGACTGCCATTGGGTCGTTCAGCACTAAAGTGGGCGATACCCAAGGCAATTCGGCTACCGGCTGTTCTTACTCGATCAAATACCCCTGTCTCCTGGGGAATCTCGGATCCGCTGGATCCTTCTCGATTCTCGGAATTTCCGGAGGCAACCAAAACAACCCGCAAATTAACATTCAAGGTTCGTTCGGCGGGTCGGCAACCATCGGAGTCGGCGCAAATGTCCAACTGCATGTTCAGGGCAACACCAATTTGACCAACGCAGTGACGGAAGATCCTAGCGCCAAGATTCAACTCGACGGTGGTGCCTCTATAAGCGGCACACAAACGCAAGAACCTTTTGCGGCTATCCAAAGCGCGGCGATTGCGG
>Ga0209698_10000712_pt1 | contig 38035 bp, 30 predicted proteins | sample LitLauG_LLR_2012_FD_187203 | JGI IMG/M metagenome (GOLD analysis project Ga0209698, IMG submission 187203) | Freshwater sediment microbial communities from Pennsylvania, USA - Little Laurel Run_MetaG_LLR_2012 (SPAdes) (version 2) | ecosystem: Environmental > Aquatic > Freshwater > Creek >... | reverse complement strand
CAGTACGGCCCCCACCGTCTACTGGCGGGTTGAGGGCAGCCTGCTGGACCTGACCGTGGTCAGGCCGGTGGCGTTCTTCACCTGGAATGCGCAGACCTTCGCCGAGCGCTTCCGGCGCCGCGGACTCATTTTTCTGATGGCCGTGCTGCGCCCCATTCTTTATTCCACCAACCGCAAATTCGCTACCCGGGTCGTCCACACCGTTCTTCGCGGCGTGACGAGGGACCGTCTGGACCTTTTGGGAGAAGAGTATTTCGAGTACAAGCTCAAACCTCACCTGAAGCCGGAAGGAGTTCGGGCAGTCCAGGATCTCGTGCAATCTGGCGGCGACGTGGTGCTGGTCAGCCAGGCTCTCGATCACCTGATGCGTCCGCTGGCGCAGCACCTTGGAGTCAAGCACATCATTGCGAACCGCCTGGAATTCCGCGACGGTACGGCAACTGGCCGACTTTTGGATCCGGTGATTCGTCCCCGGGGAGCCTTCGCTCCTTTTCGCGAGAACATGCCCGACGGGCGTCGTGCTCCGAAAACCCTGGCCCGCCATCTCGATATCACTCTCGAAGAATTACGCGCCGCCGTTACTCCGGTACAGCGCGAAATCCCGTCTACTGTGCGCCCGGTGGTTCACTTCGACGGACAGAAGCAAGCTTCAGGATTTTCCGTACGCCGCGCTTTCGCGGGCAAGGAGATCATGCTGATCGGCGTGACCGGATTCATCGGCAAAGTCTGGTTGGCTAGCACCCTTCTGGACTTGCCGGAAGTGAAGCGAATCTATTTGCTGATTCGCAGGCAAAAGTCGAATCCGGGCGAACGCCGCTTCGAGAAGATGATCGAAGATTCACCGGTGTTTGATCCGCTCTTTGAGCGCCACGGCGACCAGTTGCCCGAATTCCTGCGCGAAAAGGTCGAAGTGGTGGAGGGCGATGTCACCCAGTCGGGTCTCGGATTATCGCCAGAGACAACCCGCTCCCTTCAAAAGCACCTTGACCTGATCATCAACAGCTCAGGCCTGACGGATTTCAATCCCGACCTCCGTGACGCTCTCACCACGAATACCGACGCGGCCGTCAACGTTCTGGAGTTCGTCCGCGGCTCCGACCACGCCGGACTCGTGCACCTCTCCACCTGCTACGTGGCCGGCGAACAGGATGGCCGGGTCAGTGAGAACCTGATTCCCAACTACAATCCCCGCGGCCTTACCGGCTTCGATGCCGAACAGGAATGGCGCTGCTTGCATGAAGTAATCCGCGAGGCCGAGCAGCGCGCCGAGAGCGAAGAAGTCACCTCCGGTCTGCGCATGCAGGCGCAGGCGAAGGAACATGCGGCGAAGAATCTCCAGGGTGCGGCTCTGGAGAACCAGATCCGCAAGGGCCGCGTCCGCTGGCTGAAAACGTATCTGACCGAAGCCGGGACCAGGCGCGCCAAGGAACTCGGCTGGCCCAATACCTATACGCTCTCCAAGAGCCTTGCAGAGTCCCTGATGATCAAGCACGGAGCGGGGCTGCCGGCTGCGGTCGTGCGACCGGCCATCGTGGAAACTTCGATGGCGAAACCCTTCGTAGGCTGGAATGAAGGCATCAACACCTCGGCTTCACTTTCCTATTTATTGGGGACCTATTTCCGCCAGTTGCCCACGAACGAGAGCAAGCGCCTCGACATCATTCCGGTGGATGCAGTCTGTTCGGGTATGACCCTGATTGCCGCCGCGGTCATGGAGCGCCGTCATGAGCCGCTTTACCAGTTGGCGACTTCGGTGACGAACCCGTGTGATATGGGCCGTTCCATCGAATTGACCTCGCTGGCCCATCGCAAACACTACCGCGCACAAGAGGGACTGGAATCGTGGCTGCGGCTGCGCTTCGACGCCATCCCCGTTTCCAAAGAACGCTACAACCGCATGTCGGCTCCGGCGCAGAAGGCGATCGTGAAGTCAATTCAGCGCATTATGTCGCCCCTGCCGCTGAAACGAGCGCCGCTGGTGAAGACGGAACGCAACCTCGAGCGCGTCGAAAAGCTAATCGAGCTATTTGAGCCATTCATTTTGTTAAACGAACACGACTTCGCCGCGGAAAATATCGAGAAGCTTTCTTTCGCGCTCGTCCCCGAAGAGCGCGATCAGTTTGGTTACGACACGCGCTCGCTCGACTGGTGGGAATACTGGATTAACATTCACATCCCGGCGCTGCGCCGCTGGACCTACCCACTCATCGAAGGCCGCCCGCTGGAACCGCGGCCCCCGCGCAGCTTTCAGCTTGCGCCCGCGAACGTAGACACTGTCAGAACAGGCACCAACGGAGCAACGTGGCGATATTCCTGACCGGATCGACCGGATACATCGGCGCACATGTCGCCGCCAATCTTCTACAGGGCTACGGCGCCTCGCTGAACCTGCTGGTTCGTGCGCGCGATCCTCAAGAAGCCCAGTCGCGCCTCTGGCGTGCTCTGCAGTTGCACCTGCAGTTCCCGGCTTTCTTTGAATATCTCCAGACCAAGGTGCGAATCTTCTGCGGAGATCTTACCTCTCCTGGTTTTGGATTAGACCGCGACGAATACGATCGCCTGATTCATACGACGGATTCTGTGATACATTGCGCGGCCTCGCTGAACCGCAAGTCCGAAAAGAGCTGTCTCAATGTAAATCTGCGCGGCACTTTGGAGGTGTTGACCCTGGCTCGGCATGCCGAGCACTATCACGGCCTGCGGCGCTTCAGCGAAGTCAGCACCGTGGCGGTGGCGGGGAAACGCAGCAACGAAGTGGTCACTGAAGATCACTCGATCGAATGGGATCGCTCCGACTACGATCCCTACGCCCGCACCAAAAAGTTTTGCGAGCACATGACCTGGGTTCTGCTTCCGGACACCCCGAAGACTGTTTTCCGTCCCAGCATCGTTTTGGGCGACAGCCGCCATGCGGAGACGACTCAGTTCGACATGGTGAAGGCGTTTGTGTTCCTCGCAGGCTTGCCGGTGCTGCCATTTCGGCCGAACGACAAAGTCGACATCGTCAACGTCGATTTTGTTGCCGACGCTATCGCCGCGTTGCACCTGAAGGACCAGCCGAAGTACGACACCTATCATCTCTCTTCGGGCACATCGTCGCAGACCTTTCGCGAGCTGACCACAGCTCTCGCCGACGCGCAGCAGAAGCGCCGCCCGGTATTTCTGCCCTTCACCGAAAAGCCGTTCGCGGGTTCGGTTAACTTCCTCTCGAACCGGAAAGGCTCGCTAGGTTACGGCGCGTCCCTGATGAAGGTCTTCATGCCGTATCTCGTCTGGAATACAGTGTTCGACAATACGCGTGTGACCTCCGAACTGGGCCGCAAGCCAGTTCCGTTTTCGCAGTACAGCTTTCCTCTGCTGAAATTCAGCCGCGAGAATAATTTCGAGTACAAATATGAGCCGTGGCCTGCGGCCCGAGGAGGTACCGCCGCATGATGGACGCAATTCTGGAAGCCTGGGTCAGTGCCAACATCGAGCGCGCCAAGGCGCGGTGGATGCTGGGCAAGAATAAGCCATGGCAAGCCGGCGAAAAGCTCAAGCTCCTGTTCGCCGGATACAACGGCACCCGCAACACGGGTTCGGATGTGCGCGTCGAAGAGATGCTGCGCCAGATCCGCCACATCCTCGGCGCTGACCGCGTCGCGTTCAGCGTAATGAGCCAGAACTTCGAGCGTTCCAAGGGATACTTCGAAGGCACGAATCAGGTTCACCTGCCTGACATCTTTCCGCCGTTTTTGTCCGATGAAGTCCCCAAACATCACGGCGTCGTCGCCTGCGAAGGCTCCATGTTCAAGAGCAAGTTTGCCAACGCGCTGACGACGATGATGATCGGGTCCTTGGGGATCGCAGCCGTAGAAAACAAGCTCTCGGTGGGTTACGGCGCAGAAGCCGGACACATGGACCCGCTGGTGGCAAAGATGTGCGCGCGCTACTGCAAGAATTCGCTGGTCATCACGCGAAATGAAGAGTCGCGGGTCATCCTGAGCGAGTTGGGAGTTCCTACCCAACTCGGAACCGACACTGCCTGGACCTTCGAGCCGAAGCCTGCGGAGTACGGGCAAAGCGTTCTGCGGCAGGTCGGTTGGGACGGCAAGACGCCGGTGCTCGTCGTTTGCCCGATCAATCCGTTTGAATGGCCCGTGAAAGCCTCCGTCGCGAAATATGCGTTGCACGGCCTCACCGGGGCCTACAAAGACAGTCATTACCGAACGGTGTACTTCCATAACTCGGGACCCGCGGCAGATCGTGCTTACCAGCACTATCTGACTTCCATCACCAACGCAGTCGACGCATTCCGGAAACAGCGCAATGTATTCGTGATCCTCGTAGCCACCGAACGGATGGATGCGCGTCCCGCGAATCGCATTTCCGATCGGCTCGGCGGAGTGCCGGTCCTTACCAGCGATCAGTACAACATGTACGAACTGGTCAGTATTCTATGCTCGTGCCACATGATGGCTTCGTCCCGCTATCACGGAATCGTGACATCAATGCCAGCGCTTGTACCGTCGGCTGGAATTACCATGGATGAGCGCATTCGCAACCTGATGCGGGAGCGCGGGCATCACGAACTGCTGATGACCGTTGACGATCCTGACCTCGAAGCGAAGCTTTTGACCGCGCTGAATGTGCTGGCGACGGAGGGCGAGCGTATCTCTGATGGGATCGCAAGCACTGTTGTAAGGAATCTGAAAGTCATGGCGCAGATGGGAGTTTTCTTCGAAGAGGAAGTCCAGCGGCGATATCCCGATTTCCCGACGCGCACCGGCGGGTGGAGTTGGGAAGATTACCTGCCGCCGATGCACGAGTCCCTGCGGCAGTTGGTATCCGCCTACAGTTAGTCGTCCCAGGCATCAGAACTGATCATGCCATTTGTTGGAGACATTTTTTCGCAACTCAAGGCCGCTCCCGATGTCCGGGTCTTGCAAGAGATCCGCGACGGTCAGTTCACCGGCGTAACCGGGCCCGAGTTGCTGGAGTTGGTCCGCAAGGCGCGGACATTTCTGGCAGCGAAGGGTCTGAAGAAGGGCGACCGCTGCGGCATTCTGGCCGCCAACAGCATTCGATGGATCGCGATGGATCTGGCGGCAATGGCCGAGGGCCTGATCGTGGTTCCGCTGTATTTCCGACAAGCTCCCGCCGAAGTCGCCGCGATGATGAAAGACAGCATGCTGGCCCTGGTTTGCTGCGGCGACGCAACGCTTCGTGACGCCATGCAGCAGGCTTGGTCTCAGGGCCCGCCACTTATGCTGTTCGATGAGATCTTCCGCGGCGTGGAAGGAATTTCGCTGGACCGTCCTCAGGTACGCGACGAAGACCCGGTCACGATCATCTATACGTCCGGCACATCAGGGGAAGCCAAGGGAGTCGTGCTCACGGCGGCGAATGTGGGTTTCATGCTCGGCTGCACCTCGGCACGGCTTAACGAGTTGATGGGCGGACGCAAGGGACAAGACCGAATCTTTCACTATCTGCCGCTGAGTTTTTGCGCCTCATGGATTGCCGTTCTGACATTCATGCTTCGCGGAAGCCTGGTCGCGCTGAACACCGACTTGACGAAGATCGCGAGCGACATGCCGGCGGTAGCCCCGCATTACTTTCTCAATGTCCCGCAGTTGCTCGAGCGCATGCGGCGAGCGGTCGACGAACAGATCGCGCAAAGGGGCGGCATCCCGAAGGTCATCTATAACGGAGCGAAAACGGCTTGGGGACGAGATAACCCCCGATCTCGAGGTTCGGGCAAGTCTTTCTTGTTGTTGCTCGCGAGCCGGACGCTCTTTCCTGCCATTCGTAAAAAGATGTTCGGCGCAAACCTGCAAGCACTGATCTGCGGTTCGGCTCCGTTGAGCCCGGAAACTCAGGACTACTTTCGCATGCTGGGCGTTCCGGTGTTGCAGGTCTATGGGTTGACTGAAACGACCGGTATCTGCACGATGGATGATCCGAAGAATCCGGTGCCCAGGCACGTTGGTCCTACGATCCCGGGAACCGAGTTGAGGCTGGCTGACAACGGCGAAATCATCGTCAGAGGACCGCACGTTTTCCTCGGCTACTGGAACCGCCCCCAACAGACAGCTGACGTGCTGCGCGACGGCTGGTTTCACACCGGCGATCAGGGTGAATTAGACGAAACCGGCACATGGAAAATCGTGGGCCGTATCAAGAATCTGATCGTCCTCGGCTCCGGCCATAAGATCGCACCGGAAAGCATAGAAGACGAGGTTGCGAAGCACCTGCCGGGCGCGCAGCAGATTGTCGTCGTCGGCAACGGCCGGGGATATCTCTCCGTAATTGTGACCGGACCCGTGAGCAGGGAACAAGTGCAGTCCGCGTTGGATGTCGTCAATCCGCAACTGCCGCACTACAAACAGGTGCGCGCCTTTTACGTGCGCACCGAGCCCTTCTCGATCGAAAGCGGCATGCTTACGGCGCTTGGCAAGCTTAAGCGGGATCTGATCTCCGTACGGATGAACCATGAGATCGACGATATGTATCGAGTGCAACAGGCTGTCTAGATCGTAGCGAAGAGAGACTGCAACCGACGTGAACCACTTCGAGGGTCTGGCGATATCGTGGGAAGCAAAGAACGGAGTCGTTGAACTCCGGCTGCATCGTGCGCCGTGTAATGAGCTCGGTTCGCTATCACTCGATGAACTCGAACAGTTTGTTACTGCCCTTGATGCCCTCGAAAAAGACTCCCACGCGCTCATTATTCATAGTGAGATGAGCGCCGGCTTCTGTGCCGGCGCCGACCTGCGAGAGCTGTACGAACGCTCCAGCGCGATGGAGATGACACAGGCGATCCTTGGCGTACGCGATTTCCTCGAGCGCATCCATCGCGGGCTGAATCGCATTGACGCGTCACCCTTCATGACCATCGCTGCTGTTCATGGGGTGGCGTTCGGCGGTGGCTTGGAGCTGGCCCTCGCATGCGACCTGATCATCGCCGACAAAACCACACGTTTCGCTTTCCCCGAACTCAGACTGGGCCTGATTCCCGGTTTTGGCGGAATCCCGCGCCTGAAGCGGGATGTTGGGAACGCGGTGATTCGCGACCTCCTGCTCACCGGACGCAGTTTTAACGCGACCAAGGCGCAGCAGATCGGAATGGTGAGCCAGGTTGTCGCGGAAGGCGAGGCCCTGCAAGCGGCCCGCGCCACCGCCCATCAAGCAGGCAAGTTCGATCGCCACACGGCGGCAACCGCCAAGCAATTCATCAAGCCCATCCCGTACGACGAATTGAAACGTGAAATCGATATTTTCTGTGACCTGTTCTCGCGTCCGGCCGTGCAGGCGGGGCTGAAGAAATTCGTAGAAAGCAAGGACGCACAACCCTATTTACCGTGAACCATCTCCCGAAGATACAATGACCTTTATGCCGACAGCCGATAAGACGCTCGATGAAATTCTGAACCTCGCTGCTGCACACTTCAAAGTCCCGCGCGAGAAGCTTTCACCCGACGACGACTTTTTCAAGACGCTGGGTATCGATAGCTTGCAGACGCTCGATTTGCTCACCAAGCTAGAGACCCACTTCCGTGTGGAATTGCCGGACTACGAATTGCAGGGCGTGACCGATTTCCGCACTCTGGCCAGCAAGATTCAGGTTCGCCTTTAGAACTCAGTCGCTGAGTTCGTTGTTAATCGGTAGGGAACACCGCCTCAGAACCAGTCTGCGGTTTGTTCGACCGGCCATCTACAATCTAAATTCAGCAACTTCGTAATGCTCGATCTTCGTCAATACACTTGTCTGGGCGCGGCTCTTCGCGACGCTCTCGACCGCTTCCCCAAGGAAGTGTGTCTCATCGAGGCCGAACGCGACCGCGAAAAACTCCGCCTGACCTATTCCGATTTCAAGGAAGTCGCTCTTCCGCTCGCCCGTGCTCTGGAGGACGCCGACTTCGATGCCAACGATCGCGCCGCCATCATCATGACGAATCAGTCGAAATGGCTGATTTCTGCGTACGCCATCTTCTATTGCGGCGGCGTTGTGGTTCCGCTCGACTACAAGCTGACCGCCGCCGAACATTTGCAACTGCTGGCTCACTCCAAAGCCAAGGTGCTGATTGTCGAGCATTACCTCTGGCGCGCGATCATGACTGATCCCGGATTTCAAAACATCGGAACCAAAATCGTCCTCGTCACAGAAGCCCCGCTGGGCGTGGATCTTGCGGGTGCGTTCCGCTGGGAGGACTTCAAGCGGAAGGGCGCCCCCGACTTCGTGATGCGGCAGAAAGACGATGTGGCCTGTATCGTGTATTCCTCGGGAACAGGTGGCCGTCCCAAAGGTTGTGTCCTGACGCACGAAAATTATCTGGAGCAATGCCGCTCGCTTACCGCGTGGTACCCGTTCTGGCCCGGAGTGCGCTATCTGAGTATTCTGCCCACGAATCACGCCATTGATTTCATGGTGGGCTTCATCGGTCCGTTCGTGTGCGGAGCATGCGTCGTGCATCTGCGCACTCTGCGTCCCGATTATGTGCGCGATGCGTTCGTCCGCTATCGCATTACGTACGTCTCGCTGGTCCCAATGATTTTGAAGAATCTGGAGCGGGGCCTGCGGGCCAAGTTTGACGAACTTCCATCCTGGAAGCGGGCACTGCTGGACTCGATGATCGCCGTAAATCGGGTTCTAACTCGTCGACGGCCTAAGGTGACCCTCAGCCGCATGCTGCTGGGCAACATCCATCGCGGATTCGGCGGGGAGCTGCTGGCCTTGTTCACGGGCGGAGCCTTCATGGAGCCTTCAACAACGCAGTTCTTCTACGATCTCGGCATCCCGGTCGCCAACGGGTATGGGCTCACCGAAGCGGGCACCTCGCTCACGCTCAACGATCTGAAGCCATTCCGCGCGGATACCGCAGGCAAGCCCCTTCCGGGAGTCGAACTGCGGATCTTGAATCCCGACGCTGAGGGAATCGGCGAAGTTGCGGCCCGAAGCAAAACCGTCATGTCGCACTACCTCGACGACCCCGAACTGACGCTGGAGACGATCGTTGACGGCTGGCTCCTGACCGGCGATCTGGGTCGGTTCGAGTCCCACGGGCATCTGCAGTTGTTCGGCCGCAAGAAGAACATGATCATCACCGAGGGCGGAAAGAACATATATCCGGAAGACATCGAAACCGTGTTCGACGGCCTGCCGGTAAAAGAATATGCAATTTTCGCTGCGAACTATATCTGGCCCAGAAAAGAATTAGGAAGGGAAGCGCTGGTACTCATTCTGCGCCTGGAGCAGAACCAGAAATTCGACAGCGTTTTGCGGGAAGACATCTCCGCCAGGAACCGCAAGCTTTCCGACTTCAAACGAGTCAGCGGATATCTCATCTGGGAGAAAGATTTCCCCCGCACCGCGTCGATGAAGATCAAGCGTCAGGTCCTGGCGGAAGAAATCGGGAAAGCAGTAGCGAGAAATGCAGTGACGCAGTTGTAGCGCCAGCGTCCCGCCGGCTGTCGGTGCGGCGTCGCGCCGCACCAGTGGGAGCCAAGACTAAGCATTGCGGGTAAACAGCGGATAAACATTTGGGGCAAACTTATCTAGCCATTGTGAATCCCGCCGCCGGAGGCGGGCGCAGCGCTAAACTGCTCGTTCCTGCGCTCAAGCGACTGAGCGAGGCCGGCATCGAGGTGAAGGTTGCCACAACCCGCTCGCCGGGACAGGCGACCGAGATTGCCGCCGATGCCTACAGCCGCGGTACCCGGCACTTTATCGCCGTCGGCGGGGATGGCACTTCCTATGAAGTGATCAACGCCTTGTTCCCGCAGGCCATTGGTAACGAGCCGCCCACCTTGGGATTCCTGCCTCTCGGTACCGGAAATTCCTTCCTTCGCGACTTCAGTGACCGCGTCGTCGAACATGCGATCAAGTCTCTGATCGCCAACAAAAGCCGCGCCTGCGACGTGATGCGAATGCGGCACCGGACCGGAGTCATCTACTACATCAATCTCCTCAGTATGGGCTTCTCGGCGGATGTTGCTACTCTTCGCGCCCGCCGTTTCAGCCGATGGGGGGAACTGGGATACTTCACCTCCATCTTTCTGACGCTGGCACGGTTCAACCGCCGCCCTTTTCCGGTTCGCGTCGAAGGCCAAGAAGTTTTCGATGATCGCCAGTGCTTGTTCGTCACATTCAACAACAGCAAGTTCACCGGCGGCACCATGATGATTGCACCCCAGGCGGAAGTGGACGATGGACTCGTGGAATACGTCCGCTGGGGACCGATTGGAAGGCTTGGCCTCATCAGAAACCTCCCGGGCCTTTACGACGGAACTCATATCCAGCATCCGCTGGCCGAGCGCAAAGCGGTGCGGAATGTGGAGTTCAAGCTCGATGCCCCGGTCGACGTCATGGTCGACGGCGAAGTATTGTCTTTGCACTGCGAAGAATTGGATGTACTCCCGCGAGCATTGAACGTGGTCGCCTGAATCCCGTGATATAAAAAGTGAGTCATGTCCGAAGAGAGACGAAAGCGGCAAGAGGCACGCCAAGGAGGCGGCAGCAAGACGAAGAAAGTAGTTCTCTATGGCATCATCGGGGCTCTCTTTGTCGGCGCATATCTCGTTGGCCGGTATTACAAGAATCATAAATACGATTCCTTTGCGAAGTGCCTCGCCGGCAAAAATGCCAGGATGTATGGCCTCTACTGGTGTCCGCACTGCGCTGACCAGAAGCGTGAGTTCGGTTCCTCGTTTCACTACGTGCCTTACGTCGAGTGCGCCAGCGAAAACAATCCGCATGAGTTGACGCCCGCCTGCAAGGCCGCCGGAGTCAAGCTGTTTCCCAGTTGGCAGTTTGGAAGTGAGCCGCCGAAAGAAGGCGTGCTCACCTTGCAGGAACTCAGCCAGAAGACAGGGTGCAGACTGCCGTGAGCGAATTGGCGACGGACAATCGGATATGGTTCGTCCTCATTGCGATCCTGTCGTTTGCCGGCATGGTCGTCTCGGTGGTTTCGCTCCAGCGCCACTACGCCAAGTCGGCCTCCGAGTTCTGCGATTTCAGCCAGAAGTTCAACTGCGACATCGTGAACCGCAGCGAATATTCGGAGGTGGAAGGGATTCCGGTAGCCACCATCGGCGTGCTCGGGTACGCAACGTTATTCTTCTTGTCTACGTTCTCGAAATCCCCATCCGAGGCGCCGAACCGCGTGCTGGGAGCCTCCATTGCAGGGTTATGTTTCGCTTTGTACCTGACCTACGTTGAAGCCTACAAGCTCAAGACGTGGTGCATCTTATGCGTGGCCTCTCAGGCGCTTATTTTTCTGATCACATTGTTGGCCGTAATCGTGAAGCACCGAAGCGCCAAGGCATGAATGGGTCTGCCGTTGTATTCTAAGAAAGCGCTTTTCCTGGATGGAAGAAACCCAGAAAACTGAAATCAGCGCTTCCCCTGTCGCTCCCGGCGTCATTCGCGTGGAAGCGGCTACGGGTGATCTGCGCTTGCACGAGTTTCGCAGCCGTTTCTTCCGCAATACGAGATTTCTGCGCGTCTGGCTCCCACCAGGCTACGACGACACCGAGAATTCCGCCAGGCGCTATCCCGTCCTGTACCTGAATGATGGCCAGAATCTCTTTGAGCCCTCGACTTCCTTCACGGGTGTGGAGTGGCAGGTCGACGAGACTGCCGAACGGTTGATCAGCGAGGGGCAGGTGCCGCCAATGATCATCGTGGGCGTCGACAACGCCGGCAAAGACCGTTTCCGTGAGTACATGCCGCATCGCTCGCTCAGTCCGATGATGCTCCGGGTGCAGGGCAGTCGCTATCCCAACTTCCTGATGAAAGAAGTTATGCCGTTCGTTGCGCGAAATTATCGAGTTGCTGCCGGGCCGGAGAACACCGGCCTCGGTGGATCGTCTCTGGGCGCCCTGATCGCCCTGTACACTGCCGCTGTGCATCCCGGCTGGTTTGGCAGACTACTGATCGAGAGTCCGTCTCTGTGGGCCTCGAACCGCCAGATGATCAAGGACAGCCGCAACATCAAGCGGTGGCCCGAGCGGATCTTTCTGGCAATGGGAACTGCCGAAGCCGGACGCGAAGACCGGAACCGAAGCATGGTCGACGATGTCCGCGAACTGGCCGGCATTTTCCGTCGCGCGGGCCTGGACGATCGCCGCCTGCGGCTGATGATCGACGACGGCGCCACTCACCACGAATCCGCCTGGGCACGGCGTTTCCCGGATGCGCTGTCGTTTCTATTCGGTAAACGCTAGCGATAGCTATCCCAGTTAACTCGTAGTTTCCACCGCTGCTGCGTAATCCATATTCCCGTGATTCCCTTTCTCCTTAATTCTCCAAATCGTGTACAGCAAAGCTGCCATCGCGACGACTGACAGCTGAATATGGATCCAGCGCGTGGAAGGCCCCAGCAGCGGAAGTGCGCAGACCAGGTAGATAAGAATCCCGGTTCCTTGTGGAGCCCCGGGGCGAGAAATCAGCCAGTCGGTCAGCAGAAGAATTGCCGGCGCCAGAATCACGAGATCGTAGACCGTAAGATGCGGCGAAACCAGCACCGTCGTAAGCAACAGGGCAGAGTACTTCAGCGGCAACGCTTCCCGGCGTCTCCAGATGGCAAGCGTCCAACCGAGGACGACGGCCGCGCTGATGACATAAAGGCCGAACGACACTCCGCTCCACGGCACAAGCATCGACCAGAACGTCCTCAGGCAATGCGTCTGATACGGTCTCGGTTCAAATGAAGGAAGCAGCGCGGGTACGTGCCACAACGTTCGCAGCCAGGAACGAAATGGATTGGTGCCATAATAAGCAACACCCGCCGCGATTTGTGCCGTCGCCGAAAGTGCTGCACCGGCCAGGATCTTCCAGCTTCCGATGAGAATGAATACGACAGCCGCTGCCAAGCCTAACTGGGGCTTGAAGATCAGGCATCCAAGAGCAAGTCCGGCGGCAAGCTCCTTCTGATTGCGGAGCAAGAGAAAAGCCACAGTGAAGCAGGCAAGAGCGAGGGCGCTGGTTTGCCCCCACGCGATCAGATGAAAGAAGGCAGGGAACGCCATCGCAACGAGAGCAACTGTCCCGCCGTAATCACGCAGGTTCGGGCATAATCGCCAGATTCGAAAGCAGCAAGCGCAGTAGATTAGCGCCGTGAAGAACCACCACAAGGCGAGCGCCCAGCCGTAAGAGAGGTGCGCCAATGACGCAAACACAAGCGAAACCTGCGGCGGATACAACGGCAGGTAGCGGATGCCCGCGGTGGTGGGTACGCGTTGCGCTGCCAGGGCAGACTGGGCGTCGATGTCGTACAGGTCACCGCCACGATGCGAGAGAGCGAGCGATCCAAGAGTGTAGAAATGCAGAAAATCTGTGCCTTTCAAGTTTCCGTTCCGGTCGCGAAGAGTAGGAGTCGCAATCGTCCAGATGTAGAGAGCCCATATGGTCAGCGCAAGCAGTAGTCCGTGCGCGCGCAGGCGCCGCGCTGTTAGCCAGAACCCGACGCCGTTGGGAAAGAGTGGCAGTGATTTCGGTCCTCAGTTTTCCGGGTACGGTTCAAGGCGTGGCGGGGAATCGTCGCCGAACATCAACCATGCATGACGACTGCTAAAGTATCGGAGTAGTTCCTGGTTCTGTACTTTACTCATATCGCGGGCCCAAACGATCCGGGCTCGATCGAGGTCAGGCGCGTTATAGATCCAGTCGCGATCGACGTTGTGATCCGGTCCGTAGCGCACGATGACGAGGTGGTTCCCGGGAATTTTATTCAGTCTCTCTGTCACTGCGATTCGATCGAGGTTACCGATCGGCCAGCGAGGCTCCAGTGGGGCGTGTGCGACTATCCCGACGAGACGAAAAACAATCATACCCACGCACACAATCGGCACGCTGCGAACCAGAAGTTGGCCGATGCGGCGTCCGTTGCTACGGAACAACCGCAAATGTCGCGTGCACTGGATCACGGTTAGATAGACCAAACCCGTAGCTGGCGCGACGTAATGGGGGAATGTCCAGGTCTCAACCAGCCATCCCAAACAGAAGACCGCGCCAGCCACGAACACGAGCCGCATTCGGCGATCTCGCATAATCCACGGAAAGGCGATCAATGGTAGCGAAAACGCAGGACCTAAATAGAATCGCCAGAGCTGCAGCGTCTTATTGGCCGTGCGGCGGATGAATCCTCGGATGGTGCAAGCCTCGTCGAACTGCCCTACCTCCCATCCTGCATAGTAATCCCGCATAACTGCGTGGTGATACTCCGGTACAGCCCGTTTGGAGAAAAGCACAAAATACGGAACGACGGCATAGGTTTCGCGGTTGACGGCATATGTCATACGAAACGGACTGCCGGTAACCCGCCAGTAGTAGTATCCCATTGCGCCCGCTGCCAGCCCGAGCATGCAGGCTGCGGGCAAGAACAGGCGCCGAAATAAGAGAGGCCAAGGCGGCAGGCGTCGACCTTTCAGCCAAACCAGAAGACCTGCGCCTACTGCGATGCTGAAAACCAGCCCCTCGTAGGGACGGCTATTTGCCATGATCACCAGACCAAGGCCAACCAGAACGCCGTCCCACACGCGCGGACGATTCCGTAGTCTCGGAATCGCTCCCAGCAGCAGCGCACCTCCAGTTGCCGCCAAGGCGGGACACCAGTAGCTGTTCATCCAATAGCTGAAAGTGGCAAAGCGCAGGACGGAAAGCAGGCCGCCGAAAAGCGCCCAGTTCGGCGGAAACCATTCCTGCAGCATCCAGCAGAGGGTGGCGCAGAGAAGGGCAGTGATCAACAACACCCCGATCCAGGGATGACCCAGTACAATGCCGGCGGCCAGAACAAGGCCCTGTCCTGGCGCATACATCGACATATAAGTGGGACGCTCGATGATCTGAAAACTCTCGAAGTGGATCCACATCGGGTGAGTGGGATTGGTCACATGACCCGATGCAAATGTGCTTGCCGCAAGAAGATGGCTGTATTCGTCATTCCAGTCAGGAAGAGGAATTCCAAGCAATGGGATGAGCATCAGCCGGATGCTCAGCGCTGAGAGACCGACGAAGCATACAGCCAAACGCTTGCGGTGGGCCAGTCGACCAAAGAAGGTTTCCAGGCGGTCAATGAAGCGATGTGGACGATCGCTGCCAGCACGAAACGAAATCAGTACCCCGCCCAGCACCATGATTGCCTCGGTGATTGTGAGCAACCACGGTGCTAGATGTCGGTAGAGTTCATTCATGCGGACCTGGCGGGCTGAGCCGATCAGTCCAATGTCGACCGGTCCAATGAATCAGATCCTTACTTGCTGGCCACCTTTGCGCCAATCTCTTCAAACAAGCCGTCCGCGATCTGGATCATCTCGTCATCTACAACGCGATTCTTCGAGATCGCCTCTTTCAGCGTGATCGAGACAATCTTGTTCGACCGCAACGCCGCCATGCAGCCGAACTCGCCGCGATGCACCATGTCGATCGCCCCCAGTCCATAGCGCGTCGCCAACACGCGGTCGAAGGCGGTGGGAGAACCACCGCGCTGAATGTGCCCGAGCACTACGGCTCGCGTCTCGAACTTGGTACGATTCTCAATCTCACGCGCAAGAATGTTGGCGATGCCGCCCAGTTTGGCGTGCCCGAACTCGTCCTTGCCCATGTCCTGTACCACCGGAGCACCTGCGCCGGTCGCGAACTTCGCGCCCTCGGCTACGACCACGATCGAGAAGTAGCGTCCGCGCTCGTGTCGCTGGCGAATCGACTCGGCAACTTTGTCGACATCAAACGGCCGTTCCGGAATCAGGATGACGTCGGCGCCGCCCGCAATCCCGCTGTAGAGCGCGATCCAGCCCGCGTCGCGCCCCATGACTTCCACCACCATCACGCGGTTGTGCGCCTCGGCAGTGGTGTGAACCCGGTCAATCGCCTCGCACACGATGTTGCAGGCTGTGTCGAACCCGAAGGTGTAGTCGGTTCCACCCAGGTCGTTGTCGATCGTCTTTGGCACTCCGACAACTTTGATTCCTTTCTCGTGCAGTTTCTGCGCAACAGAAAGAGTGTCATCTCCGCCAATCGCAACCAGGGCGTCAATCTTGTGGGCGGCGATGGTCGCCATGCAGCGGTCAAAGCCATCCGGACGCTTGGAAGGATTGGTGCGCGAGGTTCGCAGAATCGTGCCGCCACGGGGCAGAATGCCGCTGACCGCATCCAGATCGAGCACCATACTCTGGTTCTCGATCAGTCCTCGCCAGCCCTCCATAAACCCCAGAAACTCGTCGTCATAATGGAAGATCCCTTTGCGAACCACCGCCCGGATGACCGCATTTAATCCGGGGCAATCTCCCCCGCCTGTTAATATGCCAACCTTCATCGTATGCTCCTCGCTGTTATGAGTTCAGGGTGAGTCCTCGGAATGCACCCCGGGTGCAGAGGCGTGACGAAATGGCCCGACGCGGGATCGCAGTCTTTCGGAAGAGATAGAGTAACACTAAACGAATCAGCCTGAAACCCAAGAGCGCATCGAAGAAAATCGATCATGTACGTTCTTTCACGCTCCTCGCGGACTTTGCCCGTTGCGCTCGGCTCGCGGATTCGACACAATGCTCGACGGCATGAATAGGCCTCTATCGATTCTCGTCTGGGGTGTCGTCTCATTGCTTGCAGCTGGAGCGACTGCCGTCGTGGCCATGCACCGCTCTGAGCCGATCAATGCCCTCTGGCTGGTTACCGCGGCTACCTGCTGCTACGCCTTGGGATATCGCTTTTACAGCAAGTTCATCGCCGCCAGGATCCTCGCCGTCGACGCCCTCCGCGCCACACCCGCCGAGCGCCTTGAGAACGGCCGCGATTTTCTACTCACCAACAAGTGGGTCGTCTTCGGACATCACTTCGCCGCCATAGCAGGTCCTGGCCCTCTGGTCGGTCCTGTGCTGGCCGCTCAGTTCGGATATCTTCCCGGAACGCTCTGGGTGCTGGCGGGAGCCGTCTTCGCCGGTTGTGTGCAGGATTTTGTGATTCTCCTGTTCTCCGTCCGCCGCGACGGCAAATCGCTCACCGAAATGGCGAAAGAAGAAACGGGGGTGGTTGGCGGCGTTGTCGCTTACGCCGCCGTCATCGCAATTCTGATTATTCTTCTGGCAGTCATAGCCTTGGTTGTCGTGAATGCACTGAAAGACAGTCCCTGGGGCACGTTCACGATCGCTATGACGATCCCGATTGCTCTTCTGATGGGTGTCTACCTGCGGCGCATCCGTCCCGGCAAAGTGCTCGAAGTCTCCGTCGTTGGCTTCGTTCTCGTGCTGCTTGCGATCTGGGGAGGCCAGTGGGTGTCGCTGCATGCGGGCCCTGCTCAAGTGTTCACGCTCAGTGCGCAGGCGCTCGCAATCTCGATCTTCATCTACGCTTTTGCCGCCTCGGTTGTGCCCGTGTGGCTCCTCCTTGCTCCTCGTGATTACCTGAGCACCTTCGTCAAGCTGGGGACAATCGGCCTGCTCGGTATCGGCATTGTGGTGATCCATCCCACGCTCCACATGCCGGCCTTCACACGTTTCGTCGATGGCACCGGCCCTGTTTTCGCCGGCAAGATCTTTCCTTTTGCTTTCATCACCATTGCCTGCGGGGCGATCAGCGGATTTCATTCGCTGATTTCCAGCGGAACCACTCCCAAACTCATCGCGCGCGAAACCGAGACGCGCATGGTCGGCTACGGCGCTATGATGGCCGAGTCCGCCGTGGCCGTGATGGCGATCATTGCGGCCTGCGTGCTGCAGCCCGGCGTTTATTTTGCAATTAACAGTCCCGCAGGCATCGTCGGCCAGACTGCGTCAGCGGTGACTACGACGATCAGCAACTGGGGATTCCCAGTGACCGCCGCCGACATGCAGGCGCTTGCTCACGCCGTAGGAGAGCAAACGCTCTTCAATCGCACCGGCGGCGCCCCCGCATTCGCCGTCGGCATGGCGCACATCTTCTCCCAGAGCCTGGGCGGCGGCACCGTGATGGCACTCTGGTATCACTTCGCGGTGATGTTTGAGGCGCTTTTCATCCTGACCATCCTTGACGCCGGTACCCGGGTCGCGCGCTTCATGATCCAGGACGCCCTTGGCCACATCTACAAACCGCTGGGCCGCACCAGTTGGTACCCGTCGATCATCTTTACCAGCGCCTTGATCGTCGCCGCATGGGGATTCTTCCTTTGGCAAGGCGTGAAGGACCCATTAGGCGGGATCAACTCACTGTGGCCGTTATTCGGGATCGCAAATCAACTCCTGGCTACGGTGGCTCTCTGCGTGGCCACGACGATCATCATCAAGATGCATCGTGCGAAATACGCCGCGGTTACACTGGCCCCGCTCGCTTGGCTGGTTGCCGTAACCTTTACGGCATCGTGGCACAAGATCCTCGATCCGAATCCTCGCGTCGGCTTTCTTGCGCAGGCGCGGGCACTTTCTGCCGGCCCCGCAACCGGCGCCACCGCGCGCCTGATCTTCAATAACCGCCTCGACGCCGCGGTGACCGCACTTCTACTTGTGATGGTCGCTTTGGTGCTGTTCGAGTCGGCACGGCAGTGGATCGGAGTACTCACCGGCCGAAGAGAGGCTCGAGTCAAGGAGACCCCATTCGTGATGACCCGCTTAAGCGAGGAGCGCGCATGACCCGCGTAAGAAAGACACTTCGGATTTTCGTGAGCACGCTGCGGGAGATCTTCGACGAAGCCGCCTATACTCGCTTTCTCGATCGCAGTCAGATGGATTCGTCCCCGGCAGCGTACGCCGCTTTCTGGCGCGAGCGGGAAACCAGGGGCCCAAAACCACGTTGCTGTTAAGGACTCTGACTTATGAAAAGCAATCATTCACTCATAGAATGTGGGGACAGCCGCCATCGGCTGTCCCGGCGCTTCAGCGCCGTGCCAGTAACCGTGCTTCTACTGGCGTCTACCCTGCTGGCACAAACCGACGCCACGCAAACCATGCGTCCCGTCATTCGCGGACGCCACGCCGCCGTCGCCTCCATGAAAGCCGAGGCTACCGAGGCCGCCCGCCGCATTCTTGACGCCGGAGGAAATGCCTTCGACGCGGCGGTTGCCGGTCAGGCCGCCTTGGGAGTGACCGACTTTTCGCTCAACGGCGTCGGCAGTGATGCCGTGTTGCTGGTCTACGACTCTCGCGAGAAGAAGGTCTATTCCATCAATGCCGAGCCGCGCGCTCCGAAACTGGCAACCATCGACTGGTACGAGCAGAACAACGGCGGAAAAATCCCCGAGAGCGACGGGTTACTCTCCGGAGGCATCCCCGGTGTCGTCGACGCCTGGTACATCCTGCTTGATCGCTGGGGCACGATGAATTTCGAGCAGGTGCTGCAGCCAGCCATCGATCTGGCCGAAAACGGATTTTCACTGAGTGAGCGCGGCGCCGCTTACATCGCTGAGTCGAAGAAGATTCTGAAGTACCCCACGACGGTGAAGGTATATCTTCCACAAGGCTACGCGCCGAAGGCCGGAGAGATTCTCAAGAATCCCGATCTCGCGCGTACCTTGAGGAAGTTGGTCGAAGCCGAAAAAGCTAACGCATCGAAAGGTCGCCACGACGCTCTGAAAGCAGCGCGCGATCGTTTCTATAAAGGCGACATTGCCCACGACCTGGCGACGTTTTCCGAAGCTAATGGCGGCCTGTTCCGCTATGAAGATTTTGCGGAGTACACGGCCAAGGTCGAGACACCCGTCTCGACCAACTATCGCGGATACCAGGTCTACAAGAACCCTTCGGCCAGCCAGGGCCCAACTGAACTCATCGCACTCAATCTTCTCGAAGGCTACGACCTGAAAGCTCTCGGCCACAACAGCTCCGAGTTCCTCCACACCAGCATAGAAGCCGTGAAACTCGCCATGGGAGATCGCGAAAAGTATCTCGGCGACATGGATTTCATCAAGATTCCGTACGACGGCCTGCTCTCGAAGGACTACGCCCGCGAACGCCGCAAACTGATCGATCCTGCCAGGGCCTCGCTCGAATTGCGTCCGGGCACGCCCGCGGGCAACACAGCCGATCTCGATCGTCCCGTGCACGAAGTTCTCGAGGGCAACGCCAGCCACAACGGCGACACCAGCTACATCGCCGTGATCGACAAAGATCACAATATGGTCAGCTTCGAGCCCAGCCTGCACGAATTGTTCGGGACCGGGATCGTTATGGGCGATACCGGCATCCTTTTCAACTGCCGCGGTGATTACTATTCGCTAGTCCGCGGCGAAGCCAATGCGCTCGCACCGGGCAAGCGTCCACGCAGCACGCTACAGAGCACCTTAGTCATGAAAGACGGCCAGCCCTACGCGATCCTCGGCAGCCCTGGCGGGGACGATCAGGTCATGCGCACCATGCAGACGCTGATCAACATGATCGACTTCGGGATGAACATCCAGCAGGCGATCGAGGCCCCGCGCTGGTCCTCGCGCAGTTTCCCCGCGTCTCCCTTCCCGCACACGATGTATCCCGGAGATATGGCAGTGGAGGCGCGAATTCCGGAAGCAACGCGGCAAGCACTCATCGGAAAGGGTCACAAACTGCGCGTCACGCCGCCTTGGTCGCTAGGATCGAACGGCGGCATCGTCATCGATCCCAGCACGGGCGTGCTAAGCGCTGGCGCTGATCCGCGTGTCGATGCCTACGCCTGGGCCTGGTGATGCAATCCACCGAAAGCGGACGAAGAGCTAAAACGCCGAGATTTCCTTCGTATACCGCAACCTGCCCTGAGCGAAGTCGAAGGGTGCCCGTTTGGGTGCTGAATTTTGGTACTGGCTTCTCTAGGGCGTCCGCTCTTTCCGCGATACACTTGCATTCAAATGCGAGTCCTAGGCATCGATTGCGGCGGCGAATGCACCGGCTACGGTGTGGTCGAAATACATCCCACGGGCAAGCTCTGCTGCCTGACCTGTGGCGCCATCAAGCTCTCGCCACGGGAAAAGCTGCCTACTCGCCTCTCCCGCATCTACATGCATCTCGGGGCCATCATTTCCGAACACCAACCCGACGAAGTTGCTATCGAAGATGTCTTCTACGCGCTCAACGTGAAGTCCGCATTGAAGCTGGGGCAGGTGAGAGGCGTAGCCATGCTGGCCGCTGCCTCCGCCGGACTGGAAGTCTCCGAATACTCGCCGCTCACGATCAAGTCCTCTGTAGTCGGCTACGGACGCGCCGAGAAGCAGCAAGTCCAGCATATGGTGACGCGTCTGCTCGAACTTCCTACACCCCCCGAGCCGCTTGACGCTTCCGACGCTCTTGCCATTGCCATCTGCCATCTGCACACTATCGGTACCCTCGAACGGCAGCGCGCCGTAGGGCGCTAGCTGCACGCCCGGGCGGTTGTCCTTCGCGGACCTTCGTGCCCTTCGTGGTTAGAGGTTTTTGCCGACACCACCGGAAGGCGGCCAATGCGCCGGATTATTTGGCATAATCTCTATGTCTGGCCTATGAGCTTGAGGGACCACCGGAACTCCATACCTGCGGAGATGCGTCATCGATCGGCTTGGCGCGCCGCGATGGCTCTGGCCGCGCTCTTACTCCCGACCGCTCTTTGTGTCGCCGCCGATCCGGCCACCATCACTTTTTCTCTCGATTTCCCCGACTCCAGCCCCGAGCACTATTCGATCACGGTGCAGTCCGATGGCCACGCCCATTACGAGTCCTCGGGCAAGATTTCCGCCGACTCCGACGCGCGCGACAATTACCAGACGGATTTCACATTCACTGATTCGACGCGCGCTCGCATTTTCGAGCTTGCCGCTCAAGCGCATTACTTCTCTGGCAAGGTCGACTCCGGCAACAAAAAACTGGCCTTCACCGGCGCTAAGAAACTCGTCTACAAAGACGGACAGCGGAGTTCGTCGGCCGATTACAATTTCCCGCAGCAACCCTCCGTGCAGCAGTTAACAACCCTGTTCCAGAGCGTGGCTGCCACCATGGAATTTGGCCGCCGCCTGACTTATTTCCACCGCTACCAGAAACTCGCTCTCGACGACGAACTGAAGCGCATGGAAGACCAGGCAAAACGCAGCGAGCTGGCTGAGCTGCAAGCCGTAAGTCCTGTGTTACAAGAAATTTACGAAGACAACTCAGTGATCAACGTGGACCGCGCCCGCGCCCTCCGCATCATGGAAATGAAAGCTCCCCCACTGGGAAAGTGATTCGCAGTAGCCTCGGAGCGCTGAACTTTCGGGCTGTGTCCTCCGGTTCAAGGCCCTCCGGCCATCGTGCCTTTGGTGAACCCTGGAGATCTAACTTTTACAATTTCTTACGCGAAACCGTGTTCTAATAGGTACACGTCTCCGGAGGTTGTCATGCCTACCCCTTCTGCGTTCAGGGTTACGTTCGTTCTGCTAACGGTCGCAGTTTGCATGGTGCTTGCTTTGCCCGCTCTCGCCGACTCGCAGGCTCGCATCGTTCGCCTCAGCGACGTTCAGGGTTCCGTGCAAATCGACAAGAACACGGGCCTGGGATTTGAATCGGCTTTCATCAACCTGCCCATCACCCAGGGTGCGCAAGTGCGCACCGGGGACAGAGGCCGCGCTGAAGTGGAGTTCGAGGACGGCAGTTCCATGCGCCTGACTCCCAACACCACGGTCCAGTTCAACAAGCTTGGAAGGAGTGACTCGGGCAAGCTGATCTCCGAGATCAACCTCGTACAGGGCATGGCCTACGTCAACTGGCTGGGCAAGGATGACTTGTCGCTGAATTTTTCCCAGGAGAGAATTTCGCTCGATCGCCCGGCTCACTTCCGCGTCGACGCCTCTACAAATGTTGCTGATCTTGCTGTGTTCAAGGGCGATGTCGATGTCGAAGGTCCGTCCGGCAAACTTGCTGTCGAGAAGAAGAAGACCGCGAACTTCGACGTGGCCGACAACGACAAGTCCTCGGTCGAAAACAAGATCGTCGAAGCGCCTCTCGACTCCTGGGACAAGGAAGCCATCTCGTACCACGACCAGTACACAAAGAACAACACATCCCCATACGGCTACGGCATCAGCGATCTGAACTACTACGGTGCCTATAGCAGCGTTCCCGGCTACGGCTTGATGTGGCAGCCCTACTTCACCGGAGTGGGCTGGGATCCCTTCATGGACGGCGCCTGGGGCTTCTATCCCGGATTCGGCTACATGTTCGCCTCAGCCTATCCCTGGGGATGGATGCCGTACCGCTACGGCAATTGGATGTTCGTCCCCGGCTTTGGTTGGGGGTGGCAGCCGGGCATGTGGAACACTTGGGTCACCGTTCCTCGATACACGCCGACCACGCTGACTCGCGTCACCTCTCTTACGCCCCCGGCGGCGGGCACAGTGAAGACCGTTACGGTAGGGAAGGTTGGAACCACGTCGTCGATGATGACCTCCCGCCTTACCCTGAATGCGGGTTCGGCTGGCATGGGGATTCCGCGCGGCTCGGTAAGCAATCTCAGTCACCTGAATCATCAAGTCGCCAAGACTGGTTTCGCCGAGGTGCGGCCTGCCCCGCAATTTGCGGCAAGCTCGCCGAACCGATCCTCTTCCGCAGGCTATGCTCCGGCGCACAGTAGTTCCATGCCATCTTCCATGGGGCACAGCGCTTCGGTCGGGCACGCTTCTGGTGGCGGAACAGCGCACCACTAAAGCATCTCGAAGTCATTCAACAGCGGGCTTCACGAAAGTGAAGCCCCACTCTTTTGGGGGAGAACATGTGGGGACAGCCGCCTTCGGCTGTCCAGCGAAGCCGAGCGACTCCAGGCCAACCGAACAACGATGGAATCGAGCCTTTAGACAACTTCAAGATCGGAACTCAAGCCACGATCACACCCGCATACCCGACCACCATCTCTCGATCCCCGGAAACATCGCCGGAAGTCGCGTACTTCACCAGTTGCGCCGACTTCGCTCCCAACTGTCTGGCCGACGTCAGCATCGCCACCGCCGGCCCGAAGCCGCACATGCTGACATTCTGCTGCGTCACCACATCGAAGAGCCCGCGCGCATCCAAGGTAAGAATTCTCTCGATCGCGCGATGATCTTTCGCCCGCGTCACGACGTCTGACTCATAGTGGTTCATGTCGCTGGAGGCGACAATCAGCACCGGATGTCTCTGCTGCGCTACGAGATCGGCGAGCGCCAGGCCCAATTGTTCGAGCACTTCGAATTGCCCCGTGCCGAGAGCGATCGGCACGATCCGCAGATTCGGTTGTCGCAACTGCAGAAAGGGCAGTTCGACCTCCACCGCGTGCTCGCCCCGATGTGCCGCCGGATCGTTGTGCAGAGCAGGGAATCGCTGCTGCAGAGCAATCGCAAACTCAGCATCGATCGGAATTTCTCCCAGCGGCGTTTCCCACGAGCCTTCACTCATCATCGCGAGGGCCCGACCCATGCCTGTGTGGTTCGGACACATCACCACGCAAAGCCGGGGAATTTCAAGCTGCGCAAACACCGCTCCCGCCACATGTCCCGAATACATATACCCGGCGTGGGGCGCGATACAACCGATGGCCTTCGTCGCGGTACCAGTACTCGCAATCGATTGCGAAAGATATCCCTGCGCTTCCGTCCGCAGGTCGTCGGGATCTCCTGGATAAAAACGTCCCGCAACGGCGGGATGGCGAAGGATGGTGGTACTCATGGGCCCTCCTTTCGGTGAGCCAGACTACCCCGCGAAGCCGCCCGAATGATCCGTGGTCTTCTCAGCGACCTCCGCGGTCTGTCTCCGCGATCTCGGTGGTCAAAGCTCCTACTGACAGTATGCTATGAGCCTTCATGTGCGTTGCGCAAGGCTCGATACACCGCCGCACTCTTTTCCAGACTGAGCGTCTCTGCCCGCGCCGTCGGTTTGACGTTGGCTTGGGCGAGCGCACGCTTCAAACCCGATTCTTCGTACTTCTCTCGGAGATTGTTCCACAGCGTCTTGCGCTTCTGAGCAAACGAAAGCCGCAGGAAATCTACAAATCTATCTCCGGCGACTCCTAACTTTTCCTGCTGCGGATCAATCGTGAGCCGCAACACCGCCGAATGTACCTTCGGCGGAGGAGAGAATGCCCCGGGCGGCACCGTGAACAGCTTCTCCACGCGGGCATAAAGCTGTGCCGTGGCCGAAAGCACGCCGTACTCGCTGCCTCCCGGTTCAGCCGCAATCCTGTCCGCGACTTCGCGCTGCACCATAATCACAATACTTTCGAAGTACTTGGAGAACTCAAACAGCCGCAGCAGAATGTCCGACGTTATGTAATAAGGAAGATTGCCCACCACCCGTACCGGCTGCGGCTTGAACTCCATGCCCGGCCGACCGAGCCCGGGCTTCGGCCCAAACAGGGAATCGAAATCGATCGCCATCACGTCCGCTTCCAGGATCTCCACGTTCCGCGCCATCCCGAACTTCAGGCGCAATTGCGCCGCCAGCACTCGATCCAGTTCCACCGCGATCAGCCGGCGCGCCCGCTTGGCCAACGTCGACGTCAGAATCCCGCGCCCAGGGCCTATTTCCAGCACCGTCGCGTCCGATACGTCCCCAACCGCATCCACAATCCGCGCCGCCAGTTCTTCGCTCGTCAAGAAATGCTGTCCCAATTTAGGCTTACTCTTCGGACGGCGCGCAGAAATTGCTCTTGGCACGTTGACCCTCCTTCCCTCCGGAAGTAGACTGGCAAGTCGACCTTGGCATCTTAAGGTGGTTCAAACCCCGGTACTTATATTCATCATACCGCGCCCAGTTTAAGCGCGCTCCTGAGGAGGTTCCGCACTCATGAATATCGCATTCGCCGCTTCTGAAGGCGTCCCTTTTTCCAAGACCGGCGGCCTGGCCGACGTCGTGGGCGCTCTGCCCCGCGCGCTGGCCGCACTCGGGCATCAGGTCAGCGTATATCTGCCACGTTACCGGCAAACCAAACTTGCCGACCCCGCTACCGCAGTCCGCAGCATCACCGTGCCCTTTGATGATGAGTATCGCTTCCCCTCGGTTGTTTCCGGAGGCGTTCAGGGCGGCGTCCATTTTTATTTTGTCGAGTATCCTCCGTATTTCGATCGTGATGCCTTATACGGCACACCCGCGGGAGACTATCCCGATAACGCCGAACGCTTTGCCCTATTCTCCCGGGCGGTCCTGGAGGCATCGAAAATCCTCGGTACTCCGCACGTATTTCATTGTCACGACTGGCAATCAGCGCTGATTCCAGTCCTGCTCCGCACCGTTTACGCCGAGGATCCGGCTTTCAAGGACGTGGGCACGGTTTTCACCATCCACAATATGGGTTACCAGGGTCTGTTCCCGCCCGACACTCTACCCTTGCTCATGCTGCCATGGGATCTGTTCACCATGTCGAAGATGGAATTCTTCGGCCAAGTGAATTTCCTGAAGGGCGCGCTGACTTATTCCGACTACATCACCACAGTCAGCAAGAAATACAGCCAGGAAATCCAGACCGCGGAATACGGATTCGGTCTCGAAGGCGTACTACGCGACCGAGCCTCTACGGTGACGGGTATTCTAAACGGCGTGGACTACGAGGAATGGAGTCCCCAGACCGACAAGTTTGCCGCCGCCAAATACTCGCCCCAGGATCTTTCCGGTAAAGCCAAAGACAGGCAGGATCTCCTTGCTGCCTTCGGTGTCGCCAACGCCGATTCCAAGCTTCCAGTCATTGGAATCGTCTCGCGCTTCGCCGCGCAAAAAGGATTTGACCTGATCGCGCAGATCGCCGATCGCCTCGCCCGCGAGGAGATGATCGTCGTCGCCCTCGGTGCCGGTGACAAGCCGTACGAAGAGATGTTCCAGCGTCTCAACAAACAATTCCCCAGCAAGATCGCGGTGAAAGTCGCCTACGATAACGCCATCGCACACAAAATCGAAGCCGGCGCCGACATGTTCCTGATGCCGTCGCGCTACGAGCCTTGCGGCCTCAACCAGATCTACAGCCTGAAGTACGGGACGGTTCCCATCGTCCGCGCCACGGGCGGCCTCGACGACACCATCGAGCCCTGGGACGCCCGCACCGGCAAAGGCACCGGCTTCAAATTTACCGAATACAACGGCGAGGCACTCCTCAAGACGATCAAAGAGGCTCTGCAGGCTTACCGCGATCAGACCTCGTGGCAGGTCCTTATGCGCAACGGCATGTCGAAGGATTTTTCCTGGAACGCCTCGGCTCGTGAATACGGCAAGATCTACGAACGCGTGAAGCAGATGCGCGGATCCCCAACGATGCCTGAGAAAGTTTTGGTCTAGCCCTCATCTGGCCGGCGCGGAAGGGCCATGGCCGAGCCGGTGACTGTCAAAACTCTCGCTCTTTTAGAATTCTGATCGACGCGATCAGCATCGAAGCTGCGACGACCAAACTGGCTGCTGTACCCTTCCATGGAAAATGCCTCGGAAGAAGATACGTATTTCGATCAATGTAAAAGTCACCCGTCACTAAGCGCCAAAGATTGAAGCTACGGAGCCAAACGTCGAATAAAATCGCTGCCAAGAACACCAATCCGAAAGCGACAGCCGGAGCCGTGTATTCGCCTTCCACTAATGAGGAAACGAGCACTGCCATCGCAAAATAGACCAAGCCTCCACCAACTAGTAGCAAGACGTAGAATCCAACTTGTTGAAATTGAACCGGCATTCCACCAGCGGAGGAAACCAAGAAAATAGTCGCCCATGGCACAACTCCCAACGTGATTGCTTCAAGAACGCCTACAGCGACCCGGACACTCAGCAGATGCGCACGACTTACGGGAAGGCTCAGTGTCAGCGATGAGGTCCCGGTCGCCATTTCACGGACGAGTCCTCCCATCCCCAGAAGGACAACCGACATAATCCATATGATTACGACATACTCTTGCGCAATAGACAGCAGACGATAAAAATCTCTCGACCACTCAGGTCGAACGAATCCTTGAGCATAATGAACGAATACCCCGCAGAAAGCCGTCAGGACGATCAGGCAGGTCAAGAATCTGGAACGAGTCTCAAGCCACCCCTTGTACCAGAGCACGATTCAATTCTCCTTTACCGTCTCAAGGAAGATGTCCCGCAATCCGACAGGGGCTACCTCGACAGAAACAACCTTCAAATTGCGTGCTCGCTCAACCACCGCCTCCGAATTCATGCTGGCAAAGACACTCATCTCATTTCCATTTATTCGGATTTTTTCGACGCCGACGATGCGAAACTCCCGTTCGGGAGGCGGGAACGGAAAAACCAGATCAATTCGCCGATAGGATTGTCGCAGTCGGTCAAGGGAGGCATTCACCAAGAGACGACCATTGTCGAGAATGCAGACGTGATCTGCGATGCGCTCAACTTCGGCAATTTGGTGCGAAGAGAAAAAAATAGAGACGCCCTCTGCCGACTGTGCGACCAGAGTCTGGAGGAGATGCTCGATACCGACCGGATCAAGCCCTTCGCTTGGTTCGTCCAGAATGAGCAGGTCGGGGCGTCGAGCGAACGCCAGCAGCAAGGCGAGTTTGGTCCTCATCCCCTTGGAAAGCGATTTGACCTTCCGCCGGTGCGGTAATTTGTATTGGCTGAGAAGTCTGTTCGCGACGTCCGTGCGCCAGTCGGGGTAAAACGAACTCGCAAAACGTACCGTCTGTTCAACACTCATATAGCCGTACAGAGGTTTGTTTTCCGCGACGTAAGCGACCTTTCGCCGCATTTCGCGATTTTCTCCGGCATCGGTAATGCGCTTCCCAAGCACTGTGCCATCCCCGGAACTGGGCCGGATCATGCCGAGCAGCATTTTGATCGTTGTGCTTTTGCCAGCGCCATTTTGACCGAGAAACGCCGTAATGCAGTTTGGTTCTACCGAGAGATTTAGCCCCTGAACGGCCTTCAAACTGGCATACGACTTTGTGAGATCGCGTGTCAGAATTACAGGTGTGTTCGTCATCGCTTTCCCACAATCTCGGCCGGATAAAGCAACTCAGCCTCGAAGGCTCTCCTAATCTCCTCATCCAAGAGACCTTCCTCCCGCAATCGCTCGATCAAATCCCGAAGCCGTCGCCGAGCAACCTGCACGTGATCTATTAGGGATCGGGTTCTCCGCCTTACTGTCAGGAACGCTCCAGAGCCATGGCGCAATTCCAGGATTCCGTCGTGTTCCAGTTCAGAATAGGCTTTTGCGATGGTATTGGGGCTGACAACCAATTCTTCAGCTAACGTCCGAATACCCGGCAATTGCTCGCCATCCTGCAATGCGCCGGTTTCGGCGGCGTGCCGGATTTGTTGCATCAATTGCAAGTAGAGCGGCTGCCCGGTCGTGGGATTCAGCTTAAAGAACATACACAATGACTGTATCGCTGTCAAGATACAGCATTACAGTAATCGCAGTCAAGGTGCGGGTGTTCGTTTACGGAAGCCCAACCATACGTATCTCAAAGTGAGGCCGAGTGAGCCGTACACCGCAGCGTTCATGGGAGCAAGCAGGAAAAAGATGGTCACCGGCGAGGGATCGAACGTCATCTTCACCAGATACATCGGACACAGCACGAGCATGATTTGGGGATCGAGGTTCCATCTGTTTGGGGAGAAATAGGCGAACACAGCCACGAGATAAAAAACTGCCGCGAAGCTCCCCAGCACTTTGAGGGGCGCTGAAAACAACCGTGAATCGTCCCGATCTTTCTTGCATGGTTTCGCGATCCAGGAGCGGGGCAGCACTGCAACCGTCACGCTGAAAATGCCCACCAGTGCCAGGGCAACCACAAATAGGACCCATTCGCTCTGAACCGGCAGGCCGATACCCCGCAGCATCGCGTAAGGAACGCCGGTGAAAAGCGAAATCAGTCCGCAAAGAAGAAACGCGATGCGAGCTATGGTCCTGAGCGCGCGTCCCGACATGAAGCGGATTCTAACAGCGGTTCTGAATGTGAGCACGCCCGATTGCGCTGACCGGGACAGTGCAAGAGCTGCTGCTAGAATTCTGGCAGCATGGCTGCTGCGCAACAGCCCGCGTTCCTCCGCACCATCTTCCACGTCGACATGGACGCTTTTTTCGTCTCCGTCGAGGAACTTTACGATCCCTCGCTGAAAGGGAAGGCAGTCGTGGTTGGCGGACAGCGCGACGAACGCGGAGTAGTGTCGGCTGCATCGTATGAAGCCCGCAAGTTTGGCGTGCACTCTGCCATGCCGCTCCGCACTGCGGCCAAGCAATGTCCACATGCCATCTTTGTCGACGGTCATCCCGAGCGTTACCGCGAGTGCTCCGAGAAAGTGTACCGAGTCCTGGGCGCCTTCACGCCGCAGGTCGAGATGGCCTCCATCGACGAAGCTTATCTCGACATGACCGGTACGGAACGCCTCCACGGTCCGCCGCTCAAAGCCGCGCACAATCTGCATCAGCGCGTCAAGGCCGAAACCGGATTGAACTGTTCGGTCGGAATCGGCGGCTCACGCCTTATCGCCAAGGTTTCCTCCGGACAGGCCAAGCCCAACGGCGTTCTCTGGATTCTGCCCGGCGAAGAGGCGAAGTTTCTCGCTCCACTCGACGTCCGCGAAATTCCCGGTGTGGGCAAAGTGATGGAAACCCATCTTCACGAGCTCGGCATCAGGAAAGTCGGCGACCTGGCCAAGCTGGAAGAAGGCGAACTGGAAGAGCGCTTCGGCAAATGGGGCCTCGCCCTCGCGGGCAAGGCGCGCGGTGAAGACGCCGGCGGATGGTTCGACAGCGAAGTTGCCGCCGAGCACGATGCCAAGTCCATCAGCCACGAACACACGTACAACGAAGACACCGCCGTCCAGGGGCAACTCGAATCGACGCTGATGCGTCTTTGCGAAATGGTCGGACGCCGTCTGCGCGAATCCAACTTCCACGCCGGCACGGTGCAGCTCAAACTGCGCTACAAAGACTTCACGACCATTACACGCGCGCACACCCTGCCCAATCCCACGCAACTCGATACCGAAATCTTCGAGCACATCCGCGCCCTGTTCCGAAAGAACTGGAAGAACGGAACTCAGGTCCGCCTGCTGGGTGTACACGCATCCTCGTTCACGACTCAGTCCGGCCAAATTCCTCTGCTGGAAGGCAACCGACAGCAGCGCTGGAAAGACGCCCTCACCGCGGCCGACAAACTCCGCGACAAGTTCGGGGAGTCCAGTGTGGGCCTCGCCTCGGGCCTGCGCGGCGGCTTCCGCGAGCGCACCCACGAGAACCCCGCTGGTCTGCCGGGAAAATCAAAGCCGAAACCATAGCGTTCTGCCTCGAAGATCTGACACCAAGCCTTTCTCTGCGGTCTCCGCCTGGTTTTCTCAGCACCCTTCGCGAGCAAGACGTTTTGACTTTCCCCATTCCCGCACCTACCATCGTGGGTTCGACCGCCGTGAGGTCAGTCCGTGGCGTCTCACCCGCTCTCTGACTCTGTCGTCACCGACAGCGTAGTTTCATTCCTGAGAGGCATTCCTCCATTCCAATTTCTCTCGCTCACGGAACTGTCCACACTCACCGCGCACATGTCTCTAGATTTCTTCCCGAAAGACACGGTCATCCTTCACGCCGGACATCCTGCCTCCGAATCGCTTTACGTCATCCAGAAGGGCGCGGTAAAGCTCGGCCTGCGCTCGCAAGTCGGCAAGCAACTCACGCTGGACATGCGCAGCGAGGGGGAAATCTTCGGCCTTCTCTCTATTCTCGGCAAAGATCTCGCCCGGCTCGATGTTACCGCCACCGAAGACACGCTCTGTTACCGCATCCCTGCGGAAAAGATGCAGCAACTCATCTCGTCGAATACCGAAGTTGCGAACTATCTGTTGCGCACCTCGTTGACCCGTTATATGGATCGCAGCCTGCAGGAACTGCGCACGCAAACCGGACTGATGGGCGACACCGAACGTCTGCTTTACTCACTTTCCGTCAGTGATGTTCCAGTCTCGAACTCGGTCCTTTGCCAGAAGCACACGACGATCCGCGAGGCGGCACAGATGTTGGCGAGGTCAAATGCCACTTGCGTGTTTGTGGTCAACGAGAACAGCCAGTCCGTTGGCATCGTCACCGATCGCGACTTCGCCGTGAAGGTCGCAGCTCAGGCGCTTTCTCTGGAATTGCCTGTGACCGACATCATGAGCAAGCCGGTGGTGGCTGTGGAATCGAGCGACCGGCTCTTCCATGCATTACTTGCGATGGTCAGCCGCAACATTCATCACGTTCTGGTTACGCAGCAGGGAAGACCTGCGGGCGTTCTCACGGCGCACGACTTGATGGTCCTGCAGGGCAAATCTCCGCTGAATGTTGTACGCTTCATCGAATCCCAATCGAGTGTGCAGGATCTGGCAGCGGCGCAAACCCGCATCAGTGGCCTGGTTCCACTGCTATTGCGCGAGGGAGCTAAGGCCAGTCATGTAACCCGAGTCCTCGCCGAGGTGAACGACAGGCTGATCGCAAAGATCCTGCAACTCGCGGAAGCCAGGCTCGGACCTGCGCCAGTTTCTTATTGTTGGGTGGTGCTGGGAAGCGAGGGACGTCGCGAGCAGACGTTCAAGACCGATCAGGACAACGCGCTCATTTACGCGGATTCAGCGGATGAGGGAGCACGTGAATACTTTACGCAACTGGCTGCGTTCGCGCAGGACGCGCTTTCTGCTTGCGGTTATCCGCTGTGTCCGGGGAACTACATGGCCAGCAATCCACGCTGGCGTCAGCCGCTTTCGGCATGGATCCATTACTTCAACATCTGGATCACTGAAGCCGAACTGCACGGTACCGAGGATGCTCTCATCTTCTTCGATATGCGTCCGGTCGCTGGGGATTTCACCCTGTTTCAGAGTCTGATGACTCAAACCCGCGAGCGCCTGAAGGACGCAGGCCTGTTCAAGTCTGTGCTGGCCTGTGTGGCTACGACTCACAAACCGCCGATGGGCTTTTTTCGGAACTTCGTAGTCGAGCGCAGCGGAGAGCACAAGAATCAGTTCGATCTCAAAACGTGCGGCACGGGACCAATCGTCAACGCCGCTCGTGTATTTGCTTTAGATGCAAGCATCGAACAGACGAACACGGCAGACCGGCTTTCGACGCTTGCTGCCAATGCCGACGACCATGCAAAGTTGTTCAGCGAATTGCAGGAAGCTTTCGAGTTCCTGACCCTGCTGCGCCTCGAGGCCCAATTGCGCCAGGTTCGTGAAGGTCAGCCGCTGAGCAATTTCATCGCACCAGATTCTCTGACTCATCTGCAGCGAGCCTTGCTGAAAGAAGCCTTCCGAACCATCGCTCGAGCGCAGGCCTTAGTTGAGGACACTTTCCGGACCGCGATCTGGTCCACACTGGGGCGATAAGTGGCGATCTGGCCGAAGCCAAAGTCGCAAGGAGCTGCTGAACCTGCGATTTCTCACGATGCGCCTCTGGATTCGCTCCGTTACATTGTGCTCGATACCGAGTTGACCTCGCTCGAACACCGCACCAATCGGTTGCTTTCGGTCGGCGCAATCGGGATGCAAGGTGCAAGCATCCGGCTAGGCGAGCAGCTCTATCGCACGGTCAATCCTGAAGTTGAGATCCCAGCCGAGAGCGTTGTCATTCACCAAATCCGTTCCGAGGACGTGAAAGGTGCAGAGAACATCTCCACGACTTTTGACGAGTTGAGCCGATTCATTCGCGGAACTGTGCTGGTCGGTCACTTCGCCCACATCGACCTGAAGATCCTGCGCAAGGAAATGGCCGAAACCGGTCACGATCTCGAGAATCCCGCAATCGATACGGCTCGCGTGCACCAATGGCTTTTGGGCCAGGGAAGATACTCCGAGGATTTGGCACTACAACTCGAAAAGCTCGACCTGCAAACGGTAGCTAAGTCTTACGGGCTGAATCCGCAAAATGCGCACCATGCGCTCGGCGACGCGTTCCTGACGGCGCAACTCTGGCAGAAGATGCTGATCGTGTTGCAGAGGAAGGGCGTAAGCAATCTGAAGAAGTTGTTGAAGATCGGAGCAGCGAAATAGCGCCGAGACCGGCAGCTCTCCCGAGGTTGCGCTGTAGGGGGATTCGCTCAGAATGTTGCCATTGGTCGCGTCATCCTAGGTAACGATCCCCACCTCACCCTGCTCGGCCGCTGCGATGCCCGCGGTCCCGCGCATCCGCGCTTTGGCTATCCCGGCTTTGTTTTCCGCTCTCAGGGACCGTGATGAATCTCTCAGAGACAACGCAAAATGAGCTATAAACCTTTGGGCCTCAATATTTTACCCGTAAGCTATTGAGCGCCAAGATTTAATCCGACACTTTCCGCTAACTTGATGATTCTAATAGATCGCAGGGGAGGGGGAGGGGGGAGGGAGTAAGCAGATGGTAACCCCGTCCCGAAATGGGAAATTCGAAGCGGGGCCTGGCTGACGGCTACGGCAGGATTGCCCTGAAACCACGCGCAACCAGAGATACAGAGATACAAGGAACAAAAGTAGACAGCCAGGCAGAGCACAGCTGCCGCGGGACGACGGGTCTCGGACTCGGAGAAACGGTGGGCGGTAGGAGATGTGGCGAGAGGCGCGGGCAAGATGCCCGCGCGACAGCCGGCGGGGACGCCGGCGCTACGGTGCACGAATAACCAAGGAAGCATTGCGATGGCGAATCTTCTTCCGTTGCCGCGGGACGACGGGTCTCGGACTCGGAGAAACGGTGGGCGGTAGGAGATGTGGCGACAGGCGCGGGCAAGATGCCCGCGCGACAGCCGGCGGGGACGCCGGCGCTACGGTGCGCCAATAATCAAGGAAGCAATGCGATGGCGATTCTTCTTCCGTGTAACTGATATAGCCCCTGGCGAAACTTCAAATCTATTTCGATTTTGCGAGAATTTCGAGGCGGTGGCTGTAAGGGGCAGAGACTGGATCAGAGTCATCATGCGCGGCAGACGCTGGAGTGGTATAAACGTCCTCGTCCCGCAGGGCAATCTCCCTGACAATTCTGGGAGAATATTTACCCGAGTAATTTGAGAACCCGGTTCACGTTCTGCGCAGGTGCCCGTCCGCGAGAGATTCTACCCTAAGTGCTGATTGGGCCACCGAAAAGAACTCAGGCCGGGTATCCCGGAAGAGTATTCCGGATCCCGGCCTGCGTCTTACATCAACTTGGGGTGGTCAGGGGCTAAAGCCCGTTCATTTTGGGTGCATGAGGCGGCGCTGAAGCGCCGCTCTTCCACGCTCGCATGCGGTCGTTGAAGTGTCGCTCGGCTTCGCCATCGCGGGACAGCCGAAGGCGGCTGTCCCCACATGTTCTATTTAGTTCCCTGTATTTGGCGTGCTGTTCGCGGCGGTGGTGGGAACGGCGGTGGGCACGTTGCCACCGAAGCGCGACAGGCGCGGGAAGAAAGGCGTGACTTCGAACGGCATCTTGTCACGCGCCGAGGTGATGGCGACCGGAGCCGTCTTCACCATCTCAGCCTTGTCGTCCCAGGGATTGACCTTCACGCGTCCGCCCAGAGGCAGAGCCGCGATCTGGTCAAGCTTGCCGTTGTCGAGCGCCGGACCTTGGGTGGAGAGTGCGGACAAGCGATTGACTTGTCCACCTTCTGCCAGCGGGTTACCCAAGTGCGTCGTGAGCAGAGCGTTCAAGCTTCCGGCGCGCTGTTGCAACGCCTTCAGGAACAGGCCCACGTTGTCGAGCTTCTGCGCGTAAGGCGAATTCTTCAGGAACTCGACGGCTTTCTTGTCGGCCGCAGTCTCTTCTTCCGAAATGTGCTTGAAGCCTAGGTTCTGGTAAGTGGCGTCGTCAGAGAACAGCATGCGGTCGTTGAAGGCGTACTTCGATCCCAGGTTGTGTCCGAGAACGATGTGCGCGAGTTCATGCGAGAGTACGGCCGCGAGGCTGGCCTCGTCGGGCAGAACGTCAACCAAGCCACGGCTGATAACGATGGTGTTACCCACGCTGAAGGTTTCCAGCGGGGAAGTGAGCAGCACGCGCGTACGAACCGGGCGCGGCAGATCGATGTTGTTGGTGACTTCCAGGTTGTTGACGACGGTTTGAAGAATGCGGTCGACGTCGCCCTCAGGAGCCAGCAGGCCAGCCGAGGTCAGACGGTCGACAACGTTGTCTTCCGCCTGCTGCTGCCATACGCGCTCAGCCTGCAGCGGAGAAGCGTCCTGTGCAGTTGCGCTGCTGTCTTGCACTGAGTCGACTCGGATGTTGGTCAACTCGTCGTCCTTGCCGCCCTTCTTCAGGTCGTATCCCCAGATGCGGGTCTGCGCCTTGAATGCCAACTTGTTCTTCACGCCGGCGCTGAAGTCGCCCTCCTCGCTGTAGATGAACGAAGGGACCCAGTAGCCGGGGATCAGGTTCAGCCGCCAGCTATCCATGTGGAAGAAGTAGGAATTGCGCGGCGCCGGATAGTACGTTCCGTTCAAGCGCACGATGTTGAAGCCTTGATCTTCGATCCAGATGCGGCCGAGGAAGCGTCCGCGGCCGGACTTCGGCTTGGGAGTGACATCGAATACCAGGCAGCGGACGTCGCCGAGGAATTCGCGGCGGACGTAGCGGAAATCGTAGTGCTCGCGATCGAAGTCGGTGCGGTCGGCGTAGACCATCCACGAGAAGCCCATGGGCTGATACTGGACCTTGTAAAGCTTCTGGAATCCGCCGAGCAGGCGCTGCTGCATGCTCTTTTCTTCTTCCTTCAGGTAGTCCTTGCGATCGATGGTCTCGCCCATGTCGAGACGGCCCAGGAAGTAATGATCCTCGCTGGGCACCGGGCCGAGCTGAGGATCGGCGGTCAGGTTCTGCAGATACGTCTCGACCACCGGCGTGCGGTTCGAGAGCACCTTGATGAGGCCGTGCTCGCGCTCAATGAACAAGTTCACGACCTGGTCCATCGTGGTCGGAGCCGGGACCGTGGCCGGAGGCGCGACGGTCGCGGCGGGCGCCGGCTGAGCTGCCGCGGGCGCGGGCTGCGAAGCCGCGGGTGCGGGCGGTTGCTGGTCCGGAGCCGGAGCAGCCTGCTGCGGCTGAGCCGTCTGCGCCGCGTCGGCCACGGGCTGCTGCGCGGGCGCTTGCGAGTCCGTCGCCTGTTGAGCGGCAGCGCTGACGGAAACCAGCAGAGCCGCGGTGAGAATCCAATTCGAAGTGCGCATGACTCTTTTCTCCAGATTCTTGTGACCCAAGTTCGTTAATTCCTGACAGCCAAAACTACTTTGCCAAAACTGTTAGTACGCCAGCTGGAACATCACGTGTACGATCGCCGTGGAATCGACCGGCTGGCCGTAACGCAGAGCTGGCTTGAAACGGATCTTGTTGGCGGCGGCCATGGCGGCTTCATCCAGGCCGTGGCCGAGGCCGCGGACTACCTTATTCACGTGCAGCGTGCCGTTGGCCGAGAAGCTGACTTCCAGCAGGACTTCGCCTTCCAGCTTCAAGTCGCGGGCGTCCTGCGTGTAGACCGGATTCGGTTTGTAGGTGATTTCCACCGGAGTCGTCGCCGGGCCGATGTCGGCCTGCGCGATCTTCGGACCCTGATGAACGACCTGCTCCGATCCAAAGCCGCCGGTAGCGACGCCCTTTCCATTGCTGCGGCCGTCGCCTTTGCCGGGAGTGGCTACACCAGTACCAAAATCGGCGCTGGCGACCGTACCTTTAATTCCTTTGGCCCCGCCGGAGCCGTTGCCTTGTCCGGGGCCGGCGGGCATGTCAAACGATCCCAGCGCGGCAGAGTAGAGTTTTGCGCCCTGCTTGCCCGTGCCCGGCAGTCCGTTGGGATCGCCGAAGCCGCCCGTCTGAACCTTCTCGATCGGAGCGTTGACTGTGGGTTTCTGCGAGCTTCCCGTGGAAGCGAAGTCGCCGGTGTGCAACAGCTGCGGACGAGCTCCACCGGCCGTCATCTTGATTTGAGGCGCGGCAAATTGGTTTACCACGACCTTTGGCGCCTCGACCGGCTGCGGCGGAAGTTCACGCCGAATCTCGTGGGGCACGAGCAGCTTCGGCTGCTCGAGTACCGGAATCTTGACCGCCGGCAGCAGCTTGGCGCGCACCTCGGGCTTGGGCTTGATCGGCGCCGGCTCGGGACGAAGTGACGGCATCGGAATAATTTCCGTCACGTGATATTGCGAGAGCTGCAGCTTCTCAGGCATCAGCAGCCCGACATTGATGAGGATCAGCAGCAGCAGCGCAACAATGCCGTAAGCCGTCGCGACGGCCTTCTTGTTGACCTTGGGT
>Ga0209698_10000711_pt1 | contig 38037 bp, 26 predicted proteins | sample LitLauG_LLR_2012_FD_187203 | JGI IMG/M metagenome (GOLD analysis project Ga0209698, IMG submission 187203) | Freshwater sediment microbial communities from Pennsylvania, USA - Little Laurel Run_MetaG_LLR_2012 (SPAdes) (version 2) | ecosystem: Environmental > Aquatic > Freshwater > Creek >... | reverse complement strand
GTGCGCTTCGAGCCACACCGCGTGACGATCCGCTTCGCCCGACTGCGCTCCGCGTGTCTGTCCCATGTCGGCGTGTGTGCCGCCGCCGAACGGCACCAGGCTCCGCACGTCGAATCCCATGGCGTCGGCGATGCGCACAATCATTTCGAAATCTGGCTTCGTCCCCGTGACTTCGCCCGCTTTCTTCACCAGTTGCAGGTCGCCGCACGTATTCGTGGCGGTGCCCGATTTTTCGTAAGCATTCGCCGCCGGCAAAACCACGTCGGCAATCGTCGCCGTTTCGGTCAGGAACATGTCCTGAACGACCACGAAACTCTTCGAGAACGTGAACGGATCAATGCCGAGCCGGCCAATCGGATTCGAGCCGACGACGTACAGAGCTTTCAACTTGCCCGCCTTGGCCGCTTCGACCATCTCCGGCAGACTCAACCCCTTCTCCGCAGGAAGCGCGCCCCAGTCTTGCTGAAAGCGGCCGCCATCGCTCACGGGTTGGTAGCCGGGCAGCAGATCCGGATACAGCCCCATGTCCGCCGCGCCGCGCGAGTTTGAGTAATCGGCCAGGCAGATCAGCTTCGCACCGCTGAGCGAAGAAGAAAAACTCACCAACTGCTGGATGTCCTGCCCGCGAAGCTCTGAGCCGAAAGCGATGACCATGTTCTGCTCGGCGCGGATCTTGTCGCGTAGCGCAGTCCATGCCTCGCGGGTCGTACTGTCGCTGATCAGCGCATCGAGTTGGGAATCGTCGCCGCCCAGGAACGCGACCGCTTTCGCTTCCGCACCTGCCGGAAGCAGACCGAATCCCGCCGACTGTTTCCGCAGCTTGATGGGCGCAGAATTGATCACGTACAGCTTTGCCCGGCGCAGACGCACATTCGTCCGCATCTGCCAGGCCAGCAGCGGATGCTGGCTGGTCGGATCATTGCCAATCAGCAAGATCGCGGGCGCGGTCAAGACGTCTCGCATGGAGGCCGTCTGACCCGTCTTGCCGTGGAGCGCGGCCGCCAGGGCAGGGAAGTCGGCGGTGCGGTGGTGATCGATATTATTGGTCTTCAGCACCACGCGCGCAAACTTCGACAGCAGATAATTCTCTTCGTTCGTCGTGCGGGTCGACCCGACCACGCCGATGGCCGATCCGCCATCCTTGTCGCGCACTTCGGCAAAACGTTTCCCGATCACGTCAAACGCCTCCTCCCAAGTCGAAGGAGTCAGCTTGCCGTTCTTACGGATCAGCGGTTGCGTGATGCGTTCGTGGCTGTGCGCAAAGTCAAAGGCGTAGCGGCCCTTGATGCAAAGGAAGTCATTATTGATCCCGCTCTTGTCGCGGTTGTCGCCGCGCACAATCTCCATGCCGGTTTCACAACGGCGCACGCCCAGGGTGGTCTTGCAGCCATCGCCGCAATGCGTGCAGACCGTGCCCACGTGATTCATTTCCCACGGGCGCGTCTTGTAGCGATAGGCTCCCGAAGTGAGTGCGCCGACCGGGCAGATGTCGATGCACATGCCGCATTCTTCGCATTCCAGGTGATCGTACTGATTAGGCGCGATGATCGAACTGACACCGCGGTTCTGCACGCCGAGCGCCCAAACGTCCATTCCCTCACCGCACACGCGGACGCAGCGGTAACAAAGGATGCAGCGCGGGCGGTCGAAGTACACCACGGGAGACCACTGCTGCTCTTCGCGGTGGTTCTTGGCCTCCGTGTATTTCGACTCGGCGGCGCCGTAGGAGAACGCCATGTCCTGCAACTCGCACTCGCCGCCGGCATCGCACACCGGACAGTCCAATGGATGATTGCCAAGCAGCAACTCGACCATTGCCTTGCGAGCCTGGCGCACTTCGTCGCTGTCGGTGGAGACGGTCATGCCCTCGGTGACCACGGTGGTGCAGGCGGTCTGTAACTTGGGCATCTTCTCGATCTTAACGACGCACATGCGGCATGCGCCCTGCAGCGAGAGGCCAGGGTAATAGCAGAACGAAGGCACTTCGATCCCGACACTCTTGCAGGCTTCGATCAGCAGCGATCCCGCGGGAGCCGTGACCTTCTTTCCATCGACGATAAGACTTACATCTGGCATGTTTTGTAGCGCCGGCGCCTCGCCGGCTGTCCGGCGGGCGTCCTCGCCCGCCGCATTCGTCCTATTTCGTACCGACGCGTATCTGCAACGGCGGTGTGCTGGCGGGCTCCGCCCGCTATCGGGCCGGCGAGACGCCACGCCGGCGCTACACAAGTACCGGTTCCGCAGCTCCCGCCTTCTCAAACGGGCACGGCTTGCCGTCCAGGTGATCTTCAAACTCTTTCCTGAACTTCTTCACAAATGCCATCGTGGGCATTGCCGCTGCGTCTCCGAGCGGGCAGAATGTTTTCCCCAGCATGTTTTCGGAAAGGTAGTAAATATTGTCGATATCCTTCTTCACTCCGGCGCCAGCATGGAAGCGGGTCAGCGTCTTCTTCAGCCAGTCGGTACCTTCACGGCAGGGGATGCACCAGCCGCAGCTTTCATGCTGGTAGAACTTGATGGTGCGCAGCGCAAACTTCACGATGCAGGTCGTGTCATCGAGCACCACCACGCCGCCCGACCCCAGCATCGATCCCGCCTTTCCCACTGAATCAAAGTCCATGGGAATATCAATCTCTTCGGGAAGCAGCACGGGCGTGGACGATCCACCCGGCACTACCGCCTTCAGTCCGTGGCCGTTCGGAATACCGCCGCCCACCTCGTAGATCATCTTCTTGAGGTTGTAGCCCATCGGTAATTCGTACACGCCCGGCTTATTCAGGTTGCCGCTCAGGCAGAACAGGCGAGTGCCGCCATTTTTCGGCGTTCCCAGACCCGCATACCATTCCGCGCCGCCCAGGATGATTGCCGGAACGGCAGCCAGTGTCTCCGCATTATTAATGACCGTCGGCCCTCCCCATAGCCCAACCACAGCCGGGAATGGCGGCCGGATGCGAGGAATGCCACGCTTGCCTTCGAGCGATTCCATTAGCGCCGATTCTTCACCGACTTCGTATGCTCCTGCGCCGCCGTGCCAGTAGATGTCGAGATCGTATCCGCCGCCGAAGATATTCTTGCCCAGGAAGCCCTTGGCATACGCGTCCTTGATCGCCTTCTGCATGATCACCGACAGGTAGCGATACTCTCCGCGAATGTAGATGTACCCGGTATGCGATCCCACGGCCAGAGCGGCAATCATCACGCCTTCAATCACCGAATGCGGATCATGCTCAAAGATCAGGCGATCTTTGCAAGTCCCCGGCTCGCTCTCGTCGCCGTTGCACAGAACGTACTTCGGCTTGGCAGATTGCTTCGGAACAAACGACCACTTCATGCCCGTCGAGAATCCGGCGCCGCCACGTCCCCGGAGCCCGGAGTTCTTCACCTCACCGATGATCGCGTCCGGTTGCATCGTGAGCGCCTTCTGCACGGCTTTGTAGCCGTCCAGTTGGAGGTAGCGATCGATATCCGTCGCACCCTGGCCAAAGCGCTTCGAGATCACGCGCACTTCGTCGGGATGGGAAACCAGAGAAGCCATTTGAAATTTGTAATTTGTAATTGAAAAACCTTCGATGTTTGCCTTTCAATGGCAAATTACGAATTGCCAATTACCAATTCACTGCGTTCCCTTCTTCTTGTACTCGTCGAGAACCTGATCCATTTTTCCGATGGTGAGGTTCTCGTGAAAATCGTAGTTCACCTGGATTGCCGGCGCCCAACTGCACGCTCCGATGCACTCGACTTCTTCGAGTGAAAACAGTCCGTCTGGCGTCGTGCCTTTGTGGCCGATAGCGAGTTTCTTCTTGCAGTGATCGAGCAGTTCCTCGCCTCCCCGCAGCATGCATGCGATATTCGTGCAGACCTGAACGTTGTATTTGCCGCGGGGCTTGGTGGTCAGCATCGAGTAGTAGCTGATCACGTTGCGCACTTCGAGTTCGGTCAGATCCAGACGCTGCGCCAGTTCGGCAATGACTTCGTCGGTCAGCGCGCCGGCTTCGTCCTGTGCGTATAGGAGCGTCGGAACGAGCGCCGATCGCTTGGTCGGGTAATGCGTCAGCATGTCGGCGAAGCGCTGTTCGAATTCTTCCGAAAACTTCATCGTGCCGCCCCTACGGGGCTCCCTTTTTTATCCCGCCTACCCAGGGCTTACGCCCTGGGCTAACGTTTGCCGCCCCTTCGGGGCTGCAATCCCTACCTATCGATATCTCCCAGCACCACATCAATGCTCCCAATAGCCGCGACCACGTCTGCAATCAACTGTCCTTCGCACATCTTGGACAGCGCTTGCAGGTTGGCATATGACGGCCCGCGCATGTGGACGCGATAGGGCTTGGCGGTCCCGTCGCTCACGATGTAGTAGCCCATCTCGCCGCGGGGAGATTCGACGGCCTGGTAAACCTCGCCCGCCGGGACCGAGAAGCCCTCGGTGATGATCTTGAAGTGATAGATGAGCGCTTCCATCTGCGTCTTCATCTTCTCGCGGTCGGGAAGAACAACTTTCGGCGAATCGGCCTTTACCGGCCCTTCCGGCATTCCCGCCAGCGCCTGCTGCACGATGCCGATCGATTCCCGCAACTCCTGTACCCGGCACGCGTACCTCGCGAACACATCACCCTCGGTGGCTAAGGGCACCTGGAACTTGAAATTCTCGTAACCGGTGTACGGAGCATCGCGCCGCAGGTCGATATCCACACCGCTGCCACGCAAGGTCGGGCCACACGCGCCCAAAGCGATCGCATCTTCCGCACTCAGGCGGCCCACGCCCTTGGTTCGCATCAGGAAGATCGGATTCCCGGTCAGCAGCCCTTCGTATTCATCCACGTTCCCAGGGAAGCGGTCGGCGAACTTCTTGACCTTCTCGAAGAATCCGAGCGGTGGCTCCAGCGCCAGCCCGCCAATGCGGAAGTACGACGTCATCATGCGCTGCCCGCTGACCATCTCAAAGAAACGCAAAATGTCTTCGCGCTCGCGGAAGCAATACAGGAAGACGGTCATCGCCCCCAGGTCCATGGCGTGCGTTCCCAGCCAGACCAGGTGCGAGTTGATGCGGGTCAATTCATTCATCAGGACTCGCATCCACTGCGCCTTGGGAGGAATCTCCAGCCCCAGCAACTTCTCTACTGCCAGGCAGTACGTCAGGTTGTTGGTCAGCGGACACAGGTAGTCGATGCGGTCAGTCAGCGGCACCACCTGCTGGTAGAACTTCGCTTCGCAGGTCTTCTCGATTCCCGTGTGCAGGTAGCCGATTTCCGGCATCAGGCGCACCACGGTCTCGCCGTCAATCTCCAGCACCAGCCGCAGCACGCCGTGGGTCGACGGGTGCTGCGGACCCATGTTCAAGACGAGGGTGCGGTCCTGGCTTGGTTCGTCGATCGTGGCGGCGGGGAATTGCGTCATGACTTACCGGTAACCTTCCACCGGGTAGTCCTTCCGCAGCGGATGGCCTTCCCAGTTGTCGGGCATCATGATTCGTTTCAGGTTCGGGTGGCCGGTGAAGCGGATGCCGAATAAATCGAAGACTTCTCGCTCGTAGAAATTGGCCGAGGGCCAGACCGAGGTCACGGATTCAATCGCCGGACTCGAACCGTCGAGCTTTGCCTTCAGCCGCACCCGCTCTTTTTTCGGAATCGAAAGCAGGTGGTACACGACTTCAAAACGTGGCTCCGACGGATACCAGTCCACCGCTGTGAGATCGCAGAGATAATTAAACGGACATGCGGGATTGTCTCGCAGGATGGCGCAAGCTTCGCGGACGGAGCCTTTCTGAACCCAGATTGTCAGCTCCTCGCGGTCGAACTTTACTGCCTCAACCACCGGAGTGTTCCATGCCAGCAGGCGAGCGAGCGCCGGATGCGCTTTCAGTTGCTCGACATCGGTAATCGCGGAAGCCAACGCCATCTAGACATCGCCTCGCTTGGCGCTGCTCAAACCCCAGTCGAGCACGCCTTTCTTCCATACATAAAAGAGGCCAACCAGGAAGATGGCGATGTAAACCATCATCTCCCAGAATCCGAACATCTTGAGTTCCCGCAGGATGACAGCCCATGGATAGAGGAAAACGGCTTCCACGTCGAACAAGATGAACAGCATCGCGACCATGTAGAACTTGACCGAAAAGCGCTCCCGGGCGTCCCCGACCGGTGGAACCCCGCACTCATAGGGAGACATTTTCGCCCGGTTGGGTTTGTGCTGCCCGATCAACCACGAGAGGGTGACAATCGCGCCTGCAATGACCGTGGCGATGCCGAAGTGCAACAATAGAGGCAGGTAGCGTGCGAAATAATTGTCCGGCATAGGAGGAGCTAGATATAATGCGCGCCAAGCAATACAGTAAACGTTCTAGATTAGTTTTTGGCTGGCGGAAGTGTCAAGCTAAGGGCCGCATGAAACATATTAAATGTTGTTGAATTCAGCGGAACCTGGCGGATCAGGAACGGAGAGACTTCGAAGGGCATGATTTTCGGTTTCAACACTGACATCAAACACGAAGACACGGTGTACCACGTGCAAAGCGAAGCGCGCGAGAGCGAGCAACTCCTGCAGACGCAGGTTTTCGTCCGCGGCCGCTGCATCGGCAAGCGGGCGGTCTCCTACGCCCAAACCTCTCCCGAAGGCCAGGTCAGCGATCCGGAGAAAGAAAAGAGGCTGCGCGATCAGCATCGCCAGGTCCTCGATGCAATCCGCGACGGAAAAGTCGACTCTGTCTTCGACAAGCGCGACACGCCTGACACGCTGGCTGGGGTGAAAGAACTTGACCTCCAATGGCTCAATGTCAACTCGGTGCACGCCGCCGGAACCTTGCAGATGCATATGCGCGTCACCGAAGGCGGGGCCGCGGTCGAGGGCGCCCGGCTCACGTTTCGTTTCGTGCGTCCCGATTCACCGCCCTTCTATGCGCAAGTGTTGACCGATGCCCAGGGCAACGCGCAGATGAGCGTCCAGGTCGAGGAAGCCTCGTTGCGCGACTCTTCGGTGCTGGTACAGGCCAATATCTCCGGACGCACCGCCACCCGCAAGTTTGAGTTCCGCGCGGCCCAGTAGTGTCCGCCTTGCTCCTGTGCTCTCCTGCCTGCGAAAATTGATCCGATGAACCTCATCATCAACGGGGAGAGCCAGACCTTGCCGGCCGATACTCTGAGCGCGCTGGTCGAGCATCTCGGCATGAAATCGGATCGCGTTGCCATCGAACTGAACCGGGAGATTGTGCCGCGCGCTCAGTGGCCCCAGACTCGCTTAGCCGATGGCGATCGGCTGGAAATTGTCCACTTCGTAGGCGGCGGATCCCGATCCCTGTGTCTTTCATAGGAGGCTGCTGACATGAAACGCATCGTTTTGGCAGGCGCAATCGCAGTCGCTGTTAGTTTTGGAACTCCGTCGTTCGCGCAAGGCCCGCATCACTTTCAGCCTGGCTTCAATCTTTTCTCCAAGCAGCAGGACGTTCAACTCGGCGAGGAGTCCGCGTCCCAGGTCCGCAAACAGATGACCGTGATCAGCGATCCGGTGCTGACCGCCTATGTGAATCGTGTGGGCAAAAGACTGGTCGCGTCGCAGGAAGCAACCGAGAGCGGCTTCCCGTTCAGTTTCGAGGTCGTCGCCGACCCAAGCATCAATGCCTTTGCATTGCCCGGCGGACACATGTTCATCAACACCGGCCTGCTCCGAGCCGTTGACAGTGAAGCGCAACTGGCCGGCGTGATGGGCCACGAAATGTCCCACGTCATTCTCCGTCACGGCACCAACCAGGCCTCGAAGGCCAACCTGATTCAGCTTCCAGTTGCATTGGCTGCTCAGATGTCGGGCAAGAATTCCATGATGGGCCAACTGGCGCAAATCGGCATCGGCTTAGGCGCCAACAGCGTGCTGTTGAAATTTTCACGCAATGCAGAGAGCCAGGCCGATCTGATGGGCTCGCACCTGATGTCCGAGGCTGGCTACGATCCAATGGAGATGGCTCACTTCTTCAACAAACTCGGCAGCCCCGGTAAAGGGATGGCCGGCAATGTGGCGCAGTTCATGTCCGATCACCCCAATCCCGATAACCGCGAGCGCGCCATCGAACAGGAAGCGCGCGTGCTGCCGCAACAGAAGTATGGCTATGAGAGCGGTGAGTTTAAGCGCATGAAAGAGGTCGTAGCCAGGATTCACGAGCCCGCGCCCAAGCCACCTCAGCCGCCGGCTCCGCAGTCTTCCCAGCAGTGAAGGGGGAAACCGGCAAAGCTTAACGAGAACACCATCGCCATGGCGCACTGTCCATTCGTGGACAGTGAATTCCGGTACAGGACAGGGTAGACAGCTTCAAACTGTTCAGTACTCAGAACTATCTCCTTCTTTTTGAGTGTTTGGCCCGACGTGATCGGTGGTGCTTGACTTGCGCGCTGATGCCACGATGGACATCGCGCGCCCAGAGTTCAAATCCCAAAAGCGACGCCGGCAAATCATCTTTCTGGCCGTCGCTGTCGTGGTCGTCGTTGCTCTCACCATTGGAGTCTCACGGCTGAAACCTGCCGCTCCCCTGGTGGAGCGTGGAACCGTGTGGACCGACACGGTCAAGCGCGGTCCGATGTTGCGCCAGGTGCGCGGGCTTGGCTCTCTGGTTCCAACCCAGGAAGCCGTCCGCCAGATTCCCGCCGAAACCGAAGCGACCGTAGTCCGCATCCGCATGCTGCCCGGCTCACAGGTGAAAGCCGAGACCATCTTGGTGGAGATGAGCAATCCGCAGGTGGAACAGGCTGCCGTCGACGCCCAGCTTCAACTTAAGTCTGCGGAGGCCGAATACCGAAGCCAGCGCGTCAAGCTGGAAAGTGATCTGATGAACCAGAAAGCCGGCGCCGCCACGGTGGGCGCCGACTACGCTCAGGCGCAACGCCAGGCTGAGACCGACAAGTCGCTCTACGATCTAGGCGTGATTTCCGGACTTACCTACAAAGCCTCCAAGGGCAAGGCCGATGAACTGACCACCAGAAATGATCTGGAATCAGAAAGACTCAAGGCTAATCAGAACGCGGTTGAGTCGCAAATGGCGCAAGCGCAGGCCAAGGTCGATCAGATGCGGACTCTGGCGCAACTCAAACAGAAGCAACTCGATGCCCTGCGAGTGCGGGCGGGGATCGATGGCGTTCTGGTCGATCTGCCCTTGCAGGTGGGCCAGCACGTTTTGCCCGGTGCCATGCTCGCAAAAATCGTGCAACCCAACCATCTGATGGCCACCCTGAAAGTAGCCGAGACGCAAGCGCGTGATGTGCAGATCGGCGAGCCTGCATCGATCGACACGCACAACGGAATCATCCCGGGCACCGTGATGCGCGTGGATCCTGCCGTGCAGAATGGCACTGTCACGGTTGACGTAAATCTCACCGGGGATCTGCCCAAGGGCGCGCGGCCCGACCTCAGCGTCGATGGGACGATCGACTTGGAGCGGTTGGACAACGTGCTGTATGTCGGGCGGCCCGCGCTCGGGCAAGAGAACAGCACCATCACTCTTTTCAAACTGCGCACGGACGGCCAAGAAGCGGTGCGCGTGCCTGTGAAGGTGGGGCGGGCATCGGTAAATTCGATCCAGGTGATCGAGGGGCTTCACGAAGGCGACGCGGTCATCCTCTCAGACATGTCACGCTGGGACAACACGGACCGCGTCCGGCTCGACTAGCTGGCTCTACGAACAAGCGACACACGAAAGCGAGGCAGACAGCAATGACCGAAGCTGGCCAACCACTCATCCAGATCCAGGACTTGACCAAGGTCTTCTACACCGACGAGATCGAAACCCACGCCCTCTCCGGCGTACACCTCTCCATCAATAAAGGGGAATACCTGGCGATGTCTGGGCCATCGGGCTGTGGCAAGTCCACGCTGCTGTCGATTATCGGCCTGCTGGATACGCCTACCAGTGGGCGTTATTTCCTGAATGGCAAGACGGTCGAGAACCTCGACTTTGCGGAACGTTCGCGCATCCGCAATCAGGAAATCGGCTTCATCTTCCAGAGTTTCAACCTGATTGGCGATCTGACCGTGTACGAAAATGTCGAACTGCCGCTGACCTATCGGCAGAAAATGCCGGCGGCCGACCGCAAAGCGCGCGTGATGGAAGCGCTGGAACGGGTCGGCATGGCCCATCGCATCCGGCACTACCCGTCACAACTCTCCGGCGGTCAGCAGCAGCGCGTGGCTGTCGCGCGAGCACTGGGTGGGAAGCCCTCGATCCTGCTGGCCGACGAGCCCACCGGAAACCTCGACTCGCGCAACGGCGAAGCCGTCATGGAGTTGCTGCAGAATCTGCACCGCGAGGGCGCAACCATCTGCATGGTCACGCACGACCCGCGGTTTGCCCGGCACGCCCAGCGCGAGGTGCACCTGTTCGACGGCAAGGTTGTGGCCGAGGAAGAACTGAAGAAGTTGATGCAGGAGACGAATGCATGAGCGGCCTCCTCCACGATCTTCGCTACGCTCTGCGTCAACTGCACACACATTCGGGATTCACCGCTGTTGCTGTGCTGACCATCGCGCTCGGGATCGGAGTGAATGTTGCCGCATTCAGTTTCGTGGATGAGTTGTGGTTGCATCCGATGCCAGTAAGAGATGCCAATCGCCTGGTTCGCATCTTTACCAGCAATCCCAGCAGCCAGAGGGAGATCGAGCGCGGCTACAGTTCCTACCCTGACTTTCTGGATCTCCGTGCGAATGTGAAGACCCTCGCCGGAGTGGCCGCTCTGGACAATCGCGGGGCGCAGGTCGATGACGGCGCCGAGAACCGGTTGGTATTAGCGGCCGTGGTCTCGGAGAATTTCTTTGATGTGCTCGAAGCCACGCCGGCTGTCGGGCGGACATTCACCGAAAAAGAATTTCAGAATTCCCAGGCGACTTCGGTTCTGCTCAGTTACCCATTCTGGCGCCGGCAATTCAATGGCGATTCAACGCTTCCGGGACGGACCATCATCGTCGACAGCCGGCCTGTGACTGTCCTGGGTGTTTTGCCTCGAGGTTTCCGGGGCTCAAACCCAATGACGCCGGACCTCTGGATTCCGATGTCGACATGGCAGCAACTCACCGGCGATCGTGAAAAGCAGACGATTCGGGGATCGCGCCAGTACGAACTGTTCGCGCGATTACGGCCGGGCGTCAGCCTGCAACAGGCCCGGGCAGAATTGGGAACGATGGCGGGCGCATTGGCGAGTTCCTATCCCGGCACCAACAGCGGACGCAGAATGACGATGGACCCGGAAAATGAGACGCGCGGCGGAGTCGCAAACATTGGATTGGCTTTGCTGGGTGTGGCAGCGTTGGTGCTGTTGGTTGCCTGTGCCAACGTCGCCGGCCTTTTGATTGCGCGCGGCGAATATCGGCGTAAGGAGATTGCAACACGGCTCGCTCTCGGTGCTTCGCGAGGCAAGGTCGTACGCCAGTTGCTGGCCGAGACTGCCTTGCTGGCAACGGCGGCAACGATAGCCGCATTGCTATTTGGAAAGTTCGTCCTCAACGAGATCCCGAACCTCTTGCCGCAGACCAGCTTCCCGATTGCCTTCGATGCCCATCTGAATTCGCGTGCCCTGCTCTTTGCTCTGGCGACGGCAATCGCCTCCTTGTTTCTGTTCGGGTTGGTTCCGGCGCTGCAGGCCACCAACGTTGCCCCGGCCACCGTGCTCAAGCAATCCGGCGCGGCCACAGGAACCGGACGCCGGACGTTGCGAAGCGCGCTGATCGTCGCGCAGGTTGCCCTCTCACTGGTGATGGTTGTGTGCAGCGGTCTGCTGGTGCGGTCGGTCATGAAAGCGCTCGCTCTCGATCCCGGCTTCAATGCCCATCAGAACATGCTCATCCTGGAGTTAGTGCCCGACTTCGGTACGAAAAGCCAGGAAGGCAGCATAACATTCGTGCGCGAAGCACGCCGGCGCCTGCAGGCACTCCCCGGAGTAACGGCGACGACAACGGCGATGCGGTTTCCTTTTGGGATGAGTGGCGGAGGTGCAACCCGCAAAGTGTTCTTCCCCGGAAGCATGGCCAACGCCAGCGGCGAAGGGGTCACCATCAATTTTGACCCCGTGGGAGAAGGATACTTTTCAGTTTTGGGTACGCGCATCATCCGTGGCCGCGCCATTGAGCAGCATGATCTGGACACAGATGCCCATGTCATAGTGGTGAATCAGGCCATGGCAAGCCGCTTCTGGCCGAATTGCGACCCCGCAGGGCAACGGGTTCGCCTGGAGCGAGCCGACGGAGATGAGTACGAGGTAATCGGAGTCGCCGAGGACGGGAAGTACAACGATGTGCGCGAGGATCGGATGCCGTACCTTTTTCTGCCCATGAAGAGCGAAGAATACGGCGAACTGGCGATGGCGGTGAAGACCACCGTCGATCCCGAGACACTAGCCTCGGCGGTGCGCAGCGCGCTGCGCGAGATCAACCCTGGCGTGCCCGTTGTCTCCCTGATGACATTGCGCGAGCACATGCGGGAGGCGCTATTCGAGGATCGAGTCATCGCCGCTGGGATTGGCTTTATGGGCGGATTGGGCCTTCTCCTGGCCGCGGTCGGTATCTACGGACTAATGGCTTACCTGGTGGGCCGGCGAACGCCGGAGATTGGAGTCCGGATAGCCTTGGGAGCGCAGCGCCGAGGGATCTTTCGGCTGGTCATTGGTTACGCCCTGTGGCTGACAGCGCTCGGAACGGTGGTTGGCGTGGCCGGCGCGATCGCAGCGGCGCGAGCCCTGCGCAGCTTGTTGTTCGGAGTCTCTCCGGCCGACGTGTTCACGATTGCGCTCGCGGTGGCTGTGCTGGTGCTGGTCGCGTTCACGGCAGCGGCAGTGCCTGCACTGCGCGCGGCCAATGTCGATCCCATGGTGGCCCTGCGATATGAGTAGGGAGGAAGTGTGAACGGATTATTCCAGGATCTTGGTTACGCCGTGCGCCAGGTGCGGAGAAGCCCGGGATTCACCGCGGTTGCGGTGATCACGCTGGCGCTGGGGATTGGGGCGAACACTGCGGGATACGAAAGCGGATGCAGCAACACCTGGTCGACCACTCTGAATACCGCGGCAACCGATCCTCTGACCTTCGCCGGTGTTGTCGCACTGCTGGCAATTGTGTCGTTTCTTGCGAACTACCTGCCTGCCCGTCAAGGGGCATCGGTCGATCCCATGGTGGCGCTGCGGTACGAGTAAGGAGGTTGAAATGACTGGCGTTGAGGGACGACGAATGACTTCTGTGATCAGCATCGTCCGCAGTCCTCGCTGCTCCGACGCCACCCGGAAGAGGCTGGAGGAAGTCGAGGACCGCCCATGAATGGTCTTCTGCAAGATCTCCGCTACGGACTGCGCATGCTGCGCAAGAGCCCGGGGTTCACGGCGCTGGCGGTGATTACTCTCGCGCTCGGCATTGGCGCCAACACTTCGATCTTCAGCAATGTCAATGCTCTGGTTCTCCAGCCGTTTTCGTTTCCGGATCTCGACCGCATCGTCGCCGTGTGGGAAACAGTGCCTAAGCAACACGCAACCAGCGTCAAAGTGGCACCCGCTAACTTTTTGGACTGGACTGAGCAGAGTAAGTCCTTCGAACACATGGCCGCCATTCATGGATGGGACGCCAACCTCACGGGCGATGGGCTTGCCGAGCGTGTGGAAGGTTATCAGGTCACGTCGGACTTCTTCGCGCTCTCCGGCATCCCGCCGCAACTCGGTCGCCAGATCTCAAGCATTGACTTTCAGCACGGAACCGCCCCGGTCGTCGTCCTTAGCCATGGATTTTGGCAGCGGCATCTAGGGGGCGATCCCGGCATTGTCGGCAAGACCTTGCTCCTGAATGGTCAAAAGTTCACTGTGATTGGAGTCGGGGCTCCAGACCTTGATTTTCCTGTAGGCGCGGAGACTTGGACTCCCCTTGATTGGGGCTCATCGGTGACGATGGACCGTGCGAACCACTACCTGCAGGTGATCGGACGCCTGAAGAAAACCGTGTCGGTCGCTCAGGCCCAGGCGGATCTTCAGGCCATTGCCGGCCGCCTGGGACGGCAGTATCCAAACACGAACGGCGGACACGAGGTCCGGGTCGTGCGCCTGGTCGAGGATGCTGTGACCGGAACGCGGCAGTTTGTGCTGGTGTTGATGGGGGCGGCGGTTTTCGTCTTATTGCTCGCATGCGTCAACGTGGCGAACTTGCAATTGGCCCGGGTTTCAAGCCGACAAAGGGAAATGGCAGTGCGCCTCGGGTTGGGCGCCAGCCGCTGGCAACTGGTCCGGCAGTTACTCATGGAGAGTGTGCTGCTGGCGATGGCTGGAGGCGCGGCGGGCCTGCTAGTCGCCAAATGGGGAATGGGACTTTCTCTGCGCAGCCTCCCGCCCTTCATCGTCGCGCATGTGCCCGGACTCAAGCATCTCGAAATTGACTCGCGGGTCTTGTTCTTTACATTGGTAGTCGCACTCCTTACCGGCATCCTCGCGGGGCTGGCGCCGGCCCTGCGTTTTTCGCGCTCCGAACTCGGCGATGCGCTGAAAGAAAACACGCGCAGCGCCAGTGCCAGCACCGGCGCTGGACGTCTGCGTGCGCTCCTGGTGGTGTCCGAGATTGCTCTTGCTTTGGTCTTGCTGATCGGAGCGGGCCTCATGGTGAAGGGCTTCCGCAATCTGCTGACCGTCGAAATGGGATTCGACCGGACCCACGTGCTGACGTTCCACGTGGCATTACCGGAAGCGAAGTATCAGACGAAAGACCAGGTACTCAGTTACTACGATCGGGTCCTCCGGGAGCTGCGGGCTCTGCCCGGGGTCGAGTCGGTGGCCTGCGTGACGACCCTGCCTTCCAGCTGGACCTCCAATTGGACCGAATACAGCGCAGAAAACCGGCCTCCCCTACAGCCTGGCGACATGCCCTCCACAATGCCGCAGATGGCGACGCCGGACTTTTTCACCGCCTTGCACGTGTCGCTGTTAAAAGGCCGTTTCCTCTCCACTCAGGACGGGCCGGATGCTCCGCCGGTTGCAGTCGTCAGCGAAAGTATGGCTCGCGATAACTGGCCGGGACAGGATCCCATCGGGAAGCACGTGAAGCTGGGCCGTCCGGAAGGCTCAGAGCCACAGCGTGAAATCGTCGGTGTCGTGGGCGACGTTCGCTCTTCTCCGTTCGATCCGAATCCCGATCCGACTACATACGTGCCCTTCGCGCAGTTGCCGCAGTCTGCTTCGGCATTTGTCGTTCGGACCTCTGGCGATCCGTCAACCTTGGCATCGCCCGTGATTGCGCAAGTGCGAAGCATCGATCCCGACGCGCCCGCCTACGACGTTCGCAGTTTGGAGCAGGTCATTGCCGACAACGTCAGCGGCGTACAGTTTTCAGCACGCATGATGCTGGTGTTCGGGCTCATCGCCTTGATCCTGGCGGCGGCCGGAATCTTCGCCGTCATGGCCTACTCGGTATCCCAGCGCACACACGAGATCGGCGTCCGCATGGCGCTCGGAGCACAGCGCGTGGATGTTCTCCGCCTGGTCGTCACCTCCGCCGTCAAGATGGCAGCGGTCGGTTTGACCATCGGCCTGGCAATGGCGCTGATCTTGACCTATGCACTGTCTAGCATGCTCTTCGGCGTGATCAGGATGGACGCGGTCGTCTTCGCTTTGTTGACTTTTGTGCTGGCTGGCTTCGCGGCGCTGGCAGCCTGCATACCCGTGCACTGGGCGACCAGGGTCGACCCCATGCAAGCGCTGCGCTACGAGTAAGGGGAATATATGAACGGACTACTCCAGGATCTCCGCTACGCAGTGCGCCAGTTGCGAAAGTCGCCCGGCTTTGCGGTCACCGCTGTGCTCTCACTCACCCTGGGAATCGGCGCAACCACCGCTATCTTCAGCGTCGTGTACAGCATCCTGATGGATCCCTATCCCTACCGGGACGCTGATCGCATGGTGCATGTGGAACTGCGCGACAAGCGCGACCAGGGGCCTCTGTTGTTCGTCAATGGCTCCGAGTACCAGGAACTTCTCCGAGCATCTTCCGTGGACGATGTGTTTCTGCAAAACCAGCAGAGCCGTACCTTTACGGGAGGACAGTTCCCAATCTCGGTCAACGTCGGCCAGTATTCACCGAACCTGTTTGCGTACATGGGCGTGCCACCACTGCTGGGGCGCGGGTTCACTCCCACCGATGCTCCCGGTGGCCAGGGCTCTCCCGTCGCCGTGCTGAGTTATGTGTTCTGGAATCGGCAGTTTGCAGGAAATCGCGACGTGATCGGGAAAACGATCGAACTCAATCACAAACTCTACACCGTGATTGGGGTGGTGCCGCCGCGTTTCACCTGGGGCGACTCGGACATCTACCTGCCCGGCATGCCCAGTGCGGACCCGCACGATTACTGGATGTCATTCGTGAAGCTGAAGCCGGGAGTCAAGCGGGCCGCGGCCAAAGCCGAACTCCAACTGCTGGTCGACCGTTTCACCAAAGACGATCCCAAGGATTTTCGGCGCGATCGGCGAGTTGCGATCGTCACCTTGAACGAAAAGGTGCTGGGGAGTTTTTCCGGGGCGCTGATCCTGCTTTTCGGAGCGGTGATGGCGCTGCTCGTCATCGGCTGCGCCAACCTTTCCATCCTGTTACTGGCGCGAGGAATTGCGCGGCAGCACGAGTTGGCGGTTCGCGCATCGATCGGCGCCAGCCGGACGCGCCTGATCCGGCAGTTGCTCACCGAATCCGTTCTGCTTTCGGTGGCCGGTGCAGCTCTCGGGGTGTTGGTCGCGTACCGCGCGGTGGGCACCCTGTCTGCCCTGCTCCCGTTGTATTCGTTTCCCCACGAGGCGGCGATTCGCGTCAATGGGCCAGTCCTCGTGTTCAGTGCGGCGATGGCTGTGATTACCGGAATTCTTTTCGGCATTTCGCCCGCTTGGCAGCTTTCCCATCCGCCGATCAGCGAACTGATCCAGGCCAATGGCACCAAGCATTCGGGCAGCGCCCGGAGTCGCAATACGCACCGGCTTCTGATCGCCGGCCAGGTTTCCCTGACCTTGCTGTTGATGGCGGGCGCCGGATCAGCAATGAAGGCGCTCCTGGCACTGATTCATACGCCGCTGGGCTTTGATCCGGACCACGTCATTGCCCTGAATACTGCGATTCCAAAGGGAACCACCACGACCTGGCAGGCCCGGCTGAATACCAACGAGGCGATCCGGCAGGCCATCGCGGAAGTGCCCGGCGTGACGAGTGCCTCGGTTTCAACCAGCTTTTTCCCGCCGTTCGGAGGATTCAACGGCAAGATCGAGATCCGCAGCAAGCCGGCGCTGACCGGCGCCGAAGCATTGCTGGCCCTGGTCGGTGCCCAGGAGTTCACCACCCTGCGCATCCCGCTCCTGACCGGTCGGATTTTCGACGAAACGGAACTGAGTCGCGCCGCCCATGTGGCTCTGGTCAACCAGGCGTTTGCGAAGCAATTTCTTTCCGGAGAAAACCCGATCGGCCAGAACGTGCGCAGCCCGATGCTGAAGGCCGAATTCCCCGATCTGTTACTCGCACAAGCTCCCGACGACTGGCTCGAAATCATCGGAGTGGTTGGGGACGCCCGTGACGACGGCCTCGACCGTCCGGTTAAACCGGCTGTCTTTCTTCCTTACAGCTTCGTGCTGCCACCCGACGTTGCCCTGCTCGTGCGCACTCGTGGCAATCCGGAGGCGGCCATCAAATCGGTGAAGGTGCGGCTGCGTGACCTCAATCCCGAGTTGGTCGTCAATCAGGAACACACCCTTGCCTGGTGGCTGGAGACGCAGGGTTGGGGACAAGTGCGGTTCATCGCGACCTTGTTTTCGCTCTTCGCAATTCTGGCCCTGGTCCTGGCGGCGACGGGACTGTATAGCGTTGTTTCCTTTTCGGTGACGCAACGCACGCAGGAAGTTGGGATCCGGATGGCGCTGGGCGCCCCGCGCGTCAACATTTTGCGATTGGTGGTCAGTTCCACAGCCTTAATGCTGGCCGCCGGGGTCGCCGTTGGACTCACGTTCAGCCTGGTGCTGGGCCATTTTGTCCACGCCTGGGCCGGCGGCAGTCCGCGTGATCCCGTGACCTTGCTGTTGGCGGTACTGGTTCTAGTAATGGTGGCAACCATCGCCTGCGTTGTGCCTGCCTGGCGTGCAGCGACGGTCGATCCCTGTGTCGCACTGCGGTACGAGTAGGAGGACGAAATATTCATGAATGGGCTATTGCAGGATCTGCGTTTCGCGCTGCGCCAGTTCAAGAAGGCTCCGGGGTTTGCGGCGGTTGCGATCGTTACCCTCGCTCTCGGCATCGGCGCGAACACGGCGATTTTCAGCTTGCTGGATCAGGCCCTCCTGCGCAGCCTTCCCGTAAAAGACGTGGATCGTCTGGTGATTCTGAAGTTCGACGGCAGTGATACTGGACGTCTTAATTCGCGGGCCGATGGACACTTCTACTTTTCCTACCCTATGTACCGCGACCTGCGCGATCGCAACTCCGTGTTCAGTGGACTGATTGCCACGGATTCGGCGCAGGTCGGAGTGCAGTGGCACAACCAGCCCGACCTCGTGCCCGCGGAGTTGGTCTCAGGCAATTACTTCGATGTTCTCGGCTTACAACCAGCCCTTGGACGATTGTTCGTTGCCGCCGACGATCTGGTGCCCGATGCCAACCCGGTCGTCGTGCTGAGTTTCAGCTACTGGCGGCGCCGCTTTGGCACCGACCCGGGCGTGCTGAACCAGAGCATCCTGGTGAACGGGCATCCCTTCACGGTGGTCGGAGTTGCGCCGCCCGGTTTTCGCAGCGTGGTGGCGGGCGACACCCCGGACGTGTTCGCGCCCATGACCATGGAGTCCGAAATCATACCGGGAAGCAAAGATCTGAATGACCGCCGTTCAAGGTGGCTGAACATCGTCGGCAAGCTGAAACCGGGGACGAGCCGCGAGCAGGCCGAGGCAGGCACCAGCCCGCTGTGGTATGCGATCCGATCCGATGAACTGAAAGAGATCAAAGGCGGCTCGGCGAAGTTCCAGGAACATTTCGTGGCCAAGTCGCATTTGTCGCTGCTCGATGGCGCCCGCGGATTCTCCCCGCTCCGCAGCGACGTCCAGACCCCCCTGCTTATCGTCATGGGCATGGTTGGGCTGGTGGCGCTCATGGCCTGCGCCAACGTCGGTAGTCTTTTGCTCGTTCGCGCCGCCGGGCGAATCCGTGAAATGTCGGTGCGCTACGCTCTCGGTGCTAAGCGCAAGCGGGTCGTGCAGCAGTTGCTGGTAGAGGGACTTCTCCTCGGCCTGGCCGGCGGAGCGTTGGGCATGCTGCTCGCGCCGCGAGTCTCGGCCCTGTTGATCAACATGATCTGGAGCGGAGCGATCGGGGATCTTCCTTTTTCTCCCAAGGCCGATCTGCGGATCATGATCTTCAATGGCTCGCTGGCGCTGCTGGTAAGTCTCCTTTTCAGCCTGGCGCCTGCGATACAGTTCTGGCGCCCCGACCTGGCGCCATCCCTGAAGCAGCAGGGGACGACCACGAAAGGCGGTCCGTTCCGCTTCCGCCGCGTTTCAACCGCCCTCCAGATCGGGTTGAGTCTGCTGTTACTAGTCGGAGCCGGCCTGTTCGTGCGCACATTGCACAATCTCAGGTCGCTCAACGCCGGATTTGCAACGGACCATCTCCTGACCTTCGGCATTGACCCCAGGATGGCGGGATATGAGCCCGCACGAACCTTCGCGCTCTACCAGAGAGTCTTCGACACGTTGAAGAGCTTGCCAGGAGTTCGTTCCGTGGCTGCGACCAACGATCCCGAGTTAGCCAATGACAATGAAAGCGGAAACATCACCATCGCGGGCTATGCCGACAAGCCGGACGAGGACATGAACGTCGAGCAGCCGAACGTGAGCGCCGACTACTTCGCCACCCTTCAGATGCCATTGCTCGCGGGCCGTGCGTTCACTGACCAGGATTCGGCGGCATCGCAGAAGGTGGCCGTCGTAAATGAAAGCTTCGCACGCCACTTCTTCGGAGAGCCGCAGCAGGCGCTTGGGCATTCTGTCGGCCAAGGGGGCGGCAAGGGAACAAAGACCGACGTTGCCATCGTTGGGGTCGTTAAAGACGCGAAGCATACCAGCCTTCGAGAGCCGGTCACGCGCACGCTGTTCCAGCCTTACGTGCAGCTGCCGGAGCCTCACGCGATGACGTTCTATGTCCGCACCTGGCAACCGCCCGAAAGCGCGGAAAGCACCATCCGGCAAGCCATGCGAACCCTCGACTCCAGCCTGGTGCTCGGCACCTATCGCACCATGGACGAGCAGATCGACAACAACCTCATCGCCGAACGCGTGATCGCTCTGCTGGCCTCCAGTTTCGGGATCTTGGCGGCTCTGATGGCCGCCGTCGGCTTGTATGGAGTGCTGGCGTATTCGACCACGCAGAGAACCAGTGAGATCGGCGTGCGCATGGCGCTGGGAGCAACGCGCGCGTCGGTTGTCAGGATGGTGTTGTTTGAAGTGCTGTGGCTGGCGGGCATCAGCGTCGCAGTGACTCTGCCATTGTCGCTGCTTCTGATGAGGGCCGTGCGCAGCCAGTTGTTCGGCATTTCCAGCAGTGATCCGCTCACGCTGTTCCTGGTGACACTCCTGGTGACCCTGGTGGCGCTTGCCTCCGCCATGTTGCCGGCTCGAAGGGCTGCGCGCGTGGAGCCCATGAAGGCGCTTCGTTACGAGTAATTTCTTGGGCAGAAATTGAGGACGACATGATCCAACTGAAGAACGTCGAACGCAGCTACAAAACCAAAGCAGGCCAGACCTGGGTTCTGCGCCGCATTAACCTCTACATCCGCGAAGGCGAATTCATCACCGTGATGGGGCCATCGGGGGCGGGGAAGTCCTCCCTGTTGAACGTGCTCGCTCTTCTCGACGACCAGTGGGAAGGTGAGTACTGGTTCCACGAGCGGGCGGCGCACGCCATGAAGCGGAAAGAGCGCGCGGAACTGGCCAGGAAAAACACGGGCATGGTGTTTCAGAGTTACCACCTGCTCGATGATCTGACGGTGCAGGAAAACCTCGACCTGCCTCTCTCCTATAAAGACATTCCCGCGAAGCAGAGACAAACCATGGTCGCCGACACTCTCGACCGCTTTCAGATTGTCGCCAAAAAGGATTTGTACCCCAGCCAGCTCTCGGGCGGACAGCAGCAGCTCGTCGGAGTCGCGCGCGCCGTCATCCACAAACCGGCGCTGTTGCTCGCCGACGAGCCGACCGGGAACCTCCATTCCAGCCAGGCCAGGGAAATCATGGAACTTTTCCGACAGCTGAATCAGCAGGGCACAACCATTGTCCAGGTTACGCATTCGGAAGCCAATGCCTCCTATGGAAGCCGCACCATCCAGTTGCGCGACGGCTGGCTGGCAGGCGATACGGCGAATCCCGCGATGGAGCCAACCGACCTGGCGGTGAATCGATGAAGGTCTGTTCTCGTGCTTGGTGCTTTGAAATTCCGTGGATAACCGCGTTGCTCATGCTCATGACGGCCATGGCCCCGGCCCAGGTGCGCACTCCAGTTGATCTGGAAATGCCGCGTTCCCATAACCCGCTCAGTCCATACAATGCCGATCAAGTGCGGGAGCCCGTACTGACAAACTCACCGCGCCTCGACCGCATGATCCGGGAAGGGAAGGTGTACCTGTCGTTGAAGGATGCCATCGCCCTTGCCCTCGAGAATAATCTCGATCTTGCCATCGCCCGCTACAACCTGCCGATCGCCGATACCGATCTACTGCGCACCAAGGCGGGCGGAAGCTTTCGTGGTGTCAATACCGGCGTAGTGCAGGGAACTCCGGGCGGCGGGGTCGGAGGCTACGGCGCTGGAGCGCCAGGAGCAGGTGCGGGAGGCACGACGAGCGGCGCTGGTGGTGCGGGTGCAGGCGCGTCAGGACTGGTGCAATCTACCCTGGGTACAGGCACTCCGGTCGCTTCTTACGATTCGTTTCTCAATGTGAATTTCGGGAACGAGCACCAGACCCTGCCCCTGTCGAACCTGCAGCTGAACGGCGTACCTACATTGCAAACCAATATCGGGCAGGTCAATGTCAACTACTCGCAGGCTTTTTCCACGGGCACGGCCGTTTCCTTTGAGTTTGACAACAACCGGCAAACGACCAACAGCACCTTCACGAACCTTTCTCCGGGGTTGAACTCTTTCTATCGCTTTTCGATTCGTCAGGAGCTCCTGGCCGGGTTTGGCTTCGGCCCCAATCTTCGCTTTCTGCGCATCGCAAAAAACAATAAGAAGATTTCCGATATCGCATTCAAGGACCAGGTCACCGCAACCATCACCCAGATCGAGAACATCTATTGGGACTTGCTCAGTGCCTATGAGCAAGCGCGCGTCAACGAGCAGTCCCTTGCCTTTGCAAACCAGACTCTGGAGAACGCGAAGAAACAACTGCAGCTGGAGGCTGTCCCCGAGATGGACGTATTGAAGGCCGAGGCCGAGGTCTCCAAACGCGATCAGGACTTGACGGTTGCCCGCACCACTCTCCAATTACAGGAATCGCTGATAAAAAACGCGCTCACCCGCAGCCTGGACAATCCCGTCCTGGAGGAAATGCCGGTGGTGCCCACCGACCAGATGCAGATCTCGGATTCCGGCGCCAGCCCGCCGATCTTGGACCTGATTGCGGAAGCGCTGCAGAATCGTCCCGAACTTCTCGAGACCGATATCGACTTGGCCAACCGCCAGATCAGCCGAAAAGCTGCCCGGAACGCGCTCTTACCTACGCTTTCGCTGATAGGTTTTTACGGGGGCACCGGTTTGGCGGGAGAACTGAATCCAGCGTTCATCGGAAAGAACTCATCTAACGTGCCGACCGACTTGCTGGGAGCCTGGCAAAACACATTCAACAACTCCTCCCCGGATTACTTCGTCGGGCTCAATCTCAACATCCCGTTCCGCAACCGCGTCGCGAAGGCCGATCAATACCGCTCGGAACTCGAATACCGGCAAGCGGGCCTGCGCAAGGAACAACTCAAGAAACAGATTCGCATCGAGGTGCGCAATGCGCAGTATGCGTTGGAACAGTCGCGCGCCCGGGTCGATGCAGCCCGCAAAGCGAGGGATCTGGCTCAGCGCACCTTCGAAATCACCAGGAAAGAGCAAGACCTGGGCGCAGGTTCGAGTTACCAGACCATGACCGCGCAGCGCGATCTTTCGGTGGCCGAACTGGACTTGGTTACGGCCATGACCACCTACCAGAAGGCCCGTGTCGAACTTGATCGCGCAACGGGCGCAACTTTGGAACATAATGGTGTGCTGATTCAGGATGCAGTCAGCGGCACCGTCTCTGCCTCCTCTCCATAAGGCATGCCCAACGCAGCCAAATCGGTGTCGTCCCAGGTTCCCGCACCGCCACACGATAGCCAGCAGCGCGCTCCACGCGTCCTGGCTGCCGACGATCAGCGGCCGATTCTCGAAGCCCTCGAACTCCTTCTCCGCCCCCAGGGCTATGCCGTCGATACCGTTTCGTCTCCCGTGCTGGCACGAGAAGCGCTGGCGACCGAGTTCTACGACGCGGTGTTGATCGATCTCAACTACACCCGCGACACCACCTCCGGACGCGAGGGCCTCGATCTGCTCTCCGAGATCGTTGCCCTCGACAGCAGTCTTCCCGTGATCGTCATGACCGCCTGGGGCAACGTGGAGTTGGCCGTCGAAGCCATGCGTCGCGGGGCGCGGGACTTCATCCAAAAGCCCTGGGAGAACGAGCGCCTGCTCGCCATCCTGAGCACGCAAGTCGAGTTGCATCGCGCGCTGCAGCGCGCGGAACGGCTGGCGGCGGAAAACCGGCTGCTCCAGACCCAGGGCCGCGCGGAGTTCATCGCTTCTGCGCACTCGATGCAACCGGTCTTGGAGACGATCGCCCGCGTCGGCCCCTCGGACGCGAATGTCCTGATCACCGGGGAGCATGGCAGCGGAAAAGAGGTAGTGGCGCAAACCCTGCATGCTCTCTCCCCGCGTGCCGGCCGCCCGCTCGTCCCAGTCAACACCGGCGCTCTCGCCGAAGGAGTCTTCGAAAGCGAACTCTTCGGACATGTCAAAGGCGCATTCACCGATGCCCGCACCGACCGCATCGGCCGCTTCGAACTAGCCGACGGCGGCACCATCTTCCTCGACGAAATTGGAAATGTGCCGATTCGCCAGCAGGCAAAACTGCTGCGCGTGCTGGAGTCGGGCGAGATGGAACGCTTAGGTTCCTCGCGGTCCCGGCGCGTGGACGTTCGCATCATCTCGGCCACCAATACCGACCTGCAGGCGGCCTGCGGCTCGGGTCAGTTCCGCGAAGACTTGCTCTTTCGCCTCAACACGGTCGAGATCCACGTGCCGCCCCTGCGCGATCGCCGCGACGATATTCCAGCGCTCGCCATCCATTTTCTAAGGCGCTACGCCTCCCGCTATCGCCGCGAGATTGGTGGCTTGGAAGACTCCGCCCTGCAGGTGCTGCTGCAGTACGCATGGCCGGGCAATGTCAGGGAACTGGAGCACACCCTGGAGCGCGCCGTTCTGATGTGCCGGGGGCAGGAGATTCAGCCCGCCGACCTGGGACTGAACGTGCTTCGACCGCAGGCCCAGAACCTGGACGATCTCAGTCTGGAATCCGTCGAAGCGCTCCTCGTTCGAAAAGCTCTGCAGCGCTTTCAGGGAAATGTAAGCCAGGCGTCCGAAGCCTTGGGATTAAGCCGTGGCGCGCTCTATCGCCGAATGGAAAAATATGGTCTCTAGCAGGCTGCCGAAAAAGTAGAAAAAAGTACGTGTTTCGTATCAGGGCATCGCTTTAGCGATGCCGAAATCGTGTCGCCTCAACCACCCCTTTAGGGGCTGCTGTCGCGATCTCGATTTTTCCGCAGCCTGTTTAACTTCTGACGCCCGCACGACGCTGTCGAGATGACAAAAAAGCCTGTCAAACGCGTCCGCCTCCCCTATGAACGCCGTATCAGTCTCTACTCCCTGCTGGTCGCGCTGCCCGGGATTGTGCTCAGCGCCGTCCTGGTCTGGCTGCAGCCTTGGCCGGCCAGCACGAAACTCACGGTTTTATTCATCGGACTGCTGGTGTGGTGGCTTCTGGCCATGGCACTGCACGAACACACCATTCGCCCCCTGCAGACCCTGGCCAATGTGATCGGTGCCCTGCGCGAGGAAGATTATTCCTTCCGGGCGCGAGGTGCGGTTCCCGAAGATGCTCTCGGGGAACTCTCCCTGGAAGTGAACGCGCTCGCCGACCTGCTCGCCGACCGCCGGGTGCGGGCCATCGAGGCGACCGCTCTACTGCGCCGCGTGGTCGAAGAAATTGATGTTCCCCTGTTCGCGTTCGATCCGGATCGCCGCTTGAAGCTCGTGAACCCAGCCGGGGAACGCCTTCTGCAGCAACCTTCAGTCCGGCTCATGGGACGCTCCGCCGAAGAGGTAGGCCTGGCCGATTGCCTGGCCGCGGAAAACGAGTCGCTCGTGTCACTTCAGTTAAGCGCTCCAAACGCGCGCTGGCTGGTACGGCGCAGCCAGTTTCGCGAAAAAGGTGTCCCGCACACGCTCATCGTTTTGTCCGACGTAAGCCGCGCCCTTCGCGAAGAAGAGCGCAAGGCTTGGCAGCGCTTGATCCGGGTACTCGGTCACGAACTCAATAATTCGCTCACCCCCATCAAGTCGATTGCCGGCAGCCTGAGTGTGCGCCTCTCCGACACCATTCGCGATCCGGCCCAGCGTCACGATTTCGAGCGTGGCCTGGAGATCATCGAAACCCGCTCGGCATCCCTTAATCGATTTCTCCAGGCCTACCGCCAGTTGGCGCAGATGCCGCCTCCGGTTTTACGCAGAAGCGAATTGCGTCCTCTAGTGGAGCGGGTGGCGTTTCTCGAAACGCGCCTGCCCGTCACGGTGATTCCCGGCCCAGACATTTCCCTGATGCTCGACCCGGATCAAATTGAGCAGATGCTGATCAACCTGGTGCGCAACGCAGTGGAAGCGGTGCTTCCGGCGGAACCGGTGCCCACCCCGTCCAATGGCCATCAACCTCCTTGTCAGAAGATCCCGAATCCGGCTGTGACCATTCAATGGACCATCGAGGAAAAAGCCGTCGTCTTCGTAATCGAGGACAACGGCCCCGGCCTTCTCAACCCCGCCAACACCTTTGTGCCCTTCTACACCACCAAGCCGTCTGGAAGTGGAATTGGCCTCGCTCTCTCGCGCCAGATCGCCGAAGCGCATGGCGGTTCGATCGAACTCTCCAACCGAACCGAGGAAGGCGGTTGCCAGGTGAGAGCCGTCCTCCCGAGACTCCGGGAAGCCGCGCGGAGGTTCCCCGCGGCAGATGCCGAAATTCCGCAGAGATGATCAAAGAGCGAACGTAGCGCCGGCGCCCCCGCCGGCTGTCCCGAGGGCGCCTCGCCCTCGGTCGCACTCACCTGTTCAAGGACCGCTGTTGTCGGGCCACGGCTTTCCCCAGTATGTTCTGCAAGCCGCGATCGCAAGAACTGCGTCACGACGAGCCCGCCTCCAGGCCCCAGCTGCGCCGCAAATTCGCCCGCAATGCGAGCGCACAAGCAGCCGAGCAAAGCAGCAGGACAAGTCCATAGCCTCGCGATCCCAGCACAAACCGTCCAATGCCAAACAATGCCAGGTAAACCATGGCGCATCCCAACAGCCACGCTGCTAGGTTGCGCCCCAGGTCGACCGTCGGCTTAACGTCCGGAACCAATTTTGCGATCGGACGCCAGCCCCGGACGTCGGGCCGCACTTTCCGGTAGAACTCAAGCAACCGTGCTTCTGACTCTGGCCCCGTGATCAGCGTGACCACCACCCACACCAGGGTTGTGATCGCGGTGGTCGTCACTGCCGTCTTCGCAAACAAAACCGGCCCGCTGCCTGAAAAGTGCGCGACCCAGCGCAGCACAAACGACGCGACCAGCGCCGTCACCATCGCTGAGATCTCGCTCCACGCATTGATGCGCCACCAATACCACCGCAGCAGGTACACGCCTCCCGTGCCCGCTCCCGCTTCCAGCACGAACTCCCAGCCCGATCGGATCGAAGACAATTGCATGGACACGACGGCCGAAACCACCACCAGCAGCACGGTCGCCACCCGCGACATCATCACGTAGTGGCCTTCGCTCGCCTCCGTCTTTAGGAAGCGCCGGTAGAAATCCGCGATCAGGTAAGACGCTCCCCAGTTGAGCTGCGTGGCATAGGTTGACATGAACGCCGCCATGAATCCCGCCACCACGATCCCGCGCAGAGCCGCCGGAACATGATGGCTGACCACCAGCATGTAGCCAATCTCGGGATGCTCGAGGTTCGGATAGAGCACTACGGCCGCCAGCGCAGTCAGGATCCACGGCCATGGACGGACCGCGTAATGCGCGATGTTGAACCACAACACAGAAAGCAAACCGTTCTTCTCGTCGCGCGCGCTGAAAATTCGTTGCGCGATGTAGCCGCCTCCGCCCGGTTCTGCGCCCGGATACCAGAACGCCCACCACTGCAAGCCCAGATACACGACAAACGTAAGAGCCGGCAGAGTCCAGAGCGCCTCGCTCGTCCAGGGCCGCGAAAAGTCAGGAAAGAAAGCCGTGACGTCGGCCGAACCCGGTGCCGCCACCTGGGCTGCTGCAAGTTTTGCGAGCATAGCGTGCAGGCCGCCGCAGGCCGCCACCGCATACCAGGCAACGCCGATCACAATCGACATCTTCAATGCGAACTGGAACAAGTCTGTCCACAACACTCCCCACAGTCCGCCCAGCGCCACATAAAGGCCGGTAAAGGGAATCAGGAAAAATACGCAGATAGCCAGCGCCTTCTGATCGCTGACGCCCAGCGTGGAAGCCACGATCGATGTCATGGCCTTGGTCACCCAGCCCAGGATCAGGCAATTCATCAGCAGGCCAAGGTACAACGCCCGAAACCCGCGCAAGAACGCAGCCGGTTTTCCTGAGTACCGCATCTCCGCGAACTGCACGTCAGTGAGCAAGCCCGAGCGCCGCCAGAGGCGTGCAAACAGAAACACCGTCATCATTCCGGAGAGCAGGAAACTCCACCAGATCCAGTTGCCGGCCACGCCTTGGGCATACACCAGGCCAGTAACGACCAGCGGCGTGTCGGCGGCGAACGTGGTCGCAACCATCGAAGTCCCCGCCAGCCACCACGACACGTTGCGCCCGGAGACGAAATAGTCGTCGACGCTGCGTCCCGAGCGGGAGCGGAAATACAAGCCAAGAAGCAAAGTAATTGCCAGATAGGCAATCACCGCCGACCAATCAAGCAAAGTAAAGTTCATGGTTCGCTGTACGCACCCTACAGGCGACATCCAAGCTACGCGAAATCCGCCCAACCGGGAAGCCAAAGGTAGCGCCGGCGTCCCGCCGGCTGTCCCGAGGGCGGAGGCGCCCTCGGATCAGCACAACCCGCCACATCGTGAGTGTGTGTTGCCCCGCTGAGACTGGAGGCCCCGGGCAGAGTCGAACTGCCGACCAACGGTTTAGGAAACCGCTGCTCTATCCATCTGAGCTACGGGGCCACTCGTGGATGTGAATCGGTTTCAGTTTACCGCAATCGCAAGCGCGGAAAGGGTAGCCGGCACCAGCGTTCCAGGTCCCGAGACGTTGGTTACCATGTCCCCCAGTTTTGGTTACCAACGTGGGATATCGCCGCGCTTATAGAAGAAGAGCCTCTCTCCGGCGAGTGCAATCCGATTCACATCTCAAGCAGAGCAGTCTTTGAAATCCGTCAATTAGAGGCATCTCGGGCGGTTCGTCGCGTGCGCTACATATCCGTGTCATGGCACGCATTCGATGCACTCTGGCCGCGGTTGTGCTGCTGCTTGGTTACTCTGCATCCGCCCAGCCGTTGACCCTTCCGGAAGCACCCTCGCACCGGTTTTTCGACCGTCAGAACTCAACAGCCTTCGCAACCCTGGGCGGACTGATCGCGGTCGATGCCGTCGCCACCCAACGCTTGACCAATTCCGGCGTCGCCCGCGAAGCGAATCCCCTGTGGCATCCGTTGGTGAAGCAAGGCTGGCAGGGAGAGATGGCGGCATCGGCCCTGGGATACAGCGCCGCCCTCGGCGTCGCCTACACGTTTCACAAGACCGGCCACCACAAAATAGAGCGCTGGGCCAACTGGCTTGCGGTTGCAATGGAAGCCGGCAATGATGCCCACAGCCTCCTGTTAGCTCAAACGCACTAGGCTCCCAAGAGAGATTTGTATCAGGTCATCGCTTTACAGCTTGCCGGAGAAGTCGATGCAAACTTGATTTTGGGTGGCGCAGCGGTTTACCGCTTCGATAAACGTACACCTTTTCACTACCCCCTTTAGGGACTGCGACGGAATGCGGACCCCCAAAACGCCACGTCTCACCAAAGTCACTGCGATTTGATTCATCCAATCCCGTATAATTGGGCCCTGTGCTCAAGTACTCAATTGTAGTTCCTCTCCACAACGAACAGGAGAACGTCACCGACCTGTACGCGCGGCTGAAAGCCGTCATGGAAGCCGCCGGTGAACCTTTTGAGATGGTGCTGGTCGATGACGGTTCCACCGACGGCACCTTCCAGTTGCTGCGAGAAGTCGCCGCCATCGACAGCCGCGTGACGGTCGTCAAACTGCGCCGCAACTTCGGCCAGACCGCCGGCCTCGCCGCCGGATTCGACCATGCCCGCGGCGAATACATCATCGCCATGGACGGCGACCTGCAGCACGATCCCGCCGACATTCCGATATTCATGGAAAAGATTGCCGAGGGCTACGACATCGTCAGCGGATGGCGCAAGAATCGCGTCGACAACTACTGGCTGCGCCGCTTCCCGTCGCGCTGTGCCAACTGGCTCATGGCCAAGCTCAGCGGTGTCGACATCCACGACTTTGGGACTACGTTTAAAGCCTACCGCCGCGCCATCCTCGAGCAGGTGCCGCTCTACGGAGAATTGCATCGCTTCATTCCGGCGCTCGCCTCCTGGCACGGCGCGACCATCATTGAAGTTCCCATCAAGAACGTCAATCGCGAACGCGGCGCCTCGCACTACGGAATCTCGCGCACTTTCCGCGTGTTCTTCGATCTGATCACCATCCGCTTCCTGCTCAAATATCTTTCTCGGCCCCTGCACTTCTTCGGCACTGTCGGGATGTTTAGCATCATGGGAGGCTTCGCAGTCGCCGGCTGGCTCGTCCTGCAGAAAATCCTGTATCAAACCGACATCATGCTCCAGCACGGCCCGCTGATGATCTTCGCGGCGGTGATGCTGCTGGCGGGACTGAACATGCTGGCCGTTGGACTGCTCGGCGAAATGCAGGTGCGCCACTACCACGAGCCCGCCCAGCGCGCCCCCTATTCGGTGGACCGCCTTCTGCGCGCCCAGAGCGAAGAAAGCACCATCTCGGAATAAAGAGTTCCTTTGTGTACCTCTGTGTCCTCTGTGGTTCAGGCTTCTGACTCTCTTGACCACAGAGGTCACGGAGGTTTGTCGTCACATCCCTCTGTGACGCCTGCAACCGACTCCCCACCGCGTTCCGAGCGACAATACCCCTGTCGGCCAAGCCAGCCGCCGAGGGTCTATAATGCCATCCGCTGTCATGGAACCAACTACCCAGTTTGACCTCCGTCTTGCCCGCCGCATGTCGCGGCTTGGCACCGAGACTGCTTTTGAAGTTCTGAACCGCGCCCGCAACCTGGAGAAGCAGGGCAAACAGATCATTCACCTCGAGATCGGCGAGCCCGACTTCGCCACTCCGCCCAACATCGTGGAAGCTGCCGTCGACGCCCTCCACTCGGGCTGGACCCACTACGGCCCCTCGGCCGGCCTGCCCGACCTGCGCAAGGAAATCGCCGACTACATAAGCCGCACTCGCAAAGTGCCCGTGTCGAGCGACGAAGTGGTTGTAGTGCCAGGTGGTAAGCCGATTATTTTCTTTACGATCCTGTCATTAATAGATGAGGGAGATGAGGTTATCTATCCCAACCCCGGCTTCCCCATATACGAGTCCATGATCAACTACGTGGGTGGACGCGCAATCCCCATTCCCCTGCGCGAAGAGCGCGACTTCTCGCTCGACGTCAAAGAACTTGCGTCGTTGATCAGCGACCGCACCAAGCTGATCATCCTGAATTCGCCCCACAACCCCACCGGCGGCACGCTCACGAAGAAAGACATCCTCGACGTCTCCTCCGCCATCGGCGACCGCAACATCCTCGTGCTCTCCGACGAAATCTACAGCCGCCTGATCTACGAAGGCGAGCACTTCTCCATCATGAGCGTGCCCGGCTTCAAGGACCGCACCATCCTGCTCGACGGCTTCTCGAAAACCTACGCCATGACCGGATGGCGCATGGGCTACGGTGTGATGCGTCCCGACCTGGCCGCCCACATCACGCGCCTCATGACCAACTCCAATTCCTGCACCGCTAGCTTCACGCAGGTCGCAGGGATTGCCGCATTACGCGGCGACCAGTCCTCGGTCGAAAAAATGTCCGGCGAATTCAAGCGCCGCCGCGATGCTTTTGTGGCAGGCCTGAACAAGATCAAAGGCTTCTCCTGCCGCATGCCCAAGGGCGCGTTCTACGTGTTTCCCAACATCACCAAAACAGGATGGCCATCAAAGAAACTCGCCGACGCCCTCCTCGAGCAAGCAGGCGTAGCCTGCCTTGCCGGCACCGCCTTCGGATCCTATGGCGAAGGCTACCTCCGCTTCAGCGTAGCCAACTCGCTGGACAACCTGAACACAGCCCTGACCTGGATCGAATCCTGGGTAAAGAAGAACCTGTGAGAGTGGAAGAATTTGTAAGTGTGGCGCGGACACTCCTGTCCGCGCTGCCTGCATCGCCACAAATGTAGCGGGCAAGCAATCAAAGTAAGAATCAAAGCAACCCTCTGTGTACCTCCGTGTCCTCTGTGGTGAAGCCCTCTCCCAGCGGTCCAATTTTGGTGTAGACTTTTGCCGCTATGGCAATCGTCGATCGGTACCCTCCCGGCGCTTTCTGCTGGCTTGAACTCCACACCACCGACCAGAACACCGCCAAGACCTTCTACGGCTCTTTGTTCGCCTGGACTCCCCAGGACATGCCCATGGGTCCGAACGATTTCTACACCATCTTCAAGCTGCAAGGCCGCGATGCAGCCGCTGCCTGCACGCTCCGCCCCGAGCAGCGATCGCAGGGCGTGCCTCCCAACTGGATGATCTACATCACCGTCGAGAACGTCGACGCCTCCGTCGCCAAGGCGCAGCAGCTGGGCGGCAAAATTCTCGCCCCCGCCTTCGACGTCATGGAAGCCGGCCGCATGGCGGTGGTCCAGGATCCCACCGGCGCGACCTTCTGCCTCTGGCGGGCCAACAAAAATCCCGGTATTGGCATTGCGCAAGTCCACGGCACGCTCTGCTGGGCCGACCTGAGCACGCCCGATCCCAAGCGCGCCGCTGACTTCTACTCCGGCCTGTTCGGATGGCAGCTGATTCTCGATCCAAAGGATCCCTCCGGCTACCTCCACATCAAGAACGGCGAGCACTTCATCGGAGGCGTTCCCCCCGCAGCGCGCCGTCAGCCGGGAGTCCCTGCGCACTGGCTCGCCTACTTCCAGGTGGACGACGTCGATGCCACCGCAGACAAGGCCAGGCAGAAGGGAGCGAAGTTGTACCTCGCGCCCATGACCATGGAGGGAGTGGGAAGAATGTCGGTAATCGCCGACCCGCAAGGCGCGGTCTTCGCGATCTTCAAGTCCGCGCGCCACTCTTAGAACTGGCTCGCGGTTTCAAGACGCGGTCTCAGGAATGGCACGGCTTCAAAGGTTGCGGAGAAAATCTGGGACGGGGTGGCGCTGTCCTTTAGAGTATGCGTGAGCACTCTTTTGGGACGATTCCGGGAAAAAGAAATTCCTAAAATTGAGCCCCGGAGGGACGACCCAGCTTAGCCCAGCGCTTCAGCGCTGGGAAGACGGTCCAATTTGAAATCAAGTCCCGGAGGGACGACCCAGTCTTCACACGATAACGGCTTTAATAACCGCCGGCTTTAGCCGCTGCGGTCAACCACGGAGCGTGCACCATGCCTGTGAAGCAAGGAGAACTCCAACTCTTGCAGCACCCCATTTCGCGGGAACTATTGCAGTCAAGAATTCCCGCGCGTTTCTCTTATATCTGGACCGACGGCACACCGCGCGTCGTGCCCATCTGGTTCCATTGGAATGAGCGCGAGTTTGTGCTCGCCACTCCCCCGAAGGCGCCCAAACTGAAAGCGCTCGCGAAGAATCCCAATGTCGCCCTTACGATTGACGACAACACTTTTCCCCACAAAGTGCTGCTGGTGCGCGGTACCGCGCGCCTCCAAACCCTGCCTGGCATCGTTCCCGAATATGCGATTGCTGCCGAACGCTATTTCGGAAGCGAGCAGGGAAAGGCCTGGGTCAAGCAACTCGGTTCCATGATTCACGAGATGGTGCGCATCACCATTACTCCGGAATGGGTCGGTCTCCTCGACTTCCAGGCCCGCTTTCCCAGCGCTCTGCCGCTGTGATTTCTCCGCCAGCCCCGATCTTCCAGGGTTAGCTGCGTTCGTAATTTGCCTCCGCCTCGCTTGCGTGAGAACTACTCTGTGCGTGACACCGGTGGAACAGAATCTGCCAGACACCAGCCCCGGAGGGGCGCAATAAGTTAGCCCAGGACGTAAGTCCTGGGTGCAGTGGAAGATCGGACGGAGTCCCGGAGGGACGACACAAGTTCTCACGCACACACTTAACAACTTGCGGGAAAACTCTAACCCGTGCGAGGTTTGGGAAGGGCACGACTTCAGTGGTGCCGTTAAAGTCATTGAAAATTTGTCCGCGCTTTAGCGCCTCAGGTGTGCTTTCTGCGACCTCGACGACTTTTTCCGCAAGTTGGTAAGCGCTGCTATTTCGCCCGCGTCTTGCCCGCATCTGGTTGAACCTCACGGTAAAGCGTCACTCCAGCCTGTGACTCGTCTCACAGAACCCTGCGACCTCCCGGGATAGGCTCAACCTGCAAGCCTATGCGCCGTTTTCCGTCTTGCCCAAAGCCCGGCGCCCGCGAAGGAGCAACCCCATGTCTATCCAGAACTCGACCACCGGCGAAGTCCTGCGTTCCTACAGCGTTGACGAACTGAAGCACCAGGCCAACTTGATGCGAGGCTACAACCTCGCCGCCCTGTGCGCCGCCACCTCCGGCCATGCCGGAGGCACGCTTTCCATCATGGACATCGCCGCTGCGCTCTACCTTCGTGTCGCCGACCACGATCCCAGGAATCCCAACTGGCCCGGCCGTGATCGCATCATCTGGTCCACCGGCCATAAAGCGCCCAGCCTCTACCTCGGCCTCGCCTTCGCCGGCTTCTGCCCGAAAGAAGACGTCGCCCTCCTGCGCAAGCTCTATTCGCCCTATCAGGGACATCCGCACTGGCTCAAACTCCCCGGCGTAGAAGTCTCCACCGGATCGCTGGGCCAGGGCCTGAGCATCGCCGTAGGCATCGCGCTCGCCGCCAGGTTGGACAAGAAAAATCACAAAGTCTTCTGCATCATGGGCGACGGCGAGCAGCAGGAAGGCCAGATCTGGGAAGCCGCGATGGAAGCGGGCCACCTCAAACTCGACAATCTGATCGGGATCGTCGACCGCAACCGCCTCCAGATCGACGGCTGGGTGAAAGACGTCATGAACGTCGAGCCGCTCGAAGAAAAATATCGCAGCTTCGGCTGGGATGTCGTCACCATCAACGGACACGACATGAAGCAGGTAGTCGAGGCGCTGGAGAACGCCAAAGCGAAGGCTGGCGCCGGCAAGCCCACCGTCATCCTCGCCGACACCGTCAAAGGCAAAGGCGTCAGCTTCATGGAAGACATTGCCGGGTGGCACGGCAAAGTTCCCAACCTCGAAGAATTAAACAAAGGCCTGAAGGAACTCGGTCTCGAAGGCCAGATTCCCGTCGACCAGCTCTTCGCCCACGCCCGGCAGTATCAAGCCGAAGTCGAACGCAAACTCGACGCTAAGATGCCGAAGTTTCATCGCAACTACTGGTGGAACGCCGCCGACAACATGAAAGTCCAGATGAAGCCCACCCGCCTCGGCTTCGGCCAGTCTCTCGCCGCCAACGGCGACGACCCGCGCGTAGTCTGCCTCGGACTCGACATTTCCGGCTCCATCACCATCAGCGAGTTCTACGCCGGTAAGCCCGAGCGCAAATCGCGCTGGATCAGCCTGGGCATCGCCGAGCAGTCCGCTACCTCGGCCGCCGCCGGACTCGCCAAAGAAGGGAAGCTCCCCGTTTTCGGCACGTACGCGACCTTTGCCGCCGCCCGCAACCTCGACCAGATCCGCACTTCGATCTGCTACGGCAACTTCAACGTCCTCATCGCCGGAGCCCACGGCGGAGTCAGCGTCGGCCCCGACGGCGCTACCCACCAGGCGCTGGAAGACCTGTTCGCCATGTGCGGACTGCCCAACATGAACGTGGTAGTCCCCTGCGATATCGTCGAAACCCGCAAGGCGACTGACTACCTGTTGCTGAAGCACGTCGGCCCGAAGTACATCCGCTTCGCCCGCGAAGCAACGCCCATCGTCACCGACGAGAAAACACCGTTCGTCTTCGGCAAGGCCAACGTGATCCGCCTTCGCCAGGAGTCCGCCAACTTCATCGAAGCCTTCGAAACCAAACTCGAATCCAAATACCGCGACGAGGGCGAAGACCTCACCATCATCGCCTGCGGTCCCATGGTTCCTGAAGCCATGCGAGCCGCCTGGATCCTGAAGCACGACTTCGGCTACGAAACCCGAATCCTCAACCTGCATACCCTGAAGCCGCTCGACACCGCAGCCATCGTCCGCGCCGCCCGCGATACCAGCGCCATCCTGACCGCCGAAGAGCACCAGATCGGCGCCCTCGCATGGCCGGTCGCAAGCGCCATCACACAGTCGCCCGAGTTGTGCGGCATCCCCATCATCACCGGTGCCATCGGAGTGAAAGACCGCTTCGGAGACTCCGGTGCCCCCTGGGAGTTAATCAAGGAGTTCGAAGTCTCCGCCGAACACATCGCCGCCAAAGGAGTGGAGCTGATGGGCGTGAAAAAGTCGCGCTCTGGAGAGCCGGTAGCCGAGGTTCACCTGATCAGCTCGAAATAACGCGGTAGCCGCGAAGCGGCAAAAGAATTCAGCCCACGGCGCAAGCCGTGGGAATCCATGACCGATGGGACCAGCCCTAGCGGGGCGAAAGACACATCCCAAGGCGCCTTGCTTGAATTCCTGGGCATTGGCGCACCCGTTTGCCCGACAGGCCTCGCGGATGGTACAACCCTCCCGAGGCTCCCTGCTCGTGAAAAAACTCACCGCTGTCTCTCTGCTCACGCTTTCCTCTCTTCCTCTGATGTTCCTGGTCGCACGCGCCGCCGACAACAAGCGCGTCATAAATCTTCCCACCAGCAAGAATCTGACTCTCCCCGTTCCCGGCTATCTCGCCCGCACCAACAGCTTTCCCGCGACCATCGCCGTCAGCCCCGACGGCCGCTATGCTGCGCTCCTCAATCAGGGTTACGGCACGCAGGAAACCGGAGCGCGCCAGTCCATCGCCATCCTCGATCTCAGCAACAATCAGCTGCACGACTTTCCCGACGACCGCCTCAGTGACGACTATTCCACGCGCCAAAGCTATTTCATCGGCCTGGCTTTCTCGAGCGACGGCAAACACATCTATGCCTCGATGGGATCCATCACCGACCCCACCGGCGAAAAGCCTACCAGCACCGGCAACGGCGTCGCTGTGTACAAATTTACCGACGGACAAGTTACCCCCGAACGCTTCATCAAGATTCCCCCGCAGCGGTTAGCCGAAGGAAAGGAAGTAGCCTTCGGCCTGCGCAAGACTCCCCCCGGCACCGCCCTCCCGTATCCGGCGGGACTAGCAGTAGTGCCCGGGGCGCAGCCGGAAGCGGAGCGACGGGCGTCCTCGCCCGTCCCGCCCGGCGATCGCCTTCTAGTAGCCAACAATCTCTCCGACAACGTAGTGCTTCTGGACGCGGCTTCCGGAAAGATCGAAAAGTCCTTCGACCTGAGCCGCACCCGCTACCTACCCAGCGAGTATCCCTACACGGTCGTTGCCAACCACGCCGGAACCAAAGCATGGGTCAGTTTGTGGAACGCTTCTGCCGTCGCCGAACTGAATCTTGAATCCGGCAAGGTCGCGCGCTGGATCGAGCTCTTCAAAGCCACCCCCATCCCCACCGCGCCCGGCTCGCATCCCACCGCGATGGCCCTCAACTCCAATGAGAGTCTGCTCTATGTCGCCTTGAGTAACACCCCCTATATCGATGCCATAGACGTGGAGCAAGCCAAAGTCGTTCGCCAATACAACACAGGATGGATGGCCGGAACTCCACAGGCTGTGGCCGTTTCGAAAGACAATGATCGTCTCTTCGTTGCTGTCGGCGGAGCCGATGTCGTCGCTGTCTTCGACTTGACGCGCGACGAACACAAGCCGAACTATTTTTACCCTCCCCTCGGTCTCATCCCCACCGAGTGGTATCCCAGCGCGCTTGCCATGGCCGGCAACGATCTCCTCATTGCCACCGCCAAAGGCGAAGGCAGCGGCCCCAACAATATGCTGGGCACTCTGAAGGGCGAGCGGAAGAGAAAGGAACATCCCTACATCCCAACCCTGATCGGCGGTTCCCTCCAGCGCCTGAGCCTCACCGATATCGCCAAGAATCTCCTCTCCTACCGGGAGCAGGTCTTCAACGACAATCTCGCCTTCTCCGACGGCGGCAAGATTGAGTTTGCCGACGGCAGCAACCCCATCCACCACGTGATCTACGTCCTGAAAGAAAACCGCACCTACGATCAAATTCTCGGCGACCTGCCCGCCGGCGATGGCGATCCCTCCCTGACCATGTACGGCGCCGAGATCACTCCTAACCAGCACAAACTCGCCCTCCAGTTCGGCGTGCTCGACAATTTCTACGACAGCGGAGAAGTTTCCGGCGACGGCCACATCTGGTCCACCGCCTCCACCACCAGCGACTACAACGAGAAAAACTGGCCCATCGGCTATCGCAGCAAGGAGCGCACCTACGA
>Ga0209698_10000709_pt1 | contig 38081 bp, 23 predicted proteins | sample LitLauG_LLR_2012_FD_187203 | JGI IMG/M metagenome (GOLD analysis project Ga0209698, IMG submission 187203) | Freshwater sediment microbial communities from Pennsylvania, USA - Little Laurel Run_MetaG_LLR_2012 (SPAdes) (version 2) | ecosystem: Environmental > Aquatic > Freshwater > Creek >... | reverse complement strand
CGTGGCGGAGCGCAAGGTCACTCCATTATTCGTCCACTCGCTCAAGAAATCATTCGTGACGGTGACCACCGTGTAGTTGTAGCCGGGAATGGCATTGCCCGATTCCACCGCGCCGATGTCCGCGGCGGCGCCGACGGTGCGGGCGAAGCCGCGTTGATCCGTGGTGAGGGTGGTGACCGCGCCCGCGTCAATGGCGAGCGAGCCGGGCTGGGGCGGCATGGTCGGCGTCGGCCCGCCGTAGTTGCCCAGCGGGGCGAGGAGCGGATTGAGCGGGCTGGCGGCGCTGCCAACGAGTTGCCCGTTCCCATTCGGCAGGCCAGAACTGGTGTTACTATAATAGGCCGCCGGCTGGCCAATGAGGTTTGTCCCGGAAAGCACAAGCGTAGCGCTGGAACCGCCAATGTCGGGATCAAGGGTGCCGCTGTTGTTCGCGGCGATGGTGTTCAGCAGGGTATCGGTTCCGATTTCAGCCACTAATCCGCCGGCACCACCGGTGCCGGTGTTCGCGGTGATGGTGCAGAACGTCAACGTCATGACGGGTCCCTGACTCCAAATGCCGCCGGCGAATTCGGCGCTGTTATTGACGACCGTGCAATTGGTCATGGTCAAGTTGGCCGTGGTGCCGAGCGACGCAATGGCTCCGCCGCCATTGGAGGACGAGTTGCCCGCCAGCGTGCTCTGGATCAAATTCAACGTGCCGGAGTTAAGAATGGCGCCGCCAGCGCCGCTTGCATATCCATTGGTGATGATGAGCGCTTTGAGCGTGACGCTGGCATTGGTGATGTAAAAGATGCGGCTGGCGTTGTTGCCGTTCAGTTGCACCGCGCTGGCCAGTGCCGAGCCGTCAATGGTCAGGTTCGTGGCCAGGGTGATTTGCCCGTTGGTCAGCAGGATGATCGCACCGGAGAGGTTCGTGGCAAAGGTGATGGTGGCGTTGTTGGTGGCAAAGAAAATGGCGGTGCGCAGGGAAAGGACGTTTGTATTCGAGCCATCCAAAACATCGCTGTTGGTGTTCACCACGTTGCCGTAGGTGTAGCCGGGAATGGCGTTGCCTGCCTCCGCCGCGCCGATGTCCACATGCGCGCCAGCGATGCGGGCGAAGCCGCGCTGATCGGTGGCAAACTGGCTGGCGGCGGGGTCATTGCCCGCGTCAATGGCCGGCGAGCCGGGCAAGGGCGGCATGGTCTTGGTCGGCCCGCCGTAGTTGCCCAGCGGGGCGAGGCCGATCTTGGCTATGTTCACCAGATTGCTGCTGCCGGAATAACCTCCGTAGAGGTTCGTGCTGGCTCCCGCTGCATTGGCCGAAACGATCGAGTTGGTCAGTAACACCGTGCCCGAATTGTAGATGCCGCCACCGGAGCTAACCGCCGAGTTGCTTGCGACGGTGCTGCTGTTCAACACCAACACGCCTCCGCCCAGGATGATTGCGCCGCCAGAAGTGGATGCGGAATTCAGGCTGAACGTGCAATTGTTGGCCACGGTGGTTGCGCCAGCGGTATTTCCGACAGCCCCCCCATAAGTCGCCATATTGCCCGCCAAGGTGCTGTTGTTCAGGCTGAGGAAGCCGTTGTTGTGCAAAGCGCCGCCGCCGGCAGCGCTGATCGCCTTGTTTCCCGCGAATGAACAGTTGCTGACAGTGAGCGTGCACCCCGCGCCATTGAGGATGCCACCGCCGGCAGACCCGCTGGTGTCATATCCATTGGTGATCACCAGAAAGGTCAGGTTTGCGTTCGCGCCACTGGTGGTGGAAAAGATGCGGTTGGAGCCATTGCCATTGAGTTGCACGGGGCTGGCCAGCGCCGAGCCATCAATGGTCACGTTGTTGCTCAACGTGATCTGCCCGCTGGTCAGCGCGATGGTCCGACCGGAGAGTGTGTTGTTGAAGATGATGGTATCGCCGGGGTTGGCGCTGGCCACAAGGTTGCGCAGTGTGCCCGCGCCGGAATCGGCGCTGTTGGTGACCATGAGTGTAGCGGCCCGCGCGCCCTGCACGAGAAGGAGAAGGAATGGGGTGAAGCAAAAAAGGCGGAGGGTGGTATTCATGGTCCGAAAGCGATGTTTTGGTTGATTCTGGTTGTTCCAGGCGTGAATAGGGGCGTCCGGAAACCTCCTTAGCGTCATTTTTTGCCCTGCCGAATGCAAGAAAATTCAAATCTCACGCGAACAATCAAACCCAATAACGAAATGCTCGGGGTTTACTGCACTTTTACTGCGCCACCTTGCAAGTCGTTAATAATCCATGGAGCGGATGAGGGGAATCGAACCTTCAATCTTAGCTGTTCCGTCAGATTAAGGCGAGGTTCGGTTCCCGACCGCCGAATGGCGTGTGTAACCACCTTGTGTGCAGCGACTTATTGGTGGCGGAGGTCGGAATCATCCGTTTTTCGCCGCAGTTCTGGTGCAAAAATGCTATATTTTACGGGCTATTCAAGCACTATCCGCCAGTATCCGTTTACTATCCGAAACTATCCTCTTGGTGTCCGATTCGGTGACCGCAAAACTGAACGCCATTTTCACTTTGCGGTTGAAATTCAGGCCGCGTTCATTTGCGAAAATCTAAACAAGATTGCATTGACTCGGCAGTTCTATTTTGAAGAAATTCAAGGCCTTTTGCGCTGGCGGTTCGCCGCCGGCCTCTTTTTGCATTTCCTTGCTCATGCTTCAGGGATCTCGTTTAATTTCATCCATCAACCAGACCATCCGCAAGTCCTTGACATTCTTTGCAGGAATCAGTTTGGCTGCGCTGATCGTCGGCGAGATTCTTTATCTCCTCATCATGCAGAAAACCGTGTCGTCCAAGATTCAGAGCCTCACCATCAGTCTCGAACAAAATGGTTGCCAGGTTATGGAGGCTGCCTGTCAGATTTCCGACTCCAGTCAATCTCTGGCCGAGGGTGCCAGTGAGCAAGCCGCATCGCTGGAAGAAACCAGCGCGTCATTGGAGGAAATCTCCAGCATGACCCGGCGCAACGCCCAGACTGCCCAGTCCGCCAAGGAATTCACCGCCCAACCGCGCCTTACGGCCGAGGCTGGCGCACAGGGCGCTCGCGAAATGAACCAGGCCATGAACGGCATCAAGAACGCCAGCAGCGACGTCTCCAAGATCATCAAAACCATTGATGAAATCGCCTTCCAGACCAACATCCTCGCCTTGAACGCGGCGGTGGAAGCTGCCCGCGCCGGTGAAGCGGGCATGGGATTTGCCGTGGTCGCCGACGAGGTCCGCAATCTCGCGCAACGCAGCGCCAAGGCCGCCAAGGAAAATGCGAACATGATCGAGGTTTCGATCAAACGCAGTGATGACGGGGTGCGCGTTACCGAGAAGGTCACTGCCGCCATTGCAGAAGTCGCCGCCAAGTCCCGTCAGGTGGAACAACAACTAGCTGGCATCTTGGAGAAGGTGCATCAACTGGACGAGCAAGTGGGGCAGATCGCCACGGCGTCCAGCGAGCAGAGCCAGGGCATTTGGCAGGTGAGCACGGCCGTCAGCCAGATGGACAAGGTTACCCAGAACAACGCCGCCGCAGCCCAAGAACTCAACGGCCAGGCCCATGTCCTCAAAGACGCCGTAAATGAATTGCAGAATCTGGTCGGCGGAAGCGGAGTCAGCTCCGTTCCAAGCCATGACCACGCCAGTCCAATGATGGCTACCAAACGATTTGTAACCCCCATGGTGATTGCGCGGTCTAAACCTGTCGCACCTCAAGTTGCATCCGATCTGCACACCGAACAATTTGATTGCCAACATATCACCAAGGCCATCGCCGCGCACAGCAAGTGGAAACAGCGGCTGTCCGACGCCATTCACTCAAGCCAGTCCGACACCACCCCGGAAAACGTCGAGCCTGACAACCGTTGTGATTTTGGCAAATGGTTATACAGTCTTTCTCCAGCAGAGAAAAAGTCTCAGCATTATGACGATATCCGCACACTCCACGCCGAGTTTCACAAGGAAGCAGCGAAGGTGTTAAGGCTTGCATTGGCCGGACAAAAAGCGGAGGCCGAAAATGCCATGGCTCTTTCAAGCCCCTTTTACAACGTCAGTGCGGATTTGACTGCGGCGCTAAAAAGCTGGGAACGCGATTCCCTTCATCCTCAGCCGAGAAGACTAACGGTAAAGTCACCGCTTGTCCCTTGCCAAGGAAGCTAAACTTTTAATTCGATTGTGGATTGGCCCTATCGGCGACCGGAAATCTACCGGCAGCAATTTTGGCTGCACGCTGCGTTGTGGATTTTCCTGCCAGTCCTTTTCCCAATCATCCGGAAGCGCCAGGAGGTGTTTGTGCCGCTGGCGCATCCGCCCGGCGAGGCGCAGGTGGATTTCGGGCACGCGCTGGCCAGGGTGAATGGCCGGTTGCGCAAGGTGGCCTTCTTTGTGATGGCGTTTGAGCGGGATTGCACGGAGACTTTCTGGGAGGGGCACGTAGACAGGCGTTTGCGTTTTTCGGCGGGGTGGACAATCGATCCGGCCCGGTTCACAGCCATCGTTGACGGCGACCGGGTTGCCGCCCGTTCCGGCTTTGAAACCACGGAAGCGCCGTCGCCGGTTAACAATCCGTCGGCGGATGCGCTGGCCGCCAGCATCAGCCCGCCGGAAGGCGAGGACGATAAGATGTCTTTTTTGATGGAGGATTACACCACCATTAGGCGCGCAACCGCGCGGCAGTCGGCGGATTATCCCAGCTGGTTTCAAGCGGCGCGGCCGTGGCCGCCAGATTCAACGCCATCGCCAACACGTAGAAGGTGGCCAAAAAATTCCAGGTTTCATGTTAATTGGTCACACTGTATTGGATGCGAAAAAACTGGGGTGCGAGTTGAAACGGAAATTGTGCCTGCAGCAGCGAACTCGCGCCGAAATTTTGCAGAACGTTCACGGCGGCGGGCGTGGTGTTCGTCCAGTTGAACAGATCGCCGGAGCTTTGAAACTGTCGCGCGACGTTGCCGAGCGCGTTGCGCTCGTGAAACTGAATAGCAAACTGGCTTGCGGAAAATTTTGCGGCACTCACCACCGCGTTGGTGGCATCGGCCACCCACGGATTTCCGCCGACGGCAAATTCCAGAAGGTTCGGCACGCCGTCGCCATCGGGATCGGCGGACGCGATGCCGATGGCGGAATTGGTGATCTGCGTGTCGGTGAAATTCTGCAACTGCCAGTCGGCGAACGTTCCCGGCAACGCGCGCTCGAACAAATTGAATTCCACCACCTGCACGTTCTGCGCGTTGACGGGATTGCCGCGATAATAGGAGCCGGTGATGTAAAGTTCCGCGTTTGTCGCGTAAAGCGGTGGGGAAAATTTCGCGTCGAGCGTGGCGGTCGCGGTCATGGTGTTTGTATAGACCGGCGTGCCATTAAGCCAGAGCTGAATGTTCGCCGGGCCGTAGCCGCCGTTGTCCGTGCGCGGCAGCACTTGAAATTCCGAGACGGCGCAGAGGCGCGGAAAATTCACCAGCAGCCATTCGGGATGCCCGGGCGTCGGGCCTTGTCCAGCCACCGTGCCGGAAGAAACCCAAAAAGTTGACGTGTTGTTGTCCACCGCGTTCGCCGGCGGATAACCCGTCTGACTGGATGATCCCGAAACGCTGGCGATGCCGAGTTCGTAAGGCGGATACGATGAATTTGTCGAGACGAACGGGACGACTGCGGAAAGTTGCGCGGCCCCGCTGGCACTCGGAAAATTCAGCGTGGCATTCGTGCCGGAAATGATCCAGGAGACTTGCGCGGCGAGATTGGACGTTTGCAGCGCACTTGTGCCGGGAAAGAAAACGGCGTAGCGCGGAGCAAGCTGGTTGTTCTCTACAAACGAAAGCGTGTCTTCGGCCTCGCCGGATTCGTTGTAGCCCGCGGTGTCGGTGCGCGTGTAGGTGGTGTTGGCGGCGTAAGTAAAATAGCCAGCCGGCCCGGCGGCGATTCCGTAACGGCCGGAAACGCAAAGCCAGTTGTTGGTGACATTGCGCGTCGCGCCGGACATCGCGGTGATGGTGGCGGAATTGGTTGGCCATTCCAACAGGCGCGAACCCCCGGTCAGCGGGTCATTCTCAATGCCGCAGGTGAAACTGCCGCCGCTGGTCGCGGTCGAACCGAGGTTGAGCGTCGGCACTTCGATGATGGCGATGCTGTCGCCGGTGGACTTGATGTATTCCTCGGTCGTGCCGAGCGCGCTGGTGATTTTCATTTCCGCGCTGAAGCCGGACGCGTTCGTGGCGAAGCTAATAATCGTCGCGCTCGTGGGATTGCCGAGCGCGCCGAGGCCGATGACGCCCGGCAAGCGCGGCGAAGAAATAAACGCATTGGTCGGAACTGACAGCGCGACTGGGTCAACGTTCGCGAGCACCCGCGCGCCATTCCAACTAATCGAAAATGTTCCGAACTGGGTGCGCTGGTGGATGACTTGAACGTCGGTGTTATACATCAGCACGTTCGTCGGCGCAGTCATCGGGCCGGTGGGAAAATCCGCGCCGTTCCAATGCAGCCACGCAATCGCCGTGCGTTTCGCTTCGACGGCTTCGCGATAAAATAAAATTCCGCCGCCGGGGTTTGCGCTAACTCCGACAAACGTGCCGTCGCCATTGGAGATTTGATGATAGCGGACACATTGCGCCAACTGGCTGTCCGCCCAGCGCGCGATCGGATCGTTGAAATGGGTCGTCATCCAGGTGATGAAGGAATTTTGCTCGAAGTCGCGCACCGACCAATCCACGCCGGCGGGATACGCGAAGTCGCCAGTGGACGTGACGAGCGTGTTGAGATTGTTCGTCCAGACGGCCATGACGTTATGTTCAGCAAACGGCTGAAGTTGCGCGGCGATGGTGGGATTCGCCAGCCGCGCCATGAGCAGCGAATCACCAGCGGACATTCCGGCAACCATTTCGTAAGTCGGATGATAGAATCCATGATTCTCAAGTGCGTAACTCGGAAATATTGTCACGGTGGAAACCCATGAGGCCAGCGGATCGCCGATAGTGTTTGGCGTGATGAGGTCGGGATACGCAACGGTGTAGGTGTTGGCGCAATAACTTTTCGCCATGTAAAGCCAGTTGCTCGCGCTGGCGTTGTTCGTCATCCACGCGGCGGCGAGCGCAAGAATATTCCCGTCCCAGGCGTTTTCCTCGGCCTTGGTGTCGCCCGCACTCAGAATGCGCGTGCAAGGTGGAATGGACGCGCGATGATTCGCCTCGCTGATTACCGCCGTCTGCACACCGGTCACAGTCGCGGCGGGCAAATTGGATTGCATCAAAACGCACGCCATTCCCATCGAGCCGGACCATTCGGCGGTCTGCCAGTCCCCGCCGCTGGTGGTGCAATTTCCCACCGCGCCGTTGCTCCAGCCCCATTTGTTGCCGCTGACGGTGTTGTAGCTGCCGGAGACGTGCGTATTGTAATCGTAGTTCAACGCCTGCCGGACGCGGGAAAGTCTCGTGGCATAGCGCGGATCGTTCGGCAGTGCGACGCACAGCACCGCATACGCGACGGCGATGCCGCTGTTGCCGCGAATGCCGCCGTTGCCCGTGCTGCCGCCATCTCCCCAGTAGCCGGAATCAGGAACGGTCCCGCTCGTGTGCCAGATGCTTTCCGCGTAGGTCTCGAAGTTGGTGAGGCACGAAAGATAAATCTTTTGCGAATTGGTCTGGGCACCCAGACCGCCGCACACGCTAAAAAACAAAATCAGGGGCAGTGTGCGGCGGAAGATTTTTTTCAGCGGATTGGGCACAGTCAATTTTACAGCAGGAAATGGAACAATGTGAAGTTTGTCCGCGAGTTCATTTGATGGTGTTGAGATTCGCGGGATTCAGCGTGCCGAGGTCGTCCTGCCAGAAATAAATCTCGCGCGTGCCGGGATTCCAACTGTGGAATGAAATACATCCGGTTCGCCTTGATCCAGTGCGCCGAGCCGTCCGTAAACAACTCGTTGCCGCAATCAGGCAGGCCGTTGAGATTCTTGTGCGCGGGCAGATTGGACAAGCCGCTCGGCGGCGGCTGGTTGGCGTTGTCGCCCCACAGGCCGTCGAACTTCACCACGAAATCCGCCGCGATCGTCCACGTCGGTTTGGCGGTGCCCAGCTTGACTGGACTGCGCGACGGAAACGAACCGAGATTGTTGGCCCAGGTGGTGATGCCGGCGAAATAAGCGTAGTCCAGCGTCCACTGGCCGTTGGCCGCATTCAAGTTGGCGAGGCCGGGCCGGTTGGGGCAGGACCAAAAATTAACGCTGCCGTTGGTGTTGATTACCAGACCCGCCGACGCCCGGACGGACATGTTATTTGTGTCCGACTGGATCGGCTGGACTGGCGGCGTGGTGGCGGTGGATCTGCCCGCCGGGGTCAACAAATCGCTGTTGTCACCCGCCGCGAGAATGCACGCCACGCCCGCTTGCCGGAGATTGTTCAAGCAGGCGGTGCGTTTCGCGCGCTCCTTCGCGCTCGCGAGCGCGGGCAGCAGTATGGCCGCGAGAATCGCAATGATGGTGATGACGACGAGTAGTTCAATCAGCGTGAACGCCGGCTGCGTTTTCAATTTTTGAATTTCAATCTTCATTTGAAACGGGGCGCGGTGAAGGCGCTCTGCGCTTTCACCCCCGCCGATTTTTCTGTTTCAACGAATCACGGATAAACCATGCGGTAAAACTCCGCCGGTTTGGTGGGGTCAATGATGACCTGCACTTGGTTGGTGTTGGCCGAACCGCTGACTGTGCCCCAGTCGTTGGTATTGGCGCTGACGCCGTTGGCCAGATTGTTGGTTTGCATCAACAATCGCCAGCCGGTGTGGTCGGCGGGCCACGACAAGCTGAGGTTGCTGCCGCTCAAACTGGCAGTGATGTTTGTCGGCGTGGTGTTCACCGGCAACACCACCAACAAGCTGCCGGAACCGGCGAGGTAGGGCGAACTCGTCGCGGCGCTGTAAATGCCGGGCGCGGCGCTGATGCCGTTCGTCACCAAGCCCGCCACGGTGTTGGTCACCGCGAAGTCCAACTGCAACACCGCTCCGCTGGCTACGGTGATCGTAGAGTTCGTCGCCAGTGAAGGTTGGGCGAGTTCGAGCGTGCCGGTGTTGACGGTGGTGTTGCCGGTGTAGGCGTTCGTCGCGTTCAACGTCAGCACGGAACTGCCGGCGTTGGCCACGAGCGCAATTTTTCCGGCGATGACGCCGTTGAACACGTCGCCCGCCGCGAGGTTCAACGTCAGCGTGCTCAACGCCGCCGCGCTGTTGGTGACGAGTTCCGCGTTCGCCGCGCCGTCGGTGATGCCAGTCAACGATTGGTTGAAGCCGTTTAAGTCAAACGACGCACCCGCCGAAGCTGACATCGTCACCGAAGCCAGGGGACAGATGCCATTATTTGCGCCGAGCGAAGCCGTTCCCTGATTCAGGATGAACAAGGTATAATTTCCGCCGCCGGAATATCTCACGAAGCCGTTGCGGGAACTGACCACGCCGGTGACCGTGTTCGTGAGCGGGCCGGTGACATTCAAATAACCGGACGATGTCGGTCCCACGAAATCGCCGCCGTTGGCGGGCGAGGCGTTGAGCGTGATCGGTCCGCTGACGGTGGTGACCGTGCCGTTGGTGTTGTCATTCACCATCAACAAGCCGGTCAGCGACGCCGGCGAAATGGTGTTGGCCGTGACCGCGTTGGCGAGATTGATGCCGTCGGCCAAAACAAATCGTCCGGTGCCGCCGATCGTGACCGGGTTGGCTCCGAGCGCGCCGCTGGTGCCGACGTTCACCACCGGGCCGTTCAAGGTGAAACCGCTCAACGAACTGTTTGCGGTCAAGGTCAGCGTGCCGCCGCCGAGCGCGGTCAGGCCATGACCCCCGGTGACAGAATTGGAAACCACGAGCGTCGCGCCGCTGTCCACGCCGATGGACGAATCCGTGGCGAGCGAGATAGGCGCGGTCTCGACCGTCAGGCCCGCGCCACCTTTGCGCAGCGCGCCGTTGCTGTCGCCTGCACCGTTGAGTCTAAGAGGTTCGGCCACGTTGACATTGCCGGTGATATAAAGTTGAGCGCCGTTGGCGACTGTGGTGCCGCTGCTGGTCGCGCCGAGACCTGTGGCACTGGTGAGATACACGATACCAGCGTTGATCAGGGTGTTCCCGGAATAATCGCTGTTGCCGGAAATGGTCACCGCGCCGGAACCATCAATGCTCAACGTGCCGCTGCCGTGAATGTTGTTGCCGACATTCAGCACCGTGTCCGCGCGATTAAGCGAGAGTGTTCCATTGTTCGTGACCGGGCCGCTGCCGAGCGAACCGAAGGTGTCGGCGTTGCCGATTTGCAAGACGCCGCCGGAAATGGTCACCGGACCGGACAGATTGTTGGTCAGGTCAATTTGCAAAGTGCCGGAATTTTGCTTAACAATAGAAGCTTGGCCAGCCAGCGCGCCCAGCCCGCCGGAAGAGGTGAACTGGTAACTCGACGCGGCATTGACCTCGATGTTATAGGGAATGATGGTTTGTTCCAAATCCACCGCGCCGCCGCCGCTGCGATCGTCAAACAGCACGCCGTTGGTTTGGGTGAACGAGATGATGCCGCCGCCAAGGGTGTCGTTGGTCCAATCGAGCGATGAGGTATTCCAAGTGTTGTCGGCACCGTTATCCGCCAAGCCCAGCCAAGAGAGCGTGGGCGGAATAAATACTGTCAGCGTGGCGGTCATGCTGTTCGTGACATAAGTAGACACGCCGATGGTGTTCGTGGCGTAACAGACGATGCTCGCGTTGTTGTCGCCGATCGAAGTGGTGAAGGAAAAACTCGCGCTGTTCGCACCGGGCACGAGCGTGCCGTTTTTGAACCACTGATACGTGATCGGCAGATAGCCGACGGTCGCCGCCGTGAACGTGGCAATTTGCCCGGCCGGCACGGAAAGGCTGGCAGGTTGTGTGACAAATTTGGCCGGGCCGTCTGCCAAAATTGTGTTTGGCCCCTGATCGTCGCTCTGCTTGACGCTGATGGGCGACAGCGCGCCGTTGTAAATGCGAAATTCATCAATGCTCGCGACCAGATAGGGATCCGCGGTGATCAGCGAACGGCCCACCCAGGAATACAAATCGTTCAAACTTTTGACGCTGACCGTGACGTTGGTGTTTGCCGACTCCAAGACGCCGTTGGTGTAAAGCAACATGCTGCCGTTGGGCAAATCATAAACACAGGTGATGTGCATGGTCTGGCCGTCAAAAATGCCCGGAGCCGTGTCCGTCTGTTCGAATGAAATGTCGCCACCGCTGATGGCCATTTTGTTGATGCTGCCGCTGGCACGCGGCGAATAGGAAACGTAGTTGATGGCTTGTCCGGTGCCGACACTATTGGTTCCACCAAAAGCAAACACACGCGCGTTATCGCCGTTAACCCCGAAAGTCGCCCAGAAATCGAAGCTCAATGCGGTCGAATTATTGCCGTTGTAAAGTCCGCCCGGGAGTTGCATGTAACAACCCGCGCTGCCGTCCAGCACCAGTTTGCCGCCGGCAACCATCGCCGTGCCAAAGTTGGTTCCCCAAGCGCCGCCAATGCTGTCGGAGGTGTCGGTGGTGAAACTGTAGCGGTGGGTGATGAAATTGGCCGCGCCGACCACCATCAATGCCGGTGAACTGGTGGCGGCATAGCCAGCGGTGTTGGTGCAAACGACGTCGTAGTAACCCGCGTTGCTGGCGGCGACGTTGGCAATAAGGTAGCTGGAATTCGTCGCGCCCGCAATGGAATTTGAATTGAAGCGCCATTGGTAGCCGATGGCCGTCAAACTGGAGGCGTTGACGGTGAAAGAAACTTCTTGGTTATAGTCAACATTCTGACTGACCGGATTTTGGATGATGGTCACCGCCGGCGAGTAAAATTGCATCTGGTTGGCCGCCCGCGCCACGCTGCTGATGCGAATTTCGTCAATGCACCCATAAAACTGCTCCTGCGAACTGTTCCGGTTTTCGTTGCCCAGAGTCATTTGCGACACCACGGCACCGCGGGTGGTGCCGATAGTCATGGGACCGGAATTCAGGACGTGCGCCGCGCCGTTGGCCGGATCAAGCTTGGTCCAATACAACGTGACATTGGTGCCGTCATACACGGCGGCCAGATGATACCATTGCCCTGGCACATACGCGTCGGCGCCGGTCAAAGGAATGGTGCCCGAAATCGCAGTGGGAGAAGCGCCGCCGATCCACTGCAATTGCAGCGTGCCGGCGCTGAAGCGAAACTGGAATCCACGCGAGGCATTGGCCAGGCTGTTGTCGGTGCAGATGATTTCATGGGTGGAAGATCCCGACCCAATGTCCGTGGGCGCGACAATGGCCTCCATCGTCCAGGGCGAGTTTCCCCCGTTGCCCATGTTCAAGTTGGTCATGGCCATGCGGTCGGCGCTCAAGCTGCTACTGCTCACTTCGCCGTCATACTGACCATTTTTGTTGAAATCATAGCCCACCAAATCGCCGGCCGCCGGGTTGGTGATGCAGGTGCCAAAATTGATCGATCCGTTCACATAACCGGGCGCACCCAGCATGGAGGTGGTGGCCGGCGGCACGGCCACACCGTTGCCCGAAGTGGAATTCACCACGGTATAGGCATTGCCGGCCTTGAGGCCAACGTTGGTGGTGACACTGCCCCCAGCAGTTTCATCAAAGTGAAACAGGAACAACGTGTTGGCGTCCGGGGTGTAAGGGCCGACGAGGGCGGCGTGGGTGAAACGCGTCACCGACGCAACAATCAACATATAAAGAAGAAACTTGATGGTTTTCATAGAAGGGAACATAGGAGCTGTGGAGTTACGGGTTAACGGATTGCGTGAAAAAGGTATATGACAATTTAATTTATCGTATCGCATAAGTTTTAGGTAATGCAAACAGTATAGCGAATCGCCCGGAAAAAAGATAGGTGTAAATGCACAAAAATTTAGGAGAAATCACACACACCGTTTGGCCGGTGCTTACGGATGCGTCAGCCGGTAGAGAACACCCGCCTGCGTTGGATCAATTACGATGGACACATTCGTCAGCGCCGTCGAGCCAGGCCAGGCGAAGCAGAAGTTGGGGTTGGCCAGTTTCACCGAATTCGTTTACAAGCGCCACCGCAACAATGGAAGCAACTGATCGTGCGCGGCGAAAACGTCTTCAATCAACTTGAATTTGTCTTGAGCTGCCGGGCCACTCGTGAAGGAATGAAGTGGTAAAGACCCGCTGCCGCCACTTGCAACCAGTCTGCTGCCACCGCCAACGCGCTCAATCTGGGAACCGTTTTGTGCTGCTTCGCGTTCCAAGCAGGAGGCGACAGGCAACCATTTCTTGGGTTCGGGTTCAATCATGCCACCGGCAGCAAGTATCAAGCGAGCGGAAGGCGCAAAAGCGAGCAGGCCGTATAACCAGCGGACATCACCGGCCACCATGTGGCAAAAATCAGGTCGCAATTCCTCCGGGATGTTCCTCATGACGGTGGTGGCGCGAGGCGAGAGGTCGAGATGGACGGCGGTGCGGTTTTCGTAGCTACAGCCGAGCAATCGCAATGCTGTCTCCCAAGGCTGGAACCATTTGTGCCAAGGGACGCTGGGAACATGGAAATAGTTGAGCAACCGGTGCGCCCATTGCGAATCATTGGTGATGTCGGCCCAGCGGGGGTGAGTAAACTCGTCAGGTGAGGGGTTGACGCCGACCGTCAGTATGCGGGCGGTGCGAATGTCGCCGAAGAATGGAACCGGCCACCCGATGGGGTTGAGGGTGGCGAAGCCAGTATTGGTGCGTTTCACCTCCTGGCGCAAGCCTGTCAGCCACCACATCAATTCGGGAGTGGCAGTGCTCATTTGGCGAGGCGCTGCCAAACACCGGCTGGCTTCAGTTCCCAGTAGCGGATGCGACCGCGTTTGAATTCCCAGCCCCAAGCAGCACCATCTCCCTCCCGGCTGTGCTGAATGACGCGGCCTATTTCGCAGTGACGACAGAGCCAGCGCGCAAATTTTTCAGACTCATAGAATTTACCCCAGATGGAACAAACAAAACCTTCCTCATCCGGCAACTCATCACTGTCGCCGTCGATGGGGCGGAGTTCGAGCGTTCCGTTACTGGTGAAGGCAAGGTGTCGGAACAGGTTGGCAAGGCCGGCATCCCTGCCTTTGCACTGGCGCGCGAGCAAGGTGTCAACCCTTTGGCGCCGGTCTGGTGCGACCATGACGCCAAGGACGTGCAGTGTGGATTCGTAGCCCATTGCTTAAACGTCCGGTTTGAAGAAGTTGAGCTGACCCTTGCAGACTTTGAACGGCAATCGCCGTGCATCGGCAAGCACCCAGCCGAACAGACCATTAAACCACCGGGAGTGATGGCGCTCGACGCAATCGGCAGTCGTCACAATGCCAATGATGCCGCCGATCTGAAAGGCGTCGGGTAGGTGCGTGACCTTCAATTTGCGCTCAATATATTTCTTCACCTCGGGTTGTAAATCCTCGGTGTTTGCGCCAGCGTGGATCAAAACCGGCCCACGCAATTTGGTGAACCAGGTCCGGTTCTCAATATCCTTGTAGCCGTTCACGACCAGCCACGCCCACGGCTGCCGGATGGAAATGGCCTTCAGCTTTTTCAGGCCCGGCGTCCAGCGTGAGGCAGGCTGTCTCGATTTGCGTTTCATACAGGGAGAGGCACGACGCGAGGATGCAGTCATGCTAATCTTGCGGCAAGGCGGAAAAAGTGGCAACATTCGACCTTCAGTTGGATTTCATATTCGCCGGCGACAAATCCACCAACCGCGTCTCGGCGAGGCGTCCGGCAGTGATTTCCGGCGTCAGATTCACCCAGTGCCCGCAGCGGTCCAGCACCACGCCGTCTTCCGTGGCGATTACGTGTTCGCCCTTTCACAGCGTGCGCCTTCAAAGTTTTTGTGTTGCTGATCTGGCGATTCAAAATACCCTGACTTGCAAGCATGATTTCCCTCTCCGGCCTAACCTGGTGCGACCACGGCCTGCCGTCCAGCCCGTCAAATATTATTTCGCACAAAATGCGTCGGCGTGTGCCGGTGAGTGACAGCGTGTGTCAGCATCAGTCATCCGCGTGTTTTTGGGGCATCCAAATTTTTAAAAACCCGTGTTAGTTTCGCTTCGTGCCGGCGAACTCCACTCATCCGAATTGCGACGAGAACATCGTTGCGCGCCTGAGGGCGCCTGAGGGCTTCGCCAGCGAGAATGCCGACATGCTTGCTGGGCGCGTCGGTGTGCGCCGAGGCGGAGCACCGGGTTGTCTCACCCTGAAGGCAGCGTATGAATGGGTGATTCACCGGCGCAGAGCGGCTGCACCTCAAGGCCAACCGCAAGCTCGCCACCGGTGCGCACACGACCAACGGTGAACTGGTCAGGGTCAATTCTGTCCGCGCTGACGGCGGGATTGAACTGGCCGACGGCCGAGTGTTGGAAAAAGGGTTCCGCGAATTTCTCCCCGGCTACGCGGTCACATCCTACGGTTCACAGGGCAAGACCGTGGATCATGTCCTTTTTTCCGACTCCACAATCAAGGCCGCGACCAATGCGCAGCAATGGTATGTCACCATTTCACGCGGGCGGCGCGGCATCCGCATTTTCACGCCGGACAAAATTCAACTGCGTGAGAATCTGGTTCGATCCGGTCACCGGCCACTAGCGCTGGAACTCGCGCAAGGTTTTCGTCCGCGCCGTGGCAACCGGCTTTGGGACCGGCTGCATGGCTATCTGCTCCGATTCGGCCAGCGGGCCGCCAACACGTTTTGTCGTCTGAAAAAATCACGTCACCAAAAACATCAACACCAACAAAAGCATGAGCACAAAATCACCCGAATGTTACACCACTGATCCGCAGGCATCCCCAACGAAACGAAGCCCGATTTCGATGAGGAATTTTTGCAGGCACTCGCCCAATGGCGTGAGCAGCATAAAATCCGGGATGACGACTCGGTGCTGTTTCTGGTGGAACTATTTCGGATTCATCAGAAGCATTGGGACGAACTGCGCCGCCGGGAATTTCCACCATTGCAGGAGTTCCATGCGGATGTCTCCTTGCTGACCGAGACAGTCAAGAAGCTGCCAAACGAAAACGTAAGTCTGACCGCCGCCATTCTCGCCGTGGTAGTCGGATTGCTGGGAGGGTATCTCATCGGCAAAGCGTGGTGATGAAAATCGATTTTCTTCCGGTTCACTCGTTCCGTTGGGGCGCATTGGCCAAAACTCTAAAGCCCATCCTTCTGGGTTATGGAATTTTGCTGGCCATCATCGCCTTCCGGCTGGTGCTGGTCCCGCGTCCGCGAAAAACGCATGTGGCACGACTAGGCAGGTTGGCCTGGAAACGCAATCAATTCTGCCGGGGCTGGCTCATCACCGGCGACACCGGCTCCGGCAAAACGAGTTCCGGCATCAACCAACTGGCGCATCAGGTCTTTCAAAATGAACCAAAATGGGGCGGCCTGTGCATTGATGAAAAAGGCGTTTATTGGGAGACGCTGTCGGCGATGGCGGATCATTACGGTCGCACCAAGGATCTGATCCATCTACAAATCCAGACCGATGAGACTGCTGCTCAATGGAAACCACCCCACACTTTCAATCTCACCGGCGACCGCAGCATTCCATTTTCAACCTACGCGAAGTTTGTCGTGGATACAGCGACCAGCCTGGGTCAGGGCGGGGACAAGGGCTTTTTCAAAAGCCAGGCACAGACGCATATCGCCCACGGCCTTGAACTGCTTTTTGAATTGCAACAGCCGGTCACGCTGGCCGGCGCGTTCGCGCTCTTGTCCAACAAACTATTGTTGGAAGAAGAATTGAAAAATCTGGGCGATCTGCCGCTGGAAACTCCGCGACGTCAGACGCTGCGCGATCACTTCAAAAACCGGTTCCTCAACCAGCCCGAAGAACAGCTTGGCGGCGTGCGCGAGACCATCGGCAATTATCTGCAATACTTCCTGACACCGGAAATAGCCGAAGTGTTTTGCACCAGGGAAAGCACGTTCAACTTTGCCGAACTGGATCAGGGCAAAATCATTCTCGTGACCATGCCGCAGAAGTTCCAGACCGAGCGGCGCTATGTGAACACTTTTTTGAAACTGCTTTACTACAATCACGCACTTCGCCGATTCGACAAATCCAAGGCTGCTCGCGCCAGCGACAATCTGCTCATCTTGTGGGCGGATGAAGCGCAGCGGTTCATGACCGCCAGCGAGGACGGCACCAGCGATTACAATTGCGTGGACGTGATTCGTGAACGCGGAGGATGCATTACGGGGGATACCCAAAGCGGAACCGGATATAGTACTCATGGACATACACCTCCCCAATCGTTCTGGGATCGAGGCAACGCAGCACCTCCGGGAACTGCTTCCTAAAACGCCGGTGCTGATGCTCACTGTGAACACGGACACTGACAGTGTTTTTAAAGCCCTGAAGGCAGGAGCGAAGGGATATCTGCTCAAGCGAACGGCACCGCAAAAGCTTCTGCCCGCCATTGAGGAAGCTCTCAATGGCGGTTCACCCATGACGGGTGAGATTGCCCGGCGGGTTGTGGAGTTTTTTCAGCAACATTACGAAGCGGATGAGCAGGAGTTGGATTTAAGCCGGCGTGAATGGGAAGTGCTTGAGCTGCTGGCGCAAGGTTACAGCGACAAGGAAATCGCCACGCGCCTTCATGTCGGCTACGACACAGTGCGAACCCACTGCACACACATCTTTGAAAAGCTGCAAGTGCGATCACGGGCCGGTGCGGTGGCGAAATTCCTGACCAGTGGTGATCGGCGCCATTTATTACCAAAATAAAAAAATCACTGGTTTCAGCGATGTCCAAAAACACGGCGCTTTGGTTGAATTTTACCCAGTCTGGAACGACGGTGTAGGTCGTTAGCTACATGTCACGCAAACTCAAACCAAGTTACGGAGTGACTACAAAGTCTCAAGCATTCACGTTAATTGAGCTGCTGGTAGTCATTGCCATCATCGCCATTTTGGCCGCTCTGCTGTTGCCAGCCTTGGTGAATGCCAAGCGTAAGGCTTATCAAATTGCCTGCACTTCCAATCTCCGCCAATCTGCCCTGGCGGCCATCGTGTATGCGGGCGACCACGAACGTTTTCCCAGCGGTGATCTTGAAGGCTGTTTCGTCACTTTGAGTGCGGTGTACAATACCAATTCCTACCAGCACGCGGTATATTATCTGGCGACATATTTGGGATCTCCCAAGCCAGATGCCCAGTGGCGATTTTGCAAGGCCTTTTTTTGCCCCGGTTTCCTCGCTTTTAATTCCAACCTGAAAGGAACTGATCCCGCCAGTTTGACCAATGCATTTGATTATTCTGACGGAGTCGGCAGTTCGAGCGACGGTTCAGTTATGTCACTCCCGTGGCCCATATTCGGGAGTCCTAATCCGATTCCTATACTCGCACCTACAATGAAGCAAGTGGACAACTACAGTGCGTCCCGTGGAGGGCCGGGCAGAATTGCTTTGATGACTGACATAGACCAAGTGGCTATTCCCACCATGACTAATCTGCCGTCTAAACCAGTGCATGGTAGCGTCCGGAACTTTAACTTTTTGGATGGCCACGTGGCTAGTCGAAAAGTGAGTTCCGGGCCGTAGCTTTTTGAATTTGTTAGAACGACCCAGTTATGAAAACCCTCTATACTGCGGCCTCTTGCATGGCGTGCGTTTCCACTTTCGCCGCCACTTACAATTGGTCCGGCGGCGGCTCTCCGAATGGAAATTGGAGCAATCCTAACGCAACTGGAGCAACCGGAGTCGCCTAGGGTAATTAGTCCAAACCAGCGCAGTCGCAAAATTACATCCTCACACCCAAAACAACCAAAAAACTAATACAAACAACCCGAAAAAATATATGAAAAATTATAGAACCAACTTGCTTGGAGCGGCATTGATTGCCGCTCTGGCTTCAGCCGGTCAGCTTCACGCCAGCTACTCGTCCTTCTTTTGGAACGGAGGGGCTGGTAGCGGCAATGGCAATTGGAGCGCTGGCGGGAATTGGGGCGGAACCGCCCCGTCACAGATCGCCGGCGTCACAAATCTTTTGTTTTTTAGCGGCACCGCGCAGCCGACCACCACGAATGACATTACGGCATTGACCAACAGCATCACGTTCAACAACGATGGTTTCAATGTGAATCTCGGATACCCCGGCGACGCCATTAACAACGGTGGCGGCATTACCAACGTTTCCGGCTCCAATTTTATAACCGGCGGATTGGCGGTCAATGGTAACAGCACCGGCGCTGGGTATTACACCGTATTGGCCGGCACACTCAACTTGAACACCACAGCGGTGACAAACGCAGTTGCCGGAGCTGGTGGCATCATTCATAAAGTCGGGCCCGGTACATTGATTTTGAGCGGCACCAACACTGTGGTGACCGGAACCTTCTTCGTGGATTCCGCCACCACCGCAGCCGGCCCCGTCACAACGGATGATGGAGTGGTGATCGTGACGTCATCCAGTGCCTTGGCGAAAAACGGCAGCATCTTCATTTCTGATTCCGGCATTGCCAAGTCCACCCTCCAGCTCGACGGTTCTGCGGGCAACATCGATCTGAATCAGCCGGCGCCGACATCCACCCGCTTTTCCTTCACACTGCGCAATGGATTTGACGCGGCACCGCATATTGAGAGTTTGGCCGGCAACAATTCCATCTGCGGGCCAAACGCCGGGGCGGGAAAATTCCAACTCGGGGCGGGCTCGTCCAGCGGCACTAACATCATTTTCCAGGTGGATGCCGGCACCTTGACGATTAATGGCACCAACACCACTGCTGTTAGTGGCGCAAAATTCTACTTCGTATTGCGAGGCGCTGGCAACGGCATCATCGCCGGGAGCATGTATAATGGCGCCTCCTTTTACAACGCCGTGGGCAATTTCTACAAGACCAACAGTGGCACATGGACGATCATTACCAACCAATACATCACAGGCAACACCATCGTGGCCGGCGGCACACTGGCACTATCTGGCAATGGATCCATTGCCAAGTGCGCCACCATTAATGTCCTTTCCGGCGGGCTTCTGGATGTTTCGACGGTGAATGGCGGCTGGGTTTTGAATGCTGGACAAGCATTGCAAGGATCTGGCGTGGTCACCGGCGCGGTCACCACGGTGGATGGTAGTTTCGTTCAACCAGGCGGCGTGGGCGCAGCGGGCACGCTGTCTTTTTCCAATAGCGTTGTCTTGTCCGCCGCCACCACAAACACCTTCGACTTGGGAACGTCAACCACGCCAGGCGTAGCCAATGACTTGATTACCATCGCTGGCAACCTGAATCCGAATGGCGCCACGGTCGTCATCAATCCGCTTTCCCTGCTCACTGTGCCGGGAACCTACCGGCTGATCAATTACAGCGGCACCAAGACAGGCTCCTTCGGCACATTGATCATCAATGGCCGTTACCTGGGGCACCTCGATGAAAGTGTTCCCGGCCAGATTAATTTCGTCGTCACCGGTGGCACGGGTCTGCCCGGCAATCTCGTCTGGAGCGGCGACAACAACAACGCCGCCTGGGATGTTACCACCACGCCCAACTGGAACGCGGACACGGAAATATTTTTCCAGAACGACCAGGTCACGTTTAATGACAGCAGCGCCGTGAACACCGTCAATGTGACCGCCAATGTTCAGCCGGGCAGCATAACCTTCAACACCACCAATGCGGCATACACCCTTCAAGGCTCGGGTGAAATCATCGGCACAGCGGCTCTGGTCAAGAACGGGACCAACTCGCTCACGCTGGACATCACGAACACGTCCACCGGCAATCTGACGATCAACGCGGGAAAATTGATCCTGGGACCTAACAACGGCGGCGGCGCCTTAGGCAAGGGCACCAACACCATCGCCAGCGGTGCCACACTCGACCTCAACGGCCTGGATGCGGGCAACAGCCTCGTGGCGATCAGCGGCACCGGGGTCGGCGGCAATGGCGCCATCGTGAGCAGCACTCGCAACACCTCTGCCTGTGGTTTGCATAACGTGACGTTGACGGGGGACACGCTAGTGGATACCACGGGCAGCCCGATCCATTTCTACGCTTTCGTAAACGCAGGCGGCGCGGCGGACAATTACGTCAAGGGCCAAGGCTACAAGCTTACCGTGCAGGGCACAAATAATTTCATCTTGGACGGATTTAATTACTCCGTTAAACCGGCGCAAAATCCTGATTTGGGTGATATCGAAATCCGCGCTGGCAGCGCGTTGACTGCCTACTACTATACCAGCCTCGGCCGGTCGGGCAGCAACTGTATCGTGGATGCCGGCGGCACGCTGACCTTCTTCGCAACCGGCACCAATGCGGCTTCCAAGAAACTCACGTTGGCGGGTGGTTCTTTCTGGAATAACAACAATGGATCCAATTTTTTCAACGGCCCGGTGGCTGTGCCGAGCGGCAGCGCCAGCGTCAGTGTCAACTCTGGTTCCAGCCTCATCGTCAATGGCACCATCAGCGGTGCCGGTGGTCTCACCGCAACCAATGGCACGGGCACACTCGCCCTTGCCGGCGTGAACACTTATACGGGGCCGACCATGGTGTATGACTCTACCTTTCTGGCCAACGGTTCTCTCGACGCTGCCAGCGTGGTGACGGTCAATAATAGCGGAACTTTGGGTGGCGTGGGCACGATCAACGGTCCCGTCACCATCAACTCTGGTGGTACACTCTCTCCCGGCGACACGAACTACTTTGACTTCGGCACTTTGACTATCAACACCAATCTGACGATTGCGGGCAATCTGCTGTTCAAGGTGGATATCTCGACGCTGCATACGAACGATTATTGCGTGGTTAGCGGCACCTTGACCAATGCAGGCACCGGCACGCTCACCATTCTGGATACTAACGCAAGCGATGTGTTCGCGGCGGGCAACTCCTTCAAACTGTTCAGCAAACCCGTGGCGAACGGCGGGGCGCTCACCATTTCGCCAGCTTTGACATTGCCCTTGGGCTGGGGCAACAAACTGGCGGTGGACGGCACGGTGCAAGTCGCCACCCTCCCGCCCGTGCTCACCGCCGCGGCTGACGGCAGTGGAAATCTCAACTTGGTCTGGGACGGAGCCTACACCGGTTGGTTGCTGCAGGTGCAGACCAATTCCTTGAGCACGGGCCTTGGCACGAACTGGGTGAGCATTCCCGGAACCGATTCAGGAACGAGTTACTCGCTGCCGATTGACCGCTCAAATCCGTCCGTGTTTATCCGGTTGGCTCCGCCGGCTCACTAACACAATATTGATTCCAGCCGCAGGTTGCCAACATGTCAGCCTGCGGCTTTTTGCTAAACCCCTGATGATGCAACCGGAGACAGTTTTAATTCACTGATTTAAGTGATATGAGCCGGATCTGTTTGGTAAGATGATTTGCTCATGCCGAATGATTAAGCAACCGCCATCAGATGATGGCATCTGAATTCAGTTTTTACCGACTATAAAACCATTATGAAATTCACTCAAAACCAACGCTCACGTTTTTTGACCTCAACGATCGGTGCGGTGATCTGTCTGACGGCCGCCGTCTGTCCGGCGGAGAACGCCAAATTCACGCCGACCTGGAATGAATCTGGCCTGCTCCAAAAGGTGTTTCCGCCTTACATTTTTTGCGTTTTCTCAACGGACGCGCCCGAAACGCTCAAGCATGTGCCCGCCGACCTGGAGGATCCCTTGTTCACCGTGTTTTTGAGCGGCTCGGAAAAGCCCCGCATGGCGCATCCTATCGTCGTCGAGGTGAAAGACAAGGTGCCGACGCGCCTGTTTGTGGACACCGATGCGGATGGCGAATTTTCCAAGGATGAAGTTTTTAACTGGACGGCGGAAGTGGTGGAAAGTCCCAATGGCCATAAATCCACCAATTATCTTTGCAGCGTCCGGCTTAAATTGAACAACGCCGGCAAAATGGGCGTGGTTCACTTCCACTACATGCGGCGGGGCCAAGCCATGACACAGAAAGAGCCGATGCTGGCCTGCCTGTCTGATTATTGTGCGACCGGCGAAGTCAAGCTGGGCAATCGCACGATGCAAGCCATCGCGTTCGAGCCGGCGGGCGCGACAGACTTCTCGGTAAAGGCTCCGGGAGCGATGACGTTTGTCTGGCTGGATGTGAACACCAACGGCGTCTTCGACCAAGACGAACTGTTTACCCCGGGCCGGCCCTTTCGGACCCAACGCATCACTTGGGCAATCACCAACGTGGCACCGGACGGCGCTTTTGAAATCGTGGCGCTCGCCACCAACGTCAACACAACTATCCCGGCCGAGCCCAACCCGAAAAACGGCAATGTTGCGGTGGACTTAAGTCCCGGCCAGAAAGCGCCGGGGTTCACCGCCAAATTGATGGACGGCAAGACGGTGAATTTTCCGGGCGACTACAAGGGCAAGCTGGTGTTGGTGGATTTCTGGGCGACCTGGTGCGGACCATGCCTAGAGGAGGTTCCCAACGTCGTGACCAACTATGACAAGTATCACAGCCAGGGACTTGAAATTCTCGGGGTCTCCTTGGATCGGGAAAATGCGGAGAAAAACATCAATGTTGTCACTCAGGCGAGAAACATGACGTGGCCGCAGATCTATGACGGCGAATACCGGGATTCGGCCGTGGCCAAGCTTTTCGGCATTCAGCACATTCCCTATGCGGTGTTGGTGGATGGCGACACCGGTTTGATTCTGGCGGGTGGCAATGCCATTCGCGGTGAAGGTCTCGGCCAGGCGATTGCAGATGCCTTGGCTAAAAAGAAAAAATAAATCGAACTGAGACTCATGATCAACATCGACCGCAAATTTTTGCGGGGCGGGCTGGCGGGAATCGTCGCGGTCACCGTTGCCGGTCCCACCGCCGTGCTTGCGGACAGCTTCAAGCCCAGTTGGTTTGAATCCGGCATGGCGGACAAAGCAAGCGGGCTGCCTGAGATTTTTCTCGAATTTTCCAGCACCGCGCCGGACAAGTTTCCGCCCCTGCCCGAGGGCGTGGCTCATCCGCAGTTCGCAGATTTCCAAACCGGCGCAGGCGACCCGCGCCTGTCTCATGCCGTCGTGGTGGAGGTGAAGGACAAGGTGCCGACGCGCCTGTTCATTGACGCCAACGCGGACGGCGAATTTTCTCCGGAGGAAGTTTTTAACTGGACGCCCAGCACGGTGGAAAGAGGCAATGGCGAAAAGTCCATAGCATATCTTTGCCGCATGAAGTTGAAATTGAACAGCGCGGGTAAAATGGGCGTTGTGAATTTCCGCTACCTGCGTCGGGGCGCGTTTCCGCAATCTCTTGACGAACCGCTGCTGGGTTGCCGCAGCGATTACGGATTCGTGGGCGAACTCACCATCGGCAACCGCACGCTGCCCGCTGCCTTGGTGGACTCGGCCGCCTCCGCGAATTACTTGCTGACGACCAATCCCGCATTTCTCCCGCAATTGTGGCTGGCGGTGACCACGAACGGACTCCGCGGGCGTTCGGTGATGACGCCCGTGAACCGCACATTCCCGTTGGAGCACTTTGTGTGGGCGATTACCAATCTGACCCCGGACGGCGCCTTTGACGTGGTCGCAGTCGCAACCAATGCCGACGCCTCGGCCAACGGAATGAGCGCCCACCTGAATGTTCCTCCGCCTGACCTGATCCCCGGTCAGACGGCGCCAAGTTTCACGGCCAAATTGATGGATGGCAAGTCGGTGAATTTTCCTGACGATTACAAAGGAAAACTCGTGCTGATGGATTTTGGGGCCACGTGGTGCGGCCCGTGCGTTGCGGAATTGCCCAACGTCGTGGCCAACTATGGCAAGTATCACAATCAGGGGTTGGAGGTTTTGAGCATCTCGCTGGACAAGGAAGATTCCGCAAAAAAGATCGCTCGGGTCTTGGCGGATCAGAACATGACCTGGCCGCAAATTTATGACGGCAAAAATCTGGAGTCGCCCATTGCCAAGCGCTTTGGCATTCACTCCATTCCGAGCATGCTGCTGGTGGATGGCGACACCGGCGTGATTCTGGCAGACGGCAAGGAACTGCGCGGCGAACAGCTTGGCGTCGCCATCGCGGCCGCCCTCGCCGGTAAAAAGAAATAATCGCGCGGCACCATCACGAATCTGATGACATTTATGAAATCACCGGTTTAGGGGATTTAGGCTTGACCGGGTTGTTGGGATAATTTGTCCATAACGAATGTTTAAAACACAGTCATTTACGGCATGAAACTTGGATTCGACCTTTGTTGACGCTTAATATCATCATGAAATTCGCTCAAGACCAACGCTCGCGTTTATTGGCCGCTCTGGCCGGTGCGGTGATCAGCCTGTCGGCTGCAGTCGCTCTGGCCGACGGCTTCAAACCCACTTGGACTGAATCCGGCATCGAGCGCAAGATGAACGGCCTGCCTTATATCTTTTATGAATTCTCGGCGGACGCTCCGGAAAAACTCAAACACGTTCCGGACGACGTGGCGGACCCGCTCTTTGCGTCCTTCTTGTCCGGCACCGACAAGCCGCGCCTGTCACACCCCATCGTGGTGGAGGTGAAGGACAAGGTGCCTACGCGGCTGTTTGTTGATGCCAATGCCGACGGCGAAATTTCCAAGGATGAAGTTTTCAACTGGACGGCCAAGGTTTTTGATGAGGGTAAAGGCGCAAGCATTACGCAATATGTTTGCTATGTCCGGCTCAAGCTCAACAGCGCCGGCAAAATGGGCGTGATTAAATTCCGCTACATGCGCCGGGGCGAGTCTCCGTTTTCCAAAGACGAGCCGCTGCTGGCCTGCGTCTGCGATTACGGTGCCACAGGCGAAGTCAAGGTTGGCGACCGCACGGTGCAGGCCGCCTTGTGCGATGTCGCAGCCATGGCGGATTTTTCGGTCGCCGGCCGGGGCAAGGCTCCGCTGGTGTGGATTGATGCAAACACCAACGGCACCTGCGACAAGGGCGAGCTGTTTTCCGTGACCCGCCATTTCCGGACTCAGCGTACCACCTGGGCCGTCACCAACTTGACCGCCGACGGGGCGTTTGACGTGGTTGCCGTCGGCACCAACGTGGACACGACCGTGGGCATTGCCAAAGACAAAACGGCCAAAGACAAAGTGGATCTAAGTCCCGGCCAGAAAGCGCCCGGTTTCACGGCCAAATTGATGGACGGCCAGCCGGTGAATTTCCCCGGTGATTACAAAGGGAAACTGGTTTTGGTGGATTTCTGGGCCACGTGGTGCATGCCATGCATGGAAGAAGTGCCGAACGTGGTGTCCAATTACACCAAGTATCACGGCCAGGGGCTGGAAATTCTGGGCGTCACTTTGGACAAGGAAGATTCCGCAAAGAAAATCGCCAAGGTCACGCAATCGAAAGGCATGACGTGGTCGCAGATTTATGACGGCGAATACTGGGAGTCGGCCGTGCCCAAGATTTATGGCATCCACTCCATCCCGCACATGGTGCTGGTGGATGGCGACACCGGCTTGATTCTAGCCGACGGCACGACCCTGCACGGCGAAGGCCTCAGTGCGGCGGTTGAAAAGGCGCTGGCAGACCGAAAGAAATAATTTGATCGCCGGCGATAGCGGTTGTCACGCCGAGAGCCAATGCCATGCGGCATTTTTTCCGGCCGGCACCGACCGCTGGCATTCTTAAAAAACAAACTGAATTTATGATGAACATTCGCAACCAATTTTTGCGCGGCGGGCTGGCTGGGCTTTTCGCCGCCGCCTTGGCCCTCACTCCGGCGGCGCGGGCGGACGGTTTCAAACCCGCCAGCTGGATGGAATCCGGCATGGCCGACAAAGTCACCGGTCTGCCGCAAATCATCCTGGAATTTTCCAGCACCGCGCCGGAAAAATTCCCGCACGTGCCCGAGGGCGTGGCCCATCCGCAGTTCTCCGATGTTTTGACCGGCGCGGAAACGCCGCGCCTCTCTCATGCCGTCGTGGTGGAGGTCAAGGACAAGCTGCCCACACGCCTGTTCATTGACGCCAACGCGGACGGCGAATTTTCCGCGGAGGAAGTTTTCAGCTGGACGCCCAGCACGGTGGAAAAAAGCAATGGCACCAAGGGCACCGTCTATCTTTGCAATGCGAAGCTGAAATTAAACCGCGCCGGCAAAATGGGCGTGGTGAATTTCCGCTACCTGCGCCGGGGCGCCTTTCCCGAATCCATGGATGAACCGCTGCTGATCTGCACCAGCGACTACGGCTATCTCGGCGAAGCCAAAATCGCTGACCGCACGTTGCCGGCCGCCTTGTTGGACTCCGCCGTCTCGGCGAACTTCATGCCGACGACGAACCGCGAATACTCGCCGCTGCTCTGGCTCGACCCGCGCACCAACGCGCTGCATGGCCGCACGGTGGTCATTCCCGTGAACCGGTCCTTCCGAATGGACAAAAAAATCTGGGCCATCACCAACATGACTCCGGAGGGCGCCTTTGAAGTGGTCGTGGTCAAGGATGAATCCGGCACGAATGCCGTGGCTGCCGCATCCGTTGTGAAGAACGAGGAACCCGGGCTGCTGAGCCCCGGCCGGCCGGCGCCGGTGTTCACGGCCAAATTGATGGACGGCAAGACGGTGAATTTCCCGGGCGAATACAAGGGCAAGCTGGTGCTGGTGGATTTCTGGGCGACCTGGTGTGGACCGTGTCTGGCGGAAGTGCCCAACGTCGTGGCCAACTACAACCAATTCCACGCCCAGGGACTGGAAGTGCTCGGAGTGAGTCTAGATCAAGAGGGTTCCGAGAAGAAAATCGCCAAAGTAACGCAGCAAAAAAAAATGGCCTGGCCGCAGGTTTATGACGGATTGTATTGGGAATCGGCCGTGCCGAAACTCTACGAAATCCATGCCATTCCACACATGGTGCTGGTGGATGGCGACACCGGCTTGATTGTGGCGGATGGCAATGCCATTCGCGGCGAGAAACTCGGCGAGGCGATAGCCGATGCGTTGGCGGCGCGTAAAAAATAATTCGCCATTGACTGGCAGACAAAGCGTTTTAAATGAAACCTTCTTTTTTTACCGCGAGCCTCGCGGCAATGCTGCTGGCTTCCAGTGTGGAAGCTCCGGCGGCGAACAAAATCTTCACCCGCGAAAATGCGGCTGCGGAATTGGAACCAGCCATCAACAGCGTGTTTCCTGCGTTGGTGCTTATTCATGTGGTTTATGAAACTGGCGAAGATGGCCGCATGAGGAAGGGGCAAGCGTCCGGCAGCGGCACGATTATTTCGCCGGATGGTTACATCTTGACAAATCACCATGTTGCCGGACGCGCCACGCGCATTTCCTGTCGGCTCCCCAATCGCGAGGAGGTGGATGCCACCTTGGTGGGCACTGACCCGCTGTGCGATCTTGCCATCATCAAGCTGGATTTGTCTTCGCGGCGTAATCCTAAAGAGCTGTTGCCCTACGCGAAATTCGGTGACTCGGATAAATTAAAAGTCGGTGATGTCGTTTTGGCGATGGGCAGTCCGTCGGGACTCTCGCAGTCCGTCACCAAAGGCATTGTTGCGAACACGGCGATGATTATGCCTTACGGTGAGTTCACGCTGGATGGCGAAAATGTCGGCGAGTTGATCCGCTGGATAGGTCACGACGCAGTGATTTATCACGGCAACAGTGGCGGACCGCTTGTGAATCTCAAGGGTGAAATCGTGGGCGTGAATGAAATCGGCATTGCCACGATGGGCGGCGCGATTCCAGGAAACATCGCCAAGGCGGCTGCGAAAGAACTGATCGCCAAAGGCGCAATTGCGCGGAGCTGGATCGGCCTCGAAGTTCAGCCGTTGCTGAAGGAAATGACCAGTGGCAAAGGCGTTTTGGTTTCCGCGATTCTGCCGGACAGTCCGGCAAAAAACGCTGGTATCCAGCCCGGGGATTTCATCACGGAAGTGAACGGCACCGCCGTAGCCGAGTCACGCGCCGCCGAAGATGTGCCGGTGTTCAACCAGATGGTTTTGACCGCGCCGGTCGGCTCGGCGATGACGCTCAAAGGTCTTCGCGATGGTAAACCGCGAACGTGGCAACTCACCACCACCACCCGCGAACGCAACGTGGCAAAAGAAATGGAATTGCCCGAGTGGGGTTTGACCGTGCGCAATCTCACGCGCATTTCCGCGCTGGAAGCGCATCGGCCCGACCAGCGGGGCGTTTTGATTGATACCATTCGTTCCAGCGGTCCGTGCGCAGAATCCAAGCCGGCGTTCAAAACCGATGACTTGATCACGCAAGTGGGCGACCAGAAAATCGCGGACACGGCGGCGCTCGTAAAATTCACCAAAGAATTTGTGCAAAGTTTGACTGAGCCAAAACCGTTGCTCGTGACGTTTGAGCGCGACGATCAAGAGTTGACGACCGTCGTCAAGATTGGGCCGGAAGTCGCGAATGAAAATCCGCGTCAGGCAACACGCGCGTGGCTCGGACTGAACACGCAGGTACTGACCACCAGTCTCGCCGAGGCGCTGGGAGTGGACGGAAAAAACGGCGTGCGCGTGACGCACGTTGCGGCCGATTCACCGGCAAAAAAAGCCGGTCTGAAAAAAGGCGACCTATTGTTGAAGCTTGATGGGCAGGTGATTTCCGCGCATAACGCCTCGGATCAGGAGTTGTTCGACAATCTCATCCACCAGCACAAAATCGGTTCGGCGATTGAGTTGTCGGGCATTCGCGCGGGCGAACCGCAAGTTTGGAAAGCCACGCTGGCGGACCAGCCGCAGCCGGCCGCTACGCTCGCAGAATTGAAGGACGAACAATTTCAGTTCAAGGCCCGCGATCTTTCGTTTGACGATCGCACGGATGAACACCTTTCGAAGGATGAAAAAGGCGTGCGCATCGTGGCCGTCGAACGCGCGGGTTGGGCGGCGCTTGCCGGAATGGGAACCGGCGACATGCTGCTGTCCATAGCGGGCAAGCCCGTCGAAAACATCGCCGCGCTCAAGTCGATGCTTGCGCAATTACGCGACACCAAACCGCGTCGCGTGGCGTTCTTCATCCGCCGGGGCGTCCACACGAAATTTCTCGAAGTGGAACCGCGCTGGTAAAAAGTTTTTCGCTCTCCAAATTATGAAAAAAATAAAATACATTGTTGCACTGACAGTTGTTGTCTCATTGCTGGCAGGAGGAATCGCGCAGGCCGAAGACATGGCCGCCGCAAAAAAAATATTTTCCGAAAAACAGGATTCCGTAATCTGGGTTTTGGGCGTCGCCAAAATGTCCTTTTCGGCGCCCGATTCGAAAGGCTCGCCGGCCAATATTCCCGACGAAGAGGTCAAGGTGGAGGCGATGGCCACGCTCGTTCAGACCAACGGACTGGCCGTGACCGTGTTGAGCCAGCTTGATCCGGCGCGGGCCATGAACGGTCGCAGCTTGCGCACTTCCAGAGGCCCGGTGAAAGTGGACGCGGTTTCCTCCTTGAAGGAAATCAAGGTGGTCATGGCCGACGGCACGGAGATTCCCGCCGATCTTGTGTTGAAAGACACCGATCTTGATCTCGCCGTCATCCGTATCAAGGCAGCAAGCAAGGAAGCCAAGGGCATCACGTTTCCAGCCGTCGATTTGAAAAACAGCGCGACCGCTGAAATGCTCGATCCCGTCGTAAGCATCACGCGCATGGACGAAGTTTTTAATCGTGTCGCCAACGTCCTTCCCGGCCACGTCAACATGATTACGAAAACGCCGCGGGTTTTTCTGCGCGCGTCCGGCGCGACTGGCGGTTGTCCGACATTTAATATCGATGGCAAGCTTATCGGCATTACAGCGGGGCGCTTGGTGAAAGGTCATCAACCTTCGGCGGCGATCATTCCGGCAGCAGACGTTTTGGAAATCGTCGAACAGGCGGCAAATGCAAAACCCATTTTGCCTGAAGACACCAAACCGGCGGCTCCGAAGGCGAACGAGCCGATAGATTTGGACAAATAATCTGTCGCGTTTTGTTTCCTTCAAAGGCATTGGTCGAGACACTTTGATTTTCTGCGAGTTGAATTCCAGCCTATCAAATTTTCCTACTGTGCCGGGACGTATTGCCGTCAGCTCGCTGATCGGCAACACGCCGTTGATTCCGTTGTGTTTTCAACCCGAAGGCCTGACGCTGCTCGCCAAGTGCGAATTTCTTAATCCTAGCGGCAGCATCAAAGATCGGTTTGCGCGCGGCATCATCAACGACGCCGAGCGGCGCGGCTTGCTGCGATCCGATTCCATCATCCTCGAATGTTCCAACGGCAACACGGGCATTGCGCTCGCCATGATCGGGGCCGCGCATAGTTATGGAGTGGCTATTCTCATGAGCGAAGCGGCCAGCATCGAGCGTCGGCAACTGCTTTGTTGTTTGGGGGCGGAAATTATTTTACTTCCATCCGGTGGCACATATCAGGCGGGGATTGATCGCTCGCAAGAAATGGCGGCGTGCGACGCACGTTATTTTCTGCCGCGACAGTTTGAAAATGCGCTCAACACGGAAGACCACGAACATGGCACCGGTCCGGAAATCATCCGCCAAGCACTGACTCCGATTGACGCTTTCGTCGCCGGCTATGGCACCGGCGGCTCGCTCGGTGGATGTGGACGCGCGATCAAAAAACAATTTCCTGACGCGCGCATCGTGGCCATGGAGCCTGCTGAGGAAAAATTTCATGCCGCCGAGTGCCGTTGCTGTTTTTGCATTGAAGGCGTAGCGGGAAAAGGTTTCGTTCCGCCATTGCTGCGTCAGGCTCCGTTGGATGACACAGTAAAAATCACCGCCGAAGAAGCCATGCAAACGCCCCGTCGCCTTCACCGTGAATTCGGTTTGCTCGTGGGCACGAGTTCCGGCGCGAACGTGGCCGCTGCGTTGCGCGTCGCCCGAGATTTGCCGCGCGGGGCGACTGTCGTCACGTTGTTGTGCGACCGGGCGGAACGCTATTTCAGCACGGAACTTTTTCGCGACAAACCGGTCCAGATCCATTTGAATTGAATCTATTGAATATCGCATCCCATTTTAATATGACGAAAAAATTTCTTCTCCCGGTGATTACCGGGTTGCTTGCCATCGCCGGAGCCATGAAGACTGCGGCAGAAACGTCCGCCGCCAATTCCACCGGCGCGGTGCCACGCGTGCCGGCGTTTTCGGTGGATTACATGGATCGCTCGGTAAATCCCGCCACGAATTTCTACGAGTTTGCGAACGGGCAATGGGTGAAAAATAATCCGGTGCCCGCCGACAAATCGCGCTGGGCCGCCTTCACGGAACTCGCCGAGCGCAACTGGTATCTCATCCACCAAATTCTCGATGACACTGCGAGTGTCGCTGCCACGCTGCCCGCAAATTCTCCGCGCCGGCAGGTCGGCGATTTTTATATCTCTGCGATAGACACGAACCAGATTGAAAAACTGGGGATAAAACCCATCGCCGCCGATTTGAGACGCATTGATGACATCAAGTCCACGAAAGATTTGTTCGCACTGCTCGCGGATTTTCATCAGCGCGGTTTCGGCGGCATGTTCAGCGTGGGCTTTGGGCCGGATGACAAGGACAGTTCTATTTACGCAGTCGAAGTGGGCCAAGGCGGACTTTCGCTGCCGGATCGCGATTATTACTTGAAAGAAAGTTTTGCCGACAAACTCAAGCTGTATCGGGCGCACGTGCAAAAAATGCTCGAGTTGCTCGGTGAAAAAAATACCGAAGCCGAGGCCCACGCCGCCACGGTAACCGCCATCGAAACCGAACTAGCCAAGGCGAGTCGCACGCGCGTGGAACTGCGCGATCCGAACAAGAATTACAACAAGTTCAGCGGCGGCGAACTCGCGGCCAAGACGCCGGCGATTTTGTGGAATGTTTATTTCGACGAACGCGCCATCGCCAAGCCTGCCTACGAAATTGTTGGACAGCCGGAATTTTTCGATGCCATAAATAAGCTCGTGACGACGCGTTCGCTGGCGGACTGGCAGGTGTATTTGCGCTGGCATCTGCTGCACGGTTGCGCGGCGTTTTTGCCGGCGGAATTTGCGGACGAGAATTTTAATTTCTACGGCAAGACGTTGAGCGGCCAGCCGGAACAGGAGCCACGCTGGAAGCGCGCCGCGCACATGATTGACGGGAGCATCGGCGAGGCACTCGGGCAGCTTTACGTCGAAAAATATTTTCCGTCGGCGGCCAAGGTCCGCATGAACGAACTGGTGGAAAATCTGAAGTCGGTGTTTCACGACCGGCTGGAAAAAGTTCCGTGGATGACGGATGCCACGCGCGCGAAGGCGCTGGCCAAGTTCGCCCGCTTCACGCAAAAAATCGGCTGCCCGGACAAGTTCCGCGACTACTCGTCCATTGAGATTCGCAGCGACGATTTGCTTGGCAACATCCGCCGCGCGGAGGAATTTGAGTCGCGCCGGGAAATTGCCCGCGTAGGCAAGCCCGTTGACCGCACCGAATGGCACATGACGCCGGAGACCGTCAACGCGTATTTCAATCCGCAGGAAAACGAGATCGTATTTCCCGCCGGCATTTTGCAGCCGCCGTTTTTTGACGTGAAGATGGATGACGCCGTGAATTACGGCGGCATCGGCGTGGTCATCGGCCACGAGATGACGCACGGCTACGATGACCAAGGCCGTAAACACGATGCGGACGGCAACCTCAACGACTGGTGGACCGAAGCCGATGCAAAGGAATTTGAAGCGCGCGCACAACTGGTGGTCGATGAATACAATGCCTTTGAAGCGCTGCCCGGTCTGTATGTGAACGGGAAACTGACGCTCGGCGAAAATCTGGCGGACCTCGGCGGCGTGAACATCGCCTACGAAGCATTGCAACGCGTACTCTCGAAAAATCCGGCGTCGCGCAAAACGATTGACGGCTTCACGCCCGAACAGCGGTTCTTCATTTCCTTTGCGCAGGTCTGGCGCACCAACATCCGCGCCGCTGAGGCACAGCGGTTGGTCACGGTGGATCCGCATTCGCCGGGGAGATTTCGTGCGTATGGACCGTTGCTGAACTTCCAGCCATTTTACGATGCTTTCAATATTCCGGCCGGCAGTCCGATGTGGCGGGCGCCGGAACTGCGCGCGAAAGTTTGGTGAGCGCTAAATCCGAAATGTTTTTGAAGTGAAAGCAATGCGTCGCTTTTTTGTTTTTTTTTTGCGCTTAGTTTGACCGCACTCACAGCTCTAGCTGAACACACGCAGGTGCGCTTAGTGCCAGCCGTGGAGGCCGCGCGACCGGGTGACAAGGTGTGGGTTGCGATTCCGCTGCACATGGATTCGGGCTGGCATACCTATTGGCGAAATCCGGGCGACTCAGGCATGCCCATCAGCATCAAATGGACGCTCCCGTCCGGCATCACCGCCGGCGACATCCGCTGGCCGCAGCCGGAAAAAATGAGCGAAGCGGGCATCAATACTTACATCTATAAAAACGATGCGACGCTGTTGGTGCCGTTGACGCTGGCTTCGGATCTGAAACCCGGTCCGGTGGAATTGAAGGCCAAAGTGTCGTGGCTTGAATGCGAAGTGCAATGCGTTCCCGGCGAGGCGACCGTGACCGCCACGCTGAACATTGGATCAGAAACCAAGTCGGGCAAAGCTGCTGAGGAAGTTTCGGTCTGGCAAAAAATCTTGCCGGCGAATGGCAATGCACCGGGAGCCGTCGCCTGGTGGGAGGCGGCTGGCACGAATAATTCCCGCGCGTTGGTGTTGCAATGGAATGCCGCCGCCGGTGTGACCGATGCGGATTTTTTTCCGGATGCCAACGATGATTTTGACGTTCAGGCTGCCACGGAAAAAATTCCAGCCGCAGCGGATAAAATCAGAATCCGCAAACAAGTCAAAAAATCGGCGGATGAATGGCCCAAGGAAATTTCCGGTTTGCTGGTGCAAAAAATTGGCGGCGTGCCGCAGTCGTATGAAGTCAAATTGCCCGTGGCCCAGACACCGCCCGCCGAGAGCAAGTCCGCTGGTTCGATCGTGGCTCCAGTCAATACCATCGCGCCGCCGTCGCTGTGGAAAATGCTGCTCTACGCGTTCATCGGCGGTTTGATTTTGAACATCATGCCGTGCGTGCTGCCGGTGATCGCGCTAAAAATTCTCGGCTTCGTCGGCCAAGCCAAGGACAATCCACGGCGTGTGCGCAAACTGGGACTCCTCTATGCGGCGGGCATGCTGATTTCGTTTCTCACGCTCTGGCGGCGAAATTCATGGTGCGGCGCAGAAGGGCGACTCGGACACAGTTCAAGCGATTGTCAAAGCTGACCCGAATTTGGTTTTCAGCAGAGACAGGTATGGTTACCCGGAGCGGTTTGCGCAGCAGGCGCTGGGGCATAATTCCAAGGCGGTGCATCATGCCTACTCGAAACACGCCGAGGTCACCGTCCCGTCGCTGGATGATTTGGAAAAGGACTGGCACGAGAATCCCCAACGCACCGCGCAGCCCAAATTGCTGCCGGTGAATTTCCGGCCGCCGTTGTTAGCTGTCATTGCCTCATCCAATCAACTCGCCCAGTCCACACAAAGCAACTTGGCCTGTTCCAAAACCGTCTGAGTTGCCTTCTCCCGCTTGTCGGGAGGGTACTGCCGCCGCCGGCCATCGGCACCAAACCGCGCGGGCTTGGGTTCAACGCCATCCCCACGACGACGCGGCGAGCGTCTGCTAGTGTATGCGGAGTTCTTCCCACAACTTTTCCAAGTAACTTTGGCTTCCGCGCGCGGCCAATCAAATCCAGCGGCGCGCGGCTCAACTTCGTAATGTCCGGCAGTTTGTTGACGGCAGTACGATTGGCGGTGTCGTAAATCCAAGGAATTTGCCTGATTTTCAGGTCACGCCGCGAACAGCGGCAGATCGGAAAAAGCAGAGTTGTCGGCGGCCAAACGCCCTACAAAATTCTGCCTCCATGCCGGCAGGACAGTTGGCTTGACCGGCTGCGCCATGGCCGGTCGGAAAATCCGGGCGTTGCCGGCCAGTTGCGCGCGCAGTTCGGGCCACTGCTTTTCCAGTTCACGCTCATCCAGCGTCGGCACCCTGCCGCCGGCAAATTCCTTCTGCGCGAGGTTGAGCAGTTCCGCCAGATTGACCTCGGAGGAATGTTCACCGAGCAGGTGGCCGTCAAGGACCAGCTCCGCCGCCTCGCCCTTTTCCTGAATCAACGCCTCCAGCTTCCGGTCAATGCTGCCCTCGCAGATGATCGGATAGACGTTCACGTCCCTGGCCGAGTTGAGCCGATGAACGCGGTTGATGGCCTGCTCGAACTTGTCGTAGGCCCACGAGTAGCACATCAGGATGACATTGTTGCACAAGTGGAAGCTGTGACCTTCGGCCATGCACTCCACACCCGCGAGCAGCACATCGAAGGGTGCCTGGCCCGGACCGAGCTTGAACTGTCCCGCGATCAGACCGCGCTTCCGTTGCGACGTGCGGCCGTCGAGCAGCGCGTGTTTGACGCCGGCTTCCTGCAGCCGCGCCCGCAACGCATCCAAAGAGTCGTGGAAGGCGCTGAACACCACGACCTGCTCGCCACGTTCCATCACTTGCTGAATCAGTTTGAGCGCGCCGTGCAGCTTGGGCGTGTATTGGTGCCGGCTGCGCGGTTCACCACGGGTCTTGCCGTCCCCTTGCGGCCGCTGGAGCAGCGCGCTGGCGGGATTGGCGGCGGCGATGCGCAACGCCTGCAACTGCGCGCCGATGGCCGGCATCCCGTTGACGTCCTTGTATTCCGCATCCAGATGGAATTTGTACACGGCGGCCTGCGCCTGTCCCATCGGCACGCGCACGACGTGGCGGTGCCTGGCCACGATGTCCTCGCCGAAATCCTGCTTGCGGCGGCGCAGGATGACCGGGGCCAGGATCTTCCAGAGCCGATGCACGTTGCACACCTGCGGGGTGAGCTTCACGTAACGACGGTTGCTTTCCGATGCCTCCTCCTGGCTGAGGTTGCGTTCGCTGATCAGGAATTCCTCGGCAAACTCCTGACGCGCGCCGGCATCATCGGGATACGGAAAGCGCGCGTGGGCCTTGGCTTGTGCGCCCGCCGCCCACCACGCGAGGCGGAACACGTCCGGCAGCCGGTTCTTGATGGGCGTGGCGGTGAGCACCAGCTTGTAGCGCGAGGCGATCTGACGCACGCCCTGGCCGACGATGGTGTCCTCCCCCTTCATCTTCACGCCCTCATCCACCGCGCAGGCGGCGAACGCATCCTGGCACAGGTCGGCCAGCGACGGGGAATGGACGCATTTGATTTTGCCGTTCTGGTAATACTTCGCCTCGCCGATGGAGGCGGAGTACTCGCGGTACCGGCGCTCGACCATCGCGTTGCGGACAAAAGTTTGCTGTTCCTCGCTCAGCTCGCGCAACTGGAAGGCACCGGACCCGCGACCGTTTCGGGGCGCGAGCATCTTCAAGGTGTCCCAGGCTTCATCCAGCTCACGTTCGAGGGCATCAATGCCCGGGAAAAGTTTGCGCTGCTCGCGCCAGGTTCGTTCAAGCTCCCTGAGCGTCATTTCGGGGGTGGCCTTGAGCCGCTGGTAATGGCGCTGGTAACGCACCCCGCGTTCGCCGTAAAAAATCTCGGTGTCGCGTTCGGTCAGGCAGAGCAATTCCATCAGGCCGGCCAGGTTGCGGCGGTCGAACTTGGGGACCGGGGTGACACCGTTGCCGGAGAGTTGCGTGTAGCTGGTGAGGTAGTAGCCGGGCAGCAGTTCGCGGCGGCCCGTTTGCGGGTTCAGGGTGGAAAGATTCAGGAAGGTTTCCTGCGAGTCGAGCGCGGTGACGTGGGCGCGAAACTTCTCGCGGCCCTCGTCCCTGACCTGCTGGTGCAGATCACCGGGCGCGACGAGCAACACCGGTGCGAGTGGTTGCAGGCTGGTGGCCGAGGGGGCAAAGCCGACCTTGAGGGCTGTCCAGACGAACAGGGCCAGGCCTTTGCCACCACCAGTGTCATGCGCCAGGATGATGCCGTCATGCAGCGCGGCGCGCGCGTAATCTTCACGTTGGAATTTTTTGAAGCGGAAGCCGGTGGCACCGGCAGGCGTACGGGGAGTTGTCATGCAATGGATGTGGTTGCTGGAAATGGAAACGCCGCGCGAAGTGCGCGGCGTTCAGGCGGGACGAATCGGATTTGTTTTGCCTCACGCGGCGAGGCGTTCAATCTGGTCGAGCAGGTTCAGGTAGTGGTTGAAGCCGGCGGGGTTGCGGGTGGCCACGTCGGGCACTTCCGGGATCTCG
>Ga0209698_10000708_pt1 | contig 38103 bp, 37 predicted proteins | sample LitLauG_LLR_2012_FD_187203 | JGI IMG/M metagenome (GOLD analysis project Ga0209698, IMG submission 187203) | Freshwater sediment microbial communities from Pennsylvania, USA - Little Laurel Run_MetaG_LLR_2012 (SPAdes) (version 2) | ecosystem: Environmental > Aquatic > Freshwater > Creek >... | reverse complement strand
TTCAAGATATAACACCATGTCAGATGTAACCCTGTTTGACTTGTTATCCAAATTTGGATTTGCAAGATCTGCACCAACTACAAACAAATCATTTTGTATTTTTGTCAATAAATCACGAATGTCTTTTCCTAATTTCGAAGATAAAACAATTCCAAGAGCAGCATTAAGTTCATCTACCATGCCATAAGTTGCAATTCTAGGGTTTGATTTTTTTACACGCTTGTTGCCAATCAACCCAGTAGTTCCATCATCACCAGTTTTAGTATAAATTTTCACAGATACATACTACTGATTCTTGTCATTTTAATCTTGTTTGAATATATTGACATTTTAAAACTAGACAATAGACTCAAGGATTAAAACAGGAATCATGAGAAGAATTACTTGTGTTGTTTGACTTTTTCTACCTAGTATCAGAACTCAAAAGAGTACCACGTAAAGGATGGATAAGCAAAGTTGGCATTGAGCACCCTGAATCAGTAGCAGACCATTCTTACGCCACTGCAATTATGGCAATGGTTTTCTCAGATTCACAAAAATTGGACACTGAAAAAATTCTCAAAATGTCACTTCTTCACGATTTGGCAGAATCAATCACTGGAGATTTTATGCCAGAAGAGATCTCAAAGGAGAATAAGAAGGTAGCTGAAGGTGATGCAATGAAAGAGATCTTCTCCAAGCTGCCAGACAATCTCGCAGTACAATATGACAAAGTATGGCAAGAATACATTCAAGCAAATACAAAAGAGTCCATTCTCTTACACGAAATTGACAAGCTAGAGATGGCCATCCAAGCTGTAAAATATTCTTCAGAAGGATTTTCAAATGAAAAATTAAGTTTGTTTGTAGACTCGGCAAAAAAAGAGATAAAATCAAAAGAACTTTTGGATATACTTGATACACTATCGTATAAATAACTAGAACTAGTTTTTCAATCATGCAGTATTTTGTTGCACTAAAAATTGGAGAGAAAAGAGTTAAGGAGGCACGCGAATATCTTAACAAGTTGTGCAACGATCAAGCAATGTCCGCTTTGGCACTCAGAGATAACAAGACCAATGTGTGGGAACCAGTAGGCCAGGAAAATCTCTACGCAATACTAAATGATGCGGGTGGATATGTTTTGTCAGACTCTACAGGATACATGATAGTAATTTGCGATAAAAATGGAATTTCAAAAGCACTCGTTAGAAGTCTTGATGCAGAACGCAAAGATGCCATTGTTGCAAGAATAAAATCAGATAACATTCCAGAGCACAAGGGCGACGTTGTTCTTCCCGTTTAATGATTTTATTGTCTAGACTGTAGTCAAATAATTGACACCAAGATTAAATTAGTACAAATACGGAATCTCAGGAAATGGCTAAGAGATTTACTCATGAGATAGAGGTAAAAGGTCATCTAATTGATTCCATGATACTAACTAAAATTTTCGATGTCATCATGGACCTCAAGGGTGAGTTTCAAGTACAAGAATTCAAGGTTGGAAAGCACAAAAAAGATGAAAGCTATGCAAAACTTGCAATCCAAGGTCAATCACAAGTGCACCTTGATAAAATTCTAGAAGCAATATACCGTGAGGGGGCAACATCCAAGATACAGCAAGAGATCTTGCTGAAACCGGCGCAAAAAGACATGGTAATGCCAGACGATTTCTACAGTACTACTAACAATCATACCGAAATATTTCACAGTGGAAAATGGATCAAGGTGGAGAATATGATGATGGACAAATGCATAATTGTTAAGGAAGAAAGGGCGTTTTGTACTCCAATTCGAGATGTAAAAAAGGGGGACAAGATAATCGTAGGTGAAAAAGGAATACGTGTGACCCCACCTGAAAGACCAAGAGAAGGTGTAAACCTATTTCAATTCATGAGTAGTGGTAGCTCAAGTGAGAGACCCACTCAACACATTGCAAGAAAAGTTGCAGAGGACATTTACAAAATAAAGAAACAGGGCGGAAAGATTGTGCTGGTAGGAGGGCCTGCAATTGTACACACCGGAGCATCTGATTCCATTGCAATGCTTATAAGAACAGGATTCATCAATGCGGTTCTTGCAGGAAATGCACTTGCAGTTCACGATATAGAATATTCTACTCTTGGCACATCGCTAGGAATGAACGTACAAGATGGCACACTTGCAGTAAGAGGTCATAGAAATCACATGCAGGCAATAAATTCAGTCTTCAAAGCTGGGTCAATTCAAAAAATGGTAGAAAAAAAAGTATTGACTAGAGGTATAATGTATGAATGTATAAAAAATAAAGTGCCGTTTGTACTTGCAGGCTCTCTAAGAGATGATGGCCCTCTGCCAGATGTCATTACCGACATGACGGTGGCTCAGCGCAAATACAAGGAGATTGTAAAGGATGCAAAGCTTGTCATCATGGTCTCAACAATGCTTCATTCCATTGCTACAGGAAATATGCTACCTGCCGATGTCAAAGTAATTGTAGTAGATATTAGTCAACCAACCGTCACGAAGCTTATGGACAGAGGTACTTGGCAGGCGCTGGGCATAGTAACTGATGTAGGAGCATTTTTACCACTAGTGACACAAGAAATTCAGAAATTATCCAAGCATCGCTAAGATCGCACTTTAGAAAACCAGATTCAATTTTAACAAAATCCAATCGTTAAAATAATAACCATATGATTATCACGTTTGATAGCAATAGTGTGGTTTTAATTTTTGAATAAATAGAAATTACAAATGGAATCCAAAGAAGATAGGCTACACCAAATTGTTTGGTTTGTAAAGCATTATCCTGTTCCAGTTTTTGCCCTCATCGGGCTATTAATAGGTGGAATATTACAGGTATCTCACGAAGAGCAAGTAGGAAAAATTGCATGGTTTGTTACACTAATAGGTGGAGGAATCCCCGTAGTTTGGCAAACTATTCGAGAAATTTTGCATAAACACTTTGTTTCAGACATTGTTGCAATGCTTGCAATCATTGTTTCGATTATGCTCAATGATGCATTTCCGGGTGTGATAATTGTCTTGATGCAATCAGGTGGTAAAGCATTAGAAGATTATGCATTCAGACGAGCTTCATCTTCACTTGACAATCTATTATCAAGAGCGCCAAGGATCGCACACAGAAAAATAGATCACGGCATAGAAGAAATTCAAGTATCTCAAATAAACATAGGAGATATTTTGGCCATCAAACCAGGCGATTTGATACCAGTCGATGGCGAGATATTAAGTTCGCAAGCGCGTATTGATGAATCATCGTTAACGGGGGAGCCATTGCCAAAATCAAAAACTTGTAGCGACCAAGTATTCAGTGGAACAATAAATATTGGCGATGCATTTGATATCAAGGCAACAAGAAAAAGCGAGGAGAGTCAATATTCAAAAATTGTAAAACTTGTAAAAAAAGCTCAGCAAGAAAAGGCACCAATTCAAAGATTGGCAGACAAATATGCAGTTTGGTTTACACCCCTCACACTTGCAGTTAGTGCAGCTGGATGGCTTGTTACCAATAATTTTGAAACAATACTATCAGTACTAGTTGTAGCAACTCCATGTCCTCTTATTTTTGCTACGCCTGTTGCAATAATCAGTGGAATGAACAAGGCTGCAAAAACTGGGATAATAATCAAAACGGGCGCTGCCATTGAGCAAGTAGCAAAAACACAAGTAGCAGTATTTGACAAAACTGGAACCATAACATTTGGAACTCCTGAAGTTGAAAGAATAATTTCCTTTGATGGGAGAACGTGTGATGAAATATTGTTAAAATCTGCAAGCCTTGAGCAGCTTTCATCTCACCCCATCGCTACCATGATAGTACAGAAAGGAAAGGAAAAGTTTGAGAAATTACTAGTGCCAGAGAATTTTCGTGAAATATCTGGAGCAGGTGTAGAAGGAAGAATAGGCTCGGATCACATCATGGTAGGAGCTGCAAGCATATTTGAAAATTCAGGGGCGGGCATCTTTAATGATGTAAACTCTGCAACAGTTCAGATAAAACCCGATGGAAAGATGATTGCGTTTGTTGCATTAAATGGAAAATTATCAGGGGCGATATTATTTGGTGATGAGTTACGACCAGATGTGAAAACCATGATTCAGAGACTAAAAATCATAGGAATAAAGAAAACCGTTCTGCTTACAGGAGATGTCAAAAATAATGCAAGAAACATTGCAGAGCAGGCTGGCATAACAGATTATGAGGCAGAACTTGTTCCTGAAGAAAAGGTACTTGCAGTAAAAAAACTAAGACGCGAATATGAGAACATCATCATGGTAGGAGATGGAATTAATGATGCGCCAGCTTTGGCATCTGCAACAGTTGGAATTGCAATGGGTGCAAAAGGAACGGCCATCTCTGCAGAAGCTGCAGATGTGGTGCTTTTAGTAGACAGTGTTTCAAAGGTTGTAGATACAATTGAGATCGGTAAGAGAACAATATCTATTGCAAAACAAAGCATCTTTGTTGGTCTAGGGTGCAGCTTTTTCTTTATGATCCTAGCAATGTTTGGACACCTTCCTCCAGCTGTTGGAGCAATTTTACAAGAGGTTCTCGATGTTAGCGTCATACTAAATGCATTGCGTGCAAGATAGCGTCTTGGTTGCATTTATATCAATCTAAATAATTTTTGAAAAAAATGATCCATTCATTTCAGCCATGTTAGAAACATGACTGCCGCCGCGAACCCCATAACTGCAACAGTTATCCACCCAATGACATTAGATATTTTTCCGTTGGTTCTGCCCCCAAGGATTTTCTTATCATTACCCACTTTTATAATTACGACAAGGAGTGGAACAGCAATAACACCATTGATTACGGCGGCATATATTAGAGCCTTAATTGGATCAACATCAGCAAAATTTATCCAGAGTCCAATCACTGTTGACGCCGCTATGATCAAATAAAATCCCTTGGCTTGTCTGAATTTCTTACTTAGGCCTTGCTTCCAGCCGAATTGCTCCGATAATGCATATGCTGATGAACCTGCAAGCACTGGTATTGCAAGTAGTCCTACACCAATCACTCCCAAAGCAAAGATGATCTTTGCCAATTCTCCAGAATGAGGGAATGTTTTCACTAGAGGCTCAAGTGCCTTTGCTGCCTGATCTGCCGTAACTATGTCGGTCAAACCATGGACATGAAGTGTTTCTGCTGTTGTTATTATGATGAACAGCATTATTATTTGGGAAAATGCCATCCCGATTACAACATCTTTTCGCATGGCTTTGATTTCCTTATTACGAATTTTCGGGACACCCTCTCCGATATTTTTTATTTTATTTGTTGTAACGTCTTCTTCAGCTTCTTCAGATGCATGCCAAAAAAACAGATATGGTGATATCGTAGTACCAAATATTGCAACAAATAACATTGCAAAAGCTGGAGTAAATTCAACATGAGGAACTATGCTTGCGATTAGAATTTCGGTCCAATTTCTTCCCACAATAAATGCCGTTATCATGTAAGCAAGTAAGCTCAGTGTAAGATACTTGAGTACAGTAACGTATTTCTTATAAGGTATGAAAATTTCTGCGCAAGTAACTAGTGTAGTAAAAAGTATAGTTACAACAACTATAGGCAAATCTGGTAAAACAAGTTTTACTGATGCCGACATTGCACCAATGTCTGCACCAATGTTCATTGTATTTGCAATCAAAAGCAGACTAACGATTGGGTAGACTATTTTTTTCGAATATCTTTTTTTTACAACCCCTGCCAACCCGCCTCCAGTAACAAGTCCAATGCGTGCACATATCTCCTGAACTACTGCCATCATTGGAAATTGAAATAATGCCATCCACAGAGTGGCAAAACCAAATTGTGCACCAGCCTGGGAATAAGTCGCAATTCCAGATGGATCATCATCTGCAGCTCCTGTTATCCATCCCGGACCAAAGTTCTTGAAGAATGATTTTATCTTCAATAGTCGCGAGTTTGACATCTGATGCATCTTTTGTCCCAAGTGTTAATATTGTTTCAAGGTGATATGATAAAATTATTTAAAGACTCTTTGGCCTAAATCCGTAGCTACTCATAATTTCTGCTACCTCGTAATCTTCAACTTGATCAAAGGATTTGTAAAACTCTCCAACCGCACCAAAGACTTCAGGCGCATCCAATACCACAACTTCGGCCATTTTCGACAGCCTCTCAATTGTATCTCTTGGCCCTACTGGAATTGCCACGATGACTCGCTTTGGTTTCTGTTCTTTTAACCACTCCAATGTAACAAATACTGTTGCACCCGTAGCAATGCCATCGTCAACAAGAACAACGGTCTTGTTTTTTAGATCATAATCAGTTCTCCCTCTAAATTTTACCAATCGGTGCTTTATCTCTTCCATTTGTTCTGCAATTTTTTCATCCAGATAATTTTTTGGAATGCCTAGTGCATTTATCAATTCAGAATTTGGAAAAAAACTGCCATCATGTGCAACTGCCCCTATAGCAAGTTCTGGGTTGTATGGAGCTCCCACTTTTCGTGAAACAATAACATCAAGTGAAAGCCCCAAGGTTTTTGCAATCACATCTCCAGTTACTACACCACCGCGGGGAATTGCCAAGATTATTGGATTTTCATTTTTTATCCATTCTAGTTTTTTGGCAAGTTTTTGGGCAGCATCAGTCCTGTCGTTGAATATCAATTAGATTCTCCAAGATATTTCATAAACCAGTTGCTTGCATGTTGTGCTACTTCTTCTAGTTTTCCAGGTTCTTCAAAAAGATGTGTAGCCTCGGGTATGATTATTAATTTCTTTTCGGATTTCATTTGAGACATTGCCTGTTTGTTTAAATCTATAACAACATCGTCATAACCTCCTACTAATAATAATGTAGGACATTTTACAGAGTCAAGACTGGGTCCAGCAAGATCCGGCCTTCCGCCTCTTGATACCACTGCCTTGACTATGTCAGGTCTCTCAGCTGCTGCCACCAAGGCTGCAGCGGCACCAGTACTTGCGCCAAAATATCCTACATTCAAGTTTGCATCCTTGAAACTTTTTAAAAGCCAATCAGTAGTTTGGACCAATCTCTGTGAGAGTAGCGGTATATCAAATCTTAAATGTGCAGTTTGCACGTCTACTTCTTCCTCTTCCCTAGTCAACAGGTCAAATAGCAATGTGGCGATTCTTTTTTTATTTAATTCTCTTGCAACAAAACGATTTCTTGGACTCGTCCTACCACTGCCGCTGCCATGTGCAAAAAGTACAATGCCAATGGAATTTTTTGGTATTGAGAGATTTCCCTCCAATCTAAGCAAACCCAATTGTATATCTACAAATGCGGAATCTTTTTCACTTTTTGTGAATCGATCCATACCCAACCATGCCATCCAATATCATAATGTGGTCTTCATCACTGCAACAAAGACATTTGAGTTTGATACAATCTCTAGCTATCCCATGGTTACATGTTTTACAGGTACATACCACATCTCTAGGAATTTGTGGTATTGTGTCTTTATTCATGCTTGTAAGAAATCAACGTAAAAATTCAATGGATCAATAAACAGTACAAATTCCATGAAATTACAAATCATATTATAAAATATTTGAAGCCTGCTCTAGATTATCACAAATGATAATTAATCAATTTTACATGGCATGCTTAAGAAATATTCACGTTATCATGGATGAAATTGATAAACTCATTTAATTCCTAGCAATAGAAAAAAAGTCATGAGTAAATCATACAGCAACATCCTTGTTCCATATGATGGTTCAACACATTCTCAAAAGGCGTTAAAGATGGCAGTTGACATGGCAAGTGCATTTGAATCATCCTTGCACTTGGTAAATGTCATAGATGTAAGTGCAGTTAGTCCTCCTGGCCAAATTCATTCAAAAGACACTAGAAAGACTCTAGATCAGATAAAGAGCACGGTTAAAACTTCAGTTGAAGCATACCTTCAAAAAATACAAAAAGAATATGGAGATTCAGGAGTTATTGTAAAAGGATTTGTCCTAGAAGGAGATGTTACTGGAAAACTATTGAAGTTCATACAAGACCGCAATATTGATCTAGTAATCATAGGAAGTAAAGGTCTTTCAGGATTTTCAAAGATAAAGACGCTTGGAAGTGTGAGTAGAAAGATATCCGAACTTTCAAAATGTCCTGTGGTCATTGTTCGTTAGTACAACAAATTAGGTCGGATCTAATTACGAATCAATTTGTCTTTTTCCATCAATCAGATAAATTACAAAAATGGATAAAAAACTAAGAACTTAATTATGCATACAGTATAATTACAAATACAGAAGATGCGACTAAAAGATAAAGTGGCCATAGTTACAGGAGCCTCAAGTGATATAGGGTTAGAAATTTCCAAGAAATTGGTTCAAGAGGGGGCCAATGTAGTTTTACTAGGCAGAGACAGGGCAAAACTAGAAAAGGCAAGAGATATGATAAAGGATTATACCTCAAAAACTGTTGCAATCCCATGCGATATTACAAATGAATCACAAGTAATACAAACAGTAAATCAGATTACTGACCATTACGGAAAAATCGATATTTTGGTAAACAATGCAGGAATAATTACCGATCCGATTCATTTTCATGAGATGGCAGAAGAAGACTGGAATTCTCTAGTCAATACCAACTTGTTTGGTACATTTAGGATAACAAAGTCAGTCATAATAAAGATGCTTGAAAATAAAAATGGAGGATCCATAATCAACATTGGTTCAATTTCCGCAGAAAGAGCAATACCCAAAGTTCACTTGACTGTATATTGCACAACAAAAGCTGCGATAAACATGTTCACCAAAGGACTGGCAGTAGAATATGCAAGACGAAACATTCGTTGCAATTGTGTCAATCCCGGAATTGTCAATGCAGGAATGATAAAATCATATCTTGATTATCCAGAAGCAAGAAAAGTCCTAGAAGACCGACAGCCCATAAATAGAATTGGAGAGCCAGAAGATGTTGCTAATGCAGTAACATATCTTGCGTCAGATGAGGCAAAGTGGATTTCAGGAATAATCCTTAACGTGGATGGCGGAAAATCCGCTTCTGAAGGATAATATCGAGCATCTCGATCTTATTTTAGACCAATGAGGAAATGTTTTTACTTTTCAGATCTTGACAAAGACCAAGGCATTTGCTTCCTTATTTCTAGCAACATCCAATTCAACTTATGTTTTTAAAGTATTTGTCGGAATTCCTGTTGCAGTACTTATTGTAGGTATTTGAGAAATTGCCATCATTCTAATCTGTAAGGAACGTAGCATTTTTTTGCTCTAATGCAAAACTTGATGTTCATTTAATTCATGCACATAAAAAAAACCATGTGTACTAATTTTTCCAAGCAGTGAAAAGGGGAAAAAACTCTTGTCTAAAATTCTGTAATGGTTTGAGTGTTATTACGATATTATAAAAAGATGATCTGTTAGGGATTATTAAAATAACAACGAAAATTAGTACTAGTGTTTAATCTTGAGTCATATGAGCGAATCAGCGCAAATTTCCATGTCAGACCTACTTCAAAAACTCAATACTTCCACTAATGGTCTAACTAGTACTGAGGCAGATGCACGACTTCAAAAATATGGCCCTAATTCATTAAAAAAACAGAAAAAATCTGGATGGCTAGTTCTCTTTTTATCGCAGTTTAAAAGTCCGATAATACTCATTCTTCTTTTTGCGTCAGCCTTGTCTTTGTTCCTACAAGATTCTGCCGATGCCATAATGATCTTTATTATTATTTTTGTGAGTAGTATGCTTAGTTTCTTTCAAGAACATCGGGCAACAAACGCAGTACAAAAGTTGCTTGAAATGGTTCGAATCACTTCTACTGTAATTCGAGATGGCATACAAAAGGTAATTTCTTCTGAAGAAATCGTACTTGGAGACATTGTTTTACTTTCTGCAGGAAGTAAGATACCTGCAGATTGTATCATACTTGAATCAAGAGATCTCTTTGTAAATGAAGCTGTTTTGACTGGAGAGACATTTCCTGTTGAAAAGAACTCTAGTCCAGTTCCAGAAGATCTCCCTCCAAGTAAAAGAACCAATGCTCTATTCATGGGAACAAATGTAATTAGCGGTAACTCAAAAGCAATTGCTGTAAAGACTGGTCTTGAGACTGAATTTGGCAAGGTAGAAGACCGTCTCCGATTGCGCGCACCTGAAACAGAATTTGAACTAGGAATAAAAAAATTCGGCTTTTTTCTTACTCAAGTAACTCTAATTCTTGTAATTGCAATATTTGCAATTAACGTCTATCTGGCAAGACCCGTCTTAGACTCAATGCTGTTTTCTCTAGCATTGGCAGTTGGTCTTACCCCTCAGCTTCTACCTGCAATAATTAGCATAAACTTATCACACGGCGCAAGAAAAATGGCAAGCTACAAAGTCATAGTAAAACGTCTATCATCTATTGAAAATTTCGGTAGCATGGATGTATTGTGCTCTGATAAAACAGGAACACTGACTGAGGGGGTTGTTCATATCAAATCAAGCTTGGACGTAAAAGGGAATGAAAGTAATGATGTATTTTTGTATGCATATCTTAATGCCATTTACGAAACAGGTTTTCTTAATCCAATTGATCAAGCAATTCGTTCCCATAAGATTCTAGATGTTTCTAGATACAAAAAATTAGATGAGATTCCATATGATTTCTCAAGAAAAAGACTCACAGTACTAGTATCAAAAGACGATGAGAGAATTATAATTACAAAAGGCGCATTATCAAATGTATTATCAATATGTTCACATGCAAAATTTGAATCAGAGACAGTTAAATTAGAACCAGTAAGAGAACAGATTCTTCAAAAATTCATACAACTAAGCCAGCAAGGATTTCGAGTCTTAGGCGTGTCATACAAGAATGTTCCAAATTCTGTCTTGAAAAAAGAAGATGAAGCCAACATGATATTTCTTGGATTTCTAGTTCTTTTTGATCCTCCAAAGGCTGGTATCATTGAGACAATTAATCAAATCAAGGGTCTCGGCATTTCCCTAAAAATAATTACGGGGGATAACAAGCTAGTGGCTGAAAATGTTGCAAAACAGATAGGATTGACAAATCCGAAAATCTTGACTGGTCAAGAGTTAAGAGATATGACAAACGATGCATTTTTTCACAACGTATCTGAGATTGATATTTTTTCAGAGGTTGAACCAAATCAAAAAGAGAGAATAATCGTGGCTCTAAAAAAGAATGGACATGTTGTTGGTTTTATTGGAGATGGAATAAATGATGCGACTGCACTTTATGCAGCTGATGTTGGTATCTCTGTAGATACCGCGGTAGATGTTGCAAAAGAAGCATCAGATATTGTTCTGTTGGAAAAAAATTTTGACGTATTAATTCATGGAGTTAAAGAGGGAAGGCAAACTTTTGCCAACACTATCAAGTATGTGTTTATGGCAACTAGTGCAAATTTTGGAAATATGTTTAGCATGGCTGGGGCATCGACATTTCTTTCATTTCTTCCATTGTTGCCAAAACAAATTCTTCTTACAAATTTGCTTACAGATATGCCTGAAATGACCATAGCAACTGATAATGTAGACCAAGAAATGATAGCAAAACCTCATAGGTTCAACATGAAATTCATTAGGAAATTCATGATAGTCTTTGGCCTTTTAAGCTCGATAGCAGATTATGCAACCTTTGGCGTTCTACTTTATTTTGGTAGTACACCAGATCAGTTCAGGACCGCCTGGTTTATTGAAAGCGTATTTTCTGCTTCGTTTATTGTTCTTGCCATACGTACCAGTAAACCTTTGATAAGATCGCAACCAGGGAAATATCTGGCTCTTACCACAATTGCAATAATCTGTACCGTCTTTATCATACCGTATACAATATTAGGGAAAGAATTCGGATTTACTCAAGTTCCCACTCCAATTCTTATTATTATTCCCATCATTGTTGCTATTTACATTACTTCAGTTGAAATAGCAAAGAGATTTTTCTACAGAAAAGTTTCAATGTAAAAAAACATTGTAACGCGTTTACGGAATTTTAGTAAGAATTTTTAAAAATTTATGTCAGTAATACGTCGGTGAGTACTTGAATTCAGAATTATCACTTGAAGACAGGCGAGATAAAAAAAGAGGCATTACAATATACACATAAGGCCACTTTGATCCTTTCTTCATAATGCAGGTACTTATCCCATATTGAGATGTTTTTGATAGCACATTCAGTTCTACATTTGCATCCATCTGAAATAAAATATCCATCAAAAATACATGAATATAAGACGTCTGTCATTAGATGACATATTTTAGTTATGCAATAATATTCTGTTTTAAAATCTTGTGAATTTATGAATTCCTATTCTATTCTCTTGTAAATTGCTTTGAAGTCTTCTGCAATACGGTATGCTATATTTTCAAGATGTGTGACCTCAGTCATGTTAGACTTGCCAAGACCAATCTGTCTCATCATGGTGTTGCATTTGTGAACTTGCATGTGATCTGCATCAGTATCTTTACTCGACCATGCCTTGAAGCAATCACTAAAATCAAGACAAAAATTCAAAATTATTAATTCCCAGTCCTTTTTTGAGGTGGGATATCCAATGCCATGTGCAAGATCCCGAAATTCATTACTCTTGTCATTAAGTAGCATTTTAAGAGATTTTTGGGCTTTTTTTACATCGTAGCTATCAAGTGCGTTTGAGCCTTGCATGCTAAGCCATCTGACAATATTCTATTTTAAGATGACTCTATTGTCAGATTGGAGAAATTTTCGTCAAAAGTGGTATTCATTTATAACAATTCTATCCATCAAATTACGATCATGAAAATAATGGTTTGTGGCCCCATAGGAGGAGTTGGATTAGACAAAATTATGAAGATGCAAGAATTTCTAGAAAGCAAGGGATTTGACACGGTAAAACAGTTTTCCAAAGGCAAAGATTATTCTAACATACATGATTTTAGGAAAAAAACTACGCTTGTAAAAAAGATAATCAAGCATGATCTTGAATGCATACAAAAAGCAGATGTTCTAGTAGTATTGCCAGAGCCAAGCTTTGGTGCATCAATTGAAATGTTCATAGCAAAGAATGAAAAGAAAAAAGTCATTTTATTTTCCAGCAGGCCAGTTTCCAGTCCATGGCCTGTTGGATTCTCAGATGCTGTAGCGACAAGCAAAAGTGAATTGGTTAGAAAATTACACAAGATGTTGTAAAGTTTGTTGTTAAAATCATAATTTGCAACTAGGATCAGTTTTAAATAATTTAATCACGTATTGTATGTTGGGACGGAAACGCGGGGCAATAACCCGAACGTGACGTACAGTGGTATGGCAGGTAAACACGTTTCCGTCCATTGTAGTGTTCAGAAAATTATTTTGAAATTAGATTAATCAACTGCGATGTTTTGGCTATTTTTGCGCCATAATTTATTTTCATATAATTCAGTGCAGCAATATGATCTTTTTCTAGAAATGAAGTAATGCCATCTTCAGGTAAAATTATGTCAAATCCTCTTACAAAGGCATCAAATGCAGTATGCTTTACACAGATATTAGTATGAATTCCAGTTATGATGAGAATGTCAGGTCTTCCATTGCCAAATTTTTTCTTTATAAGATGATCTAGTTTTGTGTTATAAAATGCACTGTAGGTGCGTTTTGGTACAAGTGTATCACTGCTAGACGGCGTAAGGTCTTGGATTATTCTTGCGCCACGGGTGTTCTTTAGCGCATGAGGTCCCCATAGTTTGAATTCATAACTGTCACTTTTCAAATGTGCATCATTGCAATAAAAGACAGGAATTCCATTTTTTCTTGATATGTCTATTAATGATTTTATCTTTGGAATAATCTTTTTTGCCCTTGTACATTTTAATTTTCCATAAACAAAGTCATTGAGCATGTCCACTACCAGGAGTGCATAGTTTGGAATTTTTACACTCTTCTTCATGTGTTTTGTAATGCCGGGGACTCTATAAAGAAATAAGCTGATTCTCAGCCATGACGTATTGGCATAGACAACCTAGTCTTATTGAGGTTTGAATTCTCTTGCAATTGTTTCTAGTTTTTCACTATATGAAACTGGAAATGATGCAGGAATTTTATCAAGTATTCTAAACTCCCTTGTAAGAGTATTCCTTTGAGCGATGTGAAAATCCCTAATTTTATCAAGAGATGGAAATTTATAAAGTATTTTACCACGGTTCATTACTTTTTTTAACAGTGGTACTTTTTTTACATCATTGAAATTTTCATCATCCAGTCCAATAATATCGTGCTTGATAATACCGTCTGAGAATATTCTGTAAATCTGTTTGGGGGCAGGATATGTTTTCTTGCCAGTGCTAGTTTTCAGTTTATAGGTTGTTTCATATTTGTTTTTAGAAATAGGAGTTTTGATTGCAACGAGTTTGTATACTCCATTCATTGCAGGATCATCCCTTGATGTTGCAAGTTCAGTACCCACCCCAAAGACATCAATTGGTGAATTATTTTTTAACAAATCTGCAATCATGTTTTCGTCAAGATCTCCACTTGCCATTATTTTTGCATCTGTTAGGCCTGCACTGTCCAGAATCTTTCGGGATTCTACGCTAAGTAGCTGTAGATTACCACTGTCTAATCTTATTCCTTTTATCTTCATGCCGGACTGGACAATCTTTTTGACGGCTTCAAGTGAATCATACGTATCAACTAGAAGCATTCCATCTGGAAAGACTCGAGTAAATTCTTTAAAAGAATCAATCTCTTTTTCAAAACTCATCACGTAAGAATGAGCCATCGTACCAAAAGTGGGAATTCCAAACTTGTAGCTTGCAAGAGTGTTAGACGTACCGATGCAGCCTCCAATGTAGCTTGCCCTTGCAGCAAGCAATGCCGCCTGAGGTCCATGTGCTCGTCTTGACCCAAATTCCACTATTCCTTTGCTGCCAGCAACATCCGTAATTCTAGATGCTTTTGTTGCAATCAGGCTCTGGAAATTAATTATAGATAAAAGAAAAGTCTCTACAATTTGAGCCTCAATCATTGGGCCTTCCACTCGCAATATGGGCTCATTAGGAAAAAGTATGCTTCCTTCTGGAACTGCCCATACGTCTCCAGTAAACTTGAAATTCCTAAGATATTCGAAAAAGTCTTTTCCAAGAAGACTAAATGATTTATGCGATTTTAGAAATGATATTTCTTTTTTACTAAATCTCAAATTACTTAGATAGACAAGAGCTTGTTCTAGACCAGCAGCTACCATGTATGATCTATTTCTTGGGAGTCTTCTTACAAAGAGTTCAAAGACTGCTCTTTTTTTTCTTTGATTTGATTTGAAATATGCTGCAGCCATGGTCAATTCATAAAAATCTGTAGATAATGCAAATTCGGAAGAATCCAATTCCAGAGTTTTAATCCTATTTTTTATCATATCAACACAACTATGGGATGGATCATTGTGTCAAAGGAGATAAAGTTGAAGCTTCAATATTGATTGGAATGGAACAAAAATAACATGAATATGTCAGATCAAACCCACTTTCAACCCTTTGAGAGAGTATGTCTTGAGTAAGCAATGACTTTAGAAATTCTTTGTTACAAACAGGACAAGTGGTATAAAATTAATTGATGGTTCAAGCAGATATTGAAGAAATGGTATTCTAAGTTTTGAAAGTATTTGACGAGTGTTAAGTTTGAAATTTCTTCTCTGGTATGTTATGAAATCACTTCCTTCCAAGAAACCCATTGGTGTCAATCCCTTTTTTGACCAATAGTATGATTGGAATATTTTTTACAAAAGCATACCCGATCTGTTGGTGAGTCAAACAATATAGTACTAAAAAGTAATTAAACAATCATAACATGTCAGCTGCTAGGTCCCTCTTTTGTCTTGTAATCCATGTTTTTGTCCTCAACCTGAATCCAATTGAGAAGACAGACCTCGACATTTTCCAATAGGGAAATAAAATGATTTAGTTGGGCAGTACAATCGTAGTCACATGTTGTATAACTGATGATACCCGTTAAGTCATTTCCAGATCCAACTTATAGTATGCACTAAATGATATCAAAATCACATAGTCCTAAATGCATCAACTATATCTCGCGCAGTTAGCATTGCGACTATCTCACCATTTTTTTTCAAGGCAAGTCGCTTTATCTTGTTTTTACTCATTATTTCTGCTGCGTCATTTCCTTTTATTCCGTATTTTGCAGTTATCAGAGGATATGTAGAGTAATTTGCCAATCGTTCTTGCAATGAAACATTTTTTGTCAAAACCCAGAGAAGGTCCCTTTCAGTAAAAATCCCAAAAGGAAGATCATCTTTTATTATCAATACGCTTCCTATTCTTTTTTTAAACATGAGGTTTATAGATTTGAAGATAGAATCAAAATACTCACAACTATACACTTTAGTACTAACAACTTTTTCCAAGTGTGGATTTCCTCCAATAGTTCTAAGACCCCTTAACATATCAGATACGGTAATGATTCCAACTAGTTTCACATTATCAAAGACAAGTAATCGTTTCTTTTTCTCTATCAGAGTTTTAGCTGCATTCAATACAAGATCATTAGGAGATACAGTAGCAAACGGTTTTGTATTAACATCTTTCATTTCAATATCAGGTATTCTTCCATCTTTTACAAGATAGGTCAAAATCTCTCGCTCTGTCAATATGCTAGAGGGCATTCCTTTTTCATCATTAACAATTACATTTCCAATCTTTTTCTTTGCCATAATTGATATTGCATCGTTTAGATTCAGATTTGATTTGACTGAGATTGGATCTGGCGTCATGTAATCTGTCACTCTTAGATGCAATTTGTCCAATACCATGCCTTTTTCTCATCCAACTGCTATTTGACTATGAAAAACGAATTCCAATCATGAGAATCACTGCTGAATATTAAATAATACTAGTCTTCGCTTGAAAAACTCATTGAAAAAGCTTCTACGATATCTCGTGCTGTAACTATGGCGTATATTTTTTTATTCTTGGTTAAGACCAGTCGCTTTATCTTGTTTTTACTCATTATCTTGGATGCATCTCCACCCTTTATGCTGGCGCCTGAGGTTACAAGAGGCCTAGTACAATATCCACCCACTGAATTATGGGTTTCAACATCATTGGATAGTACATTTACCAATAGGTCTCTTTCAGTAAATATTCCATATGGTTTTCCATTCTTTAAAACGATTACACTTCCTATCCTTTTTTTATCCATTAATTTTGATGCTGCAAGAATCGTATCGTCATAATTTACGCTGTACAGTCTAGTACTCAATACTTTGGCAAGGTCAGGATTTGCAGATGTTCGTCTAAAAGCTCTTACCATGTCGGTTGCAGTTAGTATTCCAACCAAATGCTTTGCATCAAAAACAAGCAATCTTGTCTTCTTTGCAATCATCAATTGGGCAGCGTCAATGACTCGAGTATCAAGATTCACTACATCAAATGGACTAACTTCGATATCACATAATTTAACGTTTGAGATTTTCTTGTGTTCTGACAATTGCTCAAGAATTTGTCGCTCAGTAAGAATCCCAATTGGTTTTCGTTTTTTCTCTACAACCAAATTCCCTATTCCCTTATCCGCCATAATTTGAATTGCATCTGAAAAACTAATCTCATCTTTTACGACAAATGGGTTTGGGCTCATATAATCGGCAACCTTGAGTTCTAATGTTTTAAGTGCCAACATTTGACGTATTACAGTAGAATATAATAAAATCAAAACAAGATTCTCATTACTGGTAACCAGTCATTTGAAAAAGTAAATTATGAATAGTTAGAATCAGATCAGGTTACAATTACAAGCCCTTTCATCCAGGGATGGATTGTGCAGAAGTAATTATACTTGCCTTCATTATAGAATGTGTATTGCCAACCGGCGCCTGGTTGAATCAGATCTGAATCAAACTTTTTATCAACATCGGTTACTGTGTGAATTATAGTATCATCATTTACCCACGTTACCGTGGTACCAGTATTTACCTGAATAATAGTAGGATGATATGATTCAGTGGTATTGATTTGCCACGCTCCACTTACTATGGAAACCTTGTCTGTTTTTATTATCATGTGTTGGTAAAATGTAGCATTTTGTGCCGGCGGTAAACTAGTCATCATATTATGCATCGACCCTCCATATTGTGTCATTAGCCATGGCCCCATGTACTGCTGTTTAAAATCAGGATTTGACATCATATTTGTCATAAGTGTATTCATAAACTTGGGATCTTTTAACATCAAATTTACCCAATTTTTCATCGCATCAGGGTTTGACATCATGGTATTCATCCATGTATGTGGAAGGGTTGGGTCAATCCATCCCATAGGACCTGGAATTGGAGAGTTTTGCATCATGGTTGAACGATTACCAGATTGTGAAATCATATTTCCTACGGCCAAACCTGCAATGAAAACGCCTACAATGATACCAATGATAACATAACGACTAGACATGAGAGTAGATTACAGATTGTTCATATTAAACGGTAAAGGCAAATCTCAGTTTTGATAATTAAAAATCACTAGGTAAAACTAATTTTATTTGTGAAACCATAATATGAATATCAAATAATGGATCATCTAATTATCATGACGGGGCATTTGGCCTCTTCAGATACTCTTCTGCTAACACTTCCAAGCGCTGCAAGTTTTTTCATTCCACGTAATCCTTGACTGCCCATCAGGATTAGATCCGTTTTTGTTTGAGATGCAAATTTAAGAATAGAGTCTGAAGCTCTTCCCACAAGAATCTCAACTTGTACCTCAACTCCATGTTTTGTACACTCGTCGATTTGATGTTGTAGTTTTGTTGGAGTAGTAAATCTTTTTGGCAAGCTTATCTCATGTTTTAATTTGTAGAGTTTTTTATTTATTACCTCACTTAAAATCCCAGGCGGAATGTCAGAGGCAACCTCGATTACAGAAAGTATGTATATTTTCGAACGGAATACCTTTGCCATCTCTAGTGCTTCGTTTAATGCATTTTTTGAATAACTAGATCCATCATACGGAACAAGAATTTTTCTATACTTTTGTGCAACGAGAGAAGTTCCCATTATTTTTGATTGCATCCTAGAAGATATGTCTTCTATCTTTGATAGATCGCTCAAGAGATTCTCATTTGAGCCATATTTTGCATTTTTTAGTATGATCTTTATTTTTTCCTTTATTGCAGATATCTGATTTGCAAGTTCATCATTTCTTGAATTCATTGGCAGAGACATTATTTTTCCTTCCTACAAACCACGATTTTACTTGTTATTAGACCTAACTGATACTATCATACAAAGTGTGGGTCCTTCTTTGCAAGTCGTTTATGAGTAGCCGCCTCAGTGTATGCTTTTATAATATCAGTGGAACTGATGACACCCTTTAGATCATCATTTGTGTCAACTACTGGAATTCCACTTACTTTGTATTCTATCATCAAATTAGCTGCTTTTGCTAGATCATCTTCAGAGCTTACAGTTATCAATTCAGAACCAACAATATCGCCTACAGTCATTCCTTTACCAGAGCCTTCTGGAAGCAAATAATTCCTATTAGGATTTTTGAAATAAACACTATTTTTAAGAAAAGAGTCATACGTTATTAGTCCCATTGCTTTCCCATCATGATCAGTTACAACCAGCCTAGAGATTTTATTTTTATTTAAGGTGTCCAATCCAAAGCAAAGAGAATCAGTCTTTCTACAGGTCATTATTCTTTTTGACACATAGTCCTTTACTTTGTAAGTCCTAGGATATTTAACTGCAAAGTCACGGACTAGGTCCGACTTGGTTGTGATCCCAACAAGTTTGCCATATTCATTTATCATTATTACAGAACTGATTTGAAAAGTATGCATCCTTATTGCACATTGAGAAAGGTTGTCAGACTCATCTGAATTTATAGTTACAAGATTTCGGCTCATTATTTCTTTTATCGCAATTTCATCTAAATTTCTAACAGTCTTGTCAGATTCTAGAAAATTCCCAATGTCCCTTTCAGTAACAATTCCAATAGGAATGTCTTTTTCAACAATTACAATTCGTTTAATGTCATTTTTTTGCATCAAGCATAATGCATCATGTATCGTATTTTCTTCAATCAATGTTACAACAGGTATAGTGTGTTTATTCAGTGGAATTGCCACCCATGTTCTGTAGCTAAAAATGCATTTAAAATCAAATCATGATTTCCAGTCTTGATTATCAAAGATATAATAAAAATTTCAGGTTCTAATCCTCTAACTCAGAATTAGGAACAATTTCTACTTCAAGAGAGCCATTTTTGAAGCATGTCATTATTGACTTCACTCTTGATTTATAGAGAAAGTATTTTTTTCCGTCTTGGTTTATCGAGCCAGATATTCCAAGTAATTTGAGGCCATGTAGCAACTGCACTCTGCGGTAAGCAGTGCTAATCGGTATTCCACACTCGTTGCTTAGATCGATTGCGGATTTAGGCATCTCCATAGTGGCTTCCAAAATACCTCGAGAGTACTTGTCTGCCAGAATTTCAAGATATGCATCCTTTGTGGACGGCTCTTGAACGGTTTTCCCCTGTAGTAATACTTGCATAGCATCTTCATGACAGATTTGGCTATAACTAGTAGGTATGCATTGCAATACAATGCATACGGCATCCATTAATCCTTTAACATGTTTTTCATGATGTGATCACAGTAAGCTTATTTGGACGAGGAGGCCAAGGCATCAAAACTGCATCTCGCATAGTAGGAGATGCAGCATTTTCATCTGGAAATCATGTTCAAGACCAGCCTCTTTATGGTGCAGAACGTAGGGGAGCACCAATTTCGGCATATGTAAGAATATCTCAGACACCAATACTTGAGAGAGGTCAGATAGTCAACTCTTCTCTTGTTGTAATTGCAGATGAATCATTGTTAGACAATTTGGTTGATAATCCATTGCAAACTGTTACGGATTCAACCGTCATCATGGTAAACAGTACTAAAGACCCGTCAGAAATTCGTGCGAGGTACAAGATCAATAATGTTCTAGTTGTATCAGATCTTACAAAACTTACACAGGACATAACTCACAAGTCAATTCTGGGGGTTGCAGTAGCTTCTGCCACATGCAAGTTGCTAGGATTTGGCTTTGAAGCAGTTGAAAATTCTCTTAAATCCGAATTAAAAGAAATAGAAATTCATCAAGAAGACATGTCTAAAAATATTGAGCTTGCAAAATTTTGTTTCAATCAGACTGCATGTGCAAAGATTGAGACTATAACAAAAATCAAGATAAAAGAATCACCCATAATCGAACCGATTTATCATCAACCACAAATCTCTACTTGCACCATAACTGCAACTGGCAATTCAAGATTACGAGACCGAGGTGCATGGAGTAATTTCAAACCCGTAATAGATTACAAAGGATGCACAAAATGTATGATATGTTATGTGTATTGTCCAGATAGCGCATTTACAATAGACGCCAAAGGATTCCCTGTTGTAGATTATGATGCATGCAAGGGTTGTAATATCTGTAAGACGGAATGCCCTCCCAGAGTCATATCGCTTGTAGGAAGGCAAAACAAATGAAACAACTGATTACAGGAAATGCAGCAGTTGCCACTGCGGTCAAGCTCTGCAATGTTGAATACATTCCAGCATATCCAATAACTCCGCAAACTGAAATTATCGAATTATTGTCAAGATGGATAAATGAAGAGAAAATGGATGCCAAGTTTGTAACTTATGATTCTGAGCATTCAATGATATCAGCTGCGGGTGCTGCATCGCTTGCAGGGGCAAGGACCTTTACTGCATCATCAAGCCAGGGTTTATTGTATGCATTTGAGATGTTGTACAATGTTTCGGGGTGGCGAGCACCCATAGTTCTTGCAAATGTATCAAGAGCAGTAGCGTCTCCCATAACAATGGAGCCTGATCATAACGATGTACTTGCAGCACGTGATAGTGGGTTTATTCAGATTCATGCTGAGACATGTCAGGAGGTATTAGATTCTGTAATCATGGCATACAAAATTGCTGAAGATAATATGGTAAGACTTCCTGTTATAGTAAATTTAGATGGTTTTTACTTGTCCTATACTCGTGAACCTGTAGACATTCCAGAAAAAGAACTAGTTTCCCAGTTTCTACCGGAATACAAACCAGTGTTTGGATATCTTGATGCAAAAAATCCCATTTCCATGGGTGTTGCAGTCCTTAGCAGTAATGCCTATTCTTATTTCAAGTATCAATTGCATCTTGCATCACTTAATGCGCTTACTCTACACGAAGAAGTATCCAATCAATTTGAGAAACTCTTTGGCAGAAAATATGGGCTAGTTGACGAATACATGCTCGATGATGCAGATTACGTCATTGTCATGACTAACTCATTTACAACGATGGGAAAAGCCGCGATAAACAGACTACGTGAGGAAGGGAAAAAAGTCGGTTTGTTGAGAATAAGAGTGATAAGGCCTTTTCCAAAGAAAGTTATTGCCAAAAAACTTGAAGGAAAAAAAGCAGTTGGCGTAATTGATCAAAATGTTTCAGTTGGAAGTGGCGGAATACTTTACCCAGAAATAACAAGTGCGTTATATCATAGCCAGGAACGACCAAAGTCAATTATTTCATTCATCGGAGGTCTTGGAGGAAAGAAAATAAGTATTTCAGAATTCAGACACATTCTAGGAACATTGGAGACATCGTTTCATGCAGACAAGTTTCCAGTTCAAAGCATCATGTTGTTTACAGAAGACGATTGGGGGTCTGTTAAAGATATGCTAAAGATGGCAGGAAAGGGAGATGTAAGTGGAAACTAGATTTAAGACAATAAAGGACATTCCATTAGAAGAAGAGTTGGTTCCAGGCACGATGATATGTGCAGGATGTGGCGGGGCACTACTAGTTAGAATATTTGAGAAAGTACTGGGCTCAAATGTGATAACAGTCAATGCCGCAGGCTGTATGACCATGCTTTCAGTATTTCCTTTTACACCATTCAAGTCTTCTTGGTTTTATGTAGCCATGGCAAGTGCACCAGCTGCAGCCCAAGGAATAAGAGATGCATTAGATATTTTGATTAAGAAAAAGAAAATCGATGCTAAAGACAACCTAAAAGTTTTGGTTCTCACAGGAGATGGAGCCGCATCTGGCATTGGCCTTCAATCTACGTCTGCTGCAATTCAGAGAGGTCTTGATTTTTACTATCTAGTTTATGATAATGAAGCTTTTTCCAACACTGGATTTCAGGCTTCAGAGTCTTCTCCTTTTGCATCTGCTACAAAGACTACAAGTCCAACAGAGACTTATGATGGCGTAATGTCTCAGAAAAAGGACTTGTTTGAGATATGGAGAGCACACAAACCGCCATACATTGCAACCATCTCTCCGGCATATATCAAAGACATGATGCAAAAAATAGAGAGATCCTCACAATTTAAAGGTCCAAAATTATTCATAGCAAATTCTCCTTGCCCACCAGGATGGGGAATAGAGTCCGACCAAGTAATAAGAGTAGCAAACCTTGCCGTAGAGACAGGGATATGGCCGCTAAAAGAGGCAATAAACGGAGAAGTGAGACACACGTGGATTCAAAAGAGAAGAATGGTTGAAGAATACCTAAAAACTCAGGAGAGATTTGAGCATCTTTTTAAACCAGCTAGAAATGATGGGATAATTAATCAATTACAAAAAAGAGTGGATGATTATTGGTCATCTGTTACAAAGTAGCATTAGAGATCACCAGTCGTGCATCAACCGCTTTACAGCCTTTGCCTTCTTCAAAGACAAGCAATGGATTTATGTCAATTTCTGATATGTCAGGAAAGTCTGTAACTAGTTGAGACATTCTCTGCAAACAATCAATTATGGATGCAATATCACTTGGCTTTTCTCCCCTGACTCCTGCAAGTATCTTACTTGCCTTTGTAGATGAAATCATTTCAATGGCATCAGACTTGGTTATTGGTGCAAGGCGAAATGATACATCATTAAATATGTTTACGTAAATTCCACCTGTTCCAAACATCAGTAACGGGCCAAATTGTGGATCATGCTTTGCTCCTATGATGACTTCTTTTCCCACGCTTACAAAGTTCTCAACTGTTAACCCCAAAATTTTTGCAGTAGGTTTTTTGTTTTTGACACTCTCGAGTATTTTAGTAAATCTTTCTCTTACTTCATTTTCATTTTTGATATTTGTCTCAACCCCACCCACATCGACTTTATGTATTATATCAGGGGATGATATTTTCAAAACAACGGGAAATCCAATTCTTCTTGATTTCTCAACGCATTCATCAACATCTGTAACCAGAATTGGTTCAAGCACTGGCACTCCATACGCTTTGAATATGGCCATAGCGTCAGGACCAGAAATGTAATTCTTGCCTGCCTGTCTACACCTATCCACCACATCCTGAACCGAATTTTTATCTACTGTATATCTTTCCGCCTTTTCAGACGGTCTTTGAATAATAGAACGGTATTTTTGCATCATTGCAAGAGCATCGGTGGCAGATTCTGGAAAAGCATATTGAGGGATTCCATTCTCATCAAGAATTCTTACAGCATCTTCATCTTCCATAAATCCAGTTATGCATGAAAGGATGGATTTATCCCTGAATTTCTTGCTAGTTTCAACCATGATCTCTGCCAATGCCTTAAGATTGACCATAAGTTGAGGAGTTGAGATAACTATTACAGAATTTACATCCTTATCTTTCATAACACATTCAAGTGTTTTTTTATATCTTAGATGATCAGCATCACCTATCATATCAATAGGGTTAATTGTCATTGCATTTTCAGGTAAAAATTTTTTTAATTCGACTAGTGTAGATTCAGATAATTTTGCAAGCTTCAAACCATATCGTAAGGAAGAGTCTGCAGCTATTACTGCAGGACCCCCGGCATTTGAGATAATAACAGTGCCACCATCTAGCGGAATTGGCTGGCAACTAAATGCCAAGGCATAATCAAATAACTGTTCTAATGTTTCCACTTTAATTATTCCTGCCTGTTTGAAAATTGCATCATATGCCTCACGTGATCCTGCAAGTGCACCCGTATGAGATGCTATTGCCTTACTTCCCACAGGTGATTGACCAACCTTCATTGCAAGAATGGGCTTGCTCTTTGAACCATTTTTTGTAATGCAGGATGTTGTTTTTATGAAATTCTTTGCGTCGTTGAGATCCTCAATATACATGAGAATTACCCTAGTCGATGAATCATTTGCAAGATATGTCAGGATGTCATTCTCATTTAGGTCTGCTTTGTTTCCCAAACTAAATACTTTTGAGAATCCAATTTCCTTTATCTTGGCATATTCCAACATTGCTCCACATATTGCACCACTTTGAGAAACAAGAGAGATGTTTCCAAACGTGGGCATTCTTTTTATAAAACTTGCATTAAGTGAAATTTTTGGATCAGAGTTTAAGAAACCAACACAGTTAGGACCGATTAATCTGATTCCATGCTTTCTTGCAATTTCAATAACCTGGCTTTCTAATTTCTTACCTAGTTCCCCTGCTTCTTTAAATCCTGCAGAGATGATAACCGCCCCTTTTACCCCTTTTTTCCCACACTCTTCTATTATCTGTGGAACTGTTTTGCTTGGAACGATTACGATGGCAAGATCAATCTCCCGTTCAATGCTTTGTACGTTTGAATAGCATCGGATTCCCAATATTTCAGAACTTGAAGGATTTACAGGATATAAAATACCAGAATAGTGGGAATCTACGAGATTTTTGATTACTGCGTTACCAACACTGCCTTTCTTATCAGATGCACCTATAATTGCAATGCTCCTAGGAGAAACTATTGCCTCAATATGCTCCAGAAATGAATTATCAGTCATATGTTATTCAAATTATTTGTACATTTCAGGCATATAAGAAATCAGGAAACCATCATGGCTGAGAATCAAGGTTGAGAATAAAGATAAACTGTTTATTATTGGAACATCATTTCTGAATTTAACATAGGCATGAATTTTAGCTCTAATAAGATCATAAGGGATAATCTCAATAATATCTTGGAAAAGTCAAGAAATGCAAAACAAAGTTCTGATGTTAAAGAATTGGCCAAGATGTTATTCGAAGCTGCTAATTTGGCATCAAATACTCATCCCCACAATCAAATGCTCAAATCACTTGTTTATGAAATTGAAAATCATCAAAAGGTAATCAAAAATGAGATGAACATACGTGAAGATGTTAATGTGATTATTCACAATACCAAGGCGGTTGCGTCTCAAATAGGATTAATCATGGATAGTCAAGAATCGATTCAGAAAAATGATAATTATGGAAGCATATCTTCCAGTTCAAATGAAGATCTATCATATGATGATATTGCAAAAAAAGTAGAAAACATTGGAATTAAAAAAGCAAACCTTAGTTTTCAAAAAACATTTGTACTTGCAATACTAGCAGGTGTGTTTATCAGTCTAGGAGCTATTTATTTTACATTTACCACAAGCCAGACCACTCTAAGTCAACCATTTACTATGCTCATTGGAGGTTTGACATTTAGTCTTGGATTAATTTTAGTAGTAATAGCCGGCGCCGAACTATTTACTGGAAATAATCTAATTGTAATGAGCTTTGTAAGTAAAAAAATAACCCTAAGGAAATTGTTAAGAAATTGGGCAATAGCATATGCAGGAAATTTTATAGGCTCTGTTTCTACTGCCGCAATTTTTTACATGAGTAATGTATGGACTTCAAACGATTACCAAGTAGGAGTCAGAGCCATCATCATTGCAAATAACAAGGTAAGTCATGGATTTGTCGAGTCGTTCTTCCTAGGCCTTCTCTGCAACAGTCTTGTTTGCTTGGCAGTATGGCTAGCAATGTCTGCAAAGAATGTAACAGGCAAGATACTTGCAATAATATTCCCCATCTCGGCGTTTGTGGCTCTAGGATTTGAGCACAGTGTAGCAAACATGTATTTCATCCCATTTGCATTAATGATAAAAGACACTCCATCCCTTATGACAATCATTCAGTCTAAAACAATAGATATTTCGCATCTCAACTCTTTTGGGTTATTTAGTAATCTCTTACCTGTTACTTTGGGCAACATTGTTGGCGGCTCTATATTTGTGGGGTTGGTCTATTGGCTTGTTTGTTTACGTAATGAAAAACATGATAATTAAGCCGGAGGATTTTTCAGATAATTTTCAACAAATTGAACATCGTTAGGCGTATTTATGTTAAATAAAGATGCCGTGTTTTCATCCATAGAACGCAGTTCGTCAAGATCGATATAGTTTAATTGAATTTCTTTTGAAAGAATTTTTGCGCTAGTATTACCAGTCTTGAGTACTCTTTCAGATATTTTTAGAACCGAATTTACACGATAAACTGCATGTAGAGGTTCAATGATTTCATCAGTAATTTTCCACACAGCGCCATCAAAATTCTGCGCTTTTTTAAATAAATATTCTATTACTTCTTTTTTTATTACAGGAGAATCAACTGGATGAACATAACAATAATCAGATTTCACAACTTTGAATCCAGATGCTATTCCCACCAAAGGTCCATCAAGAACAGAGTCATCTGTTACTATCCTTACTCTTTCAGATAATATCTCTTCATAAAGTTTAGCATCATCATAGTTTCTTGCTACAACAATTAAATCATCAACCAACTTTGAAAGTGAGTCTACAGACCAAGAAAGCAATGGTTTTCCTAGAATATCTACAATTGCTTTTTTCTTTCCCATTCTCGCACTTTTTCCACCTGCAAGTATTATTGCACTTTTCAATTCCATTACATCTCAGACTAGATTTTTAAAGTCTGTGTTTTAAAAAAGAAAATATTCATGGTTCTCAATTATGAAAAATAAAAACAAACCTATTAGGAACATCATTTCAAGAATCGAACATGGAGAGCAGGGACACCATTTGCCCATATTGTGGTGTAGGATGCGGCATAACTCTCTCAATGGTAGATGGAAAACCAGTCAAGGTAACCGGAACCAAAGACCATCCAGTAAGTAAGGGCCATCTTTGTGCCAAAGGCTATTCTGCTCTAGAAATATTAGGCTCAAAAAGACGATTAACTGACCCAATGAGAAGAAAACCTGATGGTTCCTTTGAACAAATCTCATGGGATACTGCAATATCTGAGATAGCTTCCAAGATCAAAAACATGGTAAATCAGCACGGTCCTGATTCAGTTGGATTTTCAGGAGGTTGTCTTTGTACCAATGAGGAAAATTATTTGATTCAAAAGTTAGCACGACGCATTGGAACTAACAACATAGAAAGTTGTGCAAGATTATGTCATCAGCCATCATTGTATGCCTTGAAAAAAACAGTGGGCTTTGGCGCAGCAAGTAACATAATGAGCACAATGAAAGATTCCAAACTTTTAATGTTCGTAGGCTCTAGTCTGACAGACTCTCATCCAGTATTAACACAATATGTTACGGATGCAAAAAAGAATGGAGCCAAAGTCATCGATGTTGATCCTAGAGAACCGTCACTTTCAAAATTTGCAGACATTCACCTAAAGATTTCACCCGGAACAGACATTGCACTTTTCAATGCAATGGCAAACGTGATAATCAATGAAGGTCTTGCAAATGAAGAGTTTGTTAAAAATAGAACATCTGGCTATGAACAATTTGCAAAAAGTGTAGAAAGCTACACTCCAGAGAAGGTAGAGAGAATAACTGAGATCAAGCCAGAACTTGTGCGACAAGCTGCACGTATGTACGCAACATCTGGAGCTTCACTTATCCTTGGAGGAATAGGAATTACTGAACAGGCACAAGGTACAGAAAATGTTTCTGCTTTAATCAATTTGGCTTTGCTTACTGGAAATTATGGAAAACCGGGAGCTGGGGTTTGTCCACTACGTGGTCAGGCAAATGTTCAAGGAGCAGGAGATGTTGGCGCCTCATCTGAATTTTTACCAGGAGGCCTCCCATTAACAGATGAGAACATAAAGTCAATTGAGAAAAAATGGCAGTTTCACATTTCAAGTAAGAGAGGTTTGACCATGATGGAGATGATATCATCTGCAACTGAAGGAAAGTTAAAAGTAATGTATATGATGGGTTTTAATCCCGTTCATAGTCTTCCTGATAGAACCAAGACAGAAAAGGCCCTATCTTTGCTTGATCTACTAGTTGTTCAGGATATATTCATGAGTGCAACTACAAAATATGCTCATTATATTCTCCCAACTGCAACATGGCTAGAAAGAGAAGGATCCATGACCAATATGGACAGACTGGTCCAGTGGAGAAATAAAATAACAGAGCCAGGTGCAAATACCAAACCTGATTGGGAGATACTAGTAGACCTTGCCAAGTCACTTGGTTATCCAGAACTTGTGTATTCATCACCAATGGATATATTTCATGAAATATGCAATGTCGTAGGAACGTATGCCGGTTTAGAAGAAAGTTTGGCAAAAAATCACCATGTGAGGTATCCGCTAGTCAATGGAAAGAGCGTTGAGATTCTTTTTACTGATAAATTTAGCACCCCAGACGGGATGGGAAGATTTGCACCAGTAGAATATTTGCCAGTTCAATTAACATCTGAGGCTTATCCATATGTTCTGACAACAGGAAGAGTTGTGACACGCTATAACACAGACATAATGACTGGTCAGGCAAGCAGTCTTTTGGTATCAGGAGTTGACATGAATTATATCGACATCCATCCTGATGACGCATCAAAGTTGGGATTAAAAGATAGCGATGATGTCAAAGTTACTTCTAGATTTGGAGAGATTGTTTTGAAATCAAAAATAACTGCAACCGTAAGAAAAGGCATGTTCTTTGCACCAATGCATGGAGGACTAGTAAACTACCTAACAGGAGGATGTCTTGATCAAAGTTCGCTCACTCCGTGCTACAAATGGACCGCTGTAAAAATATCCAAGGTATGAAGTAATCTGGTACATGAATTACAATGAAAGACAACAAACATCAAAAAGAGATTTCAAAAGGCTTTAAAAAATATGAGTCAGTAAATAACGCTAGTTTCACGTTTTTTTCTGCGGTGGACAAATTAAAAATCAATTTAGGGTCTGAGAGTGTCCCAGTAATTGAATCATTAGATAGAGTTCTTGCGTTTGATTTTAAGAGTCCACTAGATGTACCTCCTTTTAGAAGAGCGGCAATGGATGGCTATGCCATTTTATCAAAAAATACCATTGGAGCATCTGAAACTAGTCCGGCTTTGCTAAAGATAATTGGAAGAACAAACGCAGGTGAGAAAACTAGGCTAAAAGTAGGACTGGGAACTGCAATAGCCATTGCGACAGGCGCAAAAATGCCAAAGAGTGCTGACTCGGTGGCAATGGTAGAATTAACCTCAGTTGATTCTGATAATGTTCAGATATTCAAACCGATAGAGCTTGGAAAAAACGTTGCACAGATAGGCGAGGATGTAAGAAGAGGGCAAGTTCTTGTCAAAAAAGGGGTACATTTGACCTCACAGGATATTGCAATAATGTCATCCGTAGGAATAGACAAGATAGCAGTGTGTAAAAGACCAAAAGTTGCAATTTTTTCAACAGGCAATGAGCTTGTAGAGCCAGGCTCTAGGCTTGCCGAGTCTTCAATTTATGAAAGTAATAGGTACATGCTCTCTGCGCTAGTCAAAGAATCAGGCGGTAAAGTTGTAGACCTTGGCATATGTCCTGATTACAAAAAAAGCATTCAAAGAAGATTAAAGAGTGCTCTTCGTCATGATATCGTGATTATTTCCGGAGGTACATCTGTTGGCTCAAAGGACTATGTACCTGAGGTAATAAACGAGTCAGGCAGTCCCGGAGTTTTAGTTCATGGAATAGCAATGCGTCCCGGTTCTCCCACCGCACTTTCAATTGTAAACAAAACACCGATAATTTCAGCTCCTGGATATCCAGTATCGGCATATTTTGCATTCTTTACTTTTGCAAGACCGCTAATAATGAAATTGTTAAAGACATCAGATAGCAACATAACCACGGTTAATGCAACAATTACAAAGACTCTGAAATTACATCAAGGAATGAGGACGTTTCTTAGAGTAAAACTAGACAGGAAAAAACAAGGAAATGTTTTTAGATATTACGCAGAACCAATTAGCGCGACAGGTGCATCATTACTCTCAACATTGACAAAATCAAATGGCTTTGCAATACTGGATAACAAGTCAGTAATCAAGAAAGGAGAAAAAATTCAAGTAGTTACTTTGAGACATCTCGGAGGGATTGATTGAAACTTCGTCAAACAGAAAAACTTTCTGAGAATAGCAAACAAACAGGTCTTCAAGATTCATTTGGAAGGATTGCAAAAAAATTAAGGATCTCAGTGACAGACAGGTGCAACCTACGATGTATGTACTGCATGCCTCAAGGAAATGATAACTGGTTTGACCGTTCAGACATTTTGACATATGAGGAGATTGAAAGGCTGGTACGGATCTTTGTCAAATTAGGCATAGATAAAGTAAGGATCACAGGAGGAGAGCCATTGTTAAGAGTAGATATTGAAAAATTGGTTTCAAAATTAGCCAGCATCAGTGGTCTAAAGTCAATTAGCATGACTACAAACGGATTGTTATTTTCCCAAAAAGCCAAGCAATTGAAAGAAGCTGGACTAGCAAGTGTTAACATCAGCTTGGACACATTCAGGCCTAGCGTATTCAAAAAGATTAGTGGAACAGAAGGTCTGGAAAAGGTACTAGACTCCATAAAGGTCGCAAACAAAGTGGGACTAAAAGTCAAGATAAATACCGTGATTTTAAGAGGACAAAATGATGATGAGGTTTTAGATTTTGCAAAATTTGCAAGAGAGACAGGCAATATAGTTCGATTTATTGAATTTATGCCACTTGATGGTTCTGGAATATGGAAAAGAGATCTAGTAGTAACAAAAAAAGAGATAATTGATACAATAAACGAAAATATGATGGAGTTAAAACCTCTTTCTCAGAATAGTTCAGAGCCTGCTTTGCTATATCAATTCAGTGATGGAATTGGAACAGTGGGGTTCATCCCATCAATTACAGAGCCATTTTGTGGAAACTGTGACAGAGTAAGAATAACATCTGATGGAAGATTTCTTTCCTGTCTTTTTGAAAATCCTGGAAATGACATCAAGAATTTAATGCGTTCAGGCAAGTCAGATGACTATATATCAAACCACATCTTGGAAGCAATGCAAAACAAGCCAGAGGGCATAATAAAATTAATCAGGTCTAATCAGTTAAAACCAAAATTGAATCTGATGCATACCATAGGAGGATGACGTGATGCAAAATAAGCAATTACAAATTATCAAGGTGAAATTATTTGCGTCGTTTAAGGAATTAGTTGGAAAAAGCGAAGTCTCATTTGAGATTAAAGAATGTGCAACCGTATCTGACCTAAAAAAAATTCTCTTAAATAATTATCCCCAATTATCATCTCAAAAATTTCAAGCAATTTATGCAGTAAATCACAAAGTAGTTGATGATAATACCATACTATCAGTCGGTGATGAAGTTGCAGTCTTTCCACCAGTGAGCGGCGGCACATGATCTTAATAACTGAAGAACCAATTGAGCCAAATGATGTATTATTACATTCCAAAGATGATTCTGCAGGTGCAATCGTTCTATTCTTGGGATGCGTAAGGGATCACAATGAGGGACAAGACATTTCAGGCATACACTATGAAGCATACAAGGAGATGGCAAAATCAGTTCTCTTGGAGATAGAAAACGAGGTTCTTAGAAAATGGGATGTAAAAAAAATTGTTGCAATACATAGAATAGGAGATCTTAAAATCGGAGAGATTAGCGTGGCAGTTTCAATATCAACAGAACATCGAAGTGACGCCTTTGAGGCATGCAGGCATACCATAGATGCAATAAAGACCAGAGTGCCCATATGGAAAAAAGAAAGGACTAAGACGGGACAGCATTGGGTCCAAACGAGGTGATAAGACATGGGAATGTTTGATGTAACAAATAAACCAGATACATTACGGCGGGCAGTTGCATTGGCCATAGTAAGAACATCACCTGAAACAATCCAACTCGTAAAAGAAGGAAGATCTCCAAAGGGCGATATCGTAGAAGCTGTAAAAATTGCTGCAACCATGGGGGCAAAGAAGACATGGGATCTATTGCCGTATTGTCATTGCATTCCAATTGATAATGTCAAAGTAGATGTCGAATTAAAAGAAAGTTCGATTGAAGTTCGGGTGGAGACAAGGACAGTCTGGAAGACAGGGGTAGAGATGGAGTCATTGACAGGTGCCTCCATTGGAGCCCTTACAATTTATGACATGCTCAAACCGGTAGATGACAACTTGTCAATTGAGTCAATAAAACTTCTTGAAAAGAGCGGCGGCATAAAGGGCGTCTTGGAAAAAAGCAGTAAGAAACTTCGAGCGGCAGTTCTTGTGATAAGTGATTCCACATCACAAGGTACTAGAGAAGACAAGTCAGGCAAATTAGCTGTGGAATTGTTAGGAAAAAATGGTTTTGAAATATCAGAGTATGCTGTTGTTGCAGATGATTCAAGTTCAATAGAATCAAGTCTTGTAAAATTTTGTGATGAACTAAAAGTTGATCTAGTCATAACAACAGGGGGAACTGGAATTGGTCCAAGAGATGTCACACCAGAGGCAACTAAAAAAATCATAGAAAAAGAGATGCAGGGGCTGTCAGAAGCCATGAGAACTTATGGTCAACGAAGAACTCCACTATCTATGTTATCCAGAGGAGTCTCGGGTGTTCGTGGAAATACACTTGTCGTAAACATGCCAGGCAGTATAAAGGCAGTCTCAGAGTCATTTGAAGCATTATTTCCTGGATTGCTACACATATACAAGATGCTAGGTGGTTATGGACATTAATCGAATTATTGTTCTTGCTAATACCAGTATTTTTTGGAGTTAGTTTAATTTATTCAAGTGTAGGTTTTGGAGGAGGAAGTAGCTATATTGCAATACTGGTTCTTGCGGGAATCAGCCTTGCCCTAGTACCCCCCATTTCACTTGTACTAAATATAGTAGTGGCAGGAATTGCACTGGTTAATTTTGCAAGGGCTGGCCATCTCTCATTGAGATTTGCATTACCTTTCTTGTCTTCAATACCGTTTGCCTTTTTTGCTGGAACCATAAAACTTGCTCAAAACAATTTATCTATTATTTTTATAATTGCCCTCTTTGCTGCATCTGCTGCTCTTCTCATATCTGGAATAAGAAAAGTTGAGAGTAGACCAGATAAAGTAAGACTGATAAATCTCAATTCAAAACAATTGTTTGCAGTTTCTGTTCCAACAGGTGCAGGACTGGGAACATTTGCAGGGCTTGTAGGAATTGGAGGCGGGATTTGGTTGTCGCCTCTATTGATCCTCACTGGAATTTCAGATACAAAAAAGACTGCTGCCACTGCAAGCTTGTTCATATTGACTAATTCAATCGCAGGCCTGATAGGGCATTCGATTAAAAGCGCCCCAGACCTTTCTCTTCTCATACCTCTTGCTGCTACAGTACTTGTAGGAGGAATAATTGGCTCTAGACTGGGAGCGTTCAAGCTTGACCATGACAAATTAAGGATAATAGTAGGAGTAGTTGTCGGCGCAGCCGGAATCAGTCTTACAATTAAACTATTGACAGGATAAATTCTAAAAACAATCAAATCTTAACTTTCAAACGAGAATCTTAAATAACGACAAATCATGTTCTAGGTATTGCATATAAAATCATTAATTGCATTACTGGCTCTATGTAGCGTTACTGTGTTATCCCCTGTATTTGGTCAGACTGCTCCAGGACCAATAACTGTGGTAACTGACAAGACAACATATGCGGAAGGATCTACGATAATTATATCGGGAGTGGTATCAGAGCAACTCAATATACCAATATCCATGATGATAAAAGATCCGTCAAAGCACATAGTATTCATCGGTCAGGTAAGTCCCGCTGTTGATTCTACTAGCAATATCTCATACTCAACCCAGGCAGTAGCAGGAGGAAGCCTTTGGACAGCTACTGGAACCTATGAAGTTGATGTAACCTATGCGGGTCCTGACAGAACTGCCAAGACAACGTTTGAGTTCACAGGCCCTCAGATGCAACAGGTCACAAGTCAGCCAAATGCAAATCAATCTAGTCCAAACCCTGCAATCCCAGAATTTGGCCCACTTGCCGGGATGGTTATCGTAATATCTACAACCGGCATTATCATAGCATCACGAAGATTTCATTTCTAGTTTTTATTTAAACAATTACAAACTAGCTAAAAGACGGTCATAGTTTCTCCAAACGAGTACATCAACTGTCAGTAAAAAGAGAATCCCCCCCTCCTAGGCACAAAAACGGCGATACAACTATCGTTATGATGTTGGTGTGAATTGTTGGAAATTGTTTAAGATCATGATTACAGTAATGATGTTGTGAGACTCGGTTACAAAATTTTGATCATAGGAGCTTGTATGGAAAGTGTTGCCCTAATTGTCAGATTGATTACCATGATATTTCCGTTGCCTTACTGTCCTGACGGAGTTTATGGTTGTTCTCCCTTTATGCTTACTCATTCTCGTACCAACTTTGCTCTTTCTCTTTTCTATCAACATCTGTTTAGCTTATTTCTATACACGGGAATGATTGTCCTAATATCTGGCATGGTAATTGTCTTTTGGGATAGAAGAAAGATTCGAAATCATGACACTTAAAGGAAAAACGAATCATTACAATGTTAAATTCCTCAGAGGTTACGGTTTCTCAATCAAGGTTAAAGATTCAAAGATTGTTTTGAAAAACTGTGCAGATCCATTCAAAGAACCTGAACTCGAAGAATGTTTTGTCAATAATATGCCATATGAAAAAATTGTTATGAGCGGAAAAGGATACATCTCAACTGAGGCATTATCCTTACTTTCTGCACATAATAGAAATTTGATTCTAGTTGATAATTACGGTAGAGCCACAACTTTCTTAAATCCTGTATCTGAATCACTTACTTCAACTAAATACAGAATAGGTCAGTATGATACTTTTAGAAATAAAGCCAAGTGTGATTATCTTTCAAAACAAATTGTTAGAGCAAAGTTAGAATCTCAAATTAACTTTCTAAGATCTACAAACAAACCTGAATTGAATGAAGGAATTTCTCAGATTGAATCCATACTAAATCAGATTGATAATTCAGTTCCAATCATATCTGAGAATAAAGCATCTAGAATCTATTTCAGAGAATATCAAAAGTTAATTCCAGAGAAATACGAGTTTATATCAAGAAACCAATCTTTCATCAGAGAATCAAAGAATCATGCAACAGATGTCATAAACGCCTTGCTGAATTATGGATATACTGTACTAGCTGGCGAGATTTCTAAATTTATCAATGGAATAGGTCTAGATACTTACTTTGGATTCCATCATAAGACGCATTCAGGCTTTCAGCCGTTAGTGTATGATATGATAGAGCCTTTCAGATGGCTAGTAGATTACTCAGTTTGGAAATTAACTGAGGCACATACAAAAGGTATGAGGATAGTCAAGAGCGATTATGCAAGGACTAGAGAGGGAAATATTGTCATGGACTATTCCTTGCTCAAGAGATTCTTAGAACTATTGGAAAGGACATTCCAAAAGGAAAGGAGGTACGATTTCAAGCATGGAATGAAGACCTCTGACGGTTTGAAATCATGTCAGGAAATTACAATAGGCAAGATCGCAGTTTCTAACCTTGCAGAGTTTTGCATTGGTAAGAAATCTACTTTTGAGATTTAGATTTCAAATAGCTTTAACTCATTTGAAATATTAAATATAACGTGGATTTTGATTGGTGCGGATTTGGGAAAGACATTGTGTTAGTAGCAATACCGACTGGAGTTGGGGCTTATGCCTCTAGATATTTAACTAATTCATGGCAAGAACGTACAGAAAAACTTAGGATAAGGCAGGAATCCCTTGGTTATTTTCATAATGCGATTTCTCGTAGATTTACTATCTTAGATTCCTTTTTTTTTAAAATAAATGAACATTACTCAGATTATCAAATTCTTGATAAGCTTCCAGAAGAGGGTAAAGTGGAATTGGCCTTCAGTAAATTCCCAGACAAATCTGAAGAACAACCTAGGCAATTATTTGGTAATGAATATTCTGAAGTATCTAAAGAATTTGAACAAACGCGATTTGATTCCACTAAATTAATGGCTAATCTGAAACTGTTTTACAAAAGCAAGGAATTGGAAGAAGAATATCAAACCATAGGTCGTAATAGCAAACATCTTCAGTATAATATGAGATTTTTACTAAATTCTACTACTCTAGCAAACTTTGGTGAGAATGTAAAAAAATTTCAGGAAAAGAGAAATGAATTAATTACACTAATATCAAGTTTCCAAAAAAAATTAATGGAAGAAAAAATAGAGATTCCCAAGTCTTAGCATTTTCCTACTCATTATTCATTCAATTTCCTCTTGACAGTTAGGGCAGATAGGTTTCTCTCTACGTCTTAGGGTAAATGTCCATAGGGTCTCACACGATTCACAATAGAACTTTAGCCTCTTGCACTTGTTGAACCTATAATACAGAGCTTCGATGAATCTAACTCGTTTAGTGCAGAAATTACCTTCCTCATCATAGTAGTAGATGTACCAACGCTTCTTAGTGTGTTTTCTATGTGCATGATTGCCTCTGTGATTGTGGGTTTTGCTTACAGAAACTACTCTAATTGATACTTCACTATCACCTCTATGCTACTTCTAGTGAGTAGCCGATAATAAACACGGATTATGACGGCTATTAATTGAGAATTATTGAAAAATAGTTTAAGTTTTTTCAATATGCCGTATTTCACTTTGTAACATATCTAAAATTTCTGAACATAATCTCTCATGGATTTTAGAGGTGATTAAATTCTCATCTTGAAAATACTTTAAAGCAATTTGGATAATTCTGTAAGCAAGTTCAGCTTTCCAAACTCTATCCTTGTCAATGATTAAAGCTTTAGAGTATTTTACTTTGTTTTGTGGGTCGATCACATATTTGAAAGTTTTAAAATCCTTCAAGAGCATTGATAGAGTTTTTTCTAATGACGGTTTTCTCTCTAAATCCTCAATAGTTTTATCAACAGTAGTTTTGAAAACCTCTCTGACTTGGTCAGGGTGAGCAGTTTCACAAAATAATTCTAAATCTTTCAATCCGTTTTTTACATAGATTTTGATATCACGCC
>Ga0209698_10000707_pt1 | contig 38131 bp, 34 predicted proteins | sample LitLauG_LLR_2012_FD_187203 | JGI IMG/M metagenome (GOLD analysis project Ga0209698, IMG submission 187203) | Freshwater sediment microbial communities from Pennsylvania, USA - Little Laurel Run_MetaG_LLR_2012 (SPAdes) (version 2) | ecosystem: Environmental > Aquatic > Freshwater > Creek >... | reverse complement strand
GATAGGCGGGGACGGCGCCGCGCTCTGTGCCGGGGACGGGGCGGCGGGCGGCGCCGGAGCAGGGGTCGCCTGCGGCGCTGGCGGCGCGGGCGATGCAGGGGTCGTGGCCGCCGCGGGAGCGCCCGCCGAGGTGAGGGCCTGCGGCGCGGCTGCGCCGGCCGCGCCGGGTGCCGGGGGCTGCGCGGCAGGGCGGGTGTGGATCGGTGCTGCGCGCGGGACGGGGCGGGCGACCGCCGCGGCCTGCTGAGCCCGCTGCGCAGCCGTCGCGGTGACGCGCTGCTCCATCTCCGCTGCGCGCTCCGGCGCCCGGCCCGCCCACTCGCGGAGCCGCTTTATCTCCCGCGCCTGCGAGAAGACCAGCAGCGAAAGAACGGCGATACCGACCAGCGCGGCGAACGCGGCGATGGCCCCAACCTGCGTGAACGAGTTCGAAAGCGAGAGCGCGAGTGGCAACGGCGTCATGAACCCGGGGAGTGTACGAGGGGGGCAGGCGCATCGCGCTGCCCGTCCTGGGGGTGCTCTCCCTCCCCTGCCGCGGAGGGCGCGCCCTCCGGATCGGCGGCGGGCGCGGGCGCGGCGTCCTGCGGCTGATCCCGCGGCTCGGGGCGCCGCTCCGCCGACAGCTCCGAGACTCTCGCGGCCAGTCCGGCCGCGTCACCCTCGAGCACCAGCAGCTCGATCTCCGCGAACATCGACTCGACCAGGTGCGGGGCCATCGCCTCCCGGTCCGCGCGCAGGATCTTCTCCGCCTCGGTCGGCGTCGCGCGCTCGTAGCTGTTGAAGAGGTCCTCGCCGAGCTTCTCGCCCGGCCGGCGGCCGACGATCTCGATCTCGATGTCGCGATCGGGGTCCAGGCCCGAGAGATCGATCATCGCGCGGGCGAGGTCCACGATCTTGACCGGTTCGCCCATGTCCAGGACGAAGATCTCCGCTCCTCGCGGCGCGCCGGCGCGGGCGGGCTGCTCCTGCTCCTGCCCGCCACGGGCGGTGGCCAGCGACCCGGAGCGGATGATCAGCTGAACCGCCTCGGGGATCGTCATGAAGTAGCGGGTCATGCGCTCGTCGGTCACCGTCACGGGGCCGCCGCGCTCGATCTGCCGGCGGAAGATCGGCACGACGCTGCCCGAGGATCCGAGCACGTTGCCGAACCGCACCGCCGCGTAACGGGTGCCGGGGAATCGCGCGGTGGCGGCCTCCAGCGCGTACTCCGAGAGCGCCTTGGAGGCGCCCATCACGGTCGCGGGGTCGACCGCCTTGTCCGTGGAGACCAGCACGAACCGATCGACGCCGTTCTCGCCGGCGACATGTGCGACCAGGCGCGTCGCGATTGCGTTGTTGCGGACCGCCTCGACCGGGTTCGCCTCCATCAGGCCGACATGCTTGTAGGCGGCGGCGTGGAAGACGACGGTCGGCCGGTGCTCGGCGAAGACCTCGCGCATGCGCTCGCCCTCCTTGCAGTCCGCGAGCACCGCTGCCAGCATCGACGAGGGGACGTGGCGCTCGTCCTCGAGCTCCCGCTGGATCGAGAAGAGGTTGTCCTCGGCGTGGTCGAGGAGCACGATCCGGTGGGGCTCCACGCGCGCGATCTGGCGGCACAGCTCCGAGCCGATCGACCCGCCGGCCCCGGTCACGAGCACGGTCTGGCCCGCCAGGTAGGCGCCGACCCGGTCGAGCTCCATGAGCACCGGCTCCCTGCCGAGCACGTCCTCGACGCGGACCTCGCGCATCTGGCGAGCGAGCGTGCCGCGGCTCTGCAGCAGCTCGAACACCGTCGGCAGGGTGCGGACCGGGATACCCCGCTCGCGGCACTCGCGCACGATCCGCGCGCGCGTCGATCCGGGCGCCGACGGGATCGCGATGATCACTTCGTCGGGGTCGGCGTCGTCGAGGATCCGCGGCAGCTCGCCTTCGGTGTTGCCCCTCACCCGCACACCCTCGATCCGCAGTCGCCTCTTTCTTGGATCGTCGTCGAGGAATCCGACCGGGACCAGGCCCAGCTCGCGGTTGCGCATGATCTCGCGGACCACCATCCGGCCTCCCTCCCCCGCGCCGGCGATGAGGACGGTGCGCTGGCCCTTGCGGCCGCTGCTGAAGGCGGCGAGTGGCCGCCGCTCATACACGCTGCGGGCGATCGCCCTGACTCCGACAAGGCCGACGAGCGCGAGCAGCGCGAACAGGATGATCACACCGTTCGGCAGCACGACCGCGACAGCATGGCGCTCGGGGTAGCTGTGCACCGGCCGCAGGACCTCGATCCCGACGACTGTGAGCAGGACGATCACGAGGACCGCGCGCACGACCGCTTCGTAGTCGCTCTGGCCGGAGTAGCGCCAGCGTCGCTGGTAGACCCCTGAGAGAACGAGGACGGGCAGGCTCCCGAACGCGACCCACCAGATCGTCGCTTCGCGCAGCTGTGCGTAGTGGGGCGGCGGGCCCGAGTCGAAGCGCAACTGGAAGGCCAGGTAGTACGCGATCGCGACCAGCGCACCATCAACCGCGAGCTGCGGCAGGGAGTGACGATGCAGCGGTGGGGCCGCCGAGCGGATCCGTCGGCGCATTGTGAAGATTGTAGGCGTCCCTGCAGACTCGAGCGTCACGAGAGCCCGCCGCCGGCGGGCTCCTGCAGCGGCGAAAGCAGCAGGCTGACGAGGACGCCGGGGTCCCTGCGAATGCGCCCGCCGTCACCGCCGCGGCTGCGGCGGCGCAGATCGAGCTCGGATGCGCGCTCCAGCCGGCGCATTCTGCCCTGCTCGATAAGGCGTTCGTCGACGGCACCGGGCCTGCCCTGGAAGGTCGTGTACACGGGCGTGCCGAGCGCGACCGCCTCGCGGTTCATCGTGCCGCCCGCGGAGATAACGAGATCGGCCAGCGCGATCAGCGACTGGGCGTCGATCGCGTGCTCGGGGACCAGGAACCCGGGCACGCCGCGCAGCGCGGCGCCCTGCTCCGGCACGCGCGGGAGGATCACCGCCTGCACGCCGGAGCGCTCGGACTCCGCTCGCAGACGGTCGAGCACCGCGCCGAACACGTCGTTCTCGAAGCGGTGGTAGAGCGAGAGCTCCGGCGGGGTGCGCACGAGCACGATCGGCCGCTCCGGGTCGAGCCCGAGCTCGCCGATGATCCCCGGGTCGGGCTCGAAGTCGGACAGGTAGTACTCCTCCTTCAGGCCCTCGTAGGGACGCAGCTTGCCGCGAGCGCCATAGCGGTAGAGCCGCTCCGGCGGGATCGCGTCGGGGACGACGACCGCTCTTGCGAGCCGACAGTTGACGTTGTGCTGGACGGTGGCCCACTCGTAGTCGAACATCGTCGAGCTGGGTATCCGAAGCAGCGCGGCCGCGACCGTCACATCGTTTGATCCATGGCCGAGCGCGATGTCGAAGCCGGCACCCGCCGCGCGGGCGTCGGCGCGCGCCCATTTGACGAGCGCGGCGGACCGGGACGCCAATCCTCCCGCCTTCGCGGACAGCCGCTCGCCGCGATGATGCCCGATCGCGGTGTGACGCACCCCGAGGCGGTCGCACAGCTCCAGCGTCTGGGCGAAGTCCCGCGCTGTCACGCAGACCTCATGGCCCTCCGCGGCGAGCCGCTCGATCACGGGCCGCATCACCAGCACGTGCGGGCTGTTCGTGAGGTCTATCCAGACTCGCATACGCGCAGGGACGGTACCCGGTCGCGATATGGTTGCCCGCTGATGCTCGTCATGGCGTCCATCTCCGAAGGGCTCGTCGAAGTCGCGTGGCACTTCGTGAGGGACGCGGGCCTTCCCGCGATCTTCCTGCTGATGGTCGCGGAGAGCGCGTGCATCCCGATCCCTTCCGAGGCGACGATGCTGTTCGCTGGGTTCGCTGTCGCGAACCCCGAACAGGCTGCCACGACCCATCACCTGACGATCGTCAGCGTCGTGATCGCCGGCGTGCTCGGCAACCTCGTCGGGTCGTGGATCGCCTACGGCGTCGGTCGCTGGGGACGGATCGAGCTCGTCGAAAAGCACGGCAGGTGGCTGCACATCAAGCCCAGCCACATCGAATGGGCTGACCGCTGGTTCCAGAAGTACGGCGATCCGGCGGTGTTCTTCAGTCGCATGCTCCCGATCATCAGGACCTTCATCTCACTTCCGGCAGGTGTCGCGCGGATGCCCTTCTGGCGGTTCACGCTGCTGACGCTCGCCGGCTGTGCGCCGTGGGTGCTCGGCCTGGCCCTGGCCGGGCAGGCGGTCGGCTCGGAATGGGAGAGCGTCCGCAAGTACTTCGAGTACGTCGACTATGCGGTCATCGCAACGATCCTTGTCGGCATCGTGTACCTGCTGATACGCCGTCGGCGGTCGCGTCGCGAGCCGGCGACCGATGCCCCCTCGTAGGGGAGCGCTCCCGCTTCGCCACGCCGTGGCCCTCGGCCTGGTCCAGGGCCCGACAGAGCTCCTACCGGTGTCCTCCTCCGGTCACACAACGCTGATCCCGTGGCTCGCGGGCTGGCCATATGTCAACCTCGACGGTGACGTACGGAAGTCCTTCGAGGTGGCCCTGCACGCCGGAGCGGGTGCCGCGCTCGCGATCGACATGCGCCGCGAGCTGATCGGCCGTGCCGGGCGCGCGAACCTCCGTCAGGCGGGCGCACTCGCACTCTCGCTCGCGCCGGCCGCTCTCGTCGGCGTCACGCTGAAACGCCCGATCGAGACGCACCTGGGGGGCCCGCGCTCGATCGCCGCGGGACTCCTCGGGGGCGCCGTCGCGATGGCGGTCGCGGACACTCGCGCGAGCGGTGCGAGCCGGCAGCTGGAGGAGGTCGGCCTGATGGACGGCCTCGTCGTCGGGCTCGCGCAGGCGACCGCGCTGATCCCCGGCGTCTCGCGCAACGGCGCGACGCTCACGGCCGCGAGGGCACGCGGCTTCGACCGCAGGGCCTCCCAGGAACTCTCGTGGACCGCCGCCTTCCCGGTGATCCTCGGCGCGACTGCGCTGAAGGGCGGGCGGCTGGCCGGGCGCGGCCTCGACCGCAGGGCGCGGGCTGCGATCGCCGTGGGCGGAATCAGCTCGTTCCTGTCGACGCTCGCGAGCGCTCGGGTGATGCGCAGGGGCCCGGTGATGGAGCGGCCGCTGTTGCCGTTCGCGCTCTACCGGATCCTGCTCGCGCTGACCGTCCTCGGCAGGCTGCGAGACAGGCGCCGATCTCGATGAACGCGATCGGGACTCTCATCGCAGGCCGCTACAGACTCGAGGAGGAGATCGGCCGCGGCGGGATGTCGACCGTCTACAGGGCGTTCGACACGGTCCTCGAACGACCGGTCGCGATCAAGCTGATGCACAGGGAGATCACCAGCGACTCCGATCAGCTGGAGCGCTTCCGCCGCGAGGCGCGTTCCGTCGCGCAGCTCAACCATCCCCACGTCGTGACAGTGATCGACGCCGGCGAGGAGCCGACTCCGGACGGCGAGGCCGGCGCAGGGACCCCCTACATCGTCCTGGAGTACGTGGACGGCGAGACACTCAAGGACATCATCAGGCGCGAAGGGCCGCTCGAGATCCCGCAGGCGATCGCCTATGCGATCGAGATAGCGCGCGCCCTCGGCGCTGCGCATGAACGGCACATCGTCCACCGCGACGTCAAGCCGCACAACATCCTGATCAGCGAGGAAGGCGGCGCGAAGATCACCGACTTCGGGATCGCGCGAACGCTCACCGAGCAGGGGCTGACGATGGCCGGCCGGGTGCTCGGCACGACCGACTACGTCTCACCCGAGCAGGCGCTCGGCCAGCCCGTGACCGGCCAGTCGGACCTGTACTCGCTCGGGGTGGTGCTCTACGAGATGCTCACGGGCGACGTGCCCTTCCACGCGGATTCTCCGGTCGCGGTCGCGATGAAGCACGTGCGGGAGGACGTCCCGGACGTGCAGCTGCTGAGGCCGGAGGTGTCGGCCGCCACGGCGTCCGTGATCGACCGCGCTGTCGCGAAGGACCTGACCCGGCGCTACGCCGACGCCGGCGCGATGGCGGCGGATCTCGAGGACGTGCTCGCGATCGAGGCCTCGCGCTCGGGCCAGGCGACCGGCGAGGTGACGACGGTGCTCCGCACGCTCCACGATCCCGCGCGAAGCAGGCTGCCGTGGCGCATGCGCCACCCTGCGCGCTTGATCGTGCTGATAGCTCTGATCGGCGTGGTCGTGGCGGTCGCTGTGATCCTCGCGGCACGCGGCACGCACAAAGGGACGGGGACCGCGGCGACCACGCCCGCGCCGGCCGGGCTGCAGCAGGTGCAGCTGAGCCAGGAAGCGGCGACGAGCTACAACCCCTTCGGCACGGGCCCCGAAGACCGCGACCAGCTCCAGAACCTCGTCGACAACGACCCGAACACGACGTGGAGCACCGAGCAGTACTACGGCGGCACGCTCAAGAAGGCGGGCGGCACGGGCCTCGGGGTGTTCCTGGACGCCTCTCCCGGAGTGGCCGCGAAGGCGATGGAAATCCTGACGCCGACGCCGGGGTTCTCGGCGCAGGTCTACGTCTCTGACAACGTCAACCTGAGCCTCCCGTACGGGGATTCGACCTCGCTCACGGCGCGCGGGTGGCAGGGGCCCGCCGGCGTCGACTCGAGCGTCGACAGCGGCGCGAAAATCCGCCTGCGCACGGACGGGCACGCCTACCGCTACTACCTGCTGTGGATCACGACCCTGCCGCCGGGTTCGCAGTCCGCGACGATCGCCGAGATCAGCCTCTACCGCTGAGCATCAGTGCCGCAGGGCCGCGCGTCGCCCGGCGCGCTCGCGGGCAAGCCTGCACAGCGTGTCGACGACGGTCGGGTAGGGAACCCCTGAGGCGTCCATCAGCTTCGCGTACACGCTCGTCGGGGTGAACCCCGGCATCGTGTTCAGCTCGTTCAGGAGCACGCTCTCCCCGTCGACGAAGAAGTCGGCTCGGGCCAGCCCGTCGCAGCCGGCGTACAGGAACGCGGCTCGCGCGAGCTCCATCACACGGTCGCGGGCCGCCGGTGCGATTCGCGCCGGGATCTTCAGCTCCATCCCCCCCGGGGTGTACTTCGCCTCGTAGTCATACCACTCGGACTCGATCACGATCTCGCCCGGCTCGGAGGCTCGCGCGGGGCCCCCGGGCGAGCCGGCGGGGACGCCGAGCACGGCGCACTCGACCTCCGTGCCGGACGCCATCGCCTCGACGATCACCAGCTCGTCGTGCTCGAACGCGCCGGCGAGTGCCGGCTCGAGCGCGCCGGCGTCGCTCACCTTCGCGATCCCGACCGAGGACCCGAGGTGCGCGGGCTTGACGAACACGGGCAGGCCGAGCTCCGCCAGTTCCGCCAGCGCCTGCGCCCGCTCTGAGCGGAAGCGATCGGCACGCACGCCGGCGTATCTCACCTGTGGAACGCCGGCGGTGCTCATCATGCGCTTGAACAGGACCTTGTCCATGCAGACGGCCGATGCCGCGACGTCCGACCCGACGTAGGGCACGCCGAGCGCCTCGAGGACGCCCTGGATGATGCCGTCCTCGCCGAACGGGCCGTGCAGGGCGGGAAACACGACGTCCGCGCCGAGAAGACCCTCGCCGGGGCTGAGCGTGAGGGGCGCCCCCGCCTCGCGCCACACGCCGTCACGTCCTATCTCGACGATCCGGGCGCGGTGCCCGGCCCCGCGCAGCCCGGCCAGCACCGCCGCACCCGAGGACAGCGACACGTCGTGCTCGGAGGAGCGTCCTCCCGCCAGCACCACGACCTCGAGAGAGCCCGAACCGGCCTCCACGCGGTCAGCCGGTGCCCGGCGCGGGCGCGGGCGTCGTGGTGGTCGTGGTGGTGGGCGTCGTCGGCGTTCCGAGCACCCCGATCGCGATCGTCACCGTGGAACCTTTCGTGACCTTCGTGCCGGCGGCCGGGCTCTGGCGGAGCACTATCCCGACCTGTGCCTGTTCGGTCGTCGTCTGCGAGACGGTCTGCGGCTTCAGCGACGCTTCGCCCAGCGCGGCGGATGCCAGCGCCTCCGTCTTGCCGACGACGTTCGGCACGGCGACTTCCTTCGAGGCCTGCGCGACGGTCAGGCTGACCGTGTCGCCGGCATGCACCGAGCTGCCGGTCCCCGGGGCCTGTGAGAGCACCGTCCCCGCTGGTTCGGTGGATGTCCGCTGGGTGATCGTGCCGATCTTCAGGCCGGCGTTGGTGAGGGTCGCTTCGGCGGCCGAGAGCAGCTGCCCGGTCACGTCCGGGACCCTGACGGGCGCCGGGCCGCTGGATACCAGCACGGTCACCTGGCTCCCGACCTGGGCGAGCGTACCCGCCGGTGGATTCGTGCCGATCACGACACCCGACGCGACGGTCGCGCTGGCCTGGGATTTGGTGGCCGGCTTGAACCCGGCCTGCGCGAGCTTCGCCGTCGCTTCGGCCGAGGTGAGGCCGGCGACGTCCGCGAGCGCCGCGTTGGCGGGGCCCCCGGAGACGACGATGCTGACGTGGGAGCCCTTGCTCACAGCCGACCCGGCGCCCGGGCTCTGGCTGATGACGAGGCCCGTCGCGACGGTGGTGCTCGGCGCGAGCGACGGCTCGGCGGTGAGCCCGGCGCTGCGCAGCGAGACGACGGCCGCCTGTTCGCTCTGGCCGGTGACGGACGGCACGGTGACGGTTTTCCTGGACCCGATCAGCAGGATCGCGAGCACGATCAGCCCTGCCGCGAGGAGGCCGACGAGGGACCACAGCAGGATCTTGCGGCGCCTGTCGCGTTCTTCCTGCTCGCTCCGCGGCGCAGGCTCATCGATGCCTGCGGCGGGCGCGAGCAGCGGTGCGCCTGTGCCGTTCGAGCTGTCGGTCGCCATCACCGTCGTCATCGCCGTCGCCGCGGGGAGCGCTTCCCGCTCGAGCGTCAGCGCCGCGATCAGAGCGTCGGCGTCGGCGTAGCGCGCCGCCGGGTCCTTCGCCAGCGCGCGCAGCACCACGGCGTCGAGTGAGAGCGGGATCACGGGATTCAGCTCGCTCGGCGGGCGCGGCGCGGCGGAGACCTGCTTGAAGGCGACGGCGACGGCGGTCTCCCCTTCGAACGGCACGACACCGGTCAGCAGCTCGTAGAGGATCACGCCGATCGAGTAGAGGTCGGAGGCGGCGCTGACGGAATAGCCCTGCGCCTGCTCGGGCGAGAGGTACTGGGCTGTGCCCATTATCGAACCGGTCAGCGTCATATCCGAGGCGCCCGCGCGGGCGATCCCGAAGTCGGTGACACGCGCGCGCCCCTCCTCGTCGAGGATCACGTTGTGCGGCTTCAGGTCCCGGTGGATGACGCCGCGTTTGTGGGCGACGCGTGCGGCCTGCAGGATCTGCAGCACGATGTCGATCGCGGCCGCGGGGTCGAGCGGGCCCTGTTCGCGGACCAGGTCCTTCAGCGGGCGGCCCGCCACGTACTCCATCGCGATGTAGTACGTGCCGTTCCACTCGCCGCGGTCGAAGATGCCGACGATGTTCGGGTGCGACAGCGCGGCTGCGCTGGAGGCCTCTCGCCTGAAGCGCTCGACGAACTCCTGGTCTTCGGCGAAATGGTGGTGCAGCACCTTCACGGCGACCTCACGCCCGAGCAGCTGGTCCTGGGCGAGGTAAACGTCCGCCATGCCGCCGGAGCCCAGGCGTGAGATCACCCTGTAGCGGCCGTCGATGATCGTCTCGGGGTCAATCATTCAGGAGCCTTTCCATTACCTCTCGCGCGACGGGAGCCGCGAACGCCGCCCCGTATCCGGGAACCGCCTGGAGTGTCACCGCTATCGCCACGCGCGGGTTGCGCGCGGGAGCGAATGCGATGAACCAGACGTTGTTGATCGCCGTGCCGATCTGCGTCTCGGCAGTGCCGGTCTTGCCCGCCACCTGCACGCCCGGAATCTGGGCGGTGGTACCGGTTCCTTCGTTTACTACCGCTTCCATCATCGTCGTGACCGAGCTCGCGCTGGAGGGCTTCATGACGACGGACTGCACCCGCGGTGCGATCGTTTCGATGGTCCGCCCTTCGGGGTCGACCACGCGGCGGGTCATGTGGGGCACCATCAGCGTGCCGTGGTTGGCGACGGCGGCGGCCACCTCGGCCATCTGCAGCGACGTCGCCTCAAGTTTGTCCTGGCCGATACCGAGCCGGCCGACGTCGACGAGCGGGCTGAGCGGGCTGATCAGGCGTTCGCCTTCGTACTCCCCGTTCGTCGACATTTCTTCCGCTGGATAGTCGAGCTGCGGCTTGCGGTCGAAGCCGAAGCGGTTCATGTAGCGCGCCATGGTCGGCTTGCCGAGTTTTTCGGCGACCTGCGCCCATGCGGTGTTGACGGACTGCGCGAGCGCCTGGGTGAGGGTGATCTGCCCGAAGTTCTCGTTGTTGTCGTTCTGCAGCGGCACCCCCGATACCGCGACGCCGTTCCTGCCGCTCACGGTGCTTTCCGGCGTGAACTGCCCCGAGTCGATGGCGGCCGTCGCCGTCACCACCTTGAAGGTGGAGCCAGGGGCGTAGCCGAATTGGGTTGCGCGGTTGATCAGGGGCTTTCCGGTCGTGTCGGCCGTGAGCTTTTCGTAGGCGGCGGACGAGCGCAGCAGGTTCGGGTCAAATCCGGGCGAGGAGGCCATCACGGTGACGGCGCCTGTGCGTGGGTCGAGCGCGGTGACGGACCCGTGGTAGGACCCGAGCGCCTGGTTCGCGACCCGCTGCGCGGCCGGGTCCAGCGTGGTCAGGATCTTGTCGCCCGCGCGTTCCTTGCCCTGCAGCTGGTCGAGTATCGATTGCAGGTTGGTGCCGGTTTCGCCGCTCAGCTCATTGTTCCGGTAGCGCTCGAGACCGCTCGAGCCGAGGTCGGTGAAGTGGTAGCCGACGGCGTGCGCGAACAGTTCGCCGGTCGGGTAGATGCGGGTGTAGATGCCTTCGGAGGAGGGCACGCTGCGCGCCAGAACGGTGCCGTCGCTGGCGAGGATCGGCCCGCGTGGGATCCGCTCGGACTTCAGCAGCTGACGCCGGTTCAGCGGGTTTTCGCGGAGCGACGAGGCCTGGAAGATGGTCCAGCGCGAGGTGAAGCCGACGAGCACGGCGAACATCACCGCGATCAGCCCGTAGAGCCGCATGATCGGTCTGTTCACGCTCGCCTCATTCGATCTGCCCCAGTTCGAGGCTGCGAACAAGCGCGGCGCCGCTTCCTTCCGAGCGCAGGGTGTGGTCGAGCAGCGTGCGCTGCCGTTCGGCGCTGAGCGTTGACGCGCTCACGCCCGACACGAAGGTGCTGCTGTAGAGGTTCAGGTTCCCGGGCAGCTGATAGGGAAGGCCCCTGTAGAGGGTGACCAGCCCGCGGCTGTTGGTGCCTATGAAGTAGACGGACTCCATCGCGATGTACGCGCCGACGCCAACCAGACCGAGCAGCACGACCAGGACGGTGATCGCGCCCGCGTGCCTGATCCTCCTCGGGCGCCGGGTGACCGCGGCCGCCGCGGGAGAGGGCGCCCTCGGGACGCGTGCCTGCGACCCGCTCGCGGGCTCCAGCGGCGGCACGCTCACCGCGGGCATTCCGGTCATCGTGACGTGGTCCTCGACCGGCCCGGGCTCGTGGCCGTCACCGGCCTCGCCGACCCGCAGCAGGACCACCGTGATGTTGTCCCGCCCGCCGGCTGCGTTGGCCGCCGCGATCAGCGCCTCGCCGGCCTCGCGAAGCGTCGGCCGAGACGAGAGCAGGCCCGCGATCTCCTCCTCGGAGAGCATCGTCGTGAGACCGTCGCTGCAGACCAGGTAGACGTCGCCCGCGCGCGCCCTGAAGCTGCGGGTGTCGACCTCGACGGTGCCTTCCGGACCGAGCGCGCGGGTGATGACCGAGCGCTGCGGGTGCTCGACCGCCTCCTCGGGCGTGAGGCGCCCCTGCCTGATCAGCTCGTCGACCAGCGAATGGTCGTCCGTCAGCTTCAGCAGCTCACCGTCCCGCAGGCAGTAGGCGCGGCTGTCCCCGACATGTGCGATCGCGATCTCGCTCTCCCCCACGTAGACCGCCGTGAGCGTCGTCCCCATGCCGGCCTGCTCGGCGTTCTCGTGCGAGAGCTCGTGTATCCGCGAGTTCGCCTCCTGCGCGAGCTCGGCAAGCTCGAGCTCGGGCTCCGTGCCGCTCGGGAGGCCGTGCTGAAAAGCCTCAACGGCGATTTTGGAGGCGACCTCTCCGGCCTGCGCGCCGCCCATCCCGTCGGCGACCACGAACAGCGGCGATCGCGCGAGGACCGAGTCCTCGTTCGCGCGGCGCTGGCGGCCGGTGTCACTGCCGGCGTAGTGCTCGGCGACGATGAGCATCTCAGTCGGCCTCGAACTCGAATTCGCTGTCGCCTATGCGGACCCGGTCGCCCGGGTGCAGAGGCCGCGGCGTCTGCAGAAGCTCCTCGTTGAGATAGGTGCCGTTGGTTGAGTCGAGGTCTTCGATGACCACAATGTTGCCCTGCTCGTAGATGCGGGCGTGCCGCGAGGATGCGAAGGGATCCTGAAGGCGAATCTCCGCGCGATCACCGCGGCCGAGCACTATCTCGCCGTCGAGATCGTAGATCATGCCGGCGGCGTGGCCGGGGGCTCGCTGAACCACGAGGCGTGGCGCGCGGACGGCGACGCCCGGGGCCCTCCCGAGCGAGGACGCGGAGTGCAGCCCGGTCGCGTCGGAGGGCACCCTCGACGTCTGCCCTCCCCCGTCCAGGATGTGGCTCCCCGTCCGCAGATCGCGCCGCGCACTGCGGGCGACCCAGAACAGGAACAGGTAGAGGACGATCAGGAAGCCGAACTTCAGCGCCACGGAGACCGGCGCGAGGCTGTTCATGAGACTTCGAAGAGCATCTGCGTCGAGCCGATCTCGATGCGGTCGCCGGCGGTCAGCTCGCTCCTGCCCTGCAGCGCGCGGCCATTGAGCAGCACACCGTTGGTCGACCCCAGATCCTCGACCGCCCAGCCCTGGCCGCTCGGCCTGATCTCGGCGTGCCGACGCGACACGCCGGCGTCCTCGAGCACGATGTCGCAATCCCGGCTGCGGCCGATCACGCCGCCGGACGGAGGCACGAGCACGCGGCGGCCGCCCACGAGCAGCAGGGCACGCGGGTGGCGCGGCGTGGCGCGCGCGGCCTGCACCGGGGCGCCGACGCGGGCCGAGGTGCTGTAGATCATCGTGTGGCCGCGCTCGGGCTCATCGGGCTCGCGGGCGGAGGGCCCCGCCTCCGCTCCCTCGGCGCGGACGAGGCGGGCCTGAATTCCGAATTCGCCGAGGCGCAGCCGATCATCGGTGTGGAAGCTGATCAGCGGCTGGGAGGCCATGATCAGGTCCTCGCGCCGCGCGTGCTCGAGTAGATAGCCGCTGAGCTCGCCGATCACCTCATCCTCGACGCCCTCGTAGCGCTCGCGGTCCTCGGGTGAGAGCCAGATCGAGTACTCGTTCGGCACGTAGACGCGGGACACGGAGACGGTCCTGTGCTCGTCCATCTCGCGCACGAGCTTGCGTGCGAGTTCCATCGGGCGCACCTCGGAGCGGAACAGGCGGCCGAACGCGCCCTCGACGAGGCTTGAGATCGTGGTCTCGACGCTTTTCAGAAGGTTCATCGTCGGCGGCTGGCCATCGGCCCCGGGATCGGCCGGCGGCCGTGAGCCATCCCCTGCAGCCTATGTCAGACGGGCCCCCGCAGGGCGCGGGCGGCCACCGCGACGAGGCCGCCGAGCACGGCGCCGAGCAGCAGGCCGCGCGGCTGCACGGTTGAGGCGTGAGCGCCGAGCCCTCCGGCGACCCTCAGCGTCGCGAGGGCGATCGCCAGCGACCACGCGGCCGCCGCGAGCAGGTCGAGTATCGCGCTGCGGCCCCTCACGAGCCACGGCAACAGGAGTGCCCCCGCGGCCCAGACGGCCGCTCCCAGCAGCACCGGGACCGTGAGGACCGGCGCCAGGACATGTGACGCAGCCGCGGGCAGCGACGCCTGCCAGCCATCGTGGGCGTGTGTTCCGGCGGCGGGAGCGAGCCACAGCCTGCGCCCGAGCAGCGGCTCCGCCAGCACGAGCCACCAGTAGCCGAGCGCGCCATACGCCGCGCGGTCGCTCCAGGCGCGCGCCTGACCGGCCGCCGCGGGGTAGGCGGCCGCGAGCCCGGCCGCGCCGAGCGCGGGCGCGAGCGCGCACGTCAGCCATCCGGCGCCGACCCGGCCGCTGCCGCGCCGACGCGGAAGCACGAGCACCGGAGCGAGCGCGGCGAGCAGGATCAGCCCCACGCCCGGCCGGCCGGCGATGACCTGCCAGCCGACCGCCGCTCCCGCGAGCGCGATCCAGGCGGTCCTCGGCAGCGACAGCCGCCGGCCCACGGCGGTGTCCCGCCCCTCGGGCTCCAGCGCCGGGTCCACCGCCTGTGCCCGCGGCCTGCGGCCCATGACCGCGGTGTCCCGCGGCGCCAGGTGAGGCGGCAGGCTTGCGCGTCCGAGAGAGGCGCGCTCCCCGCTCAGCGTCTCTCCCACGCCTGCACGGAGATCCTCGAGGGAGCCGCGATCCTCGGGCTCGGGCTCCAGCGCCCGGTCGACGGCATCCACGAGCGCATCTGGCAGGTCCGGCCTCGCGTCGGCGAGCGAGGGCACCGGCAGGCCGATCCGCCGGGCCGTCGCGGCGGGCGTCGGGCCCCTGACCGGGTTCGTCCCCGCGAGTGACTCGTAGAGCACAAGGGCTAGGGAGTAGAGGTCCGCCTCCTCCCCCACCTCGCGGCCCTCGGTCTGCTCGGGCGACATGTACGCGAGCGTCCCGAGGACGTCACCGGTGCGGGTCAGGGCGTCCTCGCCCGCCAGGCTCGCGCCGCCGAAGTCAGCCAGCTTGGCGGCGACGGCCCCGTGCTCGGGCACGAGGACGTTCTGCGGCTTGATGTCCCTGTGGATGACGCCGCGCTCGTGTGCGTGCTGAAGGGCGGCCGTGATCGCGAGCGCGATCTCGAGGGCCTGCCCGTCGGAGAGGTCGCGTGCCGAGATGTGCCGCGCCAGCGTGTCGCCGTGCACGAGCTCGGAGATCAGATAGAAGGCGTCGTCTCTCGCACACGCCTCGTACAGCGCGACTATCGAGGGATGCGCGAGCCGCGCGCACGCCATCGCCTCCCTGCCGGCACGCTCGGCACTCTCCTCGTCTCCCCCGAGCGGGATCCGCTTCACGGCCACCTCGCGGTCGAGCAGCTCGTCGTGGGCCCGCCACACGACGCCGAACCCTCCAGCCCCGAGGCGCTCGAGCAGGCGGTAGCGCTCGAGCACCAGCTCGCCGAGGCCGGGATCGCGCGGCGGGGGTGGCGAGGCCTGGCGCGGCCCCGAGATGCGCCGACGGGTTCGCTCCTGCGGGTAGTACTCGCGCAGGGGGAGCTCGTCTAGGGGTGCGCGATACGGGTCCACCGGCTCCCGCGTTCGCCGTCCGCAGGCCCCACTCCTGCCCGAAAGCGGGGAAACTCACCCCGTGACCGAGAAATTGCACGCGCGCCACGGTCCTGCCGTGCAGTCATACTTGGGCACTTCCGAAGTCCCTGCAGAGGAGACGTTGGCTTTTGTCGTTCTTTGACGATGGCGAGGACACGGCGCCTCGGCCGTCATCCGGGTCGACCCGATCGGGGTCAGCCAAAGCAGCACCGCCACGCCGCCCGCGAAGCCGCGGGCGCGGCTCCGGCACGGGCGGAGCGGGCTCCGATCAGCACGCGATGATGGTTCGAAGGCGCGTGGCGGCGGGGATCGCCGTCGTCCTTCTGATCGTGATCGTGCTCGTGATCAACGGCTGCGTCAAAAACCAGAAGCTCCAGTCGCTGCGCGACTACAACCACAACGTCGCCGTGATCGGCGCCGAATCGGACTCACAGGTCTCCAAGCCCCTGTTCACCGCACTCGCGGGCGCGTCCGGGAAGTCCGCGATCGAAGTGGAGGTGCAGATCAACCAGCTGCGCCTGCTCGCGCACGAACTCGCCTCCCGGACCAAGGGGCTGAGCACGCCGGGCGAAATGGAAGGCGCCCAGCGCTCGCTGCTCACGGCGATGAACCTCCGCGACGAAGGCATGACGAAGATCGCCGCGCTGGTTCCGCAGGTCCTCGGCGGCAACGGCAAGGCCGCGAGCACCCTGATCGCAGGCGACATGGAGATGTTCCTGGCCTCCGATGTCCTGTACTCCCAGCGCGTCGTTCCGCTGATCCAGGAGACGCTCGCCTCGAACGGCATCCACAACCTCGTGACCCCGACTAGCCGCTTCCTTCCGAACCTCGGCTGGCTCGAACCCTCGACCGTCTTCTCGAGAATCACCGGCCAGCAGTCCTCCTCGTCGAACGGCGTGGCGCCCGGCACGCACGGCAGCGCGCTGCTCGGAGTGAGCGTCGGGACGAACACGCTGGCCCCCGAACCGACCCTGAATCACATCAGCGGCGGCGGCAACCCGACGTTCACGGTCGCGGTGGAAAACACCGGCTCCAACCAGGAGGTCAACGTCAAGGTCGACATGACAGTGACCGCGGGCGGCAAGCAGTTCAAGGCATCCCACGTGATCAACTCAACGCAGCCGGGGAGCAAGGTGAACGTGGAAATACCGGTCACCGGCATCACGGTCGGCGTCGCCTCCAAGATCGAAGCGTACGTGGAGCCCGTTCCGGGCGAGACGGAAACCGAAAACAACAAGATGACGTTCCTCGCGATCTTCGGCGAATAGCCGCCGGACGGGACGCGCGGCGCGCGATCTGCGCGAGCGTCTAACTTGTGGCGATGCTCGCGACGCTGACGAACACGCAGGGGATAATCGCCATCGCCGCCGCGGCGGCCGGCGTTATCGCGCTGATCGGCTGCGCGGTCCTGGCGGTCTCGGTGCGGCGTCTGCGCGCAGCGCAGCGCGTGGTGCTCGGGGAGTACGGGGAACGCGACCTGATCGCGCATGCCGCCGGCCTCGATGAGGCCTTCCGGGCTCTCAGCGGGCACGTCGACGCGACCGCGGTCAACCTCGACATGCGCATGGGGGCCGCGGAGCACTCGCTCCGGGGTGCGATCTCGCGAAGTGCCCTCGTTCGCTACGACGCCTACAACGAGCTCTCCGGCCGGCAGTCGATGTCGATCGCGCTGCTCGACGACGAGCAGTCCGGGATCGTCCTGTCGTGCATTCACCACCGCGACCAGGCGAGGGTCTACGGAAAGCAGGTGCGCGGCGGGCGGCCCGAACTCGAGCTGTCGCCCGAGGAGGCCGAGGCCGTTCGCCTGGCCGTGGAGGGCTCGGCGGGCCCCGCGGCGGGTGATGAGCACGCCGGCTGAGGATCCGGCCGCGAGGGCGCGCGTCGGATACCTCGGGCCCGAGGGGACGTTCAGCGAGGAGGCTCTCCTCGCCAGCGTCGAAGAGGGCGCCGTCGAACCGGTCGCCCTCGCGACGATCCACGACGCGGTCATCGCCGTCTCGCGGGGCGACGTGAGGTGGTCGCTGGTGCCGATCGAGAACTCGATCGAGGGGTCGATAAGCGTCACGCTGGATCTCCTCGCGGAGGAGGCCGAGAGCATCCGGATCGTGGGAGAGACGCTGCTCCGCGTGCGGCACTGCCTGATCGCCGCCGCGCCGGCGGAACTGAGCGCCATCGACACCGTCCTCACCCACCCTCAGGTCCCGGGGCAGTGCTCGGAGTTCCTGAGGGCCGAGCTCGCCACGGCGCGGATCCTGCCCTCCACGTCCACCGCCCAGGCCGTGCGCAGCGTCGTCGAGCAGGGGCGCGAGGGACAGGCCGCGCTGGGAACCAGGCTTGCGGCCGAGATCTACGGCGGCACGGTCCTGCGGGAGGGCGTCGAGGACCGGGACGACAACGAAACGCGGTTCGTGTGGCTCGGCCGCGCCGAGGAGTCCGAGCGCCCCGCGCTGGCGGGTGGGCAGGCGGGCGCCTGGAAGACATCCGTCCTGTTCTGGGGCCAGGGTGCCGGGCGGCCCGGATGGCTCGTGCGCTGCCTGGACGAGTTCGCCCGGCGCGAGATCGACCTCACGAAGATCGAGTCGCGGCCGCGCCCCGGCCGCATCGGCAGCTACATGTTCTTCGCCGACCTCGCGGGCAGCGCCGACGAGCCACGCGTCGCCGAAGCGATCGCCGGTGTGGGCGGGCTGAGCGAACAGGTACGGGTGCTCGGTTCATACCGCGCTGCAGCGCACGGCTGAGCGGACCCGCCGGCGCCGTCACAGATACGGGCGCGACGGGGACGCCCCCGCTACACTCGGCGCTGAACATGGAGAGCACTGTCCCACCCGAGCCGGTGGGGTCCGTGTCGCCTTCAGAGCACCAGCGGCACGGACCTGAGACATCGCCAGCGACGGCGATGAACGGGCGGGTGCTCGTGTTGAACGCGACGTACGAGCCGATCAACGTCTGCACGGTGAGAAGGGCCGTCGTGCTCCTGCTGAAGGACAAGGCCGAGTTGCTCGAGCGCGGCCGCTGGGCGCTCCACTCCGAGAGCGCGACCCTCGCGCGGCCGGTCGTGATCCGCCTCGTCAGCTACGTCAACGTGCCCCGTGACGCACACCGGCGCAAGATCACGCGTCGGGCGGTCTTCGCCCGCGACAGCTGGACGTGCCAGTACTGCGGCTCGCGCTCGAACCTGACCGTCGACCACGTGATCCCGCGCTCCAAGGGCGGCTCCTCGAACTGGGAGAACATCGTCGCCTCGTGCGCGCCGTGCAACAGGCGCAAGGGAGACAGGCTGCCGAGGCAGGCCGGGATGCATCCGCGGCGCGTGCCCTCCACACCGCGCGCTGAGATCTTCATCCATGTCGCCAGCCCGACGATCCCGGCCGCCTGGCTGGCCTACCTACCTCAGGCTGCCTGAGGCCCCTGAGAAACACGAAGAGCGCCGCTCGCACGGCGCTCTTCGCGCTCTGCTCTGACTGGAAAGACCGAGAGCGACGAACGGCAAGCCGGAGGGACCAGGACCGGCGGTCGTCTCGGGGTGTCCCGGGTTGGATTCCGCTAGGCGGACCAGCCTACCGACCTACCGGCCGGTCACCTCCAGGGTCCCGCAAACACTGTCACTCAACGTTTGGACCACCTCCTTTCTCTGGTCCTCGCAGGGTAGCGAACGCGGATGACACCCGCAGGAGCAGATGCCGGTCAGCGGACGATCGTGCCGAACTCCTGGGCGTAGGTCGCGCCGGCCTGCCCGCCGGACAGCGCGGCCGGCACCGCGGGGACGATCCCGATGCCGGTGTCGTGGTACTGCGATTCCAGGATGTTGGACAGGTGCGGCGGGGACGCGACCCACGCCGCGACGATCGACTGCGGCGTGGCGAGGCTGAGGGTGCCCCACGCCAGATTCTCCCCGATCACGAAGCCGACGCTCGGCCCCGGGATGTATCCCGTTTGCCTGATCCGGTCGGACGGAGTCTCGCCGCCCGGCGAGACATGCGCGAAGTAGTCGTCGGCGAGCATTTCGGCGTTGTGCCCTTCGGCCGCCGCTTCGAGCTGCGCGTTGGGCACGAGCGGCTGCTCCCCGTGGGCGGCCCGTTCGCGGTTGATCAGGCAGAGCACCGCGGCCCGCACGAGCGCGATGTTGCCGGCTTCGGGGTTCAGTTCGGTGTTCTGGCACGGTGCCGCGACCGTCGCCGCGGGCTGCGCAGGCTGGGTCTGCTTTGCGGCGGCGGGGGCGGCTCGCCGCGCCGCCACGCGGCATGCGCGGTGTGCACGCGGCGCACGGGCCGGTCCAGCGGCGCAGCGGGCCCGGACGGCGCGACGGGAGCTCCGCGCAGCGCGGTGGTGGCGCCCGGCGTTCGTGCGCGCCAGGCTGTGCTTCGCCGCCGGATGCGCCCGTGCCGCGATGGCCTCGGCGGGCAGCACCGGCAGGACCGCGAGGGCTGCTGCGGCGAGCAGGAATGCGAAGGTGTTGATTGAGCGGGCCACACTTAAGCTGTCGGCCCTGTCCCTTCGTTATCTGAGCGCCGCAACGCGAATTGGACGGTTGAGAGCCGCCTTGCGGGCCCGTCCAGGGCCCGTTCTCAGCTCAGGAGTCCTCTGCGGGCGGCTCGTCGGCGGGCGCCGCTACCTGCGGTGCGCCCGAAGCCTCCTCGGGCTCCTCCTCGCCGGTGTCGACCACGAGCGCCACGGCGCTGACGGTGTCCTCGTCCTTGAGGTTCATCAGACGCACGCCGGTCGCGGAGCGGCCCTGCTGAGAGATGCCCGCGGCCGCGGTGCGCTGGACCATCCCGCCCACGCTGATGAATACGAGCTCCTGGTGCTCGCGCACCACTAGCGCCCCTGCGAGCCCGCCCTTTTTCTCGGTGAGGCCGATCGTCTTCACGCCTTTTGCGCCGCGGTTGGTCTTGCGGTACTGCGCGATCTGCGTCCGCTTCCCGTAGCCGTTCTCGGTGACTACGAGCAGATCCATGTCGTCGCGGGCGACGTCCATCGCGATCACGCGCCCCTTGGGGCCGACGTCCATCCCTCGCACGCCCGTCGTGTCTCGGCCCATCGCTCTGGCGTCGGACTCCGCGAAGCGGACGGTCAGGCCGCCGTGGGAGACCATGATGATCTCGTCGTCGGGGTCCACCGCCCTCACGGCCAGGAGCTCGTCGTCGTCGCGGATGTTGATCGCGATGATCCCGTCGGCTTTGATCGGCGTGTTGTACGCCTGGAGCTCGGTCTTCTTGACGGTCCCGGAGCGGGTCGCGAAGACGAGATAGCGGGCCTCCGTGAAATCCCTCGTGGAGACGACGGCGTTGATCTGCTCGCCTTCGGCGAGCGGCAGGATATTCACGAGCGCGCGACCCTTCGCGGTGCGCTGTGCCTCGGGCAGTTCGTAGACCTTCGAGCGGTAGACCTTGCCGCGGTTGGAGAAGAACAGCAGGTAGTCATGCGAGGAGCACACGAAGAGGTGCTCGATGAAGTCGCCGTCCTTCATGTCCATCCCTGTCACACCACGGCCGCCGCGCTGCTGCTGGCGGTAGGTCGCGAGCGGCAGCGACTTGATGTAGCCGGTCTGCGTGATCGTTATGACCATCTGCTGGTCGGCGATCAGGTCCTCGATGTCGATCTCGTCCTCGGAGTGGCTGATCTCCGTCCGGCGCTCGTCCCCGAAGCGCTCGCGGATCTCGCTCAGCTCCTCCTTGATGACGGACATGACGCGCGTCTCATCCCCGAGGATCGCGCGCAGCTCGGCGATTCGCTCGGAGACGTCGGCGTGCTCCTGTTTGATCGAGTCGGCCTCGAGCGCCGTGAGCTGTGAGAGCCGCAGATCGAGGATCGCGGTCGCCTGGATCGCGCTGAGGGCGAACTGTGCGACGAGCTGCTCGCGGGCGGCGTCGCGGTCGCGTGATGCGCGAATCATTTCGATGATCGCGTCGAGATGATCGAGGGCCGTGAGCAGGCCCTCGAGGATGTGGGCCCGCGCCTCCTTCTCTGACAGCTCGTGCTTGGTGCGGCGGACGATGACTTCGCGCTGGTGCGCGACGTAGTTGTGGATGACCGCGCGCAGGTTGAGCGTGCGCGGGACGTTGTCCACGAGCGCGACCATGTTCACGCCGAACGTGGTCTGCATCGACGTGTGCTTGTAGAGCTTGTTGAGAACGACCTTCGGGATCGCGTCACGCTTCAGCTCGATCACGAGACGCATGCCGCGCTTGTCGGACTGGTCGATGAGGTCTGAGATCTCCGGGATGCGCTTTTCGTTGACGAGTTCGGCGATCTTCGTCATCAGGTTTCCTTCGCCGCCCTTCTTCACCATGAAGGGAAGCTCGGTCACGACTATCGCCTCCTTTCCGTGGCTGAGCGGCTCGATGTGAGCCCGCGCCTGGACCCGGACGCGGCCGCGTCCCGTCTCGTACGCGTCCTTGATGCCGCCATGGCCGAGGATGATTCCGCCGGTCGGGAAGTCTGGGCCCTTGATGTGCTTCATCAGGCCCTCGGTGTCTATGTCCGGGTCGTCGATGTAGGCGACCGTCGCGTCGATTACCTCGCGCAGGTTGTGCGGGGGGATGTTGGTCGCCATGCCGACGGCGATTCCGGATGAGCCGTTGACGAGGAGGTTCGGGAAGCGGGCCGGCAGCACCAGCGGTTCGCGGCGGGACCCGTCGTAGTTCGCCGCGAAGTCGACGGTGTCCATATCCAGGTCCCGGAGCATCTCGGTGGCGATCCGCGCCAGGCGCGCCTCGGTGTACCTCATGGCGGCGGCGGGATCGTCGTCGACCGACCCGAAGTTGCCCTGGCCGTCGACGAGCTCGTTGCGCATCGAGAACTCCTGCGCCATGCGGACGAGGGTGTCGTAGATCGCCGAATCGCCGTGGGGGTGATAGTTGCCCATCACCTCGCCGACGATCTTGGCGCACTTCGCATACGAGCGGGTCGGGCCGAGGCCGAGCTCGTTCATCGCGTACAGGACGCGGCGGTGGACGGGCTTCAGGCCGTCGCGAACATCCGGCAGCGCGCGCCCGACGATGACGGACATCGCGTAGTCGAGGTACGCGGTGCGCATCTCCTCCTCGAGCGCGCGGGGTTCGACGTTGCCTCCGCCGATAACGTCAGCTGACGCCACTATTCGTTCTCCTCAATCGCCTGTGCAGCTGACTGCGGGAGCATCTCAGACGTCCAGGTTGGCCACTGCACGGGCATTGTCCTCGATGAACGCGCGTCGCGGCTCGACCTGGTCTCCCATCAGCATCGAGAACACCCTGTCGGCCGCGAAGGCGTCCTCGAGTGTGACCTGTGCGAGGGTGCGGGTCGCCGGAGACATCGTCGTTTCGCCGAGCTGCTCGGCGTTCATCTCGCCGAGCCCCTTGAACCGCTGGAGTTTGATGCCCTTCTGCGCGACGCCCATCACAGCCGGGTGCAGGTCCTGGAAGGTCGGCGCGGTCTCGTGAGCGTCCGCGAGGCTGACCTCGAAGGGCGGCGTGCCGGCGAGCTCCGTCAGCTCGGCGTGGACGCGCGCCAGCTGGACGTACTCGCGCGAGTCGAACAGCAGGCGGCGGATCACGTGGACGCGCGCGAAACCGGTCTTCGCTTCGATGGCCTTGACCCTGATCTCGAGCTGATCAGCGTCGAGCAGCTCGGTCGTGTGCGTGTCGCCGGCGACGTCGGCGCGGCCGAGCAGCTCGATTGCCGCGTCCGCACTCGAGATTCCCGCGCCGAGCAGCGTCGACTCCTCGAGGAACTGCACCACGTCATGCCCGTGCGCCGCGCGCAGCGATGAGGACCAGCCCTCGTACTGCTTCAACAGGCGGCTGAATCGCTGCCAGCGGGTGTCGGTGAGCTTGAACTGGGTTCCGTGCCTGTCAAAGACGGCGATCTTGTCCCACTTGTCGGCGAGCAGGATCTCCTCGAGTTCGGCGTCCTTCTCGATGTACCGCTCGCGTGAGCCCTGCTTGAGCTTGTAGAGCGGGGGCTTGGCGATATAGACATAGCCGGCCTTGATTAGCTCTTCCATCTCGCGGAACAGGAGCGTCAGGACGAGCGTCCGGATGTGGGCGCCGTCGACGTCGGCGTCGGTCATCAGAACGACCTTGTGGTAACGGGCGTTCTCGATGTTGAACTCATCGCGGACGCCGGTTCCGATCGCCGTGATCAGTGCCTGCACCTCGGTGTTCTGCAGGACCTTGTCGATGCGTGACTTCTCGACGTTCAGGATCTTGCCTCGCAGCGGGAGCACCGCCTGCGTGTTCCGGTCACGCCCCTGCTTGGCCGAGCCGCCCGCGGAATCACCCTCGACGACGAACAACTCGGCGAGCGACGGGTCCTTGACCGAGCAGTCGGCGAGCTTCCCGGGCAACGTCGAGTTCTCCAGCGCCGACTTGCGGCGCGTGAGGTCTCGTGCCTTGCGCGCCGCCTCGCGAGCTCGCTGGGCCTGGACGGCCTTGGAGATGACCGCGCGAGCCTCGCTCGGGTTCTCCTCCAGGAACTCACCGAGGCCGTTGTTCACGATCGACTCGACGAAACCCGCCATGCCGGGGTTGCCCAGCTTGGTCTTCGTCTGGCCCTCGAACTGCGGGTCGCGAAGCTTCACGGACACGACCGCGGTGAGGCCCTCGCGGACGTCCTCGCCGGAGAGGTTGTCCTCTTTCTCCTTGAGCAGGCCGTGGTCGCGCGCGTACTTGTTGAGCGTGCGGGTCAGCGCGGAGCGGAAGCCGCTCAGGTGCGAGCCACCCTCCGGCGTGTTGATGTTGTTGGCGAACGAGTGGACGGATTCCTGGTAGGAGGAGTTCCACTGCATCGCGATCTCCGCCGCGCCCTCCTCGGACTCGCCGGCGAAGAAGATCACCTTGCGGTGGACTGTGTCCTTGTTCTCGTTGAGGTAGGAGACGAAGTCCTCGATGCCGCCGTCGTACTGGAACTCGGCCGCGTGGCCTTCCCCGCGCTCGTCGGTGATCGAGATCTTCAGCCCCCGGGTCAGGAAGGCCGTCTCACGCAGGCGCTCCTCGAGCGTGAGGTAGTCGAAGTCCAGCGTCTCAAAGATGTCCGCGTCAGCAAGGAACGTGACGGAGGTGCCCGTGCTCGCACCGCGCGCGAGCTTCTCGCCCTCGACCAGGGGGGTGAGCGGCGTTCCGCGGGAGTACTCCTGTGAGTAGACGTGCCCGTCGCGGCTGATCTGGACTTCCAGTCGTTCAGAGAGTGCGTTGACGACCGAGACGCCGACCCCGTGCAGGCCACCGGAGACCTTGTACCCCTCGCCCCCGAACTTCCCGCCGGAGTGCAGCACCGTGAGGACGACCTCGACCGCTGGGCGGCCCTCCTTCTCCATGATCGCCACCGGGATGCCACGGCCGTTGTCCGTGACGGTCACGGAGTTGTCCGGCTGTATCCGGACGCTCACCTCCGTGCAGAAGCCGGCGAGAGCCTCGTCGACCGAGTTGTCCACGACCTCGTAGACGAGGTGATGAAGACCCATGACGCCGGTCGAGCCGATGTACATGCCCGGGCGCTTGCGAACCGCTTCAAGACCCTCCAGGACCGTAATGTCCTGCGCGTCGTATGTCGATGAGCCACCCGTCGTGGACAGGTCGCCCACGTCGTTGCTGCCTGAGCTCTCTTCAGAGCTGTTACCGCCTGATGCCAATGGCCCTCCGATGACGTGAGAAAGCCCCGGATTCCGGGGCTCTAGGTCCGCGGCCGGGGCATATTCGCTATACGCGTAAGGATAGCACGAAGCGCCCGGCGGAGTGGCCCCGCGGACCGTAGAAATCCCTGCAAAATCGAAGTAAATGGGCGCTCGCGCGGAGGGCAGCGCGCGGCCCGGAGGGATATCGGTTCTTATCTGGCGCTGATGCGGGCTTCATATCGTGATCGCCGGCCACCGGGGGTGAGCCACCCCCCGGCCCACAAGCACTTGATGCGTGCCCCGGTGGCCCCTTTTTGGAGTTCGCGCCGGAACGCCGCCCGGCGTCGCTACGCGGTCAGGCACCGCAGCTCGCGCACGAGCTCTTCCCCGAGCTCGGCGTTGAGCCGGATGATCAGCTGCGACGCCATCAGGTCTAGCTCCTGGGCCCAGACCGCGGCCTCACACGTGACGGTGAGCACCCCGTCACGCTCGGCGGTGGGACTGGCGGCCGCCGCGATCGCTGTGCCAGCCGCCGAGTCCCACGCCTGCTGAACCCTCGCGAGCGTCGTGACGGGGCGCGCGGATCTCGTGAAGTCCGCGATCGCGGCCGAGAATGGGCGTGGGGCCAGCCTGCTCATGCGGCGATCGCCTCCTGCAGAATGGTCCCGGGCGAGATGCGCAGGCGCGTGACCGACGCGGCCGCGCCGCCCGGCACGTGGGCCAGGTCCGTGGTGGCGATGACGCTCTGCCCGTCTGCGGCGAGCTCTGCGGCGAGGAGCTCCCGCCGGTCGGAGTCCAGCTCGCTCATCACGTCATCCAGAAGCATCAGCGGCACGCGGCCGCGCTGCTCGGAGAGGACGGTCCGCTCGGCGAGCAGGAGCGCGAGCAGCGCGATTCGCTGCTCGCCCTGAGACCCGTACACCCGCAGTTCGCGCGCATCGCGCGTCATCGCAAGCTCGTCTCGATGGGGGCCATGACCAGTGAAGCCGCGCTCGAGATCGCCCGCCAGGCGCTCCGCGAGCTCGGCGGCGAACTCCTCCTCGTCCGCCGCGCGCGACCTGGGCTTGTATTCGAGCGACGCGCCGCCCGCGAGACCGAGCTCGGCTGCGCGTCGGGAGAAGGGCGCGGCCAGCAGCCGGACCGCCTCATCGCGGTCCGCGCGGACCGCGAGCGCCTTGGCGGCGAGCGCCCGGTCCCATGTCGCGATCGACGCCTGCGAGGCGCGGCCCGAGCGGATCCTGGCCAGCAGCGCGTTGCGCTGCGCAAGCACTTGCGAGTACTCCCTGCGCACCGCCACTCGGGTCGGCCAGATCGCCGCGATCACCTGGTCGAGGTGCGCGCGCCGCAGCGCCGGCGGCCCCTTCAGCAGCTCGAGTCGATCCGGCATGAAGACTGAGATCAACGGGCGCACCGGCACGTCCAGCATGCGCTCGACCTGGGCGCCGTCGCATGTCATCCGCTTGACGGCCTGCTGGCTGCCCGGGAGGGTGCCGTACCCGACGCTGAGTTCGTGCCGCTGATCTCGATCCTCGAGCCGCACCGCGACCCGTGCAGCGCTCGCGCCGAAGCTGATCAGCTCCCGCTCGTTCCGTGTGCGGGGGGATCCTCCCGTGCAGCCGAAGTACAGGGCCTCGAGCAGGTTGGACTTTCCGGCGCCGTTCGGTCCGTGGACGACCGTGAGGCCTGGACCCAGCGTCGCCTCGGCACGGCTGTAGGTGCGGAAGTCGCGCAGCTCGACGCCGAGCACCCGCATGACGCCGCCTCAGACGTTCAGCCTGATCGGCATGATCAGGTACACGAAGTCACCCGTGTCGGGGGATTCGATCAACCCTGGCCGCAGCGGGCTTATCAGCTTGAGGACCAGCTCGTCGGTGTCGATGCTCTCCAGTCCGTCGCGCAGGAACTCCGGGTTGAACCCGATATCGAACGGCTCGCCGTGGAACGGGACGGGGATTGCCTCACTGGCCTCCCCGACGTCAGGGGTCTGCGCCGAGATCGTCAGCGTTCCCTCCGCGAAGCTGAGCCTGAGCGGCGCGTTCTTCTGCGCCAGGAGGCTGATCCGCCGCACAACCTCGGTGACCTCCGAACTCGACAGGCGGAGAGTGTGCTCGACCGCCTCTGGCAGCAGCTGGCGATAGTTGGGGAACTGCCCATCGATCAGGCGCGAGGACAGGACCACATCCCCCACCTCGAAGATGACCTGGTTCTGGCCCACGCTGACCGACAGGGCGTCGCCGTCGGCCTGCTGGGCTATGCGAGCGAGCTCGTTGAGTGCCCGCGCCGGGACGTTCGCCTCGAGCGTCCCTGTGAGCGGGCTCTCCAGGGCGGTCTCCTTCACGCTCAGCCGATAGGAGTCGGTGGCGACCATGCGCAGCTCCTGGCCCGATGCTGACATCAGGATTCCGGTGAGGACCGGGCGGGTCTCGTCACGAGACGCCGACCGAGAAACGCGGTTGATGGTCTGCACGAAGGCGTCGACCGGCAGTGAGACCCTGGTGTCGGGTGACGGGGACGGCAGCGTGGGGAAGTCCTCGGCGCGCAGCGTCCGCAGGTGGAACGTCGTTGCGCCGCAGATCAGCTCGATGTCCTGCTCGGCGGTCCGGAGCTCCATCGTCAGTTGCTCTGCCGGAAGTGCGCGTGCCACGTCGAGCAGAAGCCGAGCCGGCAGCACGGCGGCGCCGGGGCGCAGGACCTCTGCCTTCAGCGGCACCCTGAGACCGATCTCCATATCTGTGGCCAGCAGCTCCGGCGTCGCGTCGGGGCCTGCGGAGATCATGATCCCGGAGAGCGCCTGAACCGCGCTGCGGGTCGAGGCCACACGCGCGGCGGTCTGCAGCTGAGCAAGTAGGTGCGATGAGGAGAGCGAGAGCTTCATTACTTCTCTGTTCTGTAGTTACAAGTCATATGTAGTGCCTGTGGACTTGTGTATCTGTGATGGATAGTGGCCTTAGAGCACTGCCCGCGGTGGACATGGCTGTGGACGGCCCGTAAGGATCCGCACGCAAGTCTGTCAGGAGCACCGGTCGGGCGCAGGCTGCGAGGTGTCACGGGGTCTCGCATCCCAGATCCCTGCACAGCTTCTCCACAGCCTCGCGGGAGTTGTGATCGTCGCTGATCCTTGAGCTGGCTCGCCGGCAGGCGTGCAGGACCGTCGTGTGGTCACGGCCTCCGAAGTGCCTGCCGATGGACGGCAGCGATTCGTCGGTCAGCTCGCGTGAGAGATACATCGCGACCTGCCTGGGCCACGCGATACGGGTCGCTCGTGCGGAGGACACGAGCTCATCCGTCGTGATGCCGAAGTGCTTGGCGGTGGCGGCCTGGATGTCCTCCACGCTTCGAGCCCGGCGCGCCGCCGGTCCGGTACGCGGGTAGAGACCGTCGAGCACCTCCCGGGCGAGTGCGGGCGTGAGTGGGCGACCTGTCAGCGAGCTGAACGCGACGGTTCGTATCAACGCGCCCTCGAGCGCTCGGACATTGCTCTGGACGCGTTCTGCGATTGCCGTCAGGGCGGACTCGTCCGAGACCTCGATCCCATCGTTGTGCGCTCGCTTGCGCAGGATCGCCATGCGTGTCGCGAACCCCGGAGGTGCGATGTCGGCAACGAGGCCCGCCTGGAAGCGCTCGCGGAGTCGGTCCTCGAGCGCGCTCAGGTCGGCCGGGGGCCTGTCGGACGTGAGGACGACCTGCCTGCCTCCGTCGTGCAGGGCGTTGAAGGTGTGGAAGAACTCCTCCTCCGTCTTGGTCTTGCGCTCGAGGAACTGAACGTCATCCATCAGGAGCACATCAATGTGCCTGAAGCGCTTCTTGAAGACGTCTGCCCTCCCATCCGCGAGGGCCGCGAGGAACTCGTTCGTGAATGCCTCGCCGTTGGTGGCTCGAACGGTCAGTCCCGGGTTGTGGAGCAGAAGCAGGTTCGCGATCGCGTTGAGCAGATGGGTCTTGCCGACGCCCGGGGGCCCGTAGATGAACAGCGGGTTGTACGCCTGCGCCGGCATCTCGGCGACCGTCAGGGCCGCCGCGTGCGCGAGTCTGTTGCAGTCGCCTATGACGAACTGATCGAACGTCAGCTTGGGGTTGCCGAGAGGCTCGGACGCGGTTGGCAGCTCCGGAGCTTGTTGGCCATCGCACATCTCCGCGGGCGACCCGGCGGCGTTCCCGCGCTGCCGGTCCTCCGCCACGATCTGCACACCGACCCCGTCGCCAATGACCAGCTCGACGGCTGCCGCTATGACCCTTCCGAATCTGTCTTGGATCCACCTGTAGGAGTGTCTCGGGGCCTCGACAACAACGCGCTCCTCGGAGATCTCGACAGGGCGAAGAGGCTCCAGCCAGAGCCTGAAGGTGGGCTCCTCGACAACGAGCGCCATCTGCGATCGCACCAGCGACCATATGTGCTCGAGCTCGTCGCTCGGGGCAGCGCCCATCGGCTCCTCTCCCAGAAGAAATGACGGTGACTATTCGGAGGAGGGCCCCCGTCGGGCCCGGTGCGGCGACTATAACCAACGCCTGATTGACGGGGCTGCGGCTGCTCGCAATTGGCGAGAAAAATCCGAGAGCGCGTGCGGGTCCTATACTGGACGCCGAAGACGGGCTCTCGCCCGACGGTAAACGACGCGCTCGACGCAGGAAATCGCGCGGGACCGGAGAACTCAGACTATGAAGCGCACATATCAGCCCAAGAAGCGCAAGCGCGCCCGCGTACACGGCTTTCGCGCCCGCATGAGCACGCGGGCTGGTCGTCTCACGCTCAAGCGCCGCCGCGACAAGGGCCGCAAGCGCCTCTCCACCTGAGGCCACTGACGTGGAGGACCCCTTGGGCGACGGGAACGCGAGCAAGCCGCGAACCCCGTCGCGCGGGGGCAGGCTGTCACGAAGCGCTGAGTTCGAGCGTGTCTATCGGCATGGCAGGTCGATCGCCAACCGCCACCTGGTGCTGTACAGCTTCCCGAACGTCGAGGCCGAGAGGCCGAGGCTCGGACTCTCGGTGTCGCGGAAGGTTGGAGGAGCGATAGACCGCAACCGCGTGAAGCGGCTCCTGAGGGAGTCCTTCGCTCACGCCGAAGAGGGACTCGCCACGGGCCATGACATCGTCGTCGTAGCTCGTCCTCCGGCTCGTGAGCTCGCGGAGAGGGAGGGGCTCGCCGGGGTTGACGCGTCGCTGTGCGAGCTGCTCTTCAAGGCTGGCTTGCGCGCCGCGCCCGCACCAGCCGACCCACAGGCACCGGGCCTGCAGCGCACGTGAGCTCCTCGCCGGCCAGCGGAGCGCCCGCGACCGGGCCGAGCAGCCTCGCGCGCCTTGCGCGCGCGCTCGTGACCGCGCCCATCATCGCCTATCAGCGGTTCATATCGCCCGCGATCCCGCGGCGATGCAAGTACGAGCCGACCTGCTCACGCTACGCGGTGGATGCGATCAGGCAGTACGGCATACTTAGGGGCCCTGTGCTCGCCGGGTGGCGCCTGCTCAGGTGCAACCCATGGAGTCACGGCGGATACGATCCCGTCGAGGACCAGCGAATCTTCAGGACCGCTTCCCGCGAGAGCGGCTGACGGGGCACGAACGCCCGATGTCCCGGAGACGCGGCGCCCCGGTAGTGCCCGCATAGCCGACAAGCCCCCACCACGAACTAGCCCATGCTAATCCTCGCCAACGTGATCCAGGACGCGTTCTCGCCCCTGATCAACATCTTCGAATCCATCATGGTGTGGATTCACGAAACGATCGGCGGCAGCTGGGGCCTGGCGATCGTCGGTCTCACCGTCCTCATCAGGGCCTTCCTTGTTCCGCTGACCTTCAGGCAACTGAAGTCGATGCAGGAGATGCAGCGCCTCGCGCCGGAGATCAGCGCGCTGAAAGAGAAGTACAAGGAGGACAAACAGCGCCAGCAGCAGGAGCTGATGAAGTTCTACCAGGAGAAGAAAATCAATCCTCTGGCCTCCTGCCTGCCGCTCCTTCTCCAACTCCCCGTCTTCTTCTCGCTCTTCTACATGCTGCGCACGCAGCTGAAGGAAGACATCTGCGGGCCGCAGATGGTCGAACACTTCCGCCGGGAACTGCACAAGCCGACGCTCACGAAATTCAGCGAAATCCCCCAGCACGCCGTGAAAGTCGGGGCCCACACCGTCAAGGGGCTGACTGAAACAGGCTGCAACGTCGTGGCGCCCGGATCCGCAAAATTCCTGTTCATCCCCGACATCACCGAAAAGGCGACGGGGATCGCGCTGGTGGTCCTGATCCTCTGTTACGTCGGTTCCCAGGTCGGATCGACGCTGGTCGCGACAGCCACAGCCGACCCGACCCAGCGCAGACTGATGCTCTTCCTCCCGGTCATCTTTGTGGTGATTCTCTACCGCTATCCCGCCGGCCTGCTCGTCTACTGGATAACTACCAACGTGTGGACGATCGGCCAGCAGTCGGTGATCCGACGGCGAATGCCACCACCTCCCAAACCGCCACCCGGGGCGAATGGCAAACCCACCAAGTCGCTGAGAGAATCGCTGTCCGAGGCGGTCGCGAGCGCGGGCAGCAGCGCAAAGAGCCCGCCGCCCGCGGCGGCGCCGGCGGGCGGCGCTCCGCCACCACCGCCACGCAAGAAGAAGAAGCGATCGGGGAGACGACGATGAGCGACGACGAGTCACGCGAGGCAGGGGACGAGGAGCTCGAGCCGGCCGAGGCGCTCGAGGAGCTGCTCGAGGAGATCGTGGACGGCCTGGGTTTGGACTGCGACATCGAGGTCAGCGAAGCCGATGGGGTCCTGACGGGGACGGTCGAGGGCGAGGACGTCGGGCTGTTCATCGGACGCCACGGGCAGACGATCGACGCCGTGCAGCACCTGGCGCAGCGGATCGTCTTCCCGGAGGGGCCCTCTTCAGTGAGGGTCGTGATCGACGCGAATGGCTATCGCGAGCGGCGTGCCGGAGCCCTGCGTGCGGAGGCCGACGAGGCCGCCGACGAGGCGGTCGAAACGGGCCGCAACGTTGAGCTCGCACCGATGCCCCCCTTTGAGAGGCGCATCGTCCACGAGTTCCTGCGCGAGCGGGGTGACGTTGAGACCCACAGCGAGGGCAACGAGCCCGAGCGCTATCTGGTGGTCTCACCCGCGGTGCGCGACGACTGAGTCCCGGCGTTTCACGTTTTTCTTGACGGTGAAACACTTCGGCCGATGACCAGTGGAGGCGGACCCGAGCTGACGGACGTCGAACGGGGCCTCGTCGCGGGCATCCTGATCGGCGAGGGGCACTTCGGAGGAGACGGCAAGAAGCCCCAGATCACCCTGCGAATGCACGTGAGGCACGAGTCGCTCTTCCGCTGGCTCGAGCGCGTATTCCCGCGTGCGCGTCTGTATGGGCCGTACGAACATTCCGGGAGGCGCTACTACCAGTGGATGGCTCGGGGCGTGGCCCTCGCGGAGGACGTGCTCCCGGTCGTCGAATCGGTGCTCACCGACGAGGTCGACGCACACGTTGCCGGCCGCGTGCGCGAGATGCGCAGCCGCTACGCGGACTTCTTCGCCTCACACGGCGGATGACGGTCGACCTTGCCGCGGTGCTCCCGGCGGGCATGGACGCGGGCCAGGTAGCCCAGATGGGGGCACTACTCAGCGCCCTGGAGACCGATGAGCATGCACCGACCGCGGTCCGCAAACGCGATCTCGCCGCCTACGTTCATGTTGCGGACGCGCTGTCGGCCCTCGAGATCGACGAGCTCCGCTCGTCGTCCACGATCGCCGATCTCGGGGCGGGCGCCGGGTTCCCCGGCCTTGCGCTGGCTGTCGCCCTTCCCGATGCGAGTGTCCGGCTCGTCGAGAGCCAGCGACGAAAGTGCGAATTCCTCGCACGGGCGATCGAGTCAGCGGGCATCGGGAACGCATCGGTGGTGTGCGCACGAGCAGAGGAGTGGGGGGAGGGCATCGGGTCCAATGCGGCCGTGACGGCACGGGCGCTCGCGCCCCAGCCGGTCGTGCTCGAGTACGCGGCGCCACTGCTCAGCCCCGGCGGCACCCTGATCGACTGGAGGGGACGCAGGGACGATCAAGAAGAGTTAGCGTCGCTGCGTGCCGCGGAGGAGCTGGGAATGGAGCGTGTGGAGGTTCGCCGCGTCGAGCCTTTCCCGGGAGCGCGGGACCTGCACCTTCACGTGTTTTGCAAGCGCTCCGACACGCCGGGACGCTTTCCGAGACGGGCCGGAATGGCGCGCAAGCGCCCCCTCGGCGCGTGAGCCGTCTGCGCCGAGGGCGCGAATGTCCCCATTTTGCCGGAGATCTGCGGCCGCCCGTCGGCGATCGCCGCTAGCTTGCAGGGATGGGAACGGTCTACGCGGTGGCGAACCAGAAGGGCGGCGTCGGCAAGACGACCACGGCCGTCAACGTCGCCGCATGCATCGCCGAGGCCGGTTACGCGACGCTGCTCGTGGACGTCGACCCACAGGCGAATGCAACCGTCGGACTCGGCATCCCCAGGGCGAAGGCGCCGGGGCTGTATGAGGTGCTGACGGGAGAGGCCTCCGCGCAGGAAGCGATCACCACCTCTGCGGTCGAGGGACTGAGCACGATCCCCGCCGGCGCGGGGCTTGCGGGGGCCAACGTGGAGCTGCCCCGAATCGACGGATTCGAGTACCGGCTGCGTGAGTGTCTGGAACCCGTGCGAGGCCGGTTCCAGTACATCCTCCTCGACTGTCCGCCCTCACTCGGCCCGCTCACAGTGTGCGCCCTCGTGGCGGCTGATCGAGTGATAGTGCCCGTCCAGACCGAGTATTTCGCACTGGAGGGGCTCGCTGGGCTCCTCGAGACCCTCGACCTGGTGCGCCGTGAGCTCAATCCGGGCCTCACAGTCGCAGGGATGCTGCTCACGATGCATGATGCGCGCACCCGGCTCGGCCAGGACGTCGAGCGCGAGGTGCGCACGCACTTCCCAGACCTTGTGTTCGACACGGTGATCCCGCGGAACGTCCGCGTCGGGGAGGCTCCCAGCTACGGTCTGCCGGTGACACATCACGATCCGCATAGCGCCGGCGCGGAGGCCTATTTCGAGCTCGCAAAGGAGGTCGCTGCACGTGGCTAAGCCGAAGCCCGGCATGGGCAGGGGACTCGACGCGATTCTGTCCGTGTCGGCAGAGGGTGCCGCGACGGCCGAGCACCTGCGCGAGATTCCTCTCGATGTGATCTCGCCGAACCCGCACCAGCCGCGCCGCTCGTTCGACCAGGACGCGCTCGCCGCTCTTGCCGGGTCGCTTGGGGAGCAGGGCGTCCTGCAGCCCGTGCTCGTGCGGCCACGGCCTGGCGGGCGCTACGAGCTGATTGCCGGCGAGCGGCGCTGGCGGGCCGCGAAGTTGGCTGGACTGGAGACGGTTCCCGCGCTGGTCCGAGACCGCGACGACGCCGCCTCACTGCAGGTCGCCCTGATCGAGAACATGGCGCGCGAGGACCTCAGCCCCGTCGAGGAGGCGCGCGCCTGCGCGGCTCTCGTCGAGGAGCTGGGCTTGACCCGCGAGGAGGTGGGGATCCGAGTCAGTCGCAGCCGCGTTGCCGTCAGCAACCTGATCAGGCTCCTCGATCTGCCCGACGAGGTGCTCGATCTGCTTCAGCGCCGAGCTCTGAGTGAGGGCCACGGCCGCGCGCTGCTTCTCGCCGAGGATCACAGCCAGCGCCGCCGGCTCGCCGCGTCGGCCGTCGAGGAAGGATGGTCGGTCAGGACCACCGAGGACCGCGCGAGAGCATCAAACGCCAAGAGCGCCGCACGGATCACGCGCCCGCGCGACCGCAAAGCCCACCCAGATCAGGAGGCCGCGGCCGGTGAGATCGCGGCCCAGCTCAGCATCTGTCTCGGGGCTGATGTCCGCGTGAAGCCTTCGCCACACGGTGGGTACCGCGCCGAGATCAGCTTCGGCTCGCAGGACGAGGCACTCGAGCTCGCACAGAGGCTGACCGTGGCGCTCCTCACGAAGGGATAGCAACCAGGAGCATCGCGAGCGACAGCGCTCCGCGCAGGCTCCACCCGGCCGTGCGGATCCAGTTCCCCGCCACCAGCGAGCGTATCCGGCCCTCGTCACGCCCATCGAGCATGGCCCGGTGGCCCGGGATCTGCACGATCGCCGTGCACGCGTGTATCGCCACGAGGATGATCAGGCCCACCGAGGGAAGGGCCCTGCCCAGCGTCGAAGGCGGGTCCGCCACAAGCGCTGCCGCGGCGGCCACCTCGACGATCATCAGCGGCCCGACCACCCAGGCGGTGCGCCGCTGGTTGGCGCGAGAGTAGTCGCCGAAGCCGCGCTCTCCGACCAACCCGAAGAGGGGGTAGTGAACCACCTGCACGAACCAGATGAGCCCGACCATCGCGCACGTGGCGGCCAAGTTCACGCCGAGCAGCCCGACCCCGCCCGCGTCGATCACGACCCGCGTGCCTCGCGCTGAAGGCGCTCGAGACTCGCGCCCGGTTCGCCGACGATCGCTCGAATGCCGCGCTCGCGCAGCGCGCCCGCAACCCGCCTCGCCCTGCCTCCGCCCGATCCGGTGACCGTAATCGCTGCGAGATCAGCGCCCTCACGCTCGCAGAAGTCGACCAGCTCGTCCGCCGGCACGTCGGCACCCAGGTGCTGAACCCGCCAGTTATCCTCGCGCAGGGCGATCGCGGCCATCAACGTGGGCAGCGAGTGGCGATCCCCTGCAAGCGCCGCAACGACCGCCGTGCCGCGGCGCCGGCCGCGGGGCGCCGGATGGTGCTCGCCGAGAATTCGCTCCACGGTCGCCGACGCCCTGTGCTCCGTCCAGATCCCGATGCGCCCCTCGTGCCATTCCTCGCCGATGCGCCACAGCGCCGGCACGAGTACCTCCTGTGTCGCCTCCGTCAGTCCGACTCCCTCGTCTAGAAGCTGCGCGATCATCTTGCGCGCGTCCGCGTCATCGCCGGCGAGCAGGTGCTCGAACATCTGGTTGCGCCGCCCGCCGTAGCCGCCCCGCGGCCGGAGCGCTCGCGGCCGCACGGGGCGGTCCCGACGGCGAGCCATAGCCTCCACCTCCTCGCTTCCCACGCGGTAGCGCCCTCGCACGAGCATCGCCGGGAGTGCCCCCGAGCGCACCCACCTGTAGGCGGTCTGGTAGTGAACGCCGAGCATCTCTGCCGCGGTGGCCAGGTCGACGTCGGAGTCCGGCATGCCAACAGGCTAGCTGCCCCGGAGCCGATTTACTACTAAATGATGCTAATGCACGCTAATCGTAGATAGACTGTCTCCATGACGACGGCGGAGACCCCGGTTGACCACCCGCTGCGCGGTGCCTCCGTGCTCATCTGTGGTGCGAGCGGTGGCATGGGCGGCGCGCTGGCGCTCGAGATGCACACGCGCGGAGCGAACCTCACGCTCGCCGGCCGCGATGTGGCGAGACTCGCCGCGATCCCGGTCCCGGGCGCCAGGGTCGTCCGGGACCTCCGCGCGGCCACGGCGTGCGAGGACGCCGTGCGGTGCGCCATCACGCATGCGGGTCGCCTCGACGTTCTCGTGAATGCCGTAGGCGCGGTTGCTTTTGGTCCATCGTCCGAGCTGTCAGCGGAGGTAGCCGAGACGCTGCTGCAGGTCAATGCGCTGATCCCGATGCTCCTGGCCCGCGCCGCGCTCGACGTGATCTCCCCCGGCGGCGCGATCGTCAACATTTCCGGCGTGATCGCCGAGCGTAACTATCCGGGCATGGCCGCGTACGGCGCATCGAAGGCCGCGGTGAGGGCGTTCGACCAGGCGCTCGCTCGGGAAGCCCGTCGCCAGCGCGTCCGTGTCCTGGATGCTCGACCGCCCCACACCGAGACCGGGCTTGCGGGGCGAGCGCTCGCCGGAGCGGCGCCGCCCCTCGGCGCCGGGCTCGCGCCGCCGGCGGTTGCAGCGGCCATCTGCGACGCTCTCGAGGCCGGCGTGCGTGACCTTCCCAGCGAGGCGTTCGCCGGCGTCGCTTGATGGCGGACGTGATCGTCGTCGGCGCCGGGATGTCCGGTCTCACGTGCGCCCAGGACCTAACTCGAGCGGGAGTCGAGTGCACGGTCCTGGAGGCATCAGACGGCGTCGGCGGGCGCGTCAGGACCGACCGCGTCGACGGCTTCCTGCTTGATCGCGGCTTCCAGATCCTGCTGACCGGCTACCCGCAGGTCCGCCAGCGCCTGCACCTTGCGGAGCTGGATCTTGCCCTGTTCGAGCCCGGTGCCCTCGTCCGCGCACGGGGCCGGATGAATCGCGTGAGCGACCCAACCAGACGCCCGCTCGAGCTCGTGCCGGCCCTCAGATCCGGCGTTGGCACGCTGCGAGACAAGGCTCTCGCCGCGAGACTGGTCCTCGATGTGCGCACGCACTCCGTCCGCTCCCTCCTGCGGCGGCCGGACGTGAGCACCGCGGAGCGGCTCGCGCGCGCCGGCTTCTCCCCCGCGTTCATCGCCGGCTTCTGGCAGCCCCTGTTCGCGGGTATCCAGCTCGACCCCGAGCTCGAGGTCTCCTCGCGGAGATTCGACGTCATCCTGAGAATGATCTCCTCGGCGTCCACCGGGCTCCCCCGGGACGGGATCGGATCGGTCCCCGAACAGCTGGCGTGCACCCTCCCCGCGGACACGGTCCGGCTGGGCTCAACGGTCGCCGAGGTGTCGCCGTCGGCGGTCACCCTGGAGGGCGGAGAGCGCGTCGCGGCGACCGCGGTGGTCGTCGCAACCGACGGGCCGACGGCTCATCGGCTGATCAGGCACGGGGTCGAGGATCCCGGTTCGCGTGCCGCCGCCTGCTGCTGGTTCAGCGCGGATACCCCGCCGGCACCCGGCGTTCTGATGCTCGAAGGCGAAGGAGCCGGCCCGGCGCTCAACGTCGTCGTGATGAGCGCCGTGCAGCCGTCCTACGCTCCCGCAGGAAAGTCCCTGATCGCGGCTGCGGTCCCGGGGCCTGCGGCGCTCGAGCCCGGGATCGAGGATCGCGTTCGCGAGCAGCTCGCCCGGTGGTTCGGGTCCAGCACACGCGACTGGCAGCACCTGCGCACCGACGTCATCCCCCACGGACAGCCCCGCCAGAGCCCCCCGCTGAACCCGCGCCAACGCGTCGATCTCGGGGAGGGCATGTTCGTATGCGGCGACCATCGCGACACGGCCTCTCTGCAGGGGGCGATGTTCAGCGGGGAGCGGACCGCGGCCGCGGTGCTCCGGCGCCTGCGGGGA
>Ga0209698_10000706_pt1 | contig 38160 bp, 30 predicted proteins | sample LitLauG_LLR_2012_FD_187203 | JGI IMG/M metagenome (GOLD analysis project Ga0209698, IMG submission 187203) | Freshwater sediment microbial communities from Pennsylvania, USA - Little Laurel Run_MetaG_LLR_2012 (SPAdes) (version 2) | ecosystem: Environmental > Aquatic > Freshwater > Creek >... | reverse complement strand
CCCGTTCTGGACCCACCCCCGCGTGCGGGTGACCCCGCACAACGCGGCCGGCGGCTTCGGCCGGTTCGGCCGCCAGGCCGACCTGTTCGAGGCCAACCTCACCCGCTTCCTGGATGGCGAACCGCTCGAGCACGACGTGACCGGGGCGATCGAGGTGCACCAGCCGTGACCGACGACGCTGCCGGGTACGAGCCGCTGGCCGACTCCCCGTCCTGGTTCGTCCGGGCCCTCGCCGTCCCCCGGGGGGACCTCGTCGTCGACGTCGAGGGGTGCGCCATCCACGCCGTGACCTTCGGGAGACCCGGCACCCGGGGCCTGGTGTTCGTCCACGGGGGCGGCGCCCATGCCCACTGGTGGACCCACGTGGCGGCCACGTTCGCCGACGAGTTCCGGGTGGTGTGCGTGGACCTGTCCGGGCACGGCGACAGTGGTCACCGATCGTCGTACTCGCTCGAGCGGTGGACCGACGAGGTCGTGGCCGTGGCCCAGGCCGGCGGGATCGCCGGGCCGCCGGTCGTGGTCGGCCACTCGATGGGCGGGTTCGTCACCATCGGCACCGCCGCCCGGCACGCGGACGAGGTGAGCGGCGCCATCGTGTGCGACTCGCCGGTCACCGAGCCCGATCCCGAGATCGCCTCCTACCGGCTGAAGGAGGCGTTCGGACGGCCGCGTGTGTACCCGACCCTGCAGGACGCCTACTCCCACTTCCGGACGGTGCCGGCACAGGACCACTACCTCGACTACGTCATGGACCACGTGGCCCACCACTCGATCCGCCCGACCGACGGCGGCTACCAGTGGAAGTTCGACCGGGACGTCTTCGCACAGTTCGGCGGGGGCATGCGGAGCATCGCCCTCCCCTATCTCTCGCGGGTCCGCTGCCGGTTCGCCCTGCTGCGGTCCGAGCACGGTCTGGTGACCCGGGACATCGGCCGGTTCATGTACGACGAGCTCGGCCGGGTGACCCCTGTCCTCGAACTACCCGAGGCCGGTCACCACGCCATGCTCGACCAACCCCTCATCCTGTTGACGGCGCTGCGCACGCTGCTCGCCGACTGGGACCACTCCGAGCCGCGCCGGCGCGACTGAGCGCGGGGACGTTCGCCGCCGCCGACCGTCGGGTCACCAACCGGAGGCGGCGATCACCGGGGCGTTGAGCGTGGTGCCGGCCATGCTGCCGTCGGACGGCGCATCGCCATAATTGGAGACCGCACCAGCAGCGGTGGCCACCCAGTAGCCACCTCCGTCGGAGGTGGCGAACACCGCGGTGGCCCGGTCGGTGCCGAGCGATCCCGCCGGGTCACCGAAGCGGCCGGCGTCGCCGAACGCGGACAGCCTGCCGTCTGCGTGGAGGATCCAGTAGCCGCCGCCGTCCGGCGTGCGGACCGCCGAGGTCACCGGCACGGTGCGGGCAGCCGGCGCGCCGAGGAAGGGGGCGTCGCCGAACGCGTACACGCTGCCCGAGGTGGTGACCAGCCAGTAGCCGTTTCCGGTGGCGTCGGGCATGACGGCCACCGCCGTCCCGGCGCAACCGCCGATCCCGGGACACGACCCGGCGAAGCGCGCGTCCCCGAAGGCGAAGACGCCCCCGTCGGAGGCGACCATGAAGTAGCCCCCGTCGTCGGTCGACGGGACCATGGCCACGATCGGAGCGGCGAGCGAGTTCGGGGCACCCGATCCGGACGGCGAGAAGCCCAGGCCGGGGAGCGATCCGTAGTAGCCGGCATCACCGAAGGCGAACACGCCGCCGTCGGAGGCGACCAGCCAGTAGCCCTGCCGGTCGGCCGTGGGGGAGATCCCCATCACCGGTCGCTGCAGGTGGATCCCACCCGTCGAGCCGTGGAACCCGGCCGAGCCGAAGGAGAAGATCCCGCCGTCGGAGCCGACCAGCCAGTAGCCGGCGGTGGTGGCCTGCTGTCCCGAAGTCGTGTCGACGGTGACCGTGAACGGACCTGCGGTGGCCGTCGGGCCCACGCTGTTCGACGCGGTCACCGTGTAGGTGAAGGAGGTGGTTCCCGCCGGCGGCGTCCCCGACAGGTCGCCGGTGGCGCCGTCGATGGCCAGCCACCACGGGGCACCGGCGAGGGCGAACGTCGGCGCCGGATTTCCCGCTGCGGCGAACGTGTACCGGTAGCTCGAGCCCGAGGACGCGGACCCCGGTGGCGAAGCCGAGGTGAACGACGGGGACACTCCCTGTCCGATGGCCTCCACGTGGGACACCGAGCCGGAGAACCCGTCGCTGTCGGTCACCGTCAGCGACACGGTGTAGTTGCCCGCCGATGCGTACACGTGGGACGGCGTGGGACCGGTGCCGCTCTGCCCGTCCCCGAAATTCCACGACCACGAGCTGATCCCGTTGGGTACGTTGGCGACAGAGGACGCGGAGCCGTCCAGTGTCACCGGCGCACCTGTCGTCGGTCGTGCCGTGGCGACACCGAACGACGCGGTGGGGACCGCCTGGGTCTGCGCGCAGCCGTTCGCGGAGTTGCGCGCGAAGTCCTCGTTGGAGAACTCGGTCTGGAGGTCGTAGTGGTCCGCTCCGATCGTCTGGTTCCACTGGGCTCCGCTGGGGCCGGACTGTGCGCCGAAGTTCCAGGCGCACTCGTCGCCGATCTCATAGCCGGTGCTGTCCCTCCATGCGTTGCCTTCCGGATCCGTGATGGTCTCGATCTGCTCGTGGCTGATCATCGAGATCGCCGAGTCGAGCGGGATCGAACCGTTGGGTGCCTCGGTGCCGAGGCACGTGGCGCCGAAACCGGTCGGATAGGGGATGTCCGCGTAGAGGCTCACGTTCGAGTTGTGCACGGCGGCGCTGTGGTAGCCGCAGAACCCGGTGTACGCGGTGTCCGAGCAGTTGCCGCCGGCAAGACCGTTGTTCACGTCGAGGCAGGTCTCCACGCGGGGAGGGAAGAGGACGAGGTAGATGTCACCGAAACCGGTGGGCAGGCCGTCCGCCGACTGGAGGCTGGCCAGTTCCGCGTGGATCTGGGCATCGGTGATGCACGTGACGTAGTTCTCCCCGTGCGCGGAGTCGGGGGTGCAGCCGCCGCTCGACGGATAGACGTCGGTCGCGTAGACGGGCGTCGCGTTCTTCACCGCGTAGTGCACGTGGGGGGAGCCGGCGAGCTGCCCGTTGGTGTACTGCGTGGCCACGGCGTAGACGTTGGACGCGGTTCCGCTGGCCCCTGCGACGTCGTCGAGGAACTTGTTGACGCCGGCCACGTAGGCCGGGTCGAATGTGCTGAGGGATCCACCACCGTCCCAGAAGACGGCGTGGACGGTGCTGGCACCGGTGACGCCGTTCGCCCCGACGAGGGTGCCGCCCTGGAAGACGAGCGGCGGGTTTCCGCCCGCATAGCCGGGCACCAGCGAGGTGAGCGCCGGTGCCAGCGTGCCGGCACGGACGGTCGTGGTGCAGCCGGCCGGGAACCGGTCGGGGACGATCCCGTAGATGCCCGCCGGCGCCGTCATCTGGCGACAGGCGGACGTCGTGGCGGCTCCGGCGGTCGGCGCCGATGCCACCGTCGCCACGAGTCCCCCGAAGAGGGACACCAGCAGCACGGCGACGCCCGTCAAGCGGGCGCGGCCTGTCGGCGGCAACGGTGGGCGGGCGGTCTTCGTGTCCTGGCGGCGACGGTTCTGCATTGCTCCTCGGGCACTCCATCGGCACGGACCGGCCGCAACTGAAGCGATGGGCGGCCCGACCCCGTCCGCCCAGGCCAGGCGTGCAACACTGCCACCCATGGGGGACGGGACGAGGATCACCAGGCGCGAGCTGCTCCGTCAGGGGGCGCTCGGGGGACTCGCCCTCGGGGCGCTCGGAGCGACCGGTGGGGCACTGCTGTCGGCCTGCGGATCGTCGTCGGCCGCGCCGGCGGGTGCGACCGGGTCGACGCCGACGACCGCGCCGGGCGACACCGGTGGGTCGCGGTGGTGGCTCGAGGGCAATTTCGGGCCCGTCCGGACCGAGACGACCTCGATGGACCTGTCAGTGACCGGGACCCTGCCACCCGGACTCACCGGCGTCTACGTCCGCAACGGCTCGAACCCGCTCCAGGGGGTGTCACCGCACTGGTTCCTCGGCGACGGCATGGTCCACGGGGTCCGGCTCGACGCAGGGGCGGCCACCTGGTACCGCAACCGGTGGATCCGCACCGGCCTCTTCGACCACGGGGGCGGACTCGGCGCGTCGGGCGCCCCGGGAGGGACGGCGACCCTGGCCAACGTCTCGGTGGTGGAGTTCGGCGGCCGGACCCTGGCCCTCGGCGAGGTCGGCGTGCCCTACGCACTCGATCCCACCGACCTGTCCACGGTGGGGCCGTTGAGCGCCGACGGTGGTGGCAACGGCAACATGACGGCGCACCCGAAGTTCGACCCGGCCACCGGCCAGATGCACTCGTTCGGCTACGGGTTCACCGAGCCGTTCCTCGAGTACCGGGTCCACGCCGCGGACGGCACCCTTCTCACCAACCAGCAGGTCACGCTGCCCCGGTCGGTGATGATGCACGACTTCGCCATCACCGGTTCCGACGTGGTCTTCCTGGACCTGCCGGTCGTGTTCGACCTGCAGGGCGCCATGCGCATGGTGTCGGACCCGGCGTCGGGAGCGGTCCCCTACCGCTGGGACCCGTCCGCCGGCGCCCGGATCGGCGTCATGCCGCTCGGTGGGCCGACCAGCGCGATCCGGTGGGTGGAGATCGAGCCGTGCTACGTGTACCACACCGTCAACGCCGTCCGGCAGGGCGGCGACGTGGTCCTCGACGTGTGCCGACTCGACTCGACGTTCGGTCCGGCCAGTCTGGCCAGCGCCTCGACCCGGCACCGGTGGACCGTCGGCACCTCGGGGGCCCACCTCACGTTCCGCGACGAGGTGCTCGACGTGCCGCCCGCCGACCTTCCCACCATCGACGCCCGCCACCGCGGCCGGGCGTGGCGCCACGCCTGGTTGGCCGAGCTGACGTCGTCACCTGGCCAGGTGGCCTTCGCCGGGTGCCAGCACATCGACATGGCGACCGGGAGGTTGGACCGGTGGTCGCCGGGGCCGGGACGGTTCAGCGGCGAATGGCTGTTCGTGCCCGACGGCCCCGGCGAAGGGGAGGGATGGGTCCTGGCCTTCGTGTACGACACCGCCTCGGGCCGGTCCGACCTGGTGGTCCTGGACGCCCTGCACGTCGCCGCTGGCCCGGTCGCCGAGGTCCATCTGCCGGTGCGGGTGCCCTACGGGTTCCACGCCGCCTTCGTCACGGCCTGAGGCCGGCCGGTCCGCGCCATCGCTAGGGGCGTCGCCACAGGACGCGCCGGTGGGACAGCCCCATGGCCCCGGTGAACCCGTCGCCGTGCGGACGGAAGCCGAGGGCGCCGTAGAAGTCGAGGGCACCGGTCCGGGCCGCGGCCCACACGTCGAACCCGGACGACGTGGCCACCGACTGCACCGTCCGCACCAGCTCCGCCCCCACTCCCCGGCGGCGCCATCGGGGGGCGACGGCCATCAGGACCAGATGGAGCGTGGCGTACCCGGGCCACGGCTCGACCACCACGGTCACCCCACCGACCACCGTGCCTCCGGGCTCCGCGATCCCCAGATGGAGGGTGGACGGTTCGAGGTCCGCCGGGTGCACCGCGGACAGGTCGGTGCGCCCGTCACGGAGCACCGCCCGCCGGAGGTCGACGAGGGCGTCGGCACCGACCACGCACACCGGGCCGGTGTCGGACCCCCCGTCGGACGACGACCCGACCACGAACGGATCCCACCAGCGCGCCGGCGCCCACGGCACGGTCACGGGTGGGTCGGGCCCAGCTCCTCGACCTCGAGCAGGGTGAAGGCGTCGATGATCGCCCGCAGCACCTGGCGGGCGATCCGGGGGTCGAGGTCGTCCGCACGGGCCGTGTCCTCGATGGCGTCGAGCATGCGGTCCTCGCGGGCCCGGTCCACCACCGGCATGCCGTGTGCCCGCTTGAACCGGATCACCTCGGTGATCAGCCGGGAACGGGCGGCCAGGACCGCCACGAGGTCGCGGTCGACGGCGTCGAGGCGCACGCGGATCTCGTCGAGGTCGAGCTGGTCGTCGGGCATGGGTCCCCCTCCGTCGTCGGACGGGTCACCGTACCGCCGGGCAGGGACCGGCGTAGCCGAGGGCCCGGGAGGGCCGGCCGAACCGGGCAGGGAAAGGCCGGCCCTCCCGGGCCCTCGGCGCACAGTTGTCGACCGGCCGACCGGGACAGGTCGGGACGGGCGGAGGAGTCAGGCCGGGGACACCACCTGCCCGGGGAGGTGGCCGGTGAGCTTGCCGTCGAGGACGATGGGGACCCCGTTGACGATGGTGGCGTGGATACCGTTGGGATACGCCTGGAACCGTGCCGAGTCACCGGGGAGGTCGTGGACCAGCTCCTTGCGGCCGGGACGACGGATCTCAACGGGATCGAAGATCATGAGGTCGGCGAAGTTCCCGGGCTGCACCAGACCCCGGTCCCGGAACCCGAGCAGCGTCGCCGGCACCGAGGTCAGCTGACGGATCCCCCGCTCGAGGGTCCACTCACCGAGGTCGAGCACCCACCGTCGGAGGAAGTAGGTGCTGTAGTCGGACCCGTCGTCACGCGACAGGTGGGCTCCGCCGTCGGAGGTCCCGGTGATCATGTTCGGGCTGTGCTGGGCCTCACGGACGGCATCCATCCACTCCTCGGTCTCGGTGACCCACCGGAACTGGGTGGCGAGATCGTCGGCCAGGGCTAGGTCGAGCATGGCGTCGGCCGGCGCCTTCCCCTCCTCGGCGGCGATGTCGGCAATCGAGCGCCCCACGTACCGATCGAGGTCCGGGTCGCCCACCGACCCCACGAACAGGACGTCCCAGTGTGGTGGCGGCAGCGTCGAACCGCGGGCCGGGTCCCGATTCGGCTCCTCCACCGCGCCCCGCATTGCGTCGCGCAGGGCCGGGTCCTCCAACTTGGTGCGGCGGTCGTCGACGAACGGCGCCACGACCCGGTCCCACGCCGGAACACCCTCGTACAGCGTGGTCCCGTCGGCGAGGTTGAAGGGTCGGTCGAAGGGACGCGCCAGCAGGAGCGAGTAGACCGCCGATCCGGCGGCCTGGGCCCGGTCGAGGAACTCGAGGGCCACGTCCCACCCGGCGCCGGGGGCGTCGACCTTGTTGCGGCCCCCGAGTCCCTGAATGATCACCGGCAACCGGCTCGCCCGTCCGAGCTCGATCAGCAGCTCCATGTCCTCTGCGTCCAGGCCGCCGACGGCACTCCGGGGCAGGTAGGTGATCGTGCCCCGGTTGGTCCTGCCGAGTTCGTCGGCCAGGGCCAGGAGCTCGTCGGGCTCGGCGAACCGGCTGGGCACGGGGTGGTTGTCCCCGTCGTTGTGGGTCGACGCGTGCGTCGACGAGAAGCCGGAGGCACCGGCGTCCATCGCGGCGCGGAGCAGCTCGCCCATCTCCAGCACCTCGGAGGGCGTGGCCGCCCGGGCCGAGCCCTCGGGCCCCATCACCCAGCGTCGGAGGTTGCAGTGGCCCACGTAGCAGGCCATGTTGACGCCGAGCTTGCCGGCCCGGTCGGCCAGGAACTCGGGGAAGGTCTCGAAGTCCCAGTTGATGCCGTCGAGTGCGGCTGGGGCCATGCCCTCCACCTTGGCGAACAGCCCGGCGAAGAACCGGCGGTCGTCCGGCCTGGTCGGGGCCACGGAGAACCCGCAGTTCCCGGCGAGCACGGTGGTGACCCCGTGGAAGCAGGACGCCGTGGCATAGGGATCCCAGGTGATCTGCGGGTCGTAGTGGGTGTGCGGGTCGATGATCCCCGGGGCGACGATTCGTCCGGCGGCGTCGAGCTCGACGTCGGCGGTGGCGTTCTCGAGCCGGCCGATGGCGGCGATCCGCCCGTCCCGGGCGGCCACGTCGGCACGGCGCCGGGGGTTGCCCGACCCGTCGATCAGTACCCCGTTGCGGATCAGCAGCTGGTAGTGCTCGCCCACGGCCGGCCCTCAGGCCCCGGTGGCCTGGAGCGCGGGGAGCCGGTCCCGCAGGCCGAAGAGCTCGATGGCGTTGCCCCGCATCACCTTCTCCACCACGACCGGATCGAGTCCGAACGTCATCTCCCTGGCCACGTCGAGGGTGTCGGGCCAGGTGCTGTCCGAGTGGGGGTAGTCGCACTCGAACATGACGTTGTCCTCGCCGATGTCGGCCAGGTTCTCGAGCCCGAACCGGTCACTGAAGAAGCACCCGAACACCTGGCGGGCGAAGTAGGTCGACGGCGGGTCGGCCAGGAGGTCGGCGACCCCGCCCCACGCGCGGTTGGTCTCCCACACGTGGTCGGCCCGCTCGAGGATGTAGGGGATCCAGCCGATCTGCCCCTCGCTGTACGCGATCTTGAGGGTCGGGTAGCGCTCGAGGAGTCCGCTGAACAGCCAGTCGCACATCGACAGCATGCAGTTGGTGAAGGTGGCGGTCGACTGCACCGCGGGCGGCGCGTCCGGCGACGTGGACGGCATCCGCGACCCGGAGCCGATGTGCATGCACACCACCACACCGGTGTCCGCACAGGCCTCGAAGAGCGGGTCCCAGTAGCGGTCCTTGTCGTGGATGGACGGCCAACCCAGATAGGCCGGGATCTCGGAGAACGCGATCGCCCGCACCCCACGGGCTGCGTTGCGACGCACCTCGGCGGCACCCCGGGCCGGGTCCCAGAACGGGACGAGGGTGATCGGCACCAGCCTGGGGTCGGCGCACCACTCCTCCACCATCCAGTCGTTGTAGGCCTGGATGCAGGCGAATCCGAGCTCCCGGTCCCGACCCTCCGAAAAGGCCTGACCGGCGAACCGGGGGAAGGTCGGGAAGTTGAGCGACGCCTCGATACCGGCCGCGTCCATGTCGATCAGCCGGGCCGCGGGATCGAAGCAGCCGGGCCGCATCTCGTCGAAGGTGACCGGGGACACCGTGACCTCGTCGCGGGGCAGCCCGGCCGCCGCCATCACCTTGGTCATCGGGTAGCGGAGGTCCTCGTAGAGCCAGAAGTCGCACGGGGTCGCCGAGGGGTCCTCGTCCCACGAGTAGACGCCCCCGACACTGCCCATGTGCGAAACGCCGGAGCGCTCGACCCGTGGACCCTCGGCCCGGAACCGGGCGGGCAGGTACGTCTGCCAGACGTGCGGCGGCTCGATCACGTGGTCGTCGACCGAGACGATCCGGGGGAAGTCCTCGTCCATGTCTCCTCCTTGGGGGTCCGCCACCGTCAGGTCGACGGTAGGAAATCGGCACCGGGCGGAGTAGGGCCGAAAGTCCCCAACTGGAACACGTTCCTGTCTCCAGTGGCCGGTATCGACACCGATCCACGCCCAGACTCTCCGAGGAGTGGGCGAATCACCCTGCCCGTTGCTGGACATCTTGTGGAACCGGTTCTACTGTGACGGACGAGAGGGCACCGTCGTCACCGGGCCCGTGCGAACTGGAGGCGCTGCACACCATGCCGACCGACACCCGTCCGCTCTGCGACGTCGACGTGGTCGACCGCAACTTCTACCTCGACCCCCACCCGGGCTACGCCCGCCTCCGGGCCGACCGCCCGATCTCGTGGGACGAGAAGCGTGAACTGTGGGTGCTCACCAGGCACGAGGACATCTCCTACGTCTCGACCCACGCCGACCTGTTCTGCTCGGGCCAGGGCGTCCGGCCCACCCAGTCGATCGACCTGTCGCTCATCGGCCTCGACGGCGAGCGCCACATCCGCCAGCGGCGCCTGCTCAACCAGGGGTTCTCCCCCCGGATGATCCGGGCCATGGAGGAGCGGGTCCGCCAGGTGGTCACCGAGGTGCTCGACCGGATCGCCACGCAGGGCGAGTGCGACTTCGTGGCCGACATCGCCGTGCCCGTGCCCCTGGTGGTCATCGCCGAGCTGATGGGACTGCCGATCGAGGACCGGGACAAGCTCGGCGACTGGTCCGACCGGATGATGGGAGGCGAGGGCCGGCTCGATCCCGAGGATCCCATGGCGATCGACGCCGGGCTGGCCTTCACCGAGTACGTCACCTACGTGACGACCATGGTGGAGGACCGGAGGTCCGCCCGCCGCGAGGGACGCGAGACCCCCGACGATGTCATCAAGATCCTGGTCGGTGCGGACGAGGACGGCATCCTCGAGTCGAGCGACGAGCTGTCCCACGACGAGCTGACCATGTTCCTCGTCGTCCTGCTGGTGGCCGGCAACGAAACGACCCGGAACGCCATCAGCGGCGGCATGGCCGCGTTCCAGAAGTTCCCCGGCGAGTGGGAGCGGCTGGTCGCCGACCCCGGGCTGTTCGCCACCATGGCGGACGAGATCGCCCGCTTCGTCAGCCCGGTGATCAGCTTCGTGCGGACCGCCACCGAGGACACCGAGCTCCACGGCCAGCGCATCGCCAAGGGGGAGAAGCTGCTGCTGCTCTACCAGTCGGCCAACCGTGACGAGGACGTCTTCGACGACCCCGACACCCTCCGACTCGACCGCAGCCCCAACCCGCACATCGCCTTCGGGGTCGGGCCCCACGTGTGCATGGGCATCAACCTGGCCCGGCTCGAGATCCGGGTGCTGTTCGAGGAGATCGTCCGGCGGTTTCCGGACATGCACGTCGTCCCGGGGTTCGAGCCCGTCCACGTCGAACACGCGCTGGTCCACGCCCTCGACACGCTCCCGGTCGTCTACACCCCCGAGACCGCCTGACCCCGCGCCGCCGGGCCGCTACCGGTGGGTGCGGTGCGAGTCGGCCGGCACGGTGCGTCCACCATCGGCAAGGGCCCGGTCGTCGGCCGCCACGCGCTCGAGGCAGGCACCGGCCAACTCGTCGCACAGCGCGTCACGCGCCGAGGACCACACCCAGTGGAGCGCGCAGACCTGGTCCCAGTGGCACGGGCCACCGCGCAGGGCGCACTCGGTGGAGCGCAGCGGCCCCTCGAGTGCCTCGACGATCTGCAGGACCGAGATCTCCCCGGCCGGGCGGGCCAGGGCGTACCCGCCGCTCGGGCCCGGCCGCGACGTCACCAGTCCGGCCTGCTGCATCTCACGCAGGACCTGCTGGAGGAATCCGGTGGGGATGTCCATCGCCTTGCCGATCACCGCGGCGGACACCGGGGACTCCTCGCTGTTGGCGAGGTGGATGAGCGCCCGGATGGCGTAGTCCGTCCTGCGGGTCGGGACCAGCTTCATGCATCCATGCTCCCAGTTCCCCGGCGTGCCGGGCCACTCCCACCCCCACGGCCCCGACCCGGGTCCGGGGTGCGCTCAGCTCCGGTCGACCAGGGCCGCCAGTTCGTCGACCGCGGCCACGAAGCCGCGACCCAGCTCGTCGACGTCGTCCAGGAGGTCGGGGCACGCCATGATGCCCACATTGAGGTGGCGGGCCTCGGAGAGGACCGTGATGTTCACGCCGGAGCCCTCCATGACCGGGCCCATCGGAAAGATCCCCGTCACCCGGGCGCCGGCGCAATAGAGATCGAGCGGCGGACCGGGCACGTTGGAGATGACCAGGTTGAGCACGGGAGGATGGAACCGGGCGAGGCCCAGTCCCGAGTAGAGCCGGGCTCCCGCCGTCATCACCGGCGGCAGCGTGAAGCCGGTGAGCTCCTGGAGGGAGTCGGGGCCGAAGGCACTCTGGAGCGCCTTCGAGCTCGTCGTGTTGGCGTGCACCGCGACCAGGCGCCCACCCGGGTCGTCCGGGCGCATCGGCAGGGGCACCATCATGTTCGAGACCTTGTTGACGACGTCGTCGTCGTCGTCGGGCCGGTGGGCGCTCACCGGGACGGCCGCCACCAGGTCGCGGCCGGGCAGTCCCTCCCGGGCCATCAGGTAGTTGCGCAGCGCCGTCCCCGAGGCGGCCAGCACCACGTCGTTGACCGTCGTCCCGAACGCCCTCCGGATGGCGAGCACCGTGTCGAGGTCCACCTTGGTCAGGCTCACCGACCGCCGGGGGGTGAGGGATCCGTTGAAGCTGGTCGAGGGTGCGGTCAGCGGGAGCGCCGTCCCCGAGCGCTTCTGGCCGAGCCACGTCCGCGCGGTGCCGGCCACCCCGGACACCGAATGGGCCAGCGCGGCGGGCACATGGCGTTGGCGGGCCATCAGGGAGGTCACCGATCCGGCGACCTGGCGCGGCATCGACGGCACCGTGTCGGGCGCCCAGTCGCCTTCGGGGGGCGCCACCCCGTCGGCGTCCGGCTCGAGGTCGAAGATCGACGCCATGAGGTCCGCACCCGCGCCGCCGTCCATCATCGAGTGGTGCAGCTTGGTCACGAGGGCCACGGACCCGTCATCGAGGTCGGCCAGCCACATCTCCCACAGCGGCCGCGACCGGTCGAGCGGCCTACCGGCGACCTCGCCGGTGAAGCGTTCGAGGCCGCTCCACGACAGGGGGCCGGGCACCGGGGCCCGCAGCACGTGGTCGGACAGGTCGAAGTCGGGGTCCTCGATCCACAGGGGATGGTCGATGGCGGCCGGCGCGGGCAGCAGCCGGCGGCGGAGCGGCGGGATCAGGTGGATCCGCTCGGACAGGACCCGGGTGAGCTTCTCCAGGGTGAACCCACCCGGGGCGTCGCCCGGGTCGAGGACGAGGACGCCCACCACGTGGAGGTGCATGGACGGGGTCTCCATGTAGAGGAAGGCGGCATCGATGCCGGCCATGCGTTGCACGACGTCAGGCCCCCACGGCCGCAGCGTGGGCCTCGGCCACCGACCGGGCGTGCGGGTAGTCGGGCTTTCCGCTGGGCGAGCGGACGATCTCGTCGACGAAGACGTAGAGCCGGGGCACCTTGTACCCGGTCAGCAGCTGGTGGCCGTGGGCACTCAGCTCCTCCGGTCCGACCGGCGGTCCTGGCCGGAGCTGGACGAGGGCGACCACCCGCTGGCCGTAGCGTTCGTCGGCCAGGCCCACCACCAGGGCGTCGGCCACGGCGGGGTGTCCCTTGAGCGCAGCCTCGACCTCGTCCGGAAAGACCTTCTCCCCACCGGTGTTGATGCAGAGCGACCCTCGTCCGAGCACGGTGATGGTGCCGTCGTCGGCCACCGTCGCCAGGTCACCGGGGAGCGCCCAGCGCGTCCCGTCCCGTTCGACGAAGGTGGCCGCCGTGGCGTCCGGGTCCCCCAGGTAGCCGAGCGGCACGTGGCCGGCACGGGCCAGGTGCCCGACCACGCCCGAGCCGGGCACGACGGGGCTGAGGTCGGCATCGAGCACGTCCGTGCGCCCGTCGACACGCAGCCGCGGAGGCCCGAACGGGTCGTCAGACGGCGGCTCGCCACCCACCTGGCCGGTCTCCGACGATCCGAACCTGTCGGCCACGATGCGTCCGGGCAGCAGCTCGGCCAGCTGGGCCTTGGTGGAAGGCGACAGCACCGCCCCACCCGATCCCACGGCCATCAGGGACGACAGGTCGAACCGGGCGGGGTCGGCGGCGAGCACGTCCAGCAGCGGGCGGGCCATGGCGTCGCCCACCACCACCACGGCGTTGGCCCGCTCGGCCTCGACCAGTCGCCAGACCTCGACCGGGTCGAAGGCGCCTCGGGGCGTGGTGACCAGCTTTCCCCCGCCGAACAGGGTGGAGAAGGCCAGCCAGTGGCCGGCGGCGTGCATGAAGGGCGGAATGGCCAGCGCCGTCACCCCGGGCCGGAGCACCCGCTCCGCCAGTTCCTCGGGTCGGGCGACGTGGTTGCCCGACGCGAACGGGTCGCCGCCGCCCATGGCCGCGAAGAAGATGTCGTCGTGGCGCCACAGCACGCCCTTCGGCATCCCCGTGGTGCCGCCGGTGTAGACGCAGTAGAGATCGCCCGCCGACCGGGGCGCGAAGTCGCGGCCCTCGGGCGAGGCGGCCAGCGCCTCCTCGTACCCGACCCCGACGCCCACCTGCGGGGAACCGTCCGCCACCTCGAGCACCGCCCGACGCTCGGCCATCGCCCCCAGCGCGCCGGCGACGGCCGGTCCGAACCGGCGGTGGAAGACCAGGCCCACGAGCCCGGCGTCGGCGTAGAGGTGCTCGAGCTCGCGGGTCACGTAGCGGTAGTTGACGTTGACCGGCACGGCCCGGACCATGAAGCAGGCCAGCATGGCCTCGACGTACTCGGTGCCGTTGGCCAGCTGCACCCCCACCCGGTCCCCCGGGCCGATGCCGGCGGAGGCCAGGTGGTGGGCCAGGCGCTGCGCCCGACGGTCGAGCTCGCCGTAGGTGAGGCGACGGTCGCCCGAGACCATGGCCTCGGCCTCGGACACCTCGTCGGACACCAGCTCGAAGAGGTCCGCCAGGTTCATCTCCATCGGCGTCCCTCCCCCGGTCCGCAATGTGACTTCCGGCCCTTATCAGCCGGAACGCCGGTCTTAGTATTCCAGGTAGCGGGCACGGCGACACCGTCGGCGGCCCGTGGTCGCGGGGGAAGGAGCGCAATGGACGAGGTCGCACCGGACGTGGGTCCCGACGGCCCGTCGGGTGGGCCCTCCGCCATCGAACAGTTCCTGGCCCCCGCGGTCGCCGTCGGAGGGTTCCTCAACCGCAGGGCCCTGGTCCGGGCCACCCGGGCCGTGCCCCGCACGCTCCACTTCGTCGGCAACACCCTGTGGCACGGCGAGGTGTCGGAGTCCCTTCCCGCCCCCCACCTGTCGCTGGGTCTGGCCGCCCAGGTCGCACTGGACGAGGCGCTCCTGGCCGTGGCCATGGCGCCCAACCGGTTCCCACTGCCGGGGGACTACGGGCGGGTGGCCGAGGAGCTGGCCGAGGCCGAGGAGATGTTCACCGACCGGGGATGGGTGGACGATCCCGCCAGCTACCACCGGGCGCCGCCGGCCCTGGACGACGGCGACCTGACCGGCGGCCACGGGTGGGCCCTCGGCCAGGGATACGACCGGGTGTCGTGGGAGAGCGGGTTCGCCCCGCACCGGGGCGAGCCCGGATCGGAGCGGTGGATGGCGTTCGGTCCGAACACCACGGCCACCGCCGCCCTGCTCCGCCACCCGGACGCCGGCCGTCCATGGGTCGTCGCCGTCCACGGGTTCTGCATGGGCTACCCGTTCATGGACTTCCCGGGCCTGCACGCCCAGCGGCTCCACCACGACCTCGGCATGAACGTCGCCCTACCCGTGCTCCCGCTCCACGGCCCGCGCCGGGTGACCCGGATCAGCGGCGAGCCCTTCCTCTCCTTCGAGCTGATGAACGCCGTGCACGGCCTCACCCAGTCCGTCTGGGACCTCCGGCGGCTGATCTCCTGGATCCGGTCCCAGGGTGCCACCTCCATCAGCCTGTTCGGGGTGTCGCTCGGGGGCTACATCGTGTCGCTCCTGGCCGGCATCGAGCCGGGCCTGGACGGGGTCGTCGCCGGGATCCCGGTGGCCGACTTCCCCGGCCTCTTCCACGGCCACAGCCCCCGGCACATCCGGGTGCGGGCCATCGAGCACCGGATCATGGGGGGCACGGCGGAGACGATCTACCGGGTGGTCTCCCCCCTGAGGTTCGAATCACTGGTGGCTCCCGACCGGCGCTACATCTTCGCCGGGTACGGCGACCGCCTGGCCACCCCGGACCAGGCGAGGAGGCTGGCCGAGCACTGGGGCAGCCCCAAGGTGTCGTGGTACGCCGGCAACCACCTCGGCTACCTGTGGTCGCGGCAGGTGACCGAGTTCGTCGAGGCCTCCCTGGCCGAGGCGGCCGGGGTGGAGCCCCCGCACGCAGAGGCGGCCTGACCGTGGAGGCACGATGACCGTGGGGATCCGCTAGCCGTGGAGACGATGTCCGGCCTGGACGCCAAGTTCGTGTACTCGGAGACCCCGACCGCCCACATGCACACCATCAAGGTGGCGGTGTCGGACATGACCGGCCTGGAGGGCGGGTTCTCCTTCGCCACCATGACCGAGGTGCTCGGCCAGCTGCTCGTCCGGCTGCCTCCCTTCCGTCGGCGGATCGTCCCCGTACCGCTCGGTCTCGGCCATCCGGTGTGGGTGGAGGACCCCGACTTCGACCTGGCCCGCCACGTGAGCAGGGTCGTGCTGGACGGGACGGGGGACGACCGGGCGCTGGCCGCCGCCATCGGTGTGTTCGCCGGCACCGCCCTGCCACGCGACCGCCCCCTGTGGGCGCTCCAGGTGGTCGAGGGCCTCGCCGGACACCGGGTCGCCGTGGTGGTCAAGCTCCACCACGCGGTGGCCGACGGGTCGGCTGCCGTGGCGCTGCTCCGCAACGTCGTCGAGGCGGCCACGGTGGCGCCGCACCCGGCTCCCCCGGCCGACCTGTGGGCACCCGAGCCCCTGCCGAGCCGCGGCCACCTCGTACGCAGGGCCCTCCGCGAACAGGGCACGCGCCTCCGGGGGCTGCCCCATCTGGTCCGCTCCTCGGTCACGAGTGCCCGTGCCTCGGAGCGGACGCGTCGCAGCTTCGAGCCGATGCCGCCCATCCCGCTCCACCACATTCCGAAGACGTCCCTCAACGTGTCACTGGATCCGGCGCGCACCTTCGCCATGACCCGGCTGCCGCTCGGAGTCATGCGGGAGATCAGACGGTCGACCGGGGCCACCCTGAACGACGTCTACCTGACCGTGTGCGCCGGCGCCCTGCGCTCGTACCTGGCCGACCGTGGCGAGCTGCCGGCCCGCCCCCTGGTGGCCAGCGTGCCGGTCTCCACGGATCCCGATGCCGCCCGCCTGTCCGGCAACCGGGTGGACAACATCTACGTGTCGATCGGCACCGACGTGGCCGACCCCGCGGCCCGGCTGGCGCAGATCCACGACGGGGTGCGGGCGTCCAGGGAGGTGCGCAGCGCGCTGGGCCACGACCTGCTCGAGCAGCGGGCCGACGTCGTCCCACCCCAGCTCTACACGCCGACCGTCCGGCTGTGGAGCCGGTCGCACGCCGCCAACGTGCTCCATCCCCCGCTCAACGTCATCCTGTCCAACGTGGCCGGGCCGAAGGAGCCGATCGCCATCGGGCCGGTGGCCATCGAGGCCCTCTACTCGGTGGGTCCGATCCTGGAGGGCATCGGGTGCAACATCACCGCCTGGAGCTACGAGGGGGACCTGGGCGTGTCCGTGATCGGGTGCCCGTCGAGCATCTCCGACCCGTGGGACCTGGTCGCCCGCCTCCACGGCGCCCTGGACGAGCTCCACCGGGCCACCGCCCACGGCGTGCCCGCCGACCCGCCCGTGCCCGCCGACCGCTGAGCGGACCGCACCGGTGCGTTGCCGCCGTCGACAGTCGCCACGTCGGCACGGTGGGTAGCATCGGGACCGCCGAACGGCCCACCCACCCACACCGGGAGCAGTCATGACCCCATCGGATCCCCGAGGATCGATCTTCCTCGACCCCACCGCCTACGCCGATCAGGCCCACTGGCACGCCGTGGCCGCCGACCTGCGGGCGAACGCCCCGGTGCTGCGGATCGAGGAGGAGGGCTACACCCCGTTCTGGGCGGTCACCCGCCACGAGGACGTCTTCCGGGTCTCGCGCGACAACGAGCACTTCCTCAACACCCGCAATTCGATCCTGGCCCCCGACCTCCAGATGGAGTTCCTGAAGTCGATCGGCATCGAGGGCGAGACGCTGATCCACATGGACGGCGAGGAGCACGCCGGGCACCGGGGCCTGGCCAACGACTGGTTCCGACCGAGGGCGGTGGCCAAGCGCCAGGCCTCCATCGAAGCCATCGCCGACCAGTTCGTGGACAAGTTCCGCGAGCTCGGTGGCGAGTGCGACTTCGCCCAGGACATCGCCGTGCCGTACACGCTCCGGGTGATCATGGGGATCTTCGGCGTGCCCGAGGAGGACGAGGCGACGATGCTGAAGCTCACCCAGGGCATCTTCGGGGCGGCGGACCCCGAGTACCTCGGCGACCTGAGCGATCCGATGGCCCTGCTGACCGACACCATCGCCCAGTTCGACGCGTACTTCACCGAGCTGACCGAGGAGCGCCGGGCCCACCCCACGGACGACCTGGCCACCGTCATCGCCAACGGCGAGGTCAACGGCTGCCCCATGGACTCCAACGCGCGGCTCTGGTACTACACGATCGTGGCCACGGCCGGCCACGACACGACCTCGTACGCGCTGGCCGGTGGACTCGAGGCCCTGCTGCGCCACCCGGAACAGGTGGCCCTGCTCCAGTCCGAACCCGACCTGGTGAGCAACGCCGTCGACGAGATGATCCGGTGGACCTCCCCGGTCCGCCACTTCCTGCGCTACCTGACCGCCCCGGCCGTGCTGTCGGGGGTCGAGGTGCCCGAGGGTGACCGGCTGTTGCTCTCCTACCCGTCGGCCAACCGCGACGAGCGGATGTTCGACGAGCCGATGGAGTTCGACGCCGCCCGGCCCAACGCCAACCGCATGATCGCCTTCGGGGGCGGCGAGCACTTCTGCCTCGGGTCGACGTTCGCACGGCGCGAACTGCGCACGATCCTGCCGAGGCTGTTGGCCGCCGTCGACACCATCGACGTGGCCGGACAGCCCGAGTGGGCCCAGGCCAACTTCGTCGGAGGGGTCAAGCACCTCCCGGTGAGCGCCACCTTCCGGTAGCCCCGGTCAGCCGGTCAGCCGGTCAGCCGGTCAGCCGGTCAGCCGGTCAGCCGGTCAGCCGATGGTCAGCTGACCGGCGTGCACCCCTGCTCCGGACCTGGTCGTGAGTCCCTCGTACGAGATGGCCATCCCGGGCACCACGGCACCGTCGATGACATGCTGCACGCCGGCTGGGGTGGTCACCGTGATCTCCGTGGCCGCCGTCCACGTCACCTTGTGGCCGCCGACCAGTAGATAGGAGTCGTGGGGACCCACCTTGTCGATTGTGCCGCTGCCTTCGCACGGGACGCCGAAGTGAGCATGGGCGCCGATACCAAGCACCACCTGGACGCTGACCGCGACGCCGGCCGAGTCGGTCGCGGTCAGGGTGACCGGGAACATGCCGCCGACCGACGGAGTGCCCGACACGGTGGTGCCGCTCAGGGTCAGCCCGGCGGGCAGTCCTGCCGCCGAGTACGAGTACGGTCCCAACCCGCCGGTGGCCGGGGCGAAGGTGGAGGCGTAAGGCACGCCGACGGTGCCTGCAGCCAGGGCGGGAGCGAAGGCCAGCGGTGCCGGGGGCGGGGTACCGCCGGTGGACATCGACTGGATCATCGAGGTGTTGCCGGCGCCGAACGGCGTTCCCGCCGTACCGAAGTTGAACTCGGCGAACTGGACCGGGAAGGCCGCGGTCCCGAAGGAGGACGGGAGCTGTCCGTTGGTGATCGCCGTGCCCCCGGCGTCGAGGAACGCCAGCCCCATCCAGTTGAAGGCGGCGCCGGCGAGCAGGCCGGTGGGAGACACGCCCATCGTGTTGGTCGTCCCCTGGGTGAAGTTCACGTAGACCGAGTCACCCGAGGGGTAGCCGACGTTGGTGGTGAGGTTGTCGAAGACGTCGATGGTCCCTGGCCCGGACGTGGCGGTCGAGCCGCCGATCGTGAAGGCCAGTGACGTGAACGAGTAGACGGTGCGCGTCCCGCCGCCGAAGGACGTCGTCGTCCCGACTTGGGCAGGGTCGTAGGAGAACGATCCGGTGTACGCGGTTCCGGCAGGAATGGTGGCGACGTTCGTCCCGTTGTTGACACCCATGGCCGTGGTCACCGTTCCGGAGAAGGTGACGGTTGCGGGCACCCCTGTGGCGCCGGCCGGTGCGATCGGCACAGCCGACGCGGCCAGCGCTGCGAGCGCGGCCACGGTTGCGGATGCCAGGTACTTGGTCGGGTGCATGCTCATCTCCTCATCGTCGGCCCCACGTTCGGGCTCGGCTCCCAGCACACGTTCACCGGGCTGCCTGACATCCACATGACGACAGCCTGACGACTCGATGACGGCCGACCGGTCGGCGCCCCGGCCTCCGACAACCCCCCTTGACATTCGGCCCGGCGGACGGTCCAATGACGAAGGAGGCGGAGCTCCATGTGTTCGGCAACCGATCGGGTCCCACCCGGCCAGGAACGAGGTCCACGCATGATCCGTCGCACCGCTGTGTCCGTACTCGCGCTGCTGGGCGCCCTGGCGGGCTCCACGGCAGCCTCGACATCCGTCGCATCGGCGATCACCCCCGGGGTGACCGTCACGGCGACCACGCCCCAGGCGCCGATCCCGTCGGGGATCGCCGGGGTCGGGTACTACGCCGCCTTCTCCACCGTGACCGCCGTCAACACCGGCGCGGCGGCCACCCCCGCCACCACCCTGCGGGTCCTGGTACCCGTCCAGACCGCCACGGCGAGCTTCGCCGTCACCGCCGATGCCAAGCACGGATCGTGCAAGCTCAAGGTCAAGGGCGTCACCCAGACCTGGACGTGCAAGGTCCCCGCCCTGGCCGCAGGGGCCCACGCCGACGTGGCTACCGTGGTCGGCTCCGAGGCCTACAACACCGGCCTGCCCGCCACCGTGGCCGTCCAGGTCGTCGGCCCGGACGGGACCGTGGTCCCGCTCACCTGGCGGTGGGTCCTCCCTTTCTCCCACCTGACCGCGACCTGGTCCGGACTCCCCTCCAGCGTCGACTGGGGCGGGGCCACGACCGCCACACTGACCGTCCACAACGACGGGATCTGGCCCAGCGCGTCGCCGACGGTCGCGATCCGCCCGACCGACCCCACCCAGTTCAGCCAGGGGTGGATGGGAGTGTCCCAGGTGTCGGGCTACCTCCCGTACTACTGCGGGTGGGACCTGGCGTCGGGCAACCCGGACGGGCTGGCCTGCACCCTCGACCCCATCGCCCCCGGCGGCACCCAGACCATCACGGTGACCGCCGAACCGGTGGCCCCTGCCGGTGGACCGCTGGCACTCACGGCGGCCGACTCGACCGGCGACTTCCAGGTGACCTCGCCACCGGTGGCGGTGGTCGGCACCGGTGCCGACCTGACCCTGTCGGTGTCCAATCCGCCGAACGTCGAGGCAGGGACCGTGTTCCCCCGGACCTACACCGTCACCAACACAGGGAGCACCGAGGCCCTCAACGTGGCCATCACCGACGGGAGCCCGGTGTTCGCGGTCGGGACCACGTCGGGGCCGGGGACGTGCGCCTACTTCAGCGCCTACCGGGTGGGCGGCCGGATCAACTGCTCGTTCGGTACCGTGCCCGCCGACAGCTCGGTCACCCTGGTCGCCCAGCTGACCGCCCCGGTGGGCGGAGGCACGTTCACCTACGGGACCTATGGGTCGACGGCCTCGGCCACGGTGCCCGGGGGACTGGGGCTGACCACGACGACCCACGTCTCGGTGTTCGTGAACCCGGTCGTCAACGTGGGACCGCCCACGCTGACCGGGACCCCGCAGGTCGGCCAGACACTGACCGCCACCTGGGGCACCTGGTCGGGCACCGGCACGATCGGCCTCTGGGCCAAGCTCTGCCATTCGGGTGGCACCGGGTGCAGCTCCGACATCGCGTCGACCTACACCAACGGGACGACGACCACCGGGGGGCCGTCGTCCACCGCGTTCACCTACGTGGTCCCGCCAGGTGACGTGGGCACCGACCTCGTCCTCTACGTGTCGGGGCAGAACGTCGCCGGGCAGACGGCGGTCACCACGGCCGCGCTCGGGCCGGTCACGCCCTGAGCGCGGCAGGTCCCCTTCCCGGCGCGCCCGCCTGATGGCGACGGAACGGGACTGGCAGGCCTACCGGACGGCCGTGGTCGACGTCGTGCCCCCGGTGGGCCCGGCGTTCCGGATCGTGCCCGACGCACCAGGGAGCACGGGGCCCTGGCCGGACGGTGTGGCGGCTCCGGTGGTCGTGGTGACGGCGTGGAATCCCGACAGCGTCCACCTCGAGCCCGACGTCAATGCGGCCCGTCAGCGCAGGCTCGTGCTCGAACTGGACACCGGGGGCCTGGAGTGGTGGCCGGCGACCGGCAGGGACCTCGGGGACGCGCACTTCGAGTCGGGGGCGGCGGTTCCCGGACTTCCCGAGGAGGACGGGATGGCACTGGGCATGCGGTACGGACAGGCCGCCGTCTACGTGTGGACGCCCGACGCCTGGACGGTGGTGGCCTGCGACGGGTCCCGCCGCGTCGCCCTCGGTTGGCGTCGCACCGGGGTGTCCGACCCGGCGGACGGACCGGGCGCCGACGCGACAGGGCCGCAGGCGGGACATCCCGCCCGCGACCCGTCGCCGCACGGTCGATCAGCGGAGGCGATCAGAAGACGTGGTTGACGATCCGGGTGATCCGGGCCGGGATCCTGGCGGTGATCCGGTCGGCCTGGGCCTGGGTCAGTGAGCCGGCCGTCCTGGCCGCGGTCACCTTGGCATCAGCCGCCGTGGTCAGCGCGCCGACGACGGCGGTGACGCTGACGCCGTGGGCGGTCGCCACCTGGGCGATGGACGCGCCGGCCTTCAGCTCGGTCTTGAGCTCCTGGGGGGTGATCCCGATGGTCTGGGCGCTGACGGCCAGGACCTCGGCGCGGTTTGCGGCGCGGTTGGCCCTCATCCAGGCACGGACCTTCCCGTTGCCGTGATGGCCGAGGCCGGCCGGAGCCGTCACCGGCGCGGTCGTCGCCGGGGTGGACGCCGGGGTGCCGGCATAGGCGGCGCCGCCGACGGCGAGGCTGCCGAGCAGTGCGCCGCTGACGACGACGGGTGCGATGAGCTTCTTCAACATGGTGTCTCCTCGAGGTTCGAGTACGCGGGTGATGGTGACCATGATCGACCCCGCAGGTGAGCGATCCGTGGACGAAGTGTGAGGATTCGGTGAGCCCCACCCCCTCGTCAACGCCCCGGTCCTGACCGCCCGGACCCCGGAACGGTCCGCGACCCACCCCCGGCGCACGGGACGCGGCCGGGGGTGTCACGACAGCGTCAGCTACGCCCCGTACGATCACGGCATGTGCCGCACCCACCGACGGACCAGGCGCGCCCACGGACCGGCGTGACCGGACGAACCCGCACGGGGTGCCGCCGACGTTCACTCCTCGCCGGGTGCACCTCCCTGGTGGTGTCCGCCCTGGTGCTGGCGGGCGCGACAGCGTCGCCGGCGGACGCCGCCCCGGGTGGGGCCTCCCCTCCGGCGGCCCCCGGTGGGGTCCCGGTGGCGCCGGCCGTCACCTCCGGCGGTGCGTCAGGACTGCCCACGCCACCGATGAGCACCGCCTCGTGCCCGTGGCTGGCGTCGGCCATGGCCGGCGGACAGAGTCCGGCCGCACTCGCGCAACTGGTGGTCGGACGGATGACCCTGCCCGAGAAGCTGGGCGAGCTCGTGCTCGCCACCTCGGGGTCCTACGAGAACGTCAACGCCGGGGTGCCCCGCCTCTGCATCCCCTCCCTCACCCTCCAGGACGGCCCGTGGGGGCTGGCTTTCGGTGACACCGGAGTCAGCCTGCTCCCCGCCCCGCTGGCCATCGGTGCCACCTTCGACACCACCCTGGCCGAGCAGTACGGCGAGGTCATCGGATCGGAGGCCCGCGGCCAGGGCATCGACGTCAGTCAGGGCCCGAACCTCAACATCGACCGGGTCCCGCAGAGCGGGCGTGCCGACGAGTCGTACGGCGAGGATCCGCTCCTCACGTCCACGCTCGGCGTCGCCGACATCCAGGGTCTCCAGGCCCAGGGGACCATGGCCGAGGCCAAGCACTTCCTCGCCTACCAACAGGAGACCAACCGCGGCGTCATCGACGCCCGGGTCCCCGCACGGGCGCTCCAGGAGATCTACCTTCCCCCGTTCAAGGCAGCCGTGACCAAGGCCCACGTCGCCACCCTCATGTGCGCCTACCCGAAGCTCGCCGGTGTCTTCCAGTGCCAGGACCCGGTTCTGGGCCTCGTGCTCGACCAGTGGGGCTTCGCCGGATTCGTCCGGTCCGACCTCGGGGCCGTCCATGCACCGTCCACCGCGCTGACCTCCCGCGTCGACCTGCTGAAGCCGTCGTCGATCGATGAACTTGCCGACCTCATGGCCCAGGGCAAGCTGACCCGGGCGACCGTCGACGACGACGTGGCGCGGGTCCTGACCCAGATGTTCGCCTTCGGCCTGGTCGGCCGTCCGGCCACCGGCACCCCGGGGACGGACGTCGCCACGCCGGGTCACGCGGCCTTCGCCCTGACCGCAGCCGAACGTTCCGCGGTCCTCCTCCAGAACACCGGCCAGCTGCTCCCGCTCGACCCGGCGGCGCTGCGGTCGGTGGCGGTCATCGGGGCCGCCGCGTCGACCGTTCCCGTCGACCAGGGCTCCGGTTCCTCGCGGGTGACCCCCCCGTTCGTGTCGACCCCACTCGACGCGCTGACGGCCCGGCTCGGCCCCGGCACCACCGTGCAGTACGCCGACGGAGGCACGACCACACGGCACCTACCCACCATCCCGACCCAGTACCTGACCCCGGCGTCGGGCCGCGGCCACGGCCTCACCCTCAGCGTGGGGCCGGCCACGGGCGCGGGCGCCACCATCACCACCCTCGACCCGGTGCCGGCCGCCGCGGTCGAACCCGCACCGACGCTCCACGGCCGGGACCACGACGAGGTGCGGTCCAACCCGCCATCCGAAGGTCCGCGGAAGGTCCCCGCCAAGGACGTGGCCGACGGGACCCGGCTGCCCGACCTCGACCCGACGACGGCCGGGGCCACGAGCATCGAGCTCCCCGCGGGGTGGACGGGCTCTAAGGCGACCTGGACGGGCACGCTCACCCCACCGCGGTCCGGTCGCTACACGTTCTCGCTGGCCGGGACAGGAGCGGCGGCACTCACCCTCGACGGCCGACCCGCGGTGTCCGACCTCCTCCCCCACGACGCCGGAACCTGGTCGGGATCGCTCGTCCTGGCCGCGGGCCACCGGTACCGCCTGGCGCTCCGGTGGACCCCGGTGGCCGACGCCACGGCCCTCGACATCCCGAGCATCCTCGACCTCGGGATGGCGTTCGTAGGTGACGCCATCGACCAGGCCGTCGCCGCGGCGCGCTCCTCCCAGGTGGCCGTGGTGTTCGCCGCCGACTACAGCTCCGAGACGTTCGACCGCCCCAGCCTTTCGCTGCCCGGGGACCAGGACGCGCTCATCGCGGCGGTGGCCGCGGCCAACCCGCGGACGATCGTGGTCCTGCACACGAGCGGGCCCGTGCTCATGCCGTGGCTCCACCAGGTCGGCGCCGTGCTCGAGGCGTGGTACCCCGGCGAGCAGGACGGTGCCGCCGCCGCCGCCCTCCTGACCGGTGACGCCGCGCCGACCGGACATCTCCCGGTGACCTTTCCGACCAGTGCCACCGCCACCGCCGTGTCGACCGGATCCCAGTGGCCCGGTACCCGGCTCACATCGACCTACAGCGAGGGACTGGCCGTGGGCTACCGCTACGACCACCTGACCGGCACCACACCGCTCTTCCCGTTCGGCTTCGGGCTCACCTACACGACCTTCGCCTTCCGGCGGGCCCAGGTGACCCGGTCCGCAGACGGCTACGCCGTCACCGTGTCGGTGGCCGACACCGGGCCACGGGCGGGGACCGACGTTGTCCAGGCCTACCTGACGTTCCCCAGGGCCGCCGGCGAGCCCCCGGCGCAGCTCGCCGCCTTCGCCCCGGTCGAGGTGACCCCGGGCCAGACGGCCACGGTGACACTCGACGTTCCCGCCTCGGCGTTCCGGTCGTTCCAGCACGGCGGGTGGGCCACCACGCCCGGCGCCTACCGGATCGGCATCGGCGACAGCTCGTCCTCGCTGCCGCTGCAGGTCAGCGCCTCCGCCCCCTGAACCGATCCGACGAGCGGGAAGCCCGGGGTAGAGCGGACTGTGCCGTCGTGGCCGATCACCAGCCCCTCGAAGCCGGCGGCGGCGACACACCCGAGGACGGGCACACCCCCGACGGCAAGCGCGGTGGCCAGTGCATCGGCGAGCCCGAGCTCGGGGCCCGTGACCGTCGCCGACGCCACCGCCGTCGCGGCCCGGCGCGTCGAGGGGTCGAACAGGTGCTGTCCGCGCTCATAGGTCCCCGATGTGGCCACCGCACCGGTGTGCTCGACGACGAACGCCGGTCGGGTGCGGTCGACGGGGTCGACCACCGCGAACCGGAACGGAGAAGACTGCGCCGGACCTCCGAAGCTGGCGATGTCCCCGGCGGCGTTGACCACCGCCCCCGCGACACCCGGCACCCGCAGTGCGTCCAGTGCGCGCTCTGCGGCCCATCCCTTGACATAGCCGGTGGGGTCGACGCCGCCGGGGAGCACCCACGGGTCGAACCACCCGCGGGTTGCCACCCGCGCCGTCCGACACAGCGCGAGCACGCCGGCGACCTCGGACGGCACCCCGTCCAACGTGACCTCGCCCCGGCGGAGGCGGCTCATGGGGCTGTCCGGCATCCAGGTGCTGAACAACGCATCGGCACGGTGCAGCGCGGCGCGCGCCCGGCCCACGTGGGCGGCCAGGCGTTCGACGTGCACCCCCTCGTCCACGTACAGGTCGAGGGTGACCACCGTCCCCATCACCTCCTCGCGGTGGCGCAGGACCCGACGGGGCGGAGTGTCCGGTGCGTGGGTCACTTGAACCCGAGCTGGCTCAGAGCCGCCTGCAGCGACTGCTGGAAGCCCGTGCTCGTGTAGCTGGCGCCCGACACACCCTGGATGTTGGCACTCTGGGCCTGGAGCGCCTGCTGCTCCAGGATCGGGATCGACTGCTGGTCGATCGACTGGGACCTCGGATTCCCCCCGTCGTTGAGCGACGCGATGGTCACGTTGGTGATCCTGGACCCGGCGGCCGTCACCGCTACCGACACCTGCCCGAAGCTGTAGTCGACGGACGGTCCGGTGGCCGACCGGGTCGCGGACGGTGCGGTCGTGGTCGTCGGACTGGTCGTCGGACTGGTCGTCGCCGGCACGGCACCGGCAGGAGGGGTCGTCGTGGTCGGGACCGGTGGCGGCGGGCCCGTCGTCGGAGGCGACGCCCCGGCCGGGGACGTGGTCGCCGTGGAACGGGTGGGGACTCCGGCCGACAGCGCGCCGAGCGACAGCTTGGCCGGCGAGGTGTGGAAGCTGAGCACGCCCACCAGTCCGACCACCGTGGCCCCGATCACCAGCACCGCGCGCTTCACGACCGCACCCCTGTGCCGACCCGGCCCGTAGTCGGGCGCGTTGTCGTGATCATCGTCCATCTCCTCATGCGTCCCTCCTTCAGAACGAGAACTGTTCGACGTGGATGCGATCACCGGGCACACCGGCGCCGACGCACGATGCGATCACCAGGTCGTTGAACCCCTCGGGACCGCACACGTAGACATCTCTCGACGCCAGGTCGGGCACGAGCCGACGGAGCGTCCGCACGTCGAGCTGGACGGCGTCGCGGGACCCGATCACCTCGTGGAGCCGTCCGGCCCTCCGATCGACCAGCTCCACCAGCTCGTCGCGGTGAACGATCTCCTCGGCGGTGGAGGCCCGGATGACCACGGTGGCCTCGACGCCACCGGGCAGGTCCTCGAGCAGGGCGCGCAGCGGGGTGATCCCCACGCCGGCGCCGATCAGCACGACCCGGTCCGTCGCCCGCACGTGATGGGTGAACGCGCCGTAGGGTCCCTCGACGAACACCCGGGTGCCGGTACGCAGATAAGCCACGGCCCGGCTCTGGTCGCCCAGTCCCTTCACGGTCACCCGCAGGAAGGGTGCCTGGGGCAGCGCGGACAGCGAATAGGGATGCGCGTGCCACCAGAGCCCCCTGGTCATGAAGCGCCATTGGAAGAACTGCCCCCCGGACACGGCCAGGTCGGACAGCTGCCGACCCGAGCAGGTGATCGAGTACACCCCGGGTGCCTCCTCGATCACGGAGACCACCCTGAGTCGGTGACGGAGGTTGCGCACCACCGGGAGCAGGACCCGGAACAACAGGACCGTCCCTGCCGTGGCCGCCCAGATCACGATCCAGAACATCCGGGCCAGGGGATGGCCGACGAACGCCACCCCGGTGACGATCTGGTGGGCGAAGGCCAGGGCCAGGGCCAGGTAGAAGTAGAGGTGCACGACCCACCACGTCTCGTAGTGGAGGCGCCTCCGGGCGATCCGGATCGAGGTGACCCCGGCCATGACCAGCAGGCCGAACCCGACCACGGCGGCCAGCAGGTCGGGATAGGTGGTGACGAACAGCCAGAGCTGGCGGAGGAAACCGGTGCGGGACACCGCGGCGTACCCGAGGGTGATCAGCACGACGTGGGCGGTGATCAGCCAGAGCGCCCAGGGGCCGAGGCGGCGGTGCCAGCCGACCAGGCGATCCTGGCCCACGGCTCGCTCCAGCCACGGCAGGCGGGCGATGAGCACGATCATGATCAGGATCAGGTAGGTCCCGGTGAAGCCGGCGAGCCGGCCACCGGCCAGGTAGTAGCCGCCGGGGGCGGCGAGGGAGCCCCGACTCTCTGCCGTCGCCACCAGCGCGAGCGTGATCCCGAGTCCCAGTCCCGCCAGCGCGAGCATCAGGTCGGCGACCCACGGTCGGGGCACGTGGCCCGGGCGGCGCCGACGTGGCGAGCCCGCGGCCCAGGCGATGCGGTCGACGGTACGCGCCTGTCTGCTGGGGGTCACGGCAGCACCGTACGACCCGGGCCTAGGGGCCACCTGTGGGATTCCTGTGAAGTTCCTGACGCGCCGTCCACAGCTACGGCGACCCCGCCCACGACAGGTCCCCCGTCGCACCCCGACAGAGCTGTCCGGCGAGGTTCGGTACCCTGGGGGCATGCGACGCCGCATGCTCAAGTCGAAGATCCACCGCGCCACGGTGACCGGGGCAGACCTCCACTACATCGGTTCGATCAGCATCGACCCGGTACTGCTCGAGGCGGCGGACATCTTGGAGCACGAACAGGTCACCGTGCTCGACGTCGACAACGGGGCCCGCTTCGAGACGTACGCCATCGCCGGCAACCCGGGTGAGGTCTGCTTGAACGGAGCTGCCGCGCGCCTGGTGCACGTGGGGGACACCGTGATCCTTCTGACCTACGGCGACTACGAGGAGCACGAACTGGGAACCCACCGGCCCCGTGTCGTCCACGTCGACCAGAAGAACGCCGCGGTCGACGTCGTCGTCTGACCCACCTCGCACCGGACCGTCGCCTCTGGTCCGCGCCGCGTGAGCCCGTCCGTGCGCCGTCGACGGATCGTCGTCCTGGTGACGCTGGCGGGCCTTGCCGCTCTCGCGGTCTCCCAGCTGGTCCACCCTCTCGCGCCAACGTCGACCCACGGTCCGCGGACGGCCACGGACACGCCGGCCCTCCCGGATACCGAGGCCCCCGCCCGACCACCGCTGCGGGGCCTGACCGTCGCCCGGACCGAGGTCGACCTGATCGACGGATCACGACCGGTCGTGAGCGGGGGCGTCACCCTCGCCGGCCAGCGGTCGCTGCCCACCCAGGTGTGGGCCCCGACCGCTTCGGGGACCTTCCCGCTGGTCGTCTTCGTCCACGGCTACGACAAGGGCCCGTCCGACTACACCCGGTTCTGCACGGAATTGGCGTCGTCGGGTTACGTCGTGGCGGCACCGTCGTTCCCGCTGGAGGACCCGGCCCAGGGGTTCCCCCTGGATCGCAGCCAGCTCGCCGACGAGGCCGGCGACGTCTCCTTCGTGGTGACCTCGCTCGAGGCGCGTGCCGGAGCGCTCCACCTCGCGCCGGGAGCCGTCGCCGTCGTGGGGCACTCGGACGGCGCCGACGTCGCCCTGCTGGTGGCCTACGGGACCGGCACGACCGATCCGCGGGTGGACGCCGCGGTGGCCGTCGCCCCCGACCCGATGGCCCAGGGCACGGCGGCGTCGGCGGTACCGCTGCTGCTCGTCCAGGGCACCGACGACTCGGTCGTCCCGTATTCGGCGAGTCAGACCGTCTACGGCCAGGTCGACGCCCCGGTCATCTACCTCACGCTGGCGGGGGCTGATCACCTCGCGCCCGTCACAGGTGCCACGCCGTGGACGCCGGTCCTCGACGAGGGGACGGCCCGGTTCCTGGATGCCACGGTGGCCCACCGCGGGCCCGGCACGACCGGTCTGGCGGGACAGGTGGCCGATCCGCCCCTGGCCACCGCCGAGTCCAGGTCCTGAACCGGTCGGGGCCGGACCGTGCAGTTCAGTAGCCCGAGGGCTCGGTCTCGTACTCCGACTCGATGGGGCGGTGCTCGTGGTGGAGCGGCCTGAGCGCGCTGGTCTCCTCGAACCACAGGAGCGCGTCGTAGCGGGCGCCCATCTGGGTGGCGACGTAGTTCCCCTCCTCGTGTCGGGGTTGGTAGACGACTCCGATCGCCCGGTGGCCCAGCCGGGACCCGAGCCACGTACCGCCCCGGTCGAGGGCGAAGTCGAGCACGGCCGGCTCGCCCAGCGCCCGGTGCAACAGGTCCTCGTGGCTCCCGGAGCGCGCAGCTGGCACCGGCAGCACCGTTTCGGGTGCCCCCCAGGCGGCCCCGGCCACCACCGTCCCGCGATGGCCGGCGCAGCCGATGAGAGCGACCTGGTCGGTGCCGTGGCGCTCGCGGAGCAGCTGACCGACATTGACCATGCCGGCCCGTGCCATGTCGGTGGCCCGGGCGTCGCCGACATGGGTGTTGTGCTCCCACACCAGTCCCTTGGCCGACGGGCCGAGGTGGCCGGCCAGGCGGTCGACGGTGTCGACCATGTGGCGGTCCCGGATGTTCCACGACTCCCGGTCACCGCGCACCATGATCCGGTAGTACCGCTCGGCGCCGGCGGCCACCTCGGCGTTCTGCCAGGCGTCGAACGCCTCCTCGTCGTCGGCGGGGGCAGCCGCCGCACGTCGGCGGACCTCGGCCAGCAGGACCACCACGTCGTCCTCGCACGTCTCGGGTACCAACCGGGTGCTCCAGGCATACTCGTGCGGGTCCTCGCGGTAGGGGACGAAGCACTGCCAGGCTTCGTGGGCGGCCGCAAGAGCATCTGGCGCATGCTCCTCCAGCCATTCCATGATCCTGCGGAGCGAGTCCCACAGCGAGTAGACGTCGAGCCCGTAGAACCCCGTCTGCGCCGGACCCGGGCGGTGGGCGTTCCACTCCCGTAGCCAACCCAGGAATTCGGCCACCTCCTCGTTGGCCCACATCCATGTCGGCCACCGTCCGAACCCGCCGAGGACGCCCCGGGCGTCGAGGTCCTGGTCGCCGAGCCCACGGACCCACCGGTCGAGGCGCCAGCAGTCGGGCCAGTCCCCTTCGACCCCGATCCAGGTGAACCCGCGCTCCTCGATCAGCCGCCTGCTGAGACGCGCCCGCCACTCGTAGTACTCGTGGGTCCCGTGGGAGGCCTCCCCCACGCAGACCAGACGTCTCCCGCCGAGGCGTTCCACCAGGCCGTCGAGGTCGGCGTCGGTGCGCAACGGTCGGGCCAGGGCGCGGATGTCCGCCCCCGGATCGGACGACGGGACTCGCGTGGGGGTCATGAAGCGTTCCGGATGTCGTCGCCCAGCAGGTGGTGGGAGAACCAGTCCCTGGCGCAGCACGCCGCCTCGGCCAGTGTCCCCGGTTCCTCGAAGAGATGGCCGGCGCCGGCGACGACCACCAGCCGGCTCGCGGACCCCAGCACCTCGAGCGCCCGTCGGTTGGCCTCGAGGACGGCCACATCCTCGCCCCCCACGATGAGCAGGGTCGGCGCCGTCACCGTCGCGAGCCGGTCGAGGGCCAGATCGGGTCGACCTCCGCGGGACACTACGGCGTCGATCGATCCAGGGTGGTCGGCCGCCGCCGCCAAGGCAGCTGCGGCCCCGGTGCTCGCCCCGAAGTAGCCGAGCCGGCAGGCACGGGTGTCCGGTCGGGCACGCAGCCACTCCGTCACCCCGGTCAGCCGGTCAGCCAGCAGCCCGACGTCGAACACGTTGGCCCGCAGGCGCTCCTCCCCGGGAGACAGCAGGTCGAGCAGGAGGGTGCCCAGGCCGGCGTCGTACAGCACCTCGGCCACGAAACGGTTGCGTGGGCTGTGCCGGCTGCTGCCGCTGCCATGGGCGAACACCACCACCGCCCGGGCCGGCTCCGGCAGGTGCAGGTGGCCGACGAGCACCACATCACCCACCGGGATGTGGACATCGACGTCGCAGTCGGGCTGCTCGACGGCACGGGCGCCGCGGCGCACCCGCCGATCGGCCCGGTCGAGCAGCACCACCACCTCGTCGTCACCTGTCGGCGAGAAGTCCACGTAGTGCTGTCCCACGGCTACGAACCGCTGGGGGATGGAGACGGCGACCACCTCGTCCGCCTCGTCAAACTCACTGAGGGTCTCGGCCGGGCCCACCGGAACGGCCAGGACCACCGAGGCCGCGCCCAGCTGTCGGGCGATCCGGCACGCGACCCGTGCCGTCGAGCCCGTGGCCAGTCCGTCGTCCACGACGATGGCGACCCGACCGGTCAGGTCGACCCGGTCACGTCCGCGCCGGTAACGGCGCAGCCGCGCGGCCAGCTCGAGCCGCTCGGACCGCTCCACCTCGGCGACCTCCTCGGGGGTCACGCCGGCCCGGGCGACGATGTCCCGGTCGAGCACCCGGGCGCCGTCCTCGCCGATGGCGCCCATCGCCACCTCGGGCTGGAACGGCACGCCCAATTTGCGCACCACAATGACGTCCAACGGGGCGTCGAGCGCGGCGGCCACCTGATAGGCGACCGGCACGCCACCGCGGGGCAGGCCCAGCACCACCGGCCGCGCCGGACGGAACCGCTCGAGGCGCTCGGCCAGGCGCCAGCCGGCGTCGCCCCGGTCCGCGAACCGCCCCGCCCACCGGTCCGGGTCGAGGTTCCGATCGACGCCGGACACGGTCGCCCCGCCGCCGGCACCGTCGATCCGGGTCACCGGCCGCAGCGCGTCCGGGCGATTCGAGGGTGTCACGCCCCGCATCGTTCGTTCGCCACGGCCAGACGGTGGACCACCTCCGCATCGGCGGCGTCGAGCGCGGCACTCGGCACGAACCAGCGGACGGTGTCACGCACGACGGCGGGGCCGCCGCCGTCCCGCCAGTCCACGGCTCCTCCACGATCGCCGACCTCGACGAATTGGAACACCTCGATCCACTCGGAACCGGGGGTGGCGCTCAGGGTCCACTCCACCTCGACACGGTCACCGATCTCCGCTGCCGTGGTCCGACCGGTGACGGCGATCGCAACCTCCGCGAACTTGGTCTGGTCGTCCACACGCATCATCTCCTGCCATTCGCCCCTGGAGCCATGCTCGGGCACGACGGCCGACAGGGCCAGAGCCATAGGACCCAACACCGGACGATCGGTACGGATCCGTGCCCTTCGACCCTGGGTCGCCCCACCGGACCCCGGGTCCACCGGACGGGAGACCGAAGGGGGTGATGGGGTTCCCGGTCCCGCTCGACCGGCCCGTGGAGAGCTGTTCCAGGGGCCTTCCGGCCCTTCCGGGCCGGCGATCCCGGCCGTAGCATCGGTCCCAGGAAGGGCGAGCCAGAAACGACGAGGAGGACGAGATGCGCGCTGTCCGGTTGCTCGAGTGGAAGTCCGACCCGGTGCTGGTGGAGGTGGACGAGCCGGTCCCCGGCCCCGGCCAGGTCGTCGTGCGGATCGGAGGTGCCGGCGCCTGCCACTCGGACCTGCACCTGATGCGCGAGTTCGAGGCCGGCCTGCTCCCGTGGTCTCCCCCCTTCACCCTCGGCCACGAGAACGCCGGGTGGGTCCACGCCCTCGGAGCCGGAGTCCACGAGGTCGAGCTCGGCCAGCCCGTGGCCGTGTACGGGCCGTGGGGATGCGGCTCGTGCCCGCGCTGCCTGCTGGGCATGGAGAACTACTGCGAGGACGTGGCCGCCGCCCCGGTGCCCGGAGGCGGCGGCGGACTCGGCATGGACGGCGGCATGGCCGACTATCTGCTGGTGCCGTCCGCCCGGCTGCTCGTGCCCCTGCCCGACGGCCTGGAGCCGGTGACCGCCGCGCCCCTGACCGATGCGGGGCTGACCCCGTACCATGCGGTCCGCCGGTCCTGGCCGAAGTTGGTCCCCGGCTCGGTGGCCGTGGTCATCGGTGTCGGGGGGCTCGGCCACCTCGCGGTACAGATCCTGAAGGCCACGACGGCGGCGCGAGTGGTCGCAGTCGACACCCGCGCCGAGGCCCTGGCCCTGGCGGCCGACGAAGGTGCCGATCTGACCGTCGAGCCGGATGCGTCCGCCGTCGCCGTCATCCGGGAGTCCACGGGTGGCCGCGGGGCGGACGTGGTCCTCGACTTCGTCGGCTCCGAGTCGACCATCGCCCTCGGGGCGGCTCTAAGCCGGTTCCTGGGCGACGTCACCGTCGTCGGCATCGCCGGAGGGACGTTCCCGTTCAACTTCTTCGCCCTGCCCTACGAGGTCTCCCTGCAGACCACCTACTGGGGCAGCCGGCCCGAGCTGGTCGAGCTGCTCGACCTGGCCGCACGCGGACTCGTCCGTCCGACGATCACCACCTTCCCCCTCGAAGAGGCGGTGCACGCCTACCACCTGCTGGAGTCGGGCCAGGCGCTCGGTCGTCAGGTGATCGTGCCGAGCACCGCCGCATGACCGGTCGACGTACGGGGGCGGGATGACCGCGTCCATGCGGGCCTGGGCGGTCGGGACACCCGGCCCGGTCGACGGCGGGCCGTTGGTGGCCGTCGAGCGGCCGGTGCCCGAGCCGGGCCCCGGCCAGGTCCGCGTCCGGGTGCGCGTCTGTGGGGTGTGCCGGACCGACCTCCACCTGGCCGAGGGTGACCTCGCCCCGCGCCGTGCGGGGGTGGTGCCGGGCCACGAGGTGGTGGGGACCGTCGACCGGGTCGGGGCGGGATGCTCGCTCCTGGCCGAGGGCGACCGGGTGGGGATCCCCTGGCTCGCCCGGACCTGCGGGGTGTGCCGGTTCTGCCGGGCCGGCGCCGAGAACCTCTGCACCGAACCCCGGTTCACCGGCTGGGACGTCGACGGCGGCTACGCCGAGTTCGCCGTTGTGGAGGAGGCCTTCGCCTACCGGCTGCCCGGGACGCTCGCCGACCTCGACGTGGCACCGCTGCTGTGCGCCGGGATCATCGGGTACCGGGCACTCCAGCGGGCCGAGCTGCCGGCGGGCGGGCGCCTCGGCATCTACGGCTTCGGGGGCTCGGCCCACCTGACCGCACAGGTGGCACTGTCCTCGGGCGCCACCGTCCACGTCATGACCCGCTCGCCCGAGGCACGCGTGCTGGCCCTGGACCTGGGGGCGGCCAGCGCCCAGGGGGCCGACGACCCTCCCCCCGAGCCACTGGACGCGGCCATCCTGTTCGCCCCGGTGGGCACACTGGTGCCGCCCGCCCTGGAGGCGTTGGACCGGGGCGGTACCCTCGCCGTCGCCGGCATCCACCTGTCCGACATCCCGGTGCTCGACTACCAGCGCCACCTGTTCGAGGAGCGGACCCTGCGAAGCGTGACGGCCAACACCCGGGCCGACGGCCGGGCGTTCCTGGAGCTTGCCGCCCGCATCGGCATCCAGGTGTCCGCGGTCCCCTATGCATTCGACCGGGCCGACCGCGCTCTGGCCGACCTGGCCCACGACGACGTGACCGGCGCCGCGGTGCTCGTGCTCGACGACTGACGGGTGGGTCCCGCCCGGCCGACCCACCGGGAGCCAGCCGCGCTCCCGCTCAGATCGGGCTCTCGTCGAGCATGGCGTCGGCCACCTTGACGAAGCCGGCGATGTTGGCGCCCAACACGAAATTGTCGGGTTGCCCATACCGCTCGGCGGTGCGTCGGACGTTCTCGTACACCCGGGACATGATGGTGCGCAGCCGGAGGTCGACCTCGTCGGCCGTCCACTGGTACAGCTGCATGTCCTGGGCCATCTCGAGGCCCGAGACGGCCACCCCGCCCGCATTGGCCGCCTTGGACGGTGCGAAGCGCACCCCCGCGTCCAGCAGCCGGTCGACGCCGGCCGACACGGTCGCCATGTTGGAGCCCTCCACCACCATGCGGATCCCGTTTGCCACCAGATGGGCGACGTCGGCCTCGTTGATCTCGTTCTGGGTGGCGCACGGGAAGGCGATGTCGGCGGGGACGTCCCACAGCGGGTTGGCACCGTCCGGTCGGCGCGGGTGGTGGGTGGCCGACGCGTACCGCTCGGCGTACTCCTCGATCCGGCCGCGTCGCTCGTTCTTCAACGCCTTCACCCAGGCCAGCTTCTCGGGGTCCAGCCCGTCCGGGTCGTGGACGAATCCGTCCGAGTCCGACAGCGTCACCACCCTGGCCCCCAGCTCGATGAGCTTCTCGGCGGTGAACTGGGCGACGTTGCCGCTCCCCGACACCAGACACGTCCGCCCCTCGAACCCCTCGCCCTCGGCGGCCAGCATCTCGCTCCCGAAGTACACGGCGCCGTAGCCGGTGGCCTCCTGGCGGATACGCGATCCGCCCCAGTTGGTGCCCTTGCCCGTGATGGCCCCGACGAACCGCTTCGCGATCCGCTTGTACTGCCCGAACAGGTAGCCGATCTCCCGCAGGCCGACCCCGATGTCCCCGGCCGGCACGTCGGTGAACTCTCCGATGTAGGGGAAGAGCTCGGTCATGAACGACTGGCAGAACCGGCGGATCTCCGACTCGCTCCGACCCCGTGGGTCGAAGTCCGACCCGCCCTTGGCACCGCCGATGGGGAGGGTGGTGAGCGAGTTCTTGAGCGTCTGCTCGAAGGCCAGGAACTTGAGCATCCCCGGGTAGACGGACGGATGGAACCGGAGCCCGCCCTTGTAGGGCCCGATGGAACTGCTCATCTGGATCCGGTAGCCCCGGTTGACGTGGATGCCGCCGGCGTCGTCCACCCAGTTGACCCGGAAGCTGATCGACCGGTCGGGCTCCACCATCTGCTCGAGGATCCTGTCGTGGACGTAGCGGGGCTGCTCGACGAGGACCGGAGCGAGGGAGCGAACGACCTCGCGGACGGCCTGGTGGAACTCGGGCTCGCCCGGGTTCTTCGTGACGACCCGTTCCATGACGCCGCGGAGGTGGGCCTCCACCTCGGGATCACGGCGGTCCGGAGGTCGGGAGACGGGCGTCGGGGCCATGGGCACAGTCTGCCGCCACGCTGTCGGCCCCGGCAGGGCCGAACGTCCCGTCGGTGCCGGGCCGGGGCAGGTCCCCGCCCGCGCCCGCATCACCAGCGCTGACGGGCCTCCTCGGCGAAGCCCTGGGCACCGGAGAGCTCGAGCTCGAGCCCGTCGTCGGTCCTCAGGCAACCGGACCAGGTCCCGAAGACCTGGTGGGTCTCGCTCCCGAGTTCGCCCGCCTCGACCCGGGTGTGCTTGTCGTAGCGGGGGGTCAGGGTCAGGTCGAGCTGGCCGTCGGGATCACGGACGTGCCACGGACGCATCGGCTCGTCCCACGAGTAGTCCCACTCGAGCTCGTTACCCAGCTTGGTGAGCCGCCCGTCGACCAGGAACCCGTTTTCGGTGGCACCGGTGCCCTCGGTCCACTTGGCACCGAACTGGACGCCGACGACGTGGTCGCCGGAACGCCCGGCTCCGCCGCCCCAATTCCAGGCGATGGTCGAGGGCCAGCGTCCGCGGCCGACGTCGAGCACCCCCCACGACTCGCCACCGGTGGCACCACCGATGGCCCAGGTGCGGTCGCCGACGGTCAGTGAGCCCGTGGCCGGCCGGGCCTGGTGCTTGGAGGTGAAGTTGAACAGCTCGTCGCTCCAGGGCACGACCACGTTGAGCGACTCATGGCCGGGCGGCAGACCGACGAACACGTCGACGCTCCCGGGCCGCCCGTCGGCCTCGGTCCAGGTCGCCGTCAGGTGGGTCCCGCGGTCATCGTCCACGATGCCCAGATCGAGCCCGTCCTGGTCGACCCGCAGCGGGGCGGATCCCGGGTGATCGGGCAACCGCACCACGCCCGGTGCTGTCACGATGGCGGCCCCACCCTGGACGCCCGCGACCAGGTCGATCCATCCCACGTCGGCCAGCCCGAACACGTCGATGTCCGAGTAGACGCACGACACCACGACGTCGCCCCCGAGGACGGCCCAGTAGTCCCACCGTTTGTTCGTCCCGGGTCGACCGTCCAGATTGGCCCGGTGCAGCGGGGTGCGCGACCAGCCCCGGGCCGCCGGGTTGAGCCGGTCACCGTCCGGGGTGCAGAGGTCGACGGGTGCGGTCAGCTCGGGCTCGTGGGTGCTCATCGCCTCCAGTCTTCCCCGGTACCGACTGCCGTGCGGCCCAGAGACCGCACCGGGGATCAGGTCGAGCCTGAGGCGGGGGCGTTCGTCGGGACGGTGATCGGTGGTCCCGGCGACGGGGTCGGACCGGTCGAGATCGGCGGCACGGTCGTCGTGGGCACG
>Ga0209698_10000705_pt1 | contig 38162 bp, 33 predicted proteins | sample LitLauG_LLR_2012_FD_187203 | JGI IMG/M metagenome (GOLD analysis project Ga0209698, IMG submission 187203) | Freshwater sediment microbial communities from Pennsylvania, USA - Little Laurel Run_MetaG_LLR_2012 (SPAdes) (version 2) | ecosystem: Environmental > Aquatic > Freshwater > Creek >... | reverse complement strand
ATGACGAATGATCGTGTCATCGCTGGCCGGCATCCCAAGGCGTTTCATCAGCCGCTCTCCCGGACGTCCGCCTGCGCTATGGCCAAACAATTGAACGAGGTCGGTGACCCGCCTTGTCCGTTGGGCGTGGGGAGCCGCAATTTCCGGCACTCGGTCAGCAAATGTCCGGCGACGACATTGTCCATTTCGGCATCGCCAACGGATTACCCGAAGTGTGACAGTCACTGCCGCCCCCTGCGTCGGCAAGTCCTGAAGATGTCGGGTTTGTAAGCCGTGCCGGCTCGTTGACCGCTCCCCACAGCTTGGGCACTGCGCGGTCCCATATCCAATCGCAGAGACCGTCCAACCACGCTCGATGCGCTCAACGCTTAGAATTTGAACGTTCGCTCCAAGAGCCCAATTCGATTTCCTCTGCATGCCAGTGCATACCGGCCGCGAGCCAAGCCTTCAACGAGAGCTCCACACAAGTTGAGGCAGATCCGGTTAACGTGATAACGCCGCGGCGCGTGCTTGCGGGGTCGACCCGCAAGCCCTTCTGAAAACCCGCGATCTGTCTCACAGGGTGTTGATGGCGGACATTGTCCTGCAACACCATCGCGCGCCCGTTTCTATCCCTCCCACGCCGATTAGCGCGCTTGAAAGAGCAATGCGGGCGCCGGCGCCCGCCAGACCGTCAGATAGGCCTCAACCAAATTGTCGCGGGTTACTGCAAGGCCGGGCGTAACGATCCACGGCGGCGGCTGGCGGCCGGTCAGGCTCATGAGCGTAGCGATCGCTGCTGCAACCCCCAGGTCAAAGGGCCGCTGCGCTGCGATTCCTTTGACGAGATCGCTTTGCGCCAGTTCTGTGGCAATCGCGTTGCCTAGATCAACCGTCGTCAACGGCAATATCCGTGAAGCAGCGCGGATGGCGTCAAGCGCACGCAACGCGGGGACGTCCCAAGTCACGAACAAACCATCAAGGTCAGCATTTTCGGCGAAAAGCCGATCGAAGGCCGAACCTGCTTCGTCAACTGTCGCAAAGCGCCCGCGCACCAAGGTGATATCTGAGCGATTAACTCCCATCCATTTGCGAAAAGCAATTTCGCGTTCGTTGGCGGCAAAAAAGTCCGCGCCGTAAGTCAAAATGCCTGCCACGCCTTCGTCTGCTATATGCGGCGAAATCAACCGAGCGGCTATTTCGCCAAGGCTGAAATTGTCGGCCGATACCAAGGCGGAATAGTCTGCACCCGGCAGCAGGCCCGTTGGCACGTTGTCGATCAGGATCAGTTTCTTGCCTGATTTCGAGATCTTGCGATAGGCGTCCGTTACGCCGGAAACGCCGATCGGAATGCTGATCACCGCGTCAATGCGCGAACTTGCGAGCCGAGACAGCTCGCGATTCTGCATCGGTTTGTCAAAGGCGCAGTCGACAATTTCGACGACTCCGGCCGAATAGGCGCCCAACGTTTCGCCAATCCCTGCCGCCGCTAGCCGCGCCCAATCGCTAGTCGCCGTGTGCATGACGACCGCCACGGTGAAACGGCTAACTTGCGCGACCGCCGCTTCCTCTGCCGTCAGGAAAAGTTTGTCGGCCGGGGCGGCTCTTTCTCCATGCGGCCCGAGGCCTGTCATCGGCATGCCTCCTCCTGTCGACTTTCTTATTAGGTTGCAAGCGAATAGGCCTTTAATTGCGGCGCAAGGCAAGTCCGTGCTCAAACAACTCTACTTACAGGTGGCGAGGAACGTTGGCTGGCGTACCTCGCGGCTGCGATTGCTCCCGCGCCGCCTTGCGCTTGCGAGCCTTCTCGGCCTCCAGGAAGTCAAGGAAAGCCGGTCGGCGTCGCGGCGAGCCATACGCAATCCATTCCTTTATCATCGCCGGCGCAAAAATTTCGTCGCAGACAACTTGCGCCGCGCCGACGAGCCCGGCTGAGCTGCCCATTTGCGAGCGCACAATGCGCAGATCGCGCGTCACTAGTGGATGCGACTGTCGGTAGACCGCTTCGCGGATGGCGGCGAGCAAAATGTCCCCTGATTGCGCCACGGCGCCGCCGAGCACAATGATGGCCGGATTCAAAAGATTGACCAATGGCGCCAGGCTTTGACCGACCAGACGCCCGCACCGCGCAAGAACTTCGGCGCAAAAGGCTTCACCGAGCTGTGCGCCGTGACTGACGTCGGAAGCACTGATTTCCCCATTTCGCTCGAGCATCTCGGCGAGATATCGGCTTCGTCCGTCCTGTGCCGCGCTCGCGCCTTGGCGCGCGATGGCTTCGCCGCTCGCCAGCGCCTCAAGGCAGCCCCTTGCCCCGCAATGGCACGGGATTTCGCTATCCTCGCCGGTGGGCGCGTGGCCGATCATGCCAGCAAATCCTTGCGAGCCCTGCTGCACACGACCGCCTGCCGCCACGCCGGCGCCGATCGAGCGGTCCAGCTTCAAGAAAAGCATATCCGCAAGGCCCTTGCCGGCGCCCGCCTTTAGCTCCCCGATGGTCATCATTTGCGCGCCGCCCTGCACCCAGCAGGGCGCGCCAAAGCGCAAAGATACCTCGGCGCCAAAGTCAAAGCGCCGCCAAGATTGAAGCGTTTCGAGCGCGCCGATGCCAAACGCATCGCTGTCGCCAGTTTCAATCAGAACGGGTTCGGGCAACGAGACGCCAATTCCCCAGACCCGATCCTTGCTGCCACGCTCATCGAGCAGCCAGATGAAGAGATTGGTCAGGCGATCGAGGATCGCCTCAGGCCCAGCGCCAAGATCGGCCGCTTCGTGATGTGCAACAATGGAATTGCCAGCGAGATCGACCAGCGCAACGGCGAGCGAAGAGCGATCAACAACCGCGACTAAAATCGTGCCGCCCTCGGCGGCGAAACGCAAATGACGCGGCGCGCGTCCGCCTATAGCCGCGCCCAGTTCGCCCTCCATGACCAAGCCGAGCTCTTCCAGGGTAGCCAAACGGTCGACGACGGCGGCGCGGCCGAGTTCCGCCAGCTTTTCGATCTCAATACGTGTCGTCGCTTCACCCGTGCGAATGAGGTTCAGAACGAGCGCCAAGCTCGCCGCCCCGGCGTCGAGCGTTCGCGGACGCCCGACGCGCCGTGGCGCTGTTGTCCCGGCAGCGTCGGTCACCGAAAGCTCTTGGTCATACCAGGCCTTCTCTCCAGCTTTAGGCATCATAAGCCACGAATTGAGGAAAGCAGTAGAACATATCAGTTTAATTTTCCAACAAAAGTTTTGCATCTTATGATATTTTTTTGATTGACCATCGCGCCGACCGATTCATATGGTCCGCCCCGTTCGACGCTCCGCTTTAGCGAAAGCGACGAGGAAGCCGCCGCAGCAGCCGGCTAGGGAGGAACAGGGCGATGCAATCGTTGGTCGGAAGCGCAAAGCTCGCCTATCACGCCAATTGCTGGGGTCCGCTCGGCGGTAATGCGGTTGGCGTCACCTCTATATCTGAGCTGACCTATCGCACCTTCGGCGATATGGACCGGGCAATTGCTGAGATCGGCTCGCTCGGCTTTGATGGCGTCGAGCTGTTTGACGGCAACCTCCTGGACTATGATGGCCGCCGCAGCGCTCTTCGTTCGACCCTGTCCGCCGCGGGCGTCAAACTTGTCGCCGCCTATTCCGGCGCCAATTTTATTTATCCCGACATCCTCGACCAGGAGCTCGCCCGAATCGCGCACGCCGCGGATGCCGCCGCTGACCTTGGCGCCGAACATCTAGTCGTCGGCGGCGGCGCGAAGCGGTTCAACGGGCTGCGCGCCGACGATCACAGGCGCCTCGCGGACGGCCTTGAAAAGGTAATGGCGATCGCGAAAGCACGAGGATTACGCGCCCATTACCATCCGCATTTGACGACGATCGTCGAGGGCCCAGCCGAGGTCGATGCTATTTTCGCGCAAACCTCCATCGATTTCTGTCCTGATACCGCGCATCTGGCTGCCGCCGGCGGCGACGTCGTCGCGATGATTCAAAAACATCGCGCGCGCATTTCCTACGTGCATCTCAAAGGCTGGAGGAAAGACCCCTTCGCCTTCACTCCGCTAGATGAAGGCGATCTCGATATGGGCGCGATCATGCAGGTGCTGGCCGACATCAAGTTTGGCGGCTGGATCACTGCAGAACTCGATTCCTGGCCCAGTCCAAAGGAGGGCGCGGCAAAGAGCCTCGCGTTCCTGCGCAAGGCGCTGGCGAAGGCCTGACATCCCGATATTCACCCCTTGACGAGCTTACCAAGCAAGGCAGGGCGCCAGAGCCAAATGGCGAGGCGCAAATTCAACCCCCGGACGGAGGAAACGATGAAAAAACATATCTTGGCTGGCTGCGCGACTATCGCTCTACTAGGCACTCTAACGATCGGCCCGGCCTACGCCGGCGACCCCGACGCCGCCCTGGCCGCAATGAAAACCCAGGTCTTCAGCGTTGGCCCGAACGGCGAAAAGGCTGCCCCCGCTTCAAGCGTGACTCTGACCGCCGACGAACTCGCCGCCGTCAAAGCCAAACACGCCAAGGCCGCGCTAGTCTTTCACTACAGCGGCAATGACTGGTCGAATGCGCAGGAAGCCGCTCTCAAGGCGCAGTTCACCGCGGAAGGCATCGAAGTCATCGCGGTAACCGACGCCGGCTTCAAGCCGGAGAAGCAGGTCGCCGATCTCGAGACCGTCATGGCGAAGAAGCCAGACATTATCGTCTCCATTCCTGTCGACGCTGTCGCAACCGCCGCCGCCTATAAGGCGGTCGCTGACAAGGGCGTCAAACTCGTATTCATGGACAATGTTCCCAAGGGCTTCACCGCCGGCAAGGAATATGTCAGCTCGGTCTCGGCCGATAATTATGGCAATGGCATCGCCGCCGCCCATTTGATGGCCAAGGCGCTTGGTGGCAAGGGCGAGATCGGCCTCGTGTTCCACGCCGCCGACTTCTTCGTCACCAAGCAGCGTTATGATGGCTTCAAGAAGACGATTACGGAAAACTACCCCGATATCAAGATCGTCGACGAACAAGGAATCGGCGGACCCGACTTCTCGGGGGACGCCGAAAAGGCCGCTGGCGCACTGCTTACCGCGCATCCCAAACTCAATGCGATCTGGGCAGTCTGGGATGTGCCGGCCGAAGGCGTGATGTCGGCGGCGCGCGCTGCCGGCCGCGATGATCTCATCGTCGTCAATGAGGATCTCGGTGAGAACGTCGCGATCGCCATGGCCAAAGGCGAATTTATCAAGGGTCTCGCCTCGCAGCGCCCCTACGATCAGGGCACGACCGAGGCGATCCTTGCCGCCTATGCCCTGATCGGCAAACCAGCGCCGGCCTATGTCGCGCTGCCCGCCGCGCCAATCACCAAGGAGACGTTGTTGGCCGGCTGGCAGGAAATCTATCATCAACCACCGACCGACAAGATCAAGAAGAGCATGAAATAACCTGGAGAGCCCTCCCCGCTCCGGCCGAGACGATCCGGTGACGCCACATCGCCGGGTCGCCTCTCACCTTCAAAGCCAGTGCCCTAGCCAGAGAGTCAGGCCGCCATGTTGCAGCCCACAAACGCGGAGACGGCGCCAAAACCCGTCGCGGTTCGCTTGACCGGAGTGTCAAAACATTTCGGCGGTGTGCGCGCGCTTGACGACGTCAGTCTCGAAGTGCTCGGCGGCGAAATCCATGCGCTGCTCGGCGAGAACGGCGCGGGCAAGTCGACAATCCTCAAGATCCTCAATGGGGTTCATGCGCCGACGGCGGGCACGATCGAAGTCAACGGCGCCGTCCTTGCTGAACATACTCCCGACGCCGCAAAACGCGCCGGCATCGGCATGATTTTTCAAGAGATGAGTCTCGTGCCCACTTTGAGCGTGGCGCAAAATATCTTCCTTAACAACGAGGTGAAGGACTCGCTCGGTTTCATCGATGATTCTACCGCCGCCAGGCGTTCGCACGACCTCTTCGCCACGCTTGGCGTCGATATCGACCCTCTGGCGCTGGTGAGCGACCTCTCGGCGGGGCAGCGCCAGCTGACAGAAATCGTCAAGGCGATCTCACGCAATGTGAAAATTCTCATCCTCGATGAGCCGACCACTGCGCTTTCCGGCGGCGAGGTCGAAAAGCTGTTCACTTTTTTGCGCCGTCTGAAATCCGAAGGCGTCGCGATCATTTACGTGTCGCATCGCATGGACGAGATTACCCGCATCGCCGATCGCGCCACGATCCTGCGTGACGGGCGTCATGTCATCACTGCGCCGCTTAGTGCGCTAACGCTCGACAAAATCATCGAATATATTGTCGGACGGCGTTCGCGCGGCTTTTCCGATGTGGCGCGCACCAGCGCGACGCGGGGCGCGCCGTTACTGGAGGTCAAGGGCCTCAGCGGCCCGCGCAAACCCATCAATATCGATCTGACAATCTATGCGGGCGAAGTCGTGGGGATCGCCGGATTGCTAGGCAGTGGGCGCAGCGCGCTGGCGCGGGTGCTGTTCGGCATCGATCCAAAAATATCCGGTGAAATCCGCGTCAAGGGAGCTGTTGTCGATATCGCCAACCCGCGCGATGCGATCGCACATGGGCTGGCTTTGGTGCCCGAAGACCGCTTGCGCCAGGGTCTCGTGCTCGAACACAGCGTCGAGGAGAATTCCAGCATCTCCATCCTCGAGCGTCTCAGCAACTGGGTGTTTGTTTCGAAATCGCGCGCGCAGGCGGCGGCAGACCGGCAGATTGAGGCGCTGCGGATCAAGACCTCGTCGCGCGATGCCGCCGTGCGCACGCTATCCGGCGGCAATCAGCAGAAAGTCGTGATCGCCAAATGGCTCAATGCCGATCCCGATGTGTTTATTCTCGACGAGCCGACTGGCGGCGTCGATATCGGCTCGAAGGCGGAGATCATTGCGCTAGTGCGCGATCTAGCCGCACGCGGCAAAGCGATTCTCGTCATTTCCTCGGAATTGTCGGAGCTGCTGACCGCCGCCGACCGCATCATCGTCATGGTGGATGGGCGAATCGCCAGTGAGACGCCGCGCGACACTTTCGATGATCCCAGCCCTAACGACGATGCCGGCGCGCGACTGCAATATGCCGAGCGCCAGCTTTCCACCATCCTGCAAAAGGCGCATGCCCATGTCTAACGCCACGCTGACCGCCGCTCGCACGCCCTCCATCTTCGCCAATTGGCGTCAATACATCCCCTATCTCGGCTTCGTGCTGATATTCGTCTTCTTCTCGGCGACGCTCTTCAACAAGGGCTTCCTCGATCCAAACAACCAGCTCAATATTCTGCGCCAGACCGCGATGATTTCGATCATGACGGTCGGCATGACCTATGTTCTGGCGGCTGGCGAAATTGATCTGTCGATCGGCATGGTCGCTGGCCTCGCTTCGCTGGTCGTCGCGGTCGCTATGGATTGGTATGGCCCGTTCGTTGGCGTCATTGCTGGCTTGGCGATTGGCTGCATCGTCGGTCTCATCAATGGCGTTCTGACGACGCGGGTCGGCATTCCCTCGTTCCTGACGACACTCGCGATGATGGGCATTGCACGCGGGACAGCGATGTGGATGACCCAGACCAAATCCGTGCCAATCCTCGACGACGGGTATATCTGGGTGTTTGGCGGCGGCAACCTCGGACCGTTGCCAGTGCTCGTTCTCTGGACCGTCGCTATCGCCGTCCTTGGTCATGTAGTGCTGCGTCGCACGACCTTCGGTCGCCGTGTGCTGGCGACCGGCGGTAGCGAGACAGCCGCGCGCTATAGCGGCGTGGACACGCGCGCGATCAAAATGCGCGTGCTGATCGTATCAAGCGTTTTGGCGGCTGTCGCCGGCATGCTTTACGCCGGCCGCCTCCACTCCGGGCGTTTTCAGCTTGGCGAGGGCGATGAATTGTCGGTCATAGCCGCGGCCGTGCTCGGCGGCACCAGCCTGTTCGGCGGCACTGGAACGGTCGTTGGCTCGATCGTCGGCTCGCTGATGATCGGCGTCATCAACAACGGCCTGTTGCTGATGGGGCTCGAATACAGCCAGCAACTCATCGCGCGCGGAGCCATCATTATTGTGGCGGTGGCGATCAGTCAGTCGCGAAAATAGTTCGCAGAAGGAGACCGCAATGAGACCTTGCACGATCATCGGCATGGTTGTCGGAAAGGATGAAACTCGTGACGAACTACGCAGAATCCTGACTGCGCAAGTGGCGCCGACCCGCGCTGAACGCGGCTGCATCAATTACGACTTCCATGTCGACGCCGAGGATCCGAATGTCTTCATGTTTTACGAGAACTGGCGCAGCAGGGCCGACCTCGATGCGCATCTCAAAATGCCCCACCTCAAACCTCTGTTCGGCCGCCTGGATGACCTGCTAGCGCGACCGGTCGAGATCAAATTCTACGAGATGCTGAGCCGGCCGGATTTTTAACAGGACTATTGAGATGAGCGACGAGGTCTTCTTCAGTGCACATCAGCGCGCGACAGTCGAGGCCGCGATGGCGCGCATCATCCCCAGCGACGACTTACCTGGCGCTCGAGAGGCGGGCGCGGTCGATTTTGTCGACCGCTATCTATCCGGCATCGCCTTTATCTACGCCAAGCCGGATGGCAGCGGCTTTGAAACTCTCACCGGCCGGCAGGCGGACGCCTGGCGTCAACGCATCGCGATATTGCGTCAGACATACGCTTCAGGCATCGGGGCGCTTGACGCGTTGGCGCAAAAACTCTTCCAAGCGAATTTTATCGCGCTGAACGAGCGCCAGCAGGACGACACTTTGACGGTGTTTGATCGGTCCGGTTCGCAAAGCGCATCCGCGGGAGGGGCGCCGGGCGAGGGCCCCGCCCTGCAACAGACTCTCACTGAAACCGAGCTCGAATTCCTGCCCTTGCTGGTCATGCACACGCGCCAGGGCTTTTATGCCGACCCAATCTACGGCGGCAACAAGGATCGCGCCGGCTGGCGCGCCATCGGATTTCCTGGGCCGGCATCGCTGATGGAAGTCTACACCGGCCGTTACAGCGCCCTGCAATGGTTCGCGCGGGGCGAAGCGGAAAGATATCTGGAGGCCAACCGTGACGCTTAAGAAGAAGCCCGCTCGAGCGGACATCTGCATCATTGGCGCCGGCGCTTCGGGCGCCACGGCCGCCAGGGCTCTCAGCGAGGCTGGCATGAGCGTTGCCGGATTGGAGCGCGGGCCGTGGCGCACGCGAGAAACATTCGGCGGCGACGAACTCGCCAATATCAATCGTTACAATCTCTGGCCCGACCCGCTTCTCAATCCCCGCACCACGCGCGCGTCCAAGAACGACAAAGCGCGCGTCGAACTCTTCTGTCCGGTTCCGCAGATGGTTGGCGGCGGCACGGTGCATTGGCAGGGCTGGTTGCCGCGCTTTACGCCCGAGGATTTTCGCCTGCGTACGATCGCTGGCGAAGTGAAGGGCGCAACGCTGGCCGATTGGCCAGTCAGCTACGACGAACTCGAGCCCTATTATTCGCGCATCGAATGGGCGTTTGGGGTTTCGGGAGAAGCGGGCGCAAACAAGTTCGAGGGGCCGCGGAGTCAGAATTATCCCTGCCCGCCGCTCCCGATCTCGCGCTACGCTGAGAAATTTCGCAAGGGTTGCGCTGCGCTGGGCTGGAACTCGTTTCCCACCCCGCAGGCGGCCCTGTCGCGCTCCTTTAACGGTCGTAAGCCGACTGTCATCAGTGCGTTCGCCCAGCAGCACGGCGACCCCACAGGAACACGCTCAAGTGCACTCAACGTGTTCATCCCCGATGCGGTGAAAACCGGCCGCTTCGATCTGCGTCCGGGCTGCTATGTCAGAGAACTGACGCTTGACGGCGCGGGAAAAATCAAATCGGCGATCTATGAGGACGGCGACGGCGACCTGATTGAACAGGAAGCGGGCGCATTCATTCTGGCCTGTGGCGCGGTCGAAACGGCGCGTCTGATGTTGCTATCAAAATCAGGACGATTTCCGAATGGTCTGGCGAACGGCTCGGATCTCGTCGGGCGCAACGTGACGTTCCACGAATATAGCGCCGCGGTCGGCCTGTTCGATGATCCAATATATGCCTGGGCAGGAGGCGGCTATGTCAGCGCCTCCAGCTTTCAGTTTTACAATCATGACCCGAACCGCGGTCATGTCAGCGGTGGCCACATTGCCTGCGCTGGCGTTGGCATTCCTCTGCCAATTAACTGGCGCCTGCCTGACGCGCCGGCCTGGGGCGCGGCGGCCAAAAAGAACGATCGCGACAATTTCAACCATTCCATGGCTGTGGCGATGGTGTTGCACGACATGCCTCAGCACGACAATCGCGTCGATCTGGACGACGAAGTGAAGGACGCCTGGGGACTGCCGGTTGCGCGCGTGACCCTTACGCCGCATGAGAACGACTTGAAGCAAGGCCGTTTCCTCATCGACCGCGCCGGGGAGATTCTCGACGCCGCCGGGTCAAGGCGCGTGCAGAAAGTCTATGCCGAGCGGATAACAGGCAATTGCTCCCATCAGCATGGCACAGCGCGCATGGGCGATGATCCCGCCACATCCGTTCTCAACCGCTGGTGCCGTGCGCACGAAGTCGACAATCTCTATGCCGTCGATGGCTCGCCGTTCCCGACCGGCACCGGCGCCAACCCAACGCTGACGATCATGGCGAACGCCTGGCGGGTAGCGGAGAAGATTGTCGAACGGCGCGGCTCCGGGCGGTAGCGACACCCGTGAGTTCGGGTCGATTAGAGCGGCGAAGCCACCGTAAGCGGAGTGATTCTGCGCGGTTTAGGAACTTTCGTCGGAGGCGAGATGGACGTTTTGGCAGCCTTGTGGCGTGGCTTTTTTGTCAGCGAAGCTGTCGATTTGCACTTGAATATCCGAGCGCGCGCATGCACCCATCGGCGCGGTTCTGGGCATTGCGATGGCGCCATCGTGTCAACTTGCGCGTTGGCCGCGCTAGACATGACGATGCCTTCTCACGAGGCTGACATTGGCCTTGGCGTCTTGTCCGAGTTGCATCGAATAGTTGGCGCGGCCTGCTGGCGACTCTTTTGCCTAAGCGCCGGGACGGCCAAATCGTCGCCAGATTGGGCAATATTTGCTCGGCTTAGAATTCCGACGCCGGTTATAGAATGACCAAGACCCCGCATATCGCTTCCGGCGCCGTACGACCGGGAAAGAGGCTCGTGCGCCGGCCCAATCGCTCAGAAGGATCCGCAGCGAGACGGTCTTCGCCGGAAGGGCCTTATGAGAAGCGCATGGACGAAGAAGCCGGCAGCCTTGCGGCCCCCGATCATGACCGCTTTTTCGATATGATTCTCACCTTTCAGGACACCTGCCAGGCGATCTTCGACTTGACCAATGGCCTGCGCGAGTTGCGCATGATTACCGACCTCGTTCGAAGCCACTTCATCGGGCGGGTCGTCACCAGTTCGTCGTTAGCGGCCGGCTCCAGTCTGACCTACGGAACCGCGATGCGCACGATTGACGAAATGGTCAAGCGCGGCTTCATTGTCAAACGGCCAAAAACTGAGACGGATCGATCGTTTTCGCTCCACCCGTCGCGCGACCTTCTGGCGCGATGGCAGACATTCGCAAGGATGACCGAGTACCTCATCCGGTCACAGTTCTCGTCCGATCCCGATGGCCCGAAGCCGGCAAGAAAGCTTGTCCTCAAACCTGATCCAACCGTTGTCCAGCCGCTTCCGGTTCTCGAAACGAAATTGCAACTTAGACGCGCTCTGCGCGTCCTTGTTCACGCCGACCTGACCTTTGCGGCGATGAACGCGCTGCGCAAACATTTCGAAGTGGTTCTGGGCGTGCCGATCGCCAGCCGCGCCCTGGCGATCGATCGCCTGCGTGCGGAAATCATCGCAAACAGCGAGAGAGCGGTCTCCAACTATGACATTGTCGCCTGCGATCTGCCGTGGTTCGGCGAAATGGCGCAAAGTGAGCGGTTTATTGCGCTTGACGACGTTGTGGCCGACGCCCGGATCGATGCGGGCGACATCTATCCGGACGCGCTCGCCAGCTCCCGCTATCAAGGACGCCAGTACGGTATTCCGATCATGACGACGGCAGAAATGCTGGTCTATCGCACCGACGTTCTTTCGCAAGCGGGTATTGAACCGCCGCGCACGACGCAGGCGACGATCGACGCCGCGCGGCGCCTGCACAATCCCGCTCAGGGCGTCAACGGCATCGCCTGGAATGGCGGACGCGGCACACCGGTGGGGCACACGTTCATCATGATCATGAGCGCATTCGGCCGGCCGGTGCTCAATCTCAAGCGCACCGACGACGGGTGGGACGCCGAGAACATCTCCGGCGAACAGATGCGGCCGGCGTTCCTTTCGGCCGAGGCGCGCGATACGGCGCAATATCTTGTCGAGCTCAAGGCCTTCTCGCCACCGAACGTGCTACAAATGGCGTGGTACGATCGCGCCCTCTCCTACGCGCAAGGCCACGCCGCGATGGCCTATTCGCACACTCTTCTCGCGCCGCTGTTCGAAGGCGACGCGCACTCGCCGGCATACCGCAAGACCGGTTATTTGCCCCATCCGGCGGGCCCCAATGGCAAGCCGATCGTGCCAATGGGCGGCTACGCCCTGTCGATTCCCGCCAATATCGCGCCCGAACGCATCGCGCCCGTTTGGTCGGCTCTGCAAATACTCACGTCCGCCGAGGCCTCAAAGCTCTATCTCGCCAACGGCAGTCTCGCTAGCCCACGCATCAGCCTCAGCACGGATCCTGAAATCCGATCCCTGTCTCCAGTCATTGGCGTTGTCGGTTCATTCAACGAACAGCGCATCTTCCGGATGTGGCCGCGCCCGCCCGCGCCCAACATCGCGGAAGTGATTGAGATCGCGGGTGAGGAGATTCACGATCTGCTTTCCGGGAGGAAGAATGTCGAGCGAGCGTTGAACGATGCGCAGAACCGGGCGGACCGCGCCTTGCGAATGCGAGGCATCTACTAATTGAGGCGCGACGCGCCCCGAATGAAGCGGCCGATTTTATCCAATTTGGATAACACTTCATCTTACGAACGCCGCGGATTGCTCATAAAACGTTGCCCAACAAGAGGCCAGACCACAGGGCCTCTGTGGCTTCCGGTAGAAATAGGGAGTCCGGATACAGAAGGGTGTGGAAACGCTACGGGCAACGCCTCAACACGCCAAGCGTGACCGAGGGTGCATGTCCGCTATGACGGGGTTGCGCGCATGTCTCAGCCGAACCGCATGAAGGCGGTATTTCTTCCCGGCAACAAGAAGGTCGAAATTCGTGCCGTCGATGTGCCGACGCCGGGCCCAGGCGAAGTGCTTATCGCCGTCAAAGCGTCATGCATATGCCGCAGCGACCTTTCACTTTATTACGGCAACGCCGTCGTCGGCGGCGACGCAGCAGGCGCTTGCGTTACCGGACACGAGCCGGCCGGACAAGTCGCCCAAGTCGGCGCTGGCGTGAAGAACTTCAAGGCCGGCGATCGCGTCGCTGTCTACCTCGGCATTGGCTGTGGCGTGTGCGAGTTCTGCCGCCAGGGCAATTTTTTCCTGTGCCCGCAGTGGACCTGCATCGGATTTACCGCCGACGGCGGCAACGCGGAATTCATTGTCGTCCCCGAGCGCAATTGCCTGCGCATTCCCGACTGGATGTCCTACGTCGCCGCCGCGATTTCGACAGATGCGTTCGGCACTCTCTACAGCGCCTGCAAGAAACTCGACGTCTGCGGCGCGACCATGCTGGGCATCTGGGGCCTCGGTCCGATGGGCGCGGCCGGCGTACTCGCCGCCAAGGCGCTTGGCGCTCGCGTCGTCGTATTCGACCCGATTAACGAGCGGCGGGAATTTGCGATCAGCCTTGGCGCCGATCTCGCGCTCGATCCGACCGCCCCGGACGTTCAGCCGCGACTCAAGAGTTTTACGCACGGCGCGGGCCTGACGACCGCCATCGACTGCTCCGGCAATTCCGGCGCGCACAACATGGCGCTTGACGCGTTGCGCCCCGGCGGAAAGGCAGCCTTCATTGGCGAAGCGCGTGAAAGCACAATCAAACCGAGCGATCAACTCATTCGCAAGCAGATCACGCTGATGGGCTCCTGGTATTTCAACATCTGCGAATACGAAGAAATCCTTCGTGTTCTCCATACCCGCAAAATCGATCTCGAGCGCCTCGCTACTCACCGTTTCAGCCTCGATGAAGCGGAGACCGCGTTCCGTATGTTCGACGAGCGCAAGACCGAAAAAGCTGTGTTTGTACTCTGAGGTTCAACCATGTCTTTCAATTTCAAATACGCCTTCAATACTTGGGCTTACAGCAGTTTTCCCGTCTGGGTTCCGTCCTACACGCTTGAAGACACGATCAAGCGCATCGCGCACGCGGGCTATGACGGGATCGAAATTGGCTGCGCGGCGCCCCACGCCTGGCCAGCTTACCTCAACGCGCAACGGCGCAAGGATTTGCGCGCGCTGATGCTCGACCAGAACTTGCCGGCGGTGAGCCTTCTGCCCGCGCCCGGCGGCGGCCCCGGCAACAATGTCGCGTCGCCGATGGTCGAAGAGCGAACCGCGACGATCGCCCACTACAAGGAAGTGATCGACCTCGCGCATGATCTCGGGGCCTCGAAAGTTCTTTACATCGCCGGATGGCGCGTGTTCGGCACGCCGCTCCAGCAGGCATGGGACTGGACGCTGGCGGCGTTGAAGGATATCGGCCGCTACGCCGCCGAGAAAGGCGTCACCATCTGCATTGAAAATACCGCAGCCGATTCCAATCTCGTCGATACGGCTGGACAGGCCTTGATGCTGCGCGAGCAGGTTGGCCTCAGCAACGTTCAACTGATGTTCGACACCTACCACGCGCTGTATCGCAATGAGGTCAGCTCTGATCAAGTGTACGAGATCGGCGAGCATCTCGCGCATGTGCATTTCGCCGACACGAATCGCTTGCCGCCCGGCGAAGGCGTCGTCGACTGGGTTGGCGTTTTACAGGCGCTCAAAGACATCAATTTCGCTGGATATTGCACGATGGAAATCGGCTTCAACATGCGCAGCGTCGAACCCGACCGCTATGCCCGCAGCGCGATCACCTATCTCAAGAGCATCGAGAAGCAAGTGGTGTGAAACGACGGTAAGAGCAACTTTTATCAAACAACAGAGAGTAGGAGGATATGATGACTTTCAAAAGCACATCGATCTCTCGACGGGCGCTGCTGCAAGCCGGCACCGCCTTTGCCGGTGGCGCGACATTGGGCTTGAATCTCCGCGCGGCCTTCGCGGCAGACGCGCCTAAGCCAGAAAAGCTGACCATGCTTTATGCGACCTCGGAAGCCGATTCTGACGCGATCAAGGCGGCTTTGCCGGAATTCAAGAAGGCCACTGGCATCGACATCGCGCTCGACACCATGCCCTACAACGCCCTCCAGCAGAAGGCCTTCGCCGAGCTCGCGTCTGAGAGTTCTTATTATGACATCATGATCGTCGACACGCCGTGGATGCCAGCGCTGACCAACAAGATCGCGCCAATCACCGAAATGATTCTCGATCCGCAAAACAGCGAGGGACTCGACATCAAGGATTTCATCCCGAAGGTGTTTTTCGACACCGCGGTCTACAAGCGCGACAACAGCGCGCTGCACTTTGACAAGACCGACACAATCGATCCCGCCGCGATCAAGGCCGGTGGCTTCGATGTCTACGGCCTGCCGATGCAAGCCAACGCCCTGACGCTCGCGTATCGCAAAGACCTGTTCGACGATCCGGCCAATCAGAAGGCCTACAAGGACAAGACCGGGAAGGACCTGGCGCCGCCCGCTACATGGGATGACTTCGCCGCCATTGCTTCTTTCTTCACCAATCCGGCAAAGCGTATGTGGGGCACAACGCTAATGGCCGGCTCCGGCGACTGGGCGACCGACGACTTCAAGACCTTGCTGGCCGGATTTGGCGGCGATGGTCACCTCGTCAACGACAAATTCGAACCGGTGTTCGCTTCGCCCGAGGGCGTTAAGGCGCTGACCTTTTATGCTGACCTCATCAACGGCAAGAAAGTGACGCCTCCGGGCACCACATCGGCAAGTTGGGACGAAGTCGCCACATCGTTCAGCAACGGCCTCGCGGCCATGACGATGAACTACCACGACCTGGCCTTGTCTCCGAATGTGAAGGGGCAAGTCGCCTACGCCGTCGTGCCAATGGGCGCCGGGATCGGTCCGCATTTCGGCACCTGGATGCTCTCGGTCAATTCGTTCTCCAAGAACAAGCAATGGGCCTTCAACGCCATTAAGTGGTTCACGAGCTCGGCGACGCAGACGAGCGCGCTTGCGCAGCAACTGCACCCGACGCGCGCCTCGGTCTATGCCGCGGCGATTAATGATCCGGCCATCTCGCAGAAATTCGGCAATTTCTACGAGACTCTCGGCAAGTCGCTCGCCGTGGGCGTCGGCCGGCCGCGTCTCACAAACTACAGCGACGTTGACAGGGCGATCTGGGTGGCGGTGAACAATGCAGCGCGCGGCGCCGCGACGCCAGAGGCGGCGCTGAAGGGCGCGGCTGACGAAGTCAACAAGGCCCTCGCCAACGCTGGCTACAAGTAGTAACGCCGTGACCAACGCTTCGACCAGTGCTGGAATTGTCCGTGCGCAGACGCGCCGGACGCCATTCCTGGAAAAGAGCACAACGATGGGCTGGGGACTAATGTCCCCAGCCATGATCTTGTTGCTGCTGATGACGGTCGTGCCGACGCTCTATCTCTTCTACTACGCGTTCCGTCATGAGGACCTCCTCGGCCCCAATTCCTATTGGGTGGGCTTTGGCAATTTCACTCGCGTGCTTTCCGACCCCAACATCTGGTCCGACTCGCTGTCGACACTGCAATTCGTCGTGCTGGCCGTCGCAGTCGAATTGCTGCTCGGCCTTCTCCTGGCGTTAATGTTGAGCCGCAAGATTGCGGAAACCAATCTCCTGACAGCCTTGTTTATTCTGCCGCTCGGCGTCGCGCCTGTGGTGTCGGCGCTGGTTTTCCGGGTGTTGCTCGATCCCGCCTATGGCTGGGTCGACTATTACCTCCAGACCTGGGGCCTGATTGACCAGCCGATTGACTGGTTCGGCCAGCCCGTCTTTGCCTGGATCGCGGTTATTGCCCTTGATGTCTGGCAATGGACGCCGTTCGTCGCGCTGATTCTGCTGGCGGGCCTGCAGGGCATGCCTGGCGAACCAAAGGAAGCGGCGCTGCTAGACGGCGCCAACTCACTGCAGATGTTCTGGCACATTATTTTGCCGTTCCTCAAACCATTCATCGCCATCGCTCTGGTGTTTCGCATCATCGAAGCTTTCAAGACCTTTGGCAGCGTATTCGTTCTCACCGGCGGTGGACCGGGCACTTCGACCTCGCTAATTAATCTCGACCTCTATCGCATCGCCTTGCAGAATTTCGATGTCGGCGCGGCTGCGGCGCTCGGCATCTGCTTTCTGATCGTGCTCTCCGTGATCATGAGTCGTTTGCTGTCGATCCTCGGCCGCAATACCGACATTCTGGAGGATTGATCATGCGGACGCTGTCAACCCTGCTGTTTCGCATCGCTCTTTGGGGATCGCTCCTATTGATCCTCGCCCCCGTCGGCTGGGTAATGCTGACGTCGATCAAGCCGACCCAGATCAGTCAGGCGCTGCCGCCGGTCTGGAACTTCACGCCAACCCTCCAGAACTATTTCGATGTTCTGGGAGGCAACACCTATACATCGCAGCATTTCGGCACGTTGTTGCTGCATAGTATAGTGGTAACCGTCGCTTCGACCGCGCTCGGCCTACTCGTCGGCATACCCGCCGCATATGCGTTGGCGCGGATTAAATTTCCCGGCAAGAAAGGGACGGCAACCTGGATTCTCTCGACCATCATGTTCCCGCCCGCCGTCTCGGTGGTACCCATCTTCATCGTCGCATCAAAACTCCATCTGACCGACACGTTTCCAGTTCTGATCGTCCCCTACGCCGTCTTCGGCCTGCCCTTGGTGATCTGGATGCTGCGCAGTTACATCAAGCAGATTCCGTTCGAGATCGAGGAAGCCGCTATGGTCGATGGCGCCTCGCAGATGGATTTGCTGCGCTATATCGTTTTCCCGCTGCTGATGCCGGGCATTGTCGCTGCGAGTTTGCTCAGCGCAATGCTCGCGTGGAACGAATTCCTGTTTGCGCTGACGCTGACGCGCTCAGCCGCCAAGACCGCATCGGTCGGCATCAGCGAATTTACCAATATGTATGGCACGCAATGGGGCAGCCTCACCGCCGCCGCGACCGTCACCGTTGCGCCGATCCTTGTGGCGACGATGATCCTGCGCCGCCGCCTGGTTGAAGGGCTCACTTTCGGCGCGGTGAAATAGGCTCGCCCGTCAGACGGCGGAAATATAGAGGACCAACTACTATGGCCAAGGTCGAGTTTCGCAACCTGCAAAAAGCCTACGGCGACGTGTTGGTCATTCAGGGCGTGAGCCTCGATATCGCCGATGGCGAGTTCGTGACTTTGGTGGGTCCTTCCGGCTGTGGCAAGTCGACGTTGTTGCGCATGCTCGCGGGCCTCGAGCCCATTACCGGGGGTACGATCCAGATCGGTGATCGCATTGTCAATGAGGTCGCGCCAAAGGAGCGCGACATCGCCATGGTGTTCCAGAATTACGCCCTCTATCCCCACATGAACGTCCGCGACAACATGAGTTTTGCTTTGCGGCTGAAGCGAGCGGATAAAGCAGATATTGACAAGCGGGTTCAGCGCGCCGCGGAGATTTTGGGCCTCGAGCCGCTTCTCGATCGCTTGCCGCGTCAGCTCTCGGGCGGCCAGCGACAGCGCGTCGCCATGGGCCGCGCCATTGTGAGAGACCCGCAGGTGTTTCTGTTCGACGAACCGCTGTCGAACCTAGACGCAAAATTGCGTGTCCAGATGCGTGCGGAGATCAAAGAGCTGCATCAGCGGTTAACGACCACGACGGTCTACGTAACGCATGATCAGATCGAAGCGATGACCATGGCGGACAAAATCGTCGTCATGCGAAGTGGCGTGGTCGAGCAAGTCGGCCCACCGCTGGAGCTTTATGACAAACCTGCCAACTTGTTTGTGGCCGGATTTATTGGCTCTCCGGCGATGAATTTTCTGAAAGGCAAGATCGAAGCGAACGCCACGGCAACTTTCGTGACCGAGAGCGGTGTCAGGGTGCCTCTTCACGATGCACCCGTCGCGTCTGACGGCATGCTGGCTGTACTCGGCATTCGTCCAGAGCATTTCGTGCTCGATGCGGCGCGTGGCGCGCCGGCCGAAATTATCGTGGTTGAGCCTACCGGCGCCGAGACCCAGGTGAATGCGCGGTTCGCCGGACAACAAGTGACTGCGGTGTTCCGCGAACGCATAGATTCGAAGCCTGGCAGCATGATCCCCTTAGCGCTGGCGCCGCATATGGCGCACCTGTTTAATGCCGAAACCGGCAAAGCAATGAACTGACTGCGTCGAAAAGAGAGTTTGCGGCCCACCGGGCGCGATTTTGGTAAGTTGAAGCGCCCACTTGCACGATGAGGCGCCACTTACAGCTTCGTCCATTTTCCATTGGCGCGCGAAGATTTGACGGCCGCCTCGATAAACGCCAATCCCTTGACGCCATCGTCGATGGTGGGGAAATGCAATCCCTTTGGGGGCTTCTTGCCAGTCCGCGCGGCTTTGATGGCGAGCGCGATTTCGCCGTAGATGTTGGCGAAGCCTTCGAGATAGCCTTCGGGATGACCCGGCGGGATGCGGGTGACGCGGCCGGCCGCGGCGCCCGAATCGGGACCGCCGCGGGTGACGATGCGCGTCGACTGGTTCAGCGGCGACCAGAAGAGTTGATTCGGGTTCTCCTGAGCCCATTGCAGCCCGCCCTTTGTGCCGTAGATGCGCAAGCGCAACCCGTTCTCGTTGCCCGGCACCACCTGGCTTGCCCACAGGGCGCCGCGCGCTCCGTTGGCATAGCGAAGCATGACCTGCACATTGTCGTCGAGCTGGCGGCCCGCGCCAAAGCTGCTGAGGTCGGCTGAGAGTTCGCTGACCTCAATGCCGCTGACATAGTCGGCAAGATTGAAGGCATGCGTGCCGATGTCGCCGATCGCGCCCCCGGCGCCCGAGCGCTTGGGATCGACGCGCCACTCCGCCTGTTTGTTGCCGGTCGTTTCGGTTGGCCCGGTCAGCCAGTCCTGGGGATATTCGACTTGCACCAACCGAATTTCACCAAGATCGCCGGCGCCGACCATTTCGCGCGCGCGCCGGACCAAGGGATAGCCGGTGTAATTGTGCGTCACGGCAAAAATCAAACCGGACTTGTCGGCGGCGGCCTTGAGTTTCCTCGCTTCGGCCAGCGACGTCGTCAGCGGCTTATCGCAGATCACATGAATGCCCGCCTTGAGGAAGGCATAGGCTGGACCCGCATGCATATGGTTGGGCGTGACAATCGCCACCGCTTCAATGCCGTCGGAGCGCTTCGCCTCGGTTTTCGCCATCGCCTCGAAGTCGCCATAGATGCGATCGGGGGCAAGGCCGAGCGCGGCCCCGGAGCGTTGGGCTTTCTCCGGGGTCGAGGAAAGCGCGCCGGCGACAAGATCGTAGTGATCGTCCATTCGCGCCGCCAGCCGATGCACCGCGCCAATGAAAGCGCCTTCGCCGCCGCCAACCATGCCGAGCCTGATCCTGCTTCCCTTGCCTGAATCGCCGCGTCCCTCGATAGCCATTTTGTCCCCCAAATTGTTCAGCGCAGGCCCAGCGCGCGCTTGATCTGTTTCTTGTCGACCGCGCCGCCGGCGAAATCGTCAAACGCCTTTTCAGTGACGCGGATGATGTGATGCTTGATGAACTCCGCGCCTTCGCGCGCGCCGTCCTCCGGGTGCTTCAGACAGCATTCCCACTCTAGCACCGCCCAGGACGAATAATCGTATTGCGCCAGCTTCGAGAAGATCGCGCCAAAATCGACCTGTCCGTCGCCGAGCGAGCGGAAGCGCCCGGCGCGCTCGACCCATGAGGCATAACCGGAATAGACGCCCTGACGGCCGGTCGGGTTGAACTCGGCGTCCTTGGCGTGAAACGCCTTGATGCGCTCGTGATAGAGATCGATGAAGGCGACATAGTCGAGCTGCTGCAGCAGGAAATGCGAGGGATCATAAAGGATGTTGCAGCGCTTGTGGCCTTTCAGCGCGTCGAGAAAGCGCTCAAAAGTCGCCCCGTCAAATATGTCCTCGCCGGGATGAATCTCGAAGGCGACATCCACGCCGGCGTCGTCGAACGCGTTGAGAATCGGTTTCCACCGCCGCGCCAGTTCATCGAACGCCGTCTCGATCAAGCCGGGAGCGCGCTGCGGCCAGGGATAGACATACGGCCAGGCCAGCGCGCCGCTAAAGCTGGCGCAAGCGCCAAGTCCTAGATGCTGCGAGGCCTTGGCGGCAAGCAGCATCTGCTCGCTCGCCCACTTCTGCCGCTCGCGCGGGCGCCCATGCACTTCTTTGGGCGCGAAAGCGTCGAAGGCTTCGTCATAAGCCGGGTTCACGGCAACGAGCTGGCCCTGCAAGTGAGTTGAAAGCTCGGTGATCGCCAGACCATGGCTCTTGGCGATCCCGGCGATTTCGTCGCAATACGCCTGCGACTGCGCCGCGTGGGTCAGATCAAACAGCCGCCCATCCCAGGTCGGGATCTGCACGCCCTTATAGCCCAGCGACGCCGCCCACTGGCAGATCGACGCGAAGCTGTTGAATGGAGCCGCATCCCCGGCAAATTGCGCCAGAAAGATCGCCGGTCCTTTTATCGTCGCCGCCATAAACGTAACCCCTGTGTTTCGACTCGTCAGCGCGATGCAATTCTGAGCATTTCGCAAAACCCGATCTTCCCCTCGCGAACAGGAACCACCTGTAGCTCAGAATAGCAGCTGAAGGCGCGGCACTTTCAAACTCGCGGCCGCGCGCCGTCAGGGATCGCCGTGGCGTCGCCCCGATCACGACTGGCCTTCGCGATTGATGCGTGACGAGAAAAGCCGCGGTCTATCCATCCATCCTCGATGCAGAAGTCAAATATCCCGGTCACTCAGCATGTCCCGAAATCGAAGATCGACGGGTCTTGCGAGGAGTTCGTCTATCCGGCCAAACAACGGTTGAAGATAGGGCCTCTTTAGATGCAGCTCCAGGGCATCCCGATCTACGAAATTCTCGTAAAATACGAACACGTTCGGATCGGCCTTGTCGCAATGGAAATCATAGCTGACGCAGCCCGCCTCCGCGCGGGTTGGAGGGACCTGAGCAATGAGGAAACGATACAATTCCTCGCGCGTTTCGGGCTTTGCGACAACCGTCCCGATAATTGTGCATCCCGGTCTTCTCACTGGCCCGCTCCCATTTCGGTTGATTGTTGCGTTGAGAACATGAATCGCGAAATCGACTGCTCCGACACCGCGCGTCAGCCAAACGCCGCGCCTGTCTCCGCGTCAAACAATTGCATCGTCTGACGAGAAACCCACAACGTGAATTCCTGGCCAGCAATTGCCGGACACCGCGTGTCAAGCCGCGCCACCATCGGCTTGCCAACGGTCATGCCATCGACCTTGGCGAGCTTGCTGTCTTCCTCCCCCACAAGCTCAAGCGCGTCCTGATCCTCTGAATCATCGCGATTCACGCTGAAATGGATCAGCACTTCGGAACCCATGAACTCGACGAGGCGCGGCATGACCTTGAGTGCGATGTCGTGCGCTGCATCCTGGGCATAAGCAAAAGCTTCCGAGCGTATGCCGAGGATTAACTTCCGGCTGGCAGAGGCGACATCCAATGGCCATGGAGTTGGAATGCGTTGTCCCGCCATGCTCAGCGCAGCGCCGATCGTCGTCTCATCAATCGGCGGCGCTCTCTTTCAAATGCACCGATCCATTGATTGTACTGTTCGAAGCGGCGCCACATTAGCTGCTAGTTACTATGAAGAGCGAAGTGCGAACAAGACGGCGTTTTGTCCAGGTTGGACAAATTTGCCTCACTGCTCCAACTTGCCGCAGCGGCCTTGAAACGTTGTCCAATCGAGGTTGCGAAGCTGCTCTGTATTGGGCAGTTTCAGACGGTCGCGCCGGCCTCGCGTCACGCTCCGGTCACCACGGGCGAAGCGCGCTTCAAAGCGGGCCAGTTCGAAAGCGAAGACTGGCGTCGCTGACAAAGAGACGCCGGCCGCGAATGGCCGGCGCCTGAAAGTGAGGCGAACGAGACTTGCCGGTCGCCTACTTCTTGAAATTGCCCCAGTGGTCGGCGCCGTCGGCGTTCGCCTTCGTGATCAGGATCGGCTTGGTCTGGCCCGTCTTTTCAATCGCCTTACCATCGAAATAGGCCAGGATTTGGTCGAAGATGAACGAGCCCATCGCTATTGGCGATTGCTCGACGCTCGCGTCTTGCGTGCCCTCGCGAATGCGCTGCAGCGCGAGCGGCGTTCCGTCCAGGCCAACCACAGTGATGTGGTTGGGATCGCTCGCCGGCAGAAGTTTGTTGGTCTGCCGCAAGGCGGAAACGACGCCGCGGATCATTTCGTCATTATGGCTGAAGACGCCCTTGACGTTCGGGCTCTGGGTCAGAGCGTCGAGCACCATCTTGTAGGCATTGTCCGCGACCCACTCAGTATTGAGCGACTTCACCTCAATATCGGGGTGTTTCGCCTTCATCTCCTCGGTGAAGCCCTTATGGCGCGCTTCGGCCTGAGCCGACCCAGTCGAGCCGCGCGTCTCGAGAACGACGCCCTTGCCGCCGATTGCCCGCGCCAATTCGTCGGCGCCCATCGTGCCGCCCGCCACATTGTCAAAGTCGACGATCGAGAGATAGTCGCCTTCGGGCGGAGGGTTCTCCATGATGAAGACCGGGATTTTGGCTTCGTTAGCGCGCTTCACGCCAGCGACCAGTAGCTTGGCGTCGACAGGGTTGATGAGCAGCGCGTCGGGCTTCTTGGTGACCGCGTCGAGAACCTGCGTCACCTGCAGATTCGGGTCGCCCTTGCCGTCGATGACGTGCAGAACGACGCCCGCGTCGGCGGCCCGCTTTTTGATGCCGTTCACCAGCGCGACCTGATATTCGAACTGCAGGCCGAAAGCGATGTATTCGACCGTCTTGCCTTTGGCGGCGCTTTGGGCCTGCGCCGAGCCGGCCACGCCATAGGCGGCAAGACCGACGGCGGCGGCGACGCCCAATGTCATCGCGCGTCGGGTGATGTCCGTGATCGTCATGATTTCCTCCATTGCTTCCTGAGTTGCGGTTTGGGTTACATCCTTGCGCCGGGGAAACGAATTGTCGTTCCTTTCTCCGGCTGCTCCGTGTCGCGTTGCTGACGCGGCGCGAATTTCATTTGCGCGGTTCGAATTTTGGATTGTTGGCCCGCCGCCTAAGTCCGACTTCGAGATAGTTGCGGCGGTAAACGTCGAGAGCGGCGGCCACAGCGATCACCAGACCACTCACGACATAGTCGTAGTTGGGCGGCACATTGAGGAGGTTGATCGCGTTCTGGACGAGGCCGAGCAGCAGCACGCCAAGCAGCACGCCGGCGATTTTTCCCTCGCCACCAAAAAGACTCACACCGCCGATGACCACCGCAGAGATGACCGTCAGCTCCGTGCCTTGACCCGCGGTCGCGGCCCCTGCTTCAAGCCGCGCCGTAATCATCAGGCCGCCAAGCGCCGCCATGACGCCGGAAATCGTGTAAGCGATGACGATCACCCGGTTGGTGCGAATGCCCGCAAGTCGGGCCGCGACAGGATTGCCGCCGGTCGCATAGACCGAACGGCCGAAGCGGGTCTTGGTGAGGACGAAATGCGCGAGGACGCCGAGCCCAAGAGTCAACAGGATGATGATAGGCACACCGAAAAGGCGCGTGGCCTGCACAGTAACGTAGAAGTCGGGCACCGGGGCGATATTTTGCCCGCCGGAATAAATGAAGGCCAAGCCCCGCGTGACCGTGAGCATCGCCAACGTCGCGATGAGCGCCGGAATTTTCGTCAGTGTGACGTTGAGCCCGTTGATCAGTCCGATGAGCGCGCCGACGCCGAGGCTCGCGATCACGGCCACCGGAACCGGCGCGCCGAAGTCATTGACCAATCCAACCGACAACACCGATGAGAGCGCGAGCACCGCGCCGACCGAAAGATCGATGCCGGCGACAAGAATGACGAAGGATTCGCCGATGGCGATGACCGCGATAATGGTCGAGGAGAACAGCAGGTTCTCGATATTGAGGCGCGAGAGGAACACCGGGCTGAAGACGCTAAGCACAATCGCGCCGATCGCGATGACGATCAGCAACCCGAGGTCCTGGACGACCTCGATTGCCGCCGTTCCTCCATTATTTTTTCGGGCCGCCCGGAGCGGGCGGATGGATTTGTCGAGTTCGGGCTTGACGTTCATCGCAGCGCCTCTATCCAATTGTCGCGAGGGTCATCACGCGCTCGGCGGTCAGCGATGCGCGATCGATTTCGCCGGCGATGCGACCCGCCCGCATGACGAGGACGCGATCGCTTAGCGCGAGCACTTCTGGGAGTTCGGAACTGACGAGCAGAATCGCGCGCCCCTCGGCCGCCAGACGCACGATGATTTCGCTGATCTCCGCCTTGGCGCCGACGTCGATGCCTTTGGTCGGTTCGTCCAGGATCAATAGTTTGGGCTCGCGGGCGAGCCAGCGCGCTATCACCACCTTTTGTTGATTGCCCCCGGAAAGCGTCGCGATCGGAACGTCGGCGGATGCCATGCGCACCGAGAGCGTTCGCACAGCCTTGTCCATGATGCGGTCTTCAAGCGCCGGGCGGATCAGCCATTGCGGCGAGACCGCCTTCAGCATGGCGAGCGTCGCGTTTGAACGTACACTCATCGACGCTACCAAAGCTTGGCGGCGGCGGTCCTCTGGGATATAGCCGATGCCGGCCTGCATCGCTGCGGTGGGGTCGCCGGGCGGAAGTGCGACGCCGCCGACAGAGACAGAACCCGCGTCAAAGGGATCGGCGCCGAAAATGGCATTGACGACCTCGCTTCGTCCGGCGCCGACAAGGCCAGCTAATGTCACGATTTCGCCAGCCCGCACTTCGAAGGAAACGTTGTCGATGACGCCCGCGCGCGATAGGCCTTCGACCTTGAGCACGACAGGCCCAGGCGCGACGGACTGCGTCGTGACTTCCTCGACGTCTCGTCCCACCATCATCCGGATCACGGCGTCATGATCAAGCTCGGCGGCGGGCTTGCTGCCGACGAAACGCCCGTCGCGAAGGACAGTGACCCGGTCGGCGATCGCGAAAACCTCCTCGAGCCAATGCGATACGAAGACGATCGCGAGCCCGTGCGCCTTCAGACGAGAGACGGTGTCAAAGAGCGCATCGACTTCGCGCCCAGAAAGCGAGGTCGTGGGTTCATCCATGATTAGGACACGCGAGTTTTCGGCTAGCGCGCGGGCGATCTCGACCAGCTGGCTTTCGGCGGGCGAAAGCTGGCGCGCGAGTTTGCGCGGCGACAGGTTTGGGGCGACCTGGTCCAGCACGGTTTCCGCCTGGCGCAGCATTGACGCGCGGGATAGGACGCCGAACCTGGTCGGCCATCGGCCGAGCAGCAGATTCTCGGCGACCGTCATGCTCGGGATGAGGTGATGGTCCTGATGAATCGTCGCGATGCCCGCTTCATGCGCGGCGGCGGGATCCGGGCGCAGAAGCTGACCACCAATACGGATCTCGCCGCTGTCGGGCGCATAGAACCCGGCCATCAGCTTGATGAGCGTGGATTTTCCGGCACCGTTTTCACCGACGAGCGCGTTGACTTCGCCAGAACGCACCTCAAGCGAGACCTCGTCGAGCGCAAGCACGCCCGGAAAGGCCTTGGAAACACGGTCGGCGACAAGCACGACTTTGTGCTGGTCGGCTTCGCCCGCCCCCCCAATTTCCGCTGTCGCTGATGCGCTCACGCCCATTTCCGTCTTTCTCCCAGTCTGCGCTACAAAGCCGCCGCGAGAGTGAAGGCCTCCAGGATCACGCTTTGAAGAAGACGCGGCGCCACGCAGTCGCCGACGCGCTCGATGCGCGCGGCCAAAAGCTCTGGCGCGGATTTGAGTTTGAGGAAGAGATCCTCGCGCGAGCGGCGGCCAATCACCGCCACAACCCAATCGACATCTTCGATCCAACGATCGTCGCCCGGAATGAGAACGTATTTGCCCCATCCCGCGTCGTCGCCACTGCTGAAAACCGCGCTCACCCGCACGCGGCCCTTAGCGATTTCGCCGACTACGCAATTGGGGCTGAGGCGAATTCGCTTGATCGCCGCGCGTCGCTGAAACAGCGTGCGGGCGCCGCCTTCAAGCTCGGCGCCGATCGCGCCGTGAGAGGCGATCACTTCGACCGAGCAGCCGCTATCGGCGAGGAATTCGGCGGTTCCCGCCGCCTCCCAGTGTCCGGTTTCGTCAATGACAAGAACCTTGCCGGAAGGTTTGACCACGCCCGACAGCACTTCGTCGGCGGAGACGACAAACCGCTGTTCCAGGCCGTCGATCCCAGGGAGAACCTGGCGTCCCAACCGCCGCGCTTCGACCCCGCCGTCGTTGGCGCGGCCGGGAAGGTTTGGCTCCGAGCCATTGGCGAGGACGACGATGTCGGGACGCAGCGCCGCCACGTTGGCAGGCGTCGCGGCGACGCCCAGGCGGATGTCGACTTGCGCTTCAACGAGCTGTGCTTCGAGGTAGGAAACAACTTCGCCGACCACGGCGTGTTCCGGCTGCACGGCCGCAAGCAGGACCTGACCGCCCAACCGGCGCTGGCGCTCAAGCAGCGTGACCTGATGCCCTCGCTTAGCCGCGATTTCCGCCACTTTGAGACCGGCCGGGCCGCCGCCGATCACGACGATCTTGCGGGCGGCCTCGGCCTTGGAAACGAGGCGTTCGTTGATCTTCAGCTCGCGGCCCGCGCCAGGATTGTGAATGCAGCGAACGCCCTTTTCCTGCCCCACCTGATAGATGCAACCGTCGTTGCAGGCGATGCAGGGCCGCACGAGATCGGGGCGGCCCTTGGCCAGCTTGTTGGGGGTCTGCGGGTCGGCGATCAACTGCCGCGCCCAGCCGATGAGGTCGGCGTCCCCGGCTTTCAGCAAGGCTTCGGCGCGCTGCGGCGGGGTGATGCGGCCAAAAGCGACAACCGGCAGCTTCGTGGCTTTCTTGAGCGCGCGATTCAGCCGATCGAAGGCCTCGGGGGCGACCGCGGCCGGCGGGATCTCCATCCAGTAACTTGAGAAGGATCCGGCGTCCGCATTGAAATAGTCGACGAGTCCAGTCGCTTCGAGCGCGCGGACCATTTGCAGACCATATTCGAGGTCATAGCCGAACGCGGTGAACTCATCGAGGCAGATGCGCACGCCCAGCGGCGTGACGGCGTCGATGATCTTCTTGATCGCCTCAATAACTTCAAAGGACAGCCGCATCCGATTTTCGAAAGAACCGCCGTACCGATCGGTCCGATGATTGAAGAAGGGCGAAGCGAAAGATCTGAGAAGGCCATCATGGGCGATCTTGATCTCGATGCCGTCGAAGCCGGCGTCCAGATTGTTGCGGGCGCTCGCGGCGAAGCCAGAGATAACGGCTCGAATGTCATCCTCATCGAGCGCTTTGGTGCTGAAATGGCTCGACGGCTCGGGCATTTGTGTGGGCGCCCACATGATGTGTGGGGGACGCTCCAGTGATGTGTGCCCGCCGTGGGTCAGTTGAGCGAAAATCTTGGCGCCATGGGCGTGCACGCCAGCCGCCACCTTAGCCAGGCCGGGGATGATCGCAGGATCCCAGGCGTCGAGGAAGCGCGCGGACATTTTTCCGCTCGGGTGGATCGCTTGGCTTTCGGTAATGATCAAACCTACGCCGCCGCGAGCGCGCTCCTCATGGTAAGCGGCCAGGTCGTTCGTCGGCATACCCTCAAGACTGCCGAGCGCGGTGAAATGCGGCTGGAACACCGTGCGGTTACGAAGTGCGACGCCGCCGATGGAAAACGGCGAGAAGAGATGTGGGAAAGCCGAGCCCCCTGGAACATCGCCCGTGGTTATGCTCACTTCTTGTCCTTTCCCTTCGCACGGCCAAATTTAATCGATTACGTCGGGTAAACTAAACATCCTATCGCGGTGTCTTGCGCGATGGACCTGAAGCCGCCCGCGGCGCCGAGCAGACCTGTCTAAATTCTGATTTCGCGGCCCTCTCGGGCGGACCGCGCGAAGGCATCGAGAACCCGCATATTGTTGAGAGAGTCCGAGAGCGGCAGCGGAACCGGGGTCTTATTGAGAACTGCGTCGGCGAAAGCTTCGACAATCAGTTGGTAGTGATCGACCGGCGCGAAGGATTCTTCCGTCCTGCGCCCATCGGCATCCATCGTGATGACAAGCGCCTCGCCGAGACGTGTGCCCAGCCCCTGGATGATTCCGCGCGGTGCCTCAATGACGCCCTTGCGGCCGATGACGCTGTAAAAACCGTTGCCGAACCCTTCGAAAGAACAGCTCACCATCGCGACGCGCCCGTCGGGAAATTCAAGCACGCCGGCTGCCGCCACATCGACGCCGAAGCGATCGTCAATTCTTTGCCATGCGCGGCCGGCGACTGGCTCGGTCGCGTACAACATTCGCGCCACGCTGATAATGTAACAGCCCATGTCCAGCAGGGCGCCGCCGCCAAGATCCCGCTTCATGCGAATATTGTTGGGATCAGGCGGGTTCATGATGTCGACGGAGAGATGCGTGCGCACTTCCACGACATCGCCGATCGCGCCCGCCTCGATCAGTGCCCGTACACGCTGGTGTTGCGGATGGAAGCGGTACATGAAGCTTTCCATGAGTGGCACTTTGCGCCGCTCGAAAGCTTCGACGATCTTGTTCGCATCGTCGTAGTTCAGCGCAAGAGGCTTCTCGCACAGTACAGGCTTGCCCGCCTCGGCAGCCCGGATTGCCCATTCCAGATGCATAGAATTTGGCAGCGGGATATAGATCGCATCGACCCCAGGATCGGCCAACAACGCCTCGTAGCTTAGCGTGCGAACGCCGTCCATTTTGCCGGAGACTTCTAAGACCGAGCCCGGGTCGCGCGTGCCTCCCGCGACGACCTTCCCATTGCGGCTCTTTTGTATGGCGGGGACGATCGCATCGCGCGCGATCCAAGATTTCGCCCCGAGGATTCCCCAGCGCAGCTCACCCATCGCGCCCTTCCCTGTTCCGCCGACCTATTTCGTGTTTAGACGACGATCATTTAATCGTTTACCGCAATCGATTACGGTTTCACTCGGCGTCGTGTCAAACCCTGAATCCGCGCCATTGGGGAATGCGGCGTCAAAAGGCGGTGTTTTGTCCAAATTGGACAAAATTCCCGAATCTTCGTCGACGGCGGCGTCTGATTTGGAGAGGTGAACGATGACTACAATCCGAGATGTAGCCAAAGCAGCGCGCGCATCGACGGCCACTGTGTCGCACGTGCTCAACGGTTCGCGTTTCGTGGCGGCGGAGACAAAGAAGCGCGTCGAGGATGCCATCCGTACTCTCAACTATCGCCCGCACGGCATCGCGCGCAGCCTTCGGCGGAGCCGCACCGGGACGATCGGCGTGATGGTCTCCGACATCGCCAATCCCTTCTTCGCCGATCTCGTGCTGGGCGTCGAAGACGTCGTCCATCGCGACGCCGGCGGCTACAATTTCATTCTCTGCAACACCGAGGAGAACCGAGACAAGGAATGCATGTACTTCGATGTGCTTTCGCAGAAGCGCATCGACGGGCTTATCCTCGCGCCGGCAGGCGGCAATGATGAAGTCATCAAGGATTTGATGGCGCGGGGATTGCCGCTAGTCTGTGTCGATCGCGAGATCGCGGAAGTACAGGCTGATACAATCGTGGTGGACAATCGCGCGGCGGCGCTCACGCTAGTGCGTCATCTGGTTGCGATCGGTCACCGCCGCATCGCTGTCCTGCGCGCGCGCCTCAATGCGAATTCGATCGACGAGCGCGTCAACGGCTACGTCGATGCTCTCGCTGAAGCGGGCCTCACCCCGAGTGCAAGCGATATGGCCGAAAGCGCTTCAAACGTCGACGACGCCTGTCGCATTGCGAGCGACCTGTTGAAAGCCCGCGACCGTCCCGACGCCATCTTCTGCACCAATAATTTCATGACGCTCGGCGCGATGCGCGCGATCGCGGAGATGGGACTTCGCTGCCCCGCCGATATCGCGGTCGCCGGCATCGACGATTTGCCGTGGACTGCCGGCTTCAGACCCCGCCTCACGGTTATCGCGCAACCCGGCCGCGCCATGGGGCGCGAGGCCGCTCGGCTTCTGCTCGACCGTATCGCCAAGCGACGCACGGACGCGCCGGTTAGAACGGTGTTGCCAACCGAACTGCACGTGCGCGACTCGTGCGGAGCGAACAAGCTGCGCGGTATCTAAATCATTGGATTGCACATTATTGTTTCATGCATGCCGGTTCCCCGCGATCGCGCCCTGCCGGCCCTGCGGAACTAACAACCGCCACGCCCTGCGGCGATCCTGGGAAGCTCTGGCGCCGTTATGCGCAATCTGTCCAGATTGGATGAGTTTGCTACTTTTTGTGCCTCTCGTCCGTCTCTATATTCGCGCCCGTTCGAGGTGTGTTCAGCAGCTACCAAGGCATCGTCAAGTTACCGAACGGGTGCGCGAGGAAGCGGAACTCCGATCACCACGAAGCGCCGCGCTTGGCGCAAGCACATTGGCATCGACGCCGACAGCGGCGAGATCGTCGCGTTCGATCTGACCGACAAGGACGTTGACGAGCCTCTCGCAGCTAGTCCCGTAGGCGAGTCTATGAGTTCGCGCCCCAGTTCGTGCGCCCGTTCTTGCGTCACGTGTCAACATCAATTCCTCTTGACCGCCGCCGCGCTCATCGCGCGCCTCGGTCAAGGGCGTTGGCCAACCACTCTTCTCGCTACCCGCAAAATGCCGATGCCACTCCTCGGATTGCGCTGGATTGGCTTGCGTCGTCCAAGTCGCCAACGCTATCAACACCGCACCGCCCTGTCTGCCCAGTGTCCTTTACTCGTGCGGCCAACCACAATCAGATTGACCATTCAACGGTTCAACTCATTCCAACGCGTCATTCGTTATCGCTTCTGGGCTCCATCTCCTTCCCTGCCCTGCCGACCAAGACCACCACGCTCTCATTGGCGCAGACTTTGGTCCAATGACGTCTTTGCGCCGTCAACCCATTCGGGTCCGCTACGCCAGCGTGCGGCCGCTGCGGCTTCGCCGTCGCGGTGACAGCAGCCGTCCATCGGACACTTCAGGCGCCTGTCGAGCGGGGATGGTTCCCGCCCCAGCACAGGAGCCGCAAATGTCACAAGCTCTCAGAACCACACACCTTCGCGCCTGGAACCTCGCCACAACCCTCATGGTCTGCGTCATTGTCTTCAAGGCCGGCGACGGCTTCGGCTTCATGCCGACAAGCGAATACGAAGGCGACGTTGAGGTCATTCACGAATTCGATCCGCACATAGGCTGAGCGCGCCGCAGGCGGCCTCCCGCGAGGCCGCCTGTCCGTGACTGCAACAGGCGGAGCCTCCTTTCCAGTGCGCGATACCTTCGTGAGAATCGCGCCACGCGATCAAGGTTTTATCGCCGTCATGTCTAGCTGGTCGAAGCTTCTGTCCGAGACGACGTCAGCCTCGCAAAGCGAGCCCGCCGTCTCGGCCCAAAGAAGGTGACGATCATTCACCCAAAAGGAGCGGAACCGATACACCTCCCCGGCCGGCGCTGGCCAGGGATCTGAAAAGCCTCGGCCTCTATGCCGCGCGCTCGTTGTCCTACCAGGGCGTCGAATATGAAATGCTCGAGCATCGCCTCAGTGAAAAGCAAATCCGCATCTACGACGCCTATGCCGGGGCGTTCGCAATCATTCACAACAATCTCAACGCGGCGCTGGAAGCCGCCAACATCACGGGACCCAAGGGGACGCTCAACCGACAGGCCAAGTCCGCCGCGCGCTCGGCTTTCGAGAGCGCGAAACAACGCTTCTTCGGTCATTTGATCACGGCGATGAAAACGCCGGCGCTGATTTCCGCCATCGACGGCGACCTCGCCGCCGGCCACGCCGCGATCGTGCAAATCGTCTCCACGGGGGAAGCGCTAATGGAGAGACGCCTTTCGCAGATACCCACTGAGGAATGGAACGACGTCCAGATCGATATAACCCCGAGGGAATATGTCCTGGACTACCTCCAGCATTCCTTTCCCACGCAATTGTTCGAGCCGTTCACCGACGATTCCGGAAACCTCTCCGCCCGTCCGGTCACCCGCGACGGCCAACCCGTGCAATGCCGGGACGCCATTTGCCGACGGGACGGTCTGATCGAGCATCTGGCCGCTCTCTCGCCGGTCCAGGGCGCGCTCGACCAGATCGTCCAGCGCTTTCGAACCGACGTCGTCGCGGAGGTGACGGGCCGCTCGCGCCGCATCGTGCGCAGGAGGGCTGGGGACGGATCGGATCGCCTCGCGGTGGAAAACCGGGCGGGTTCCGCCAACCTCGCTGAAGCGCAGGCGTTCATGGACGACCAAAAACGCATTCTTGTTTTTTCCGACGCCGGGGGAACGGGGCGCTCCTATCACGCGGACTTAGGAAGCAAGAACCAACGCTTGCGCGTTCACTATCTCCTGGAGGCGGGCTGGCGCGCCGACGCCGCCATCCAGGGTCTTGGTCGCTCGAACCGCACCAATCAGGCGCAGCCGCCCTTGTTCCGCCCGGTTACGTCGGACGTCAGGGCGGAGAAACGGTTCCTCAGCACCATCGCCCGCCGCCTCGACACATTGGGCGCGATCACCAAGGGGGCAGCGCCAGACCGGCGGCCAGGGCCTGTTCCGCGCCGGCGACAATCTCGAGAGCGTTTACGCCCGCGCCGCGCTGCGCCAGTTCTACGGCCTGCTCTTCGCCGGCAAGGTCGAGGGCAGCTCGCTTGGCGCCTTCGAAAACGCCACGGGATTGAAGCTCAGCGACGCCGACGGTTCGTTGCGCGAGGAACTGCCTGGGATTACGACCTTCCTCAATCGCCTGCTGGCGCTGACGATCTCGATGCAGAACACCCTCTTCGCCGCGTTCGAGGACTTGCTGAACGGTCGGATCGAAGGCGCGATCGCGTCGGGCGCCTATGACGCGGGGCTAGAGACCATCGCCGCCGACAGTCTGACCATTACCGAGCGTCGCACCGTCTATGTCCATGGCCCCAGCGGGGCGCAAACGAGGGTCTTTTCGATCGCCAGACGGGACCGCAATCGTCCCCTTCTCCTCGACGAGGCCTTCGAACGGGCCGAAGATCCCAAAGCCAGACTTCTCGTCAACGCGCAGTCGGGTCGCGCCGCCGTGCAAATCCCGGCGCCGCATATCACGCTCGACGATGGCGCGGTCGAACGCCGGGTGCGCCTGATCCGTCCGATGGAGCGCACCGCGATGGGCTTTGACGCGCTCGCCCAGAGCCAATGGCGCGAAGCCGATCGGACCTCCTTCGCCGCGGCCTGGGAATCTGAGATCGCTCAACTCCCGGAGTTCGCGACCAGCACGTTCCATGTCGTCACCGGCCTGTTGCTGCCGATATGGAAGCGCATCCCCGCGGAGTCGATGCGGGTCTATCGTCTGCAGACCGACGAGGGCGAGCGCGTCATCGGCCGGTTGCTGTCGCCGGCGGCGATGAGCGCGCTTCTGGCCAACCTCGGCCAGGAGGGCGCTCCCGAGATATCCAGCGGGGACGCCTGGGGCGTCCTGATCGAGGGCAAGACTTTCGTCAATCTCGCCGATGGGCTGCAGCTTCGCCGCGCTCGCGTCATGAACGATTTTCGGATCGAACTCTGCGGCTTCACCGACGGCATGGTCGCGCGCCTGAAGGCGATGGGCCTCATATCCGAAATCATTTCCTGGAAGTTGCGGATGTTCGTGCCCACGAGCGCGGACGGTCCGACTATTCTCGATGCGCTGATGCGGCGTCATCCCATGACCGGCCTCGCCAGCCGCGCCGCCTGACCGGCATTTCCCAAAAATGTCGTCGTCCCGCCCGGCTTCCGAGTTGGCGCGCCGCCTCGCGCGCAATGCCGAGGCTGCGTGCCGTCGTTATCTCCCCAAAGGGCGCCGCGAAGGCGCTTATTGGTTGGTCGGCGATTGTCTGGGCTCGCCCGGTCGCAGTCTCTACGTCCGTCTGAAAGGTCCCGAGAGCGGCAAAGGCGCGGCGGGCAAGTGGACCGACGCCAGTTCAGGCGAGCATGGCGACCTCCTCGATCTCATCGGGCTCAACCTGGGGCTCGCTTGCCTTGGCGATGCGCTTGACGAAGCCCGGCGGTTTCTCGGCGAGCCGAAGCCTCGGCAGGCAGCGTCTCAGTCCCCGGTATCAGGCAAGGCGCGCGCATCGCAAAATTCTGGTGAAGCGGCTCGGCGTTTGTTCGCCCTTTCGCGTCCGATCACCGGCACGATCGCCGAAACCTATCTTGGCCTACGCGGCATCGCCGCCAGCCACGACGATCTCGCGCTGCGCTTTCATCCCCGCTGCTTCTATCGCGATGTCGACGCGGGCCGGTTGCTCGAACTCCCCGCGATGATCGCCGCCGTCACCGACGCCGCAGGCGGGCTCACCGGCGTTCATCGCACCTGGCTTGCGCTAGACGGCGGCGGGAAGGCGTCCGTCGCTTCGCCGCGTCGGGCGATGGGCCATCTCCTTGGCGGCGGCGTCCGCTTTGGCATGAGTGGCGAGGCGTCGCCGATCCTGTTCGCCGGCGAAGGCTTGGAAACCATGCTGTCGTTGCGCATGGCGATGCCGCTTGCCCCGGTGATCGCGGCGCTCTCCGCCAATCATCTGGCGGCTTATCTGTTCCCTCCCCTGCTTCGCCGTCTCTACGTCGCGATCGACGCCGACGCGGCCGGACGGCGCGCGTTGGAGAGGTTGTCCGCCCGAGGCGGCGAGGCTGGGATCGAGGTATTCGGGCTTCATCCTGCGCTTGGCGACTTCAACGACGACTTGCGCGGTCTCGGACTTGCCGCTCTCCAGGAGAACGTGCGCACCCAGCTCATAGAGGGCGACGCGGAGAGATTTCTGCTCGCCGCGGGACGGCCGGAATGAAGGGAAGCGGCTTGGGTCTCAAATCCTCATCTTGGCCTGTCGAATCGGGTTGAGGCCCCGCTCGTCCGAGGGCGCGCCAACGGCCTTTTAGAGGGCGATCAAGAGGCGGCGGCCCGCCTGGGCCCGCAACGGCTTCAGCCAACTGTTTTCCGCTGCCGACCGCGCCACGCCAAAGAAAAGTGCGTGGCGCGAAAGCAGGCCGGCTTTGCATCGCGAGACAAAACAGCTTGCCTTCCGCCGTCCTTCGCTCCGCTACGGCCGCTCCGCTGCGTTGCACGGTGCGGGCCCAGCCGGCCCGCCGCAAAGGGATCGCCGCAAAGGCCGCGATTGGCGCGGCCGCAACAAGCGGAACTCCCATGACGTTCGATAGGCAATCCGAATTCGAGCCCCGTCACGCCGTTTCCCCGACCAGCCATCTCCTCGACGAACTGCAACTCTACGGCTGCCGCCCGCATCAAGACGAGCGCGACCCGCGTCCCCTGCCCGAGGAGGCAAGCGTGCGAGGCGCGCTCGCCGACATCTTCGACGCCCTCGTCGCTTGCCTTGGTGAAACCCGTCTCGAACCCGACCTCGACGATCTCCTGTGGTCGACGGTGAATCTGTTCCACCGCGCCGGTGATCGCGTCGCGCGCGAACTCGACGCGAATGAGGACGCGCAGAAGCGCGCGCAAAAGGAGCAGGACGGCTCCGAAATCCGATCGGTCGAACTGGAACGCCTCACCGCCCAGGGGATCACGCTCCTTGAGCGCCGCAACAGCATGGAGTTCTTCCGCGACGAGGCCGCCGATCTCTTCGAGGCCCACACCGGCTCATCCTGGCGGCCGCGCTCCGGATCAAAGGTCAACCATCGCGCCCTCACATCGGCCTTGGTCGACAGCCGCGATTTCCTCGCCTCCCGTCGCCGCGCCGAGAACGAAGTGCTTATGCCCGCCGGCGCCAGGATCGCCTTCGCCGGCGGCGCCGATTGCAACGATCACTCTCTGATCTGGGATGTGCTCGACAAGGTCCACGCGAAGCATCCCGACATGGTGCTGTTGCACGGGGGAACCGCGAAGGGCGCCGAGCGCATCGCTTCCCTCTGGGCCGAGGCGCGCAAGATCGCTCAGGTCGTCTTCAAGCCGGACTGGACCAAACACGCCAAAGCCGCCCCATTCAAACGCAACGACGCGCTGCTACATACCTTGCCGATCGGCATCATAATATTCCCTGGCTCGGGCATCACCGGCAACCTCGCCGACAAGGCTCGCATTCTTGGCATTCCCGTTTGGCGGTTCGATGGCGGTGGTGTGTAGTGCGCCATCGTTCGTCAGTCCCATGCTCTGACCCCGGCACCGCCACGATCTGCTTTCTCACTGTTGCCGTCCAACGGCGCCTGTCTTTTGCTTTTCCGTGGCGCCCTGCCCTTTCCTCGCGATCCCTCCCGCGCTTTCGACGTCGAAGACAACGGGCGAACTCCTTGAAAATCCACGACCGCTACGCGGGTCATCAACAAGAACACCGGGGCGGGCTGGAGGAGATCGACCAAAATCAACGACTTTGCGCAATCAAGGCCCCAAGCTGGGGGCCGGGATGGCCCGCCACGCCTCAACTCTCGACAGCTCTGTCCGGATCGGAGACGTGCGCCGCGGCTGCGGCGTTGGCGAATTCGGCCGTCTCCATAAGGGTCGCGCCGCGCGCCAATCGCGTCGCGAGCGCGCCGACGAAACAATCGCCCGCACCGTGAGAGGAAACAACCTTGACGGGTTTGGGGGCGATCGTCTCGGGCGGGTTGGCGCCGCATCGGACGACGAGCCCTTCGCCGCCCAGCGTGACAATCACGCTGCCGTGCGATGCGCCGAGGGCGGCGAGGGCGGTCATCGCGCTCTCGGGATCGTGGACGGGCTTGCCGCTCAACATTTCCGCCTCGACGCGGTTGACGATGAGCACATCGACGAGGTCACGAAGCGCCGAAGACATCGGGCGTGCCGGCGCCGCGTTCAGGATCACGGCCGCTCCGCCTGCGCGCTCCGCCTGCGCGAGTGCGAGAAGGCGACATAGACGAAGCCCTGCCAGGTGGCGACATAAGTGAAGTCCGACACCCACAGCGCGTTCGGACGCGGCGCCTGGAACTGCCGGTTGACCT